>JAABUP010003999.1_pt1 | contig 24867 bp, 33 predicted proteins | sample 5559201 | NCBI WGS metagenome assembly JAABUP01 (sample SAMN10711887, study PRJNA513373) | rock metagenome | isolation source: Antarctica rocks | place: Antarctica
GCACTTTGTCTGGTGCAGAGCCTCGCACCAGCTCATCCTCCACATACATGCCCCTCCACCCCTTGCGCCGCATCTCCATGCCCAGAGCATAGTCCTCCGTCAAGGTATGGGTGGGAAAGTAGCCTGCATGCCACACAGCCTATCTTGTCAACGAAATTGAAACCAGGTGACAGTGGCTGTGTCTTTTGCTATAGTCCGTTCGAGGTTTGGAGCTGTGCATGTTTGCTGTAACTGGTTCTGACCATGTAGTTGTATTGGACACCCTGCTATGCTGCAGGCATGCACACATGATGACCCTCAGACTGACAACTCACCAATTCTGTCCACTTGTCACAGACTAGTCACAGAGTAGACCCTGCAGGAAAAGGCTGCCAGCAAGTAGACGCTTTCGACGCTTTGTGAACACCACTGCTGCCTGTGCTTTCAAGCACACACAAAGTCGGCACAAAGCTGTCATAGTAAGCAAGCTTGTGACTGCGTCAGGCAAAGCATACCTGCTTCAGCAAAAGCACTGGAGCGGATGACAAAGTTGGTGCCGGCACAGCTGATGAAGCCCATCACATTGTAGGCGGGCTGCAGGTAATGCCAGAACCCCACGTTCTCATGATTGAAGACATCATCTGACCAATGCACACCTCTGAACACCTGAAGGCATCCCCACATCAAACCAGTGGCGCCACACCTCCAAAATGTCGTCTGATTTAGGATTTAGGGGTTTTGAGCTGACAGCTGACGCTGAAGGTCACATGTTCATACGTTGCAATCAGAAGCTACTCAGGACTGTATGCACCTGACCCTAAATGCTGCAGATCAAGGCTGGCTTGTTTTTGTAGCAGCTATGTATGGGCATTGCTGCTGTAGACTCATACTCCTCTTACAACTGCATCTCTGGATTGCAGCCTTGCAGAACATGCCAAGTGCAGTTGTCCAGTGCTAGTGCCAGCAGCTACCCATGCAATGCCTGCATGCCGTTGCCTATGGTGTTGCCCACTGGGCAGAACATAGACAAAGGCAACATGCAATAGTTGGGATCCAGATGTGTGTGTGCCGAGACAACATCAGCCATATCACTTCAAGGCTTAGGAGATGTAACAGAGCAACTGTATGAATCCTACTCGATTGATTGGCACAGCCAACATGCCAGTAGGCAGAATCTGACGATCCAAAGGGCAATGTAGGCAGGCAAAGGGCAATGTAAGCAAGCGAAAGGCAGCATCACACCTGTGGTGACTGCACTCGATTGATTGGCACAGCCAACATGCCAGTAGGCAGAATCTGACGATCCAAAGGGCAATGTAGGCAGGCAAAGGGCAATGTAAGCAAGCGAAAGGCAGCATCACACCTGTGGTGACTGCACGACTGCTACATCATCCCCAGCATCCATCCAAGGCAATGTGGAAGTGAAGAAGTGGCTGTGCGCGGCTTGGTCAGCATCAAACACAGCAACAACTTCCATCTCAGGTGGGGCTGCGTCATCGCCATAAATTTTACGCAGGCAGCTGTTCAGATTCGCAGACTTAGGGTTGGCCTCGCCCTTGCCCTTGTCCCTCCTGACCCTGATGACTGGGATGCCGTGGATTTTGTACAGCTGGTCTATAAGCTCCTGACGAAGAGTAACGGCGAGGAAGCTCTCGCCATTGTATTCCTCTTTGTGGTCCTCAGGTGCGTCATCACACAGGTAGATGTGCACTGCAGAAAGTCACAGCTCCAAATGCTCACGACCATGTGATTACATATTGCACTATCAGGTGAAACAGGGAGTGAAACAGACACACATCATTCGCATGCACAAGCAAGCATTGTGCATGTATCATGAAATCATGTCATACATGTAGACGTGTGACGCAGATGCATCGAGGCATGTGTTCCACACCACTTGTGCATGCGTGGCATGAGCAGCTTGAAATCTGGCAGACACAGCAGCAGCATGATAATGGGAGCAAGAAGAAGAGCGACGCTGATGACCTTCCCTGACCTCAGTATGACATTGTTTGCTGCTTCAATAGTGCTCGCAAGTGCTTGCTTCATCACGGAGATCTCTGGACACCCATTCTTTCGTGTTGTAATGCACATGCTCGCTCACTCACTCACTCATTCATGCATTCATTCTTTCTCTCAACACATGTCTTCCTAGGGTCAATCCTGAATTACTCCCTGCATGAGATCCTTTTTTGACAGTTGGCGTACCAATGTTGAACCAACAAAACAAAGAAGATGCAAGGTGTGGTGCTGGTCACCTGCATTGGCTTGCCCTCGGTCCATGGCAATCTTTGCAGCCTTAATGGCGCACTCAACCGTCTCTTCCAGAGTCTCAATGTCCTCTTTGTAGCAAGGAACCACCACACGCACACTGAAGGGCTTGCGCACAAATGGCGGCTCAAACTTGCGCACATGCACCATCAAGTGCACAGCGTACAGCATCAATGTTGTGGCTCCCAGCACCTGAAAAGAAGAACGCACTCGGTGATGGCGGTAAGTGATGATCAGTAATACGGCTTGCTGGTGACTGTGACATGACTGACTGTGCAGACATGTATGCTTGTTTACTTGAGATAACGCAGATAAGGCATGCTCGCACAGCATAACCTGGCGCAGTCCTGCACAGCAAAACACAGCTCGGGCAGGGCAGGGCAGGGCAGGGCAGGGCAGGGGCAGGGCAGGGCAGGGCAGGGCAGGGCAGGGCAGGGCAGGGCAGGGCAGGGCAGGGCAGAGGTCTGACCTCAACGACCAATACCCAGATGCCGTAGATGAGGAGTCCTGTGGACAAGCCCTTCAGTGACTGGGTGGCACGCACCACAACATAGCCAATTGTGATAGACACCCAGGCCAGGACCATGCCAGTCATGAACCAATTGGTGTTGCGCCAGAACTGGCCTGCACAACATGCATTTTTGTCATGAAAGAGTAATTTACACTGTGCTGCAATGCCTGCTTCGTCATCACATTGTGGTGGTTGCTTAGACGAGTGCGTGCATGGCGTTTCTGACCACCTCTGCATGCAATGGAGAGGTCTCAGGCAATCTTACTCAGGTGGCATAATGGAGACTGGTGCAAAGACCTGGTGCGTAACAGGCAAGGACCGGCAACTCAATGACTAAGCCCATGAGAAATTGCTTGACAGGGCCCTGAGTTGCACAGGGGTGGGCACTGGGGTGAGTGATGGCGAGAGGGGGGGGTGGGGAGTGTCTATACATCATTGGCAGCAAACAGAATGCAAATGGAAGTCACGGTGGCAACACCAACCTGCCCACGGCAGTCTGCGCTTTCCTGGGCCTGCCATGTTCAGGGGACTAAAAGCAGGGCTGGGGACTGGTGTAGCCCCATAGCCTGCTTGGGGACCAGGGCTGCGGACCCCATCAGGCCCAGCTGACCTGTCAGCCACTCCAGCAGCTGCTGGGAAAGCTTCCATGGCTGACACATGGTGAGGGCCTGACACCTGCAATGCAAAATTTTTGCAACCACTTCTTGATTTATACATGTCATCTCTGCATGAGCGCGATGCTGATCTTCTCTGTATCGCGAGAGAGTGACATCAAACAGCTGCATGCAACAATGGACTGGTGGTCGTAATGCCAGCTGCCTGAATATGCATAAGCATAACCATCCCTCCATACAGACCGAGACCCTCCGTGCTGTTGTCAGTTGGCTCACCGCAGCAGGACGACCAGCTGTGGCATAAAGTTGATACAACATAATTGCCAACTTATGCCACAGAAGTCATGTGAGCAAAGGGCGCCTACCCGTCCAAAGGTCTGTTGCCTAGCAAGGGGTGGTGGGGGGGCTGCCCCATACACTGTGGTCACTGGGGACAAGGGTTCATCTTGCCAGCTGTCCACATATGTGTCAGCACCATCGGTCAAGTCATCATCCACAATGGCTCTGGGAACCTTTATGGTGGTCTGTGCACCGGATGCCACAACTGTAGCTGCTGCTGCTTCTGATGCTGGGTGAGGCTGCAATACAAATGGAACAGACTTGAGTAGTGACATCAGACGAAAGACAGTGACTGTGGCATTGAAAAGGTTGATGGTGGGGGGTTGAGCCACTGAGGAAACCACTTTTGCTGCTGCTTCATTCCATGCTAGGTGACTTTGCAACACAGGTGAGAGGATTCAAGGTCAAAAACAACGTTCAAAAACACAAACAGAACAGATGTCTCAACACTGTAGTGCTGCCCCTTGCGCCTGGTGTCTTGCAACTATTGCTGCTGCTTCTGTTGCCAGATGAGATTGCAACACAAAGGAACATGCATCCACAGTCTCATCAGCACAAGCAGTACCAGAACCACCTAGCTTCTACACCTGATGGCACTGTTGCTGTTGCAACTCCATGCCAGCTAACCAAACCCCAACTGGCTGGGTTGACAAATAATTGCATGAAAATGATTCAGGTGGCTTGGAATTTCTGGCAATTCAGTGCAAATGACATGAATGTCTTGTATGAGCTGCTACATCATGCAGCTTGTTACTTGACAGCTTGAGAGTTCACACGCTTGCACAGCTGCCAAAAGTGAATGCTCCAAACGCACAGCAATGCATCTGATGCAATATGCATGGCAAACACCAGTTTATGCTGTGTATAACTCCTACAAAGCGGCCATTTTAGCTTGACATGCTGAAGCAGCAGACGGATGCTGTTGATGCTTCTATGCAACTGATCAGATACAGTATCAACAGTACAAGTAAGCATTTGATCCATATCATGTTGGTCATGCATTGTGTCAATGATGCTCAAACTGCTTGCAAACAGAGAATGGCAGCACATAGCTTGTACAAGCATAAGCATGGCACATAAGCCATGCCAGTCAAGAAGGTGAGGTGCAGGCACATCAGGTAGCTGATAGCAACAGAAACAGTTCAGCTATGCTGCTGCTCTTGTGTACATGAGATTAGTCGGTGAAAAGTCTTACCAGCGTGTGGGGAGCATGGTCAGCAAAGCTGTCTGAATGCTGATAGGTGCGCCCTTCACTGTATGTCAGCCCTCCGTCTGGCGGGTCTTGACTGTTGGGGACGTAGTGCTGAGCACTGACGTCCTGCGAGGCGAGGCCACCAGTGTATACTTCGTCCCGTTCAAGGTCGTCCTGCTCTTCTGGCGGTATGGTGACCGAGACGTGGGGTCCAAGGCCGCTACCATAGCCGTTTCTCGTGTTGCCGTTGTACATGGTACCAAAACCGGCAGCGTGGGCTCAGCTCGGAAGATAGGTAAAACGCTCACAATTGCTATTTGAAGCCAGCTCAGAAGATGAATCTGCTGTGCTGTTAGCTTGCAGTGCGTCAACGCTTATGAAGCTGAGGAAGCCAACAGGAGCTGGGGGTTGGACGGCAGGGCTTATTGCCGGTTGACACGCTGCAACATAGGGTCCTGTCTCAGTCGACCCATATCGTGTGAAACAGTCAGAGAGTGCCGAGCTGCAGGCACGGCAACAGGCTCGCGGTTCTGCATGACATAGGTCAAGTGATCTGAGATGCACAGCTTTTTTGGGAAGCCCGTCAATGCCACAACTCCGCGTGAGCACGTTGGCGTGATTTTCTCACCTATTTGCAATTCCTGAGGCACCAAACGGATAGCATTATGCCTTCAGCAGCCGCGATCTGGGCATCTTGCTGGCGAAATCCTTATCCAAGGCGTCAATCATCATTTCGTGAACATACAGACGGAACGCGCAAACAGTTGATACCTTGACAGCCGGGTATGCCAAACCAGAACGCGATGCCGCAACAGGTATACAGGTTGCATCGAAAAATCTGCTTTCAAATGCCTCGAAACTGCCATTTCGCGTATCCAGATTCACGAGATTGGTCAACATCGTCAGACTGACCCACTTCCTGACCAAATGTCCAAGCTCGACAAAATCCAGCTGACAAGCTTCGTGCTACATCTGTAGGTTTGTCAGAGCAGGAAAGGACATGACAAGATGGTGTAAGCCTTCATTGTCGAGACCTGTAGAACTGAGGAGCCAAAAAAAAATCACCACAGGCTGCAGCTTCACGTCCGATCCTGTGACAGCAGTGGGTTTCAGTAGGCATAAGCTTGTCAAATGCTCCATGAATCACTCCCGACTGAGCTGCAGGAGGATGTGCTTGCATGAGGGGTGACCTCCCTCTAATCTGAGGACGCCATGTCCTTGCTCTGCTCTCATATGGTTGTGGGTGATGTCACCTGTGACTTCAGGGTATGGTCAATGAGTGGCAAGGAGGATGCAGCATCCAGAGAGGATGGCCCCACAGGAACTGCTGTATGGCGGACTGAGTGGCAGTAGGATGGAAAGTACGCTGACATGTCTGGAACAGCAGCGTGGTCACCCACTGACACCGTGCTTGATGACACATACTACATCCCACCTGCAGCTGTCCTTGTGGAAATGGCTGCCTGAGGTACAACAAAGTCATCCAGCATCTGAGGCAGGCAGCCCTGTAGGTAGACATGTGCAAGCGCATCCTTGGCTCCAAGGCGCCTGTGCAGCATGGGGTGGAGCAACAAGGTGAAGAAGTCAATGGCAGTGGGGCTGAACTGCCTGATCTTGTCCACAATGGGGTGCTTGATTGGGCTGTTGGTCTCTGCGGCCACCTTGGCAGCTTGATTCTGCAGACTCAAAGCTGAATGCTGAACATGTATGGCAATATGATGACAGGAGCAAGCTGTTGGCAACGGTCAAGGATGCCTGTTTACACTGCGCAATCTGCTGAAAGCACGCACAAGACTGGATCAGGGAATCAATGTGCGCTTCCTATGTATTTGTTGCAGATGTGTATGCGCACACATTGCTGGAGCGGTGGAGCGTACCCAGTGAAATTGCGTAACCAATATGTCATGGTAAGACTGCACAGGGGCGGCTGGAGTGCCTGGTCTCCCATTTAGCATTACATCGTACATAAAGGGGCTCTCCGCCAGTGATCATGTGGAACAAGACTGAGCCTGCGGCCCAAATGTCTGCTGCGGCACGACTGATAAGGCAGTCTTCTGGATATCCACCAGTGTGAAGAGCAATGCCGGCCTGAAGCAGTTCTGAGGAAGCACAGGGTACTGACAAGCCAATAGGTGAAACCATGTCAACCTGGAAATCTGCAGCAAAGGCGACCAGATTGTGACAAGGGCGAAGAGCATCGATTGCCAAAGAAGAGGACAGCTGCAATGTGAGATGAAGGCGCAACCTACAGAGAAATGAACAGAGGTGGAGTGTACAGGATGTGTGAAAATCCATAGGATGTGTGATACCAATGAAAATGTAGCGTAGAAGCATGGCAGTTCCAGACGCCTGCATTACCTGATCTGCACTTCGGCGCCAAGCCAAAGTCCAGCAGCCTCTCTTCGTGCCAATTGTCTTTGACCTCACAACTGAGCATGTCATCATTGATGTTGTCAAGCTTCAAGTCCAGCTGAGCCAAGTGTGTGCCTCATCATGCAGAGAATACAATGTCTGCACAGCGCAGGAGCTTGCGAGGGTCACTTACTAGCACTAGTGAGAAATGCGTGCAGGCACCCAAGTATGCTTCACCTCCATCAGCTGTGTTGCAGTTGACATCCCGGAGGCTTCTCTCTGAGATACGTCCAATACAATTTTGTCTTGCAGTTGGACGTACTTGCTCAGAGTGTTGCCTTTCACACACCTGCAAACACGCAAATCAACAGCTGCGTTTAACACTCTCAATCGTGTCAGACTGCTGACAAAACTTAGGGGCCTATGTCGTCAGCACCCATACTCACTCGAATACAAGGTGGTGAGTCTTGGGGCTGAAGGCAAAGTCGTGAATGAGCCGCACCACTCTGCTGTATCAACGACCACAGACAAGGAAGCTTTGCGACGCTTAGCTAGCGATGAGGCAGGCAGGTTTGATAGATTGCAAAACACCAATGGCTTAAAGAGTCTTAAGTTAAGACTGCTCGGCTTATTCAAATTCCTGTCCTGCAGGGCTAGATTTCTAATTTCCAGCGACACTGCACGGATGAAGAAGTCAGCCTGGAAGTCAACCTGGAAGTCAGCATGCTACGCAGGGGACAAGCGCGAGTCATCAAACACTTTCCTGAGATCACTGCGAAGTAAAACAACACTTCACAACTTTGCACTTGATTCGTAGTGACAATCAAATACTGTACAACTGACAGATTGACACACCCCACTCACTAGCTTGCAAAATGGCAAGTCTTCTGCGCAGCTCTCAAAGAAAGCACGGCGGCTCTGGACGTGCCGGAACTGCCGGTACTGGCACCAGCATTGACAGCAGTACTGGCCCAGGCGCCGGTAGCTTCACTTTCACGAACATCTCTGCCAGCGGACTGACAAACACGAAGGTGTGTCCCCTCGCTTGCCTGCAGGCCCCAGCTCGCAAGCGCTTGGATATATTTCAGTCTGCTGAATTACGGCAACTGCATTTGCGTTGTGACGGAATCTCTCTCCATCTGATTCTGGGTGTCACTGCTCTCATCACTGGCTGATAGCCTGCGCGTTCCAGGAGTTTAATCTGGCTGTGTGTGAGCTTGTGCATTGGTGCACAGGAAAAATTGTATGCTTCTGTTTCCATTGGTGGGCACCATCAAACTACCTCGTTAAACACTACGGATGCTCGTTCACCTTCATGGAGCAACACTCTCACCTTTGAACACCCTAGCGCAAATTTCCCAGAGCTGACAATTGCAGTGTATGCCAAGCACACGCTGCTCCCTGATACGCTTGTGGGGTCAGCAGGTAACATCATCTGTAGACCTTACAATTTTAACTAAGGCTCATGTTGTGATTGCCTTTGCTGTATCACCTTGTTTGCTGCAGAGTACCCCCTGAATCGGATCTCAAGTTGTGAACAGCTTAGGATCCCTCTTGTAGATAATTGTGGCGACAGATCTGGCGAGTTCTTGGCAAGCGTCAACACTGGAGGCTACATGAGTGAGTAGCCATTGCCAAATCCAGCTGTATCACGCTCCAATGTACAACCCAACTGTGCTCAGGATATATTCTCAAGCTGTGTCCTCTTGCTGCTGCTGCTCTATCTGTGAATGTGGCGATGCCCATAGCGCTGCCTCTACATTTTAATACCATGATACGACAAAGCTAGGACTGCTGGACATGTCAGCAGTACCTTCATAATTCTGTTCTGTACAGGCTCTAGAAGAGGCACCGGCGCCAGCAGCTCTGCAGTCACAGGTAATAGCCATTCACTACCTGGGTGCTTGCTCTGTTCATACCTGATACGCAGCAGTCATATGGCATCACATGTGCAGTAGTGGTTGCAGCCCGCCGGCTGTGCAGCAGATGCAAATGGCACATTTGTGTACCTTGCTCTGTGCACTGTGCGTCTCATGAGTGCACTCTGGGGTGTTGCTGTTGGGCCTGCAGCTGTGACAGCAGTCTCACAGAAATGTTTGCATCGTAACACCATGCAGTACGCCATGTTAGAGCAGCGATGATCAAATCCACCGCGGCAAACATTTCTGTACAGGTTCTGTATGGATCTAAAACAGGGATCAAATGCTGGCTTGACCCCCTGTAGCCTTGCTCTTCATTACAAGCGCAGAACAGTGTCTTGCTCTTGAGTCATGCTCTCTGCTCCTTCAGGTGCAGCACTGTCATCTGCTTGTGAAGCCGCCCAGTCAGCTGACTGGCAATGCCTTCGGACAACCAGCAATGCCTTTGGACAACCAGCAGCTCAGAGCCAAGCCACTGCTGCCCCTCCATCTGGACAGCCAGCAACCTCGCAATCAGCACCTGCTTTGCAACCTGGCGCTGGCTTTGGTTTTGGCCAGTTGCCGTCAGCACCAGCATCAGATGCAGCCTTGGACAACAGGCAGCTGCTAGCACACTCAGCGCCGGCTGTGAAATTGGCCAGTCACAGTCAGCAGCAGCACCAAGTGGTAGCTTCAGCTTTGGCCATCAGGCAGCTGCTAGTAAACTCAGCACTCCATCTGGTTTTGGCCAGTCACAGTCAGCAGCAGCACCAAGCGGCGGCGTCAGCTTTGGGCATCAGGCAGCTGCTGGTACACTCAGCACCGATCTGAATTTGGACAGTCACAGTCAGCAGCAGCACCAAGCGGTGGCTTCAGCTTTGGGCATCAGGCAGCTGCAAGCACACTCAGCACTAAGCTTGGCTTTGGGCATCAGGCAGCTGCCAGCACACTCAGCACTAAGCTTGGCTTTGGCCAGCCAACACCTTCATCTGGTCAGTCCATACTAGCCCCTGGGGCGTCTCCAATATCTGTTGGGCAGCCTGCTGCTGTGGCAAGTCAAGCATTTGGGGCGTCTCCAATATCTTTTGGGCAGCCTGCTGCTGTGGCAAGCCGCGCCTTTGGTGCTTTTCCAATATCATCTTCTGGGCAGCCTGCTGCTGTGGCAAGTCGCGCCTTTGGGGCTTTTCCAATATCATCTTCTGGGCAGCCTGCTGCTGTGGCAAGTCAAGCCTTTGGGGCATCTCGAATATCTTTTGAGCAGCCTGCTGACGTGGCAAGTGAAACCTTTGGGGCATCTCCAATATGTTTTGGACAGCCTGCTGCTGTGGCAAGTCAAAACTTTGGGCCATCTCCAATATGTTTTGGACAGCCTGCTGCAGCTGCCAGTCAGCCAGCATTGGCTTTTGGTCAGTTAGCAGCAGCACCTGACCAGTCTGCTCCAGCGTCTGGAGCCTTGGGACCATCTTCTGCTGCAGCCTCAACTGGTACAGCCGCAAGCGAGCCCTGCTTGCAGACAGCTGGACGCTGCGCAAGTGAAGCCGACCAGTGCAGGTGCGTACAGCTTTTACCTTGTAGCAGATCATGTATGACACATCAGAACTGGTGCACTGCTGATGTTTGAAAGTTATGCTGTAGGCAACGGTGCAAGCAACGTTGCACAAAGCAGCAAGCCTACAAGCATGCAGGCTTTAGCCTGGAACACTTGCAGATTGTGCTGCAAGACTGCCAACCTTGCCTCAATGCGTGCAAGCTCACCATCATCAAGCTTTCTGTTGAAGGCTCTGTATGTAAGCGTGGGTAGCATGTGGTGTGCCTGCTTGGAGTGAACTCAGCAAGTTTGCTTCTTGCAGCATGTCCACAGACTTGTTTTTCAATATTGCCCCAGGGTCCCTAACTTTGGGAGCAGTGTTGGCCCGAGGCTCACCTGGGATCACCCTTTTCAAGGCAGATCGATTGCTTGGCCAGCATACACTTCAGGTACACCTTCTTGCAATCGTCTTGTGCGTCTCCTTCCAGCAAGCTTCAGCTCAAAAGTATCCTCCACACTGATGGCGTGTGTACTGACAGGTGGCAGTAAAGAGGCTCAACAAGTGGGGCCTTGTCTGATGTTGTAACAGCCTTTCTCAGGGAAATTCAAACTCTGCAGCATGGCCTACATCAAATGTCGCTGCTGCTGTTTGGGAGATCAAAGCGCAGCTCTGAAACCAGCATGATACCACTGCCCAGTCAGAAAGGCCAGTTGGCACGGCCAATGCAAGTCCAAGCAGTTCAGCGCAGGTCTGCGAAGCTGCAGCACCAGAAACTCTGCATGGCTTTTCGAGCACTTGCTTACTTTCAACAATGAATTTTCGAAGTTCGTGCACTTTGTTTTGTCTTTAGAGGCTGTCGTCCAGGTGCAACTTGAGGTTTGCACTCCTTGCCTTCAAGCAGCTGAATTGCTTTGCTCTGCTGCAAGGCAAAAAGCAAAAGCAGCCACAAACACATGTCATACAGCCTGTCAGCCTCTGTGTTGCTGGAGATGACAGCATAAAGTGTGCTGTCAATCAATGCAGCATATCATCTACTTGTGACACAGCTTTATGCAAAGCCATCTTTGTGCACCCAAGTATGACTTGACTCGCAGTTCAAGAGTTGGCTGTGGACAGGGTACTTTCACAATGCTCAATGGAGATGTCTATACTGGAGAACAGCAAAATGGCAAGTGGCATGGGGAGGGCCAGTACATATGGTCTGTTGGGAATGTACACATTGGCAATTGGCAGAATGGCAACATGCATGGATGTGGCAAGCACATCAGTGTTGATGGGAGCATGTATGATGGCAGCTGGCAGAATGGCAAGAGGCAAGGACAGGGCAGGCACGTCAGTGTTGATGGGAGCAGATATGATGGCAGTTGACACAATGACATGAGGCAGGGACAGGGCAAACAGGCCTCTGCTGGTGGCCAAGTATATGAAGGTCATTGGGACAACGATCAGAAGCATGGGCAGGGCAGAATGACTTGGCCTAATGGTGCTGTGTACGAGGGCAGGTGGCAGAACGACTTGATGACTGAGCAAGGCAGACATGTTCAGTGTAATGGGACAGTCTCTACTGGCCCATGGGCAAATGATGTAAATGCATAAGCTTAACGTGCCTGCTGAAGATTTTTGAGTGTGTTGTTTTGGTGTAGACAGGATTATGCTGCTTGTGTCATATAGCGCAGTGTGTAGAGGGGCTGCACGCACTGAGCCTCATGCAAACACACTGTTGGGGGAGCAAGTATGCCAATGGATTTTCAGATATGTTCATGTCCTTGAGGCTGATTTCATCAACAAGTTCCTCCCAGGTTCCTGATGTATGATCATTTCTGACATGAGAATTGGCGCTAAAGTTTGGGTTGCTCGTGCTGAAGATCAACAACATATCAAGGTGGCCACAAGATTGAGGCTTGGGAGCATGCTCTAACAATTGTCCTTTTTTTAAACCTCATGGGGTATTCAGCTTGACATTGCCCATAGCCTTTGCACCAGCAGCTGGCAAATCCCCAGCAATTGAGGCATGGGATCATGATCAATGTTGATCAACAGGTAGGCTTTTGGGCAAGCGTCAACGTGTCTTGCAGAAATTGCTCAGCCATATCTGGGCGTCACTCAAGGACCTTAGAGTAATGCGCCGTGTGCAATATAGGTGTCAATGCCTCTGGGGTCTTTTGTCAACTTGTGCAACGCCAGCATCACAACTGTTTTCAAGCTGTGGTACAAGTGCACTGTTTACACCCTTTCAGTTTCTCAATTCAAATCTGAAGTTAAAGTGGTATGTCCGCAGCAGCTGATCTTCATTGTCATACACATACCATTTTACGTGAGTAACATTGACGGATCAAATCTTGCATGACTATCACCTGCAAGGATCATTGGTCCTACAGACACATAATCGCTAGGTCACAAACAAGTCTACAAGGTGGGTCTGCTGGCATGGGGGGCCCCATGACTGTAGCGCCACTGGCCACACACAGAGCAGTTTGTCTGTGCTGAAGCATTCAAAAGAGAACAAAATTTGCAAGTCCATTCGCCAGAACCTGGTTCATTGGGGACCTTAGCATGTTTCAAATCTTGCATCTTTGTGCTTTGTGATTGGTGCTGCGGCTCACATGCTGACGCGTCTACATCTTCTGACTGAGTCAGCCAAAACTGAGCAGGCCTGATCTGACCACAAACACTACATTGCAGACTTGAATCTGCATTTAGAAGGGTACATGTTTCACATGCCCACTGATTGGCAGGCCTTTTACAGGCAGAGTCTGTTTGTAAATGGCCAGAGTCTTGCAGAGATCCCTTTCCTCCGCCTGTGTCAGTGATGTTGCATAGCTGTGCTTGTGAACCACTAGCTTGACTAGCTTGACTAGCTTGACTGCAGAAGGCGCATGCGCTTTGAAGTCGGCCCTTGTGCTAACATCATGTCGACGTCATCTGCTGTTAGGTCCACAAGGTCACTATCACCTGAATTTTGCACTGCAGGCATGCCGGAGCAGCTTGTACAAGCAGGGTCTGCTCTCAGTCTCTGCTGATCATTGAGCTGCTGCTGCTGCTGCGGCTGCTGCTGCTTAGCAAGTGACACCAGCTCCGAAGGTGACTGCCCTACCCCCAAAGCAATTTGCCTGTCCTGTATCTTCTCGGCCCCAGCAGCAGTATTGGACATAGAACCTTGGTGCATGACAGGAGCTGTTGGCTGCTGGTTGGCATGACTGCTGCCTGGTCTGGTGGCTGTCTGTGCCTGTTGGGTTGCTGGTGTCTGACCTGCCTGCTGTGGGCTATCCAAGATGATGCCGTCATCGTCACTGTTGTAGCCAATGTCAGTGCCATGATCACATGGGCACCAGACATTATCCCTGGCTCGCCTCCCTGCCGCCCTTGCAGCAGCCTGTGAGCAACAGGAAAGGTGGTCATCAAAACTCATCACCACTCGCACAGACATCAGTGCTCTCTACAGACGTTGTAACGGACAAAGCCATACAAAGGAGGAAAACTGGGCCAGCTGATGTACAATGAGGAGAACACAGGTCTGAGCAGCAACCATGATGCTATGCGCACGAAGTTGCGGGCGATGGACCAAGACCCAACGTGCTGAATACACAGGATGACAAAAAGGCATGACGTGCTACAAATGTGCAGAAGACCATTACTGATGGCTGCTCTGGTGGGTGCACAAGGGGTGTGCAGCGCAAGCTTTATTGGCCACCTCAAACAGCAGTCTCTCCTGTACAATACATCATGTGTGCAGCTGCTGCTGATGAAGATAGGCAGTGCAACACAGGTGGGAAAGAACTGCCACCACACCTGAGCTGGTGTCAAGCCTTTCAGCAAGCTGAGATCTCCACCAAGCTTTCTGGGACCACTGGGCATGACAGCCTGCTTCTTGGAGCGTGCTTCTGCAGCCTGCAGGCACATGTGACCACAAGTTCCTGCCACACGTCAACTGCACAGCTGTACAGTGGAATTGAGCGTATACCAGATTGGCGACAAATGAACATTGCTCTTTCGGCGTGCATACTTGCAATTCATGTCTTGCAGGCCTGACATCAGGCTGTGGAAATATCACACATAGCACCTGTTTTGTTGGCATTTTGTCTTGATTGGCTACAAGAGTTTTGAACAGCTGGACAAGGCTGGCGGTGTGTGATTCATGTACAGCATGTGCAGAAGAGTAATTCAGCACAGCAAATGAATCAGCATACTGACAAGGATACTGACAAAATAAGCCACCTGTACATACAACATCTGATTCTGATAAGGTGGATGTACTACTGCGCAGGATATGATGCAGACCAACCTTGAGAGCCAAGCTCTTGAGCTGATGTGAGGGTGGGTTGTGGATGGGAACTGGGCCCCGGCCCCCCAGCCTGCCCATGCATGGAGCATCGAAGCCAGCACCGCTGCCTGCAATGCCCTTTGCCATGAACCCCTCACACTCCTGCAAGCAGAAGTTCTTGACCTATTGCATGTAGATGTTGCAGAATGCATGGAGCACTTGCAGTTGCAAATTGCTGATGCAGTTGCCAGATACAACCGTACAAGTACCTCTGTAATCTCATCAAGCAACTTGTAGAAGACTGCATTGTGCGGCCCTTGAACATTGTGCACCAGCTCATGTAGCATGGTGCCAATCAGGTGCTCATAAGGAAAGAAGCTGCTGTTGCTCTTGTGAGGTCTCAGCCTGATCTTGATCTCAGATGTTCTGCCCCCACCACCATTGATGTTCAGGCCCTGTTGGAGGACAAATTGCATTAAAGTTTGCTTATGACCATGTGGGATGAGCTTACTCAGATCATTGCATCTTGAAGGCAGTTAGTGAGCAAGTATGAACACTGGTTTGTGTCAAGTGCAGCAGCCAAGACTTCATTCTGGCAGTTGCACACCAGCAAGTTCGGGTTTTTGGGCGAGAACTCTGATAACAGTGGAACCCTCCAGCCCCGCTTACGCATGACAGGCTGTACCTGCCTAGCTATATTCCGAAGCAATTCCAGCGCCTGCAATAACAAAGCTGTGACTCAGCCCAGGTTGTGAGGTGAGTTTGCTGGAGTGACTGTGCTGCCATACCTCAACACTGCCGCGCTTTTGAAGAGCCTTGAAGTCCCAAACCTTCAGAGGATCTGAAGGCTCTATTGTCGAGGTTGGCATTGTCAAATAACGTAGGTCGAACAAACGATTATGGACGCCAGGCTGTTGGCACGAAAGCCCTAAGGTCGAGCTTGGACATTAGCCGCGGCCGAACATGCGTCTAGGTCAATGCGTTCGGTTGAGAGCAACCGCGCAACAAACACGCTGTTGTAAGCATGTACTCGTGCTGAGCTCCCTGCTGTGGTAATCCATGTGCATGTGCGAAGCTCTGTCAGGGTTGGCGTTACGCAAGCTTCGCACAAGGGGAACCTCTTGCCTGCGCGCGAGTGTGCGTGGCCATCTGCTGGACCTCGTCGACCAGCAGCGGAAGCACATCAGGCCAAGGGATATTTTCTCAGCAGGTCTTGTCTTGACCTAGCCTCGAGGTCCCAGCTAGGTTACCACAACGTTGCAGCGCTGCCGAGAAGGTAAGCCTTGCACGGCCTTGCAAGCATGCCTGGCTGATGTCACTTCCGTTGTGGAAGTGACATCAGCCAGCTGAGGTCGTGAGTTGGTCGCTTACACCAAGGCGAGTAGAGTCGGTGCCCTCGGAAAGCGTAAAACGACATGCAACAGACCTTTTGTGACAGAGACCGCCCGAAGCTACGCAGCTGCTCATCTCAGAAGCATGGTGTACAGATTTCTTCTCAATTCTCTGACTGTCTCGCAGGGCTTAGGCAGGCACCTGGTCATAGTCTAGCAGCTATAGTTTTGCACCCAGTCTCCAGCTTGCCAGTATGGGGAGCAGAGCTGCACGCAGCTTGCTAGGTCCCCTTGTCGACGGCTACAGAGACTTGGACGGGTCCAAGCAGGCATTTGACCGTCCAGCTGTAAGTCCTGTAATCCCTGCAGCGTGCCTCAGCGAGCCCCTGCACTGTGCACTGGGTTTCACTGAGCTGTTCTTGTGTGACAATCACATCATCAGTCTGCAGCATGGCGTCATTTGACAGCCAGAGCACCAATACTGTCTATGTTTATGTGAGATAAGTCGAAATGCATGACAATTTGCAGACCTTCTGTGTCAGCAGGCATTGTGCACAATGCTGTTGCAGTCAGCTGGTGCGAACACCATGAAGAAGACTGACTGGGAGAACATGGACCTGGGAGGAGGTGGTGGCGGTGCCAAGGCTGCTGAGATATTCAAGTGAGGCAGTGTGTCATGCTTTGCACGCTATGTCGCAGTCCTTTGTGCAGAGGTTTTCAGATGGCAACAGTAATCCAGATACAGTTGAGGAAGTTTTGGCAACAGAGCATGATGTTCTCTTGCATGTTGCACTGCTCTTAAGGTGTCTGCAGATGTGCGGCTGCTCTGCTGCAGCTACACTGCAGTGCACAGCCCTCTTGTACATGTGCTCCCGACCAAGACACTGCAAACAAACGCAGATTCAAGCTGTGTGAAAGCAAATCTACCTGCACACTTGGTGTTGTCAAAGCTCTCCTGCACATCCAACCATTTTGTTCCTGCAACAGCACAACATATGACCCTGCAAAGGAATCAGGCTATTTTCCAATCATGATCCAGTGTCATACAGTCAGATAGCAGAGATGCGTGTGTCAATGTGACTGGTGCGTAGGCGATACGATGGAGACAACACCGGCAACATTGATGACAAGGAAATGATGCAGGCTCTGCATGAGCTTGGTGTCCTGGACCCCAAGGTGACCTTTTGCCTTCTGTCTCCTGGCTTCTTTTGCTTGCGCCTTTTTGCCTTGAGGTTGAATGCGCTGTCATGGTGAGTTTTACACATACCATGGTCCACCTATGCCTTGGTCTGGAGTCAGGCTCTGGAGTATCATTGTCTGTGTGATTGTGAAACGTGGATCTGGTCGCAGCGCACAATGGCTGCAGCCACATGACAGCCAGAGATGAAGGATCATGGTGGCACAGGCTTTCTTGGTCAGCTCCATTGCTAACACACATGCACACACAAGACTTTGTGGGCCATATTTGCTGGTTGCAACATGTAGCTACTTGTAGTTACTTGTAGGTACTTGTAGTTACAGGTAGTCACTTGTTGGGTGAAATTTGATGCAGGACAAGAAAGCAGCAAAGGCGCTGTGCACAGAGATGAAGGAGGCTGACACAAATGGGGACGGCATGATCAGCTTCATTGAGTTCCTGGGCTACTTCCAAAAGATGGCTCGCTACCGGGCTGACCTCGCACGTACTCAGCGTCTAGAGTCCTATGGCCGCCCTAGAGACCTCCCCCAAAGTATGTGTTTCATATGAACAAGCTTGCTGTGGCTGCACGAATTGAAATATGTCTGGCAAAGCAGCCAGCTGCACACATGTTGTGTTGCCGCACAGTGATTTAGCCTGTGCGATTGTATGACTGTACCCTGTGGGGAATTACAGATGCACAGACAATCAGATGCTTGGTTTTTTACTCATGCAGCCTTTCAGGAAATGTGAAACTGCAGCAGTGCTTCAACAACTTCCGTGACTTGGGCAACAACCTGCATCAGCCCTCCAAATCCTGCCACAGTGGCCATGCCAGTGGCAGAACATGTGTTTGAAGGACCCTCCATCTTGCAGCTATCTGAGCAGGCTATGAGGCAAACCTGACGCTACAGAAATGCTTCAACAAGCTCTGTGTGTGCACGACCAGAAGCACAGCATCCAGGCTGGCCCAGTAAGGAGCATTTCAGACAGGCTGCTGCATGTCCCATGTATTCAGTCGTTGCTTCCTTGGCGCAGGCTTTGAAACGAACCCAACACTGCAGCAGTGCTTCAAGAACTTCTGTGTGTACGGCAAGAATCACGGCATCAGTCAGGGAGGCCCGGCCAGGAGCATCCACCAGCTGCGCATGAACAACTTTCAGTTCATTCACCTCTGCAAGGATGCCGGCTTTGCTGAGCCTGAGGGCCGCTTGCACCGAGAAGCCCTGGATGTCATCTTCTTCAGGGCTGCTGCTATTGGCCAGCGACACATCAGCTTCAGGGTCAGCCTCTGCACTTGTCTTATGTTAAGCAAACGGCAAATCACTGACATGGTTGGTAGGTTGAGGACAGCAATGCATGGTGTTTTGTCATCCTGTTCGAGTCTTGGATGTCTTGTGAATGACTGGTCAGATGCAGTGTTGTGCATGACTGGTCAACTCCAGATTTGTGCATGACTGGTCAAAACCAGTGAAGACTCGCTGCTGAATGTGCCTGGCTGCATGTGCAGGAGTTTCTGCAGGCGCTGTACATCATCGCCGATGAGTGTGGCATGGAGCTGGTTGATGCTGCAGTCCAGCTGGGCGCCGACCCTGCTCACCTTCAAGGTGTGCCTGCTTCACCACTGCTGTGTTATTTTTTGACACCGCAACAAAGCAACACTGTGACACCGCAACAATGCAACACTGAGACATTGCAAAATGTCGCACTGCAAGAGCGTGACACTGCAACAATGTGACATCATAATAGTGTGGCACCGCAACAATGTGGCACAACAATAGTGTGACACTGCAACAATGTGACACTGCGACAGTGTGCCGCTAAGCCAATTTATCACAGCAACTCTGCAGCGCTCCAGTTCTGTGTGTCTGCAACACTGGTTGCTGAAAAGCTGCTGTGACTACAAAGTAGCAGGCCCACAAAGCCTGAACACAAGCGACATCACTGCTGCTGAAAGCACTCAACACCTCTGCAAAGGCCTTTTGCTGTGCTTTGATTGACAACTTGCAGCTGATATTGCATGGCAAGATTGAAGTATAAAAAGTTGAAACAAGCAAACAAGAAACAATTCAATATTTGCCAAGCAAAATTTTGGTCTTGCAAGGCGTACATGCCAAAAAACGCCTTTTTCCGTATGTAAGGCATGATAAGGAGCTGCAAGTCGTGATGCTGCCTATACAGGTGTGCCCAGGCCAGCCAGGGTGGTCTCAGATGCAGAAGAAGAGGAGTGGAAGGCAGGCTCCCAAACATACAATGTGCCTTCAAAGGTGAGTGCACTGCTTTGACAGTTTACCCCATAGGGGTATGAAGCCCGATGCAGCAATAGGTACCCACTTCCCTTACGATAGATACCTACTTCCCTTACGATAGATACCTACTTCCCTTACAATAGGTAGCTGCTCTCCCTTACAATAGGTAGCTTCTCTCCCTTACAATGGGTACCTGCTTCCCTCACAACAGGTACCTGCTCTCCCTCACAAAGGGAAGACCACAGAAACAAGATCGACCTGGATGTTTCTGGGCAGCAGTATTTCGTGCTTCCTGAATGCTCCTGACTCTTCTTCTGCTCCCAGTAGTTAGTGCAGTACCTCTTTCCTCATGGACTGCTTGACATTGTTTGCAATAGCCTGTGACTTGAGGAGACGCATGGCTCGTGGCATCAACGTATTGGGGTTGTTACCTGCACTTGCTGTGAAACAGTTGCCGTGGATCACTGGCAGCGTTTCATGTGTCACAACTGCTATGGGAGCTCTGAAGCATGTTTGATTGGCCTGTCATGTGTGCCTGAAGCAAGGCAAAGCCTTGAATGAGATTCAGACTATTCTACTCAAGCTGGCCTAAAACAATTCGGTTTGGGCGCTTTGTCTTCAAAAATTCACATTTTGACTGAAACTGTGGTTTCACTAAGTCACCAATCAAAGAAGGATGAAAGAAAACCAGGAGGCACCAAGCCAAGTTGCTGAATTTGCTGTCAGTCACCTTCACAATCAAATCAACTCAATTTACTATTCCTGTCTGTAGGACTCATCAGGGGAGTCAACAGACAATAAATGGGAAGACAACATACAGTAAGCACTAAAGCACTACAATAAGTATCCCCAATACCTTCACATGCGGGCTGGCTGTGACAGGTGGCAGCCGCATGGAGGAGGGAGAAGAAGATCAAGGCCAAGAAGAGGGCGCCTGTAGGGCAGGGCATTCCCCTGTCGCCCGCTATGCATGCCTCGGAGGGCATGCTGCAGGCCATGAATGGCACAATGCCCAAGCCGCATTCTGAGATGGTGTCTCGCAAGCAGCTGGCTAAGATGCTGGCTCAGGTGCTTCAGCCATGTTTTGCTTGACAATATTGACCATGCCTTGGTTGACTTGGTTCACAATCATCTCTACTTTATAATTGTGGTTGATGTTGAACTTATGACACTGACAAGACAAAACAGAGAAGCGCATGTCCAAGTGACTGATTGTGCAGAATGGTGTCACATGTGCATATGACAATACACCTAAGGTAGTGTTGCTGTAGGACTGCCAGTCACAATAGTGTCAGCGTGCTTTTTGGTCTACGTGCTAGGCTGCAAGCTCAAGCAGGATGCATTCAACATACAGCTGTCAACATGTCTTTGGAGTCAACGCAAGGGTTGGTGCGTCAGTGTCTGAGCTCTGGCTGGCCAAGAGTTCATAGTGTTCATGCTTTTCCACTTTTCAAGCAGAAAAGCCGAACATACTTAGAATACAATGTTCAGTCAGAGTAAGGGTCATAATCTTCATGGTGTTCATGGTGTTCAGCAGTCATCATAGTGATGATCATAGTGATCAGCAGACAGCTGTGCACGAGGCAGCACAGTAGCCAAAGGGTCACTTAGCTTCCAGTGTATAACTTGCTTCCAGTGTACGACTTACTGCTGCAAGTCCAAGCTTACACATGGCCTACACATCGCGTCTGAAGGCACGCTGACTAAGTATGATCTGGCAGGCGCAGACCACGCAGCAGAGCGAGCTTCCCAGCAAACAGAATCCATGCCCCACATCCCATCATTTTCATCTTAATTTGCACTCGCTCACTTCATCCAGCTCATCATCAAGGCCTTGAGTCTTCTGCAAAGTGCATCTCTGGACATTGCTGGCTGGCTGTTGCAGGCTAGGCAGCAGAGTGTGGAGGAGGTGAACCAGCGGTGGGCTGCCAAGTCTCACACACTGCTGTCACGCATCGCAAACCTGGAGCACCAGCTGCAGGGCCGCCCCGGGGAGGGCCCTGACTCTGCTGGTCAGGTGAGTCATCCTCATGCTGCATGAGAATCACAACAGCTACAACACTGTTATTCTGGTGCTGGATCAGCCATACATGCTGTGGCTGTCTAGTAACGTCGTCACTGTACAGCCAGTCAATGCGTTGTATGTATCATGGAGGCTACTTAGCATGGTCAGTGTTTAGTTGTTTGGTGATGTATGATACATCTGAAGCCCTATTGACAGCGACCAGGTGGGTAAGTGCCATTCTGGCTGGGAGAGTGAATTGTTTGTGGTTTCAGGCCTTCAGCATCTCAGACAACTTGACACTGCAAAAAGCAAAACTTGCTGCCATGGCTGCTGCCTGGTTTGCTGCCGTTCAAAAGCGATGTCCACAGGCAGCAGCTGCACAGCAAAAGAGTTCAGTTGAACAGGCTTGATTGCCTTTTGATCGATACTTTTTGTCTTGTCCATCTCAAAGATGTTTTCTGTTTTTTCTTTTGAACATCATTTCATCTGGATACTTGCTTCTTTCTTATCAAACTGATATCCATAGAAAGATCTGCTTTGTTTAACATTGCTGATAACGATATCGACTTTAAAGCTTTCCGGCTCATGATGATCTAGGCACGTGCAGGGCAAGTGTCTTTCCAGAGCAGCCTGTCCTGTGCATCCCTATATGCCCTACCAGTACAATCTTTTGACAGTCATAATGCAACATCATTGAAACTAGACCTAGGGCGACCAGGTAGGCGAGGCCCTTGACTTCACTGAACAAAAGATCCTAGGCAATCTATCATCAGGTCTTGTTTGCTGTTCGATAATGATCCACATGTGGCAGGGGGAGTTACACACGTGCCTGATGCTGCCAGGATGCTCCCTGGGGTCTATCGCACCGCTTGCTTTGTATATACAGGTGTCAGAGTCAGGTGCAGAGGGCGTAAGCAGCATCATAGTGCAGGGGGGTGAGTCATATGCGCTGGATGATCCGCGAGCAGAGATGGATTTGCTGAGGCATGAGATTGACATCAGCATAGACCAGAAGTTGAAGGGAGTGGAGAGGCGGCTACAGGTTAGCCACGCACTCACCACTCTCAGGCAGGACCTGATGACTGACCTGGAAACCAGATTCCAGTTCTTTGAGGACCGCCTGCAGGTCAGGATCTCAGATTTCAGTTCTTTGAGAACCGCCTGCTGGTCAGGATCTTTGATCAACGTGTGTCTTGGAGTGTTTTGAGTCCTGACGACACTGATTTGGAGGTGCACCATGCTCGGTTGAGTTCTGTTCACCAGCAGCAATTTTCTGCAAGATGGGTGCAAGACACACAATCGCATACTGGCAGACATCCTGCACCTCAAAAGCCCTCTGATGCGTGGTGGTACATCTGTACCACTTGGGTGAACACCTCTGAACATGTGTTGCTCCGCCCTCTGACATCTTGTCTCAAATATGCCCTCCATGACCAAATCTCCTGTGGGTGCACTAGTGCTGATTAATGTAGCATTGTTCACAAGTGTGCAAACAAGGTGTAACGTTCAAGGCATTGTCTGCTGGGGTGACCATCCAGTTTGTTTGCTGACAGGCACTTGAGGCTCAGAGCAGGACCCAGCTGAGAGCCTTGGAGGCGGGAGTCTCAGCGCTGCAGCACCAAGTTCCTGCCAGTGCTGGGCGTGCTGCAGTCAGCCCTGAAGCTTTTGAGAAGCTGGCCAGCACAACACATGCCATGCAGCGCTCCATCAGCTCCCTCACAGAGCAGATGCAGACTTCCGGCGGCAAGGGTGGTGAGCCACAATTTGAATGCATGCATGCCTCCATGTGGCGCTGCATTCCCTTGCCTGCGCAGTTCAAAACACCATCTGGCAGTAGATGGAGGTTCTGAGTGCCGTACTGCTTATGTCAGGCGGTGTTGGGCTGTAAGCCATTGATCACCCACTAATGCACATCAACACTGAAGTAGGTCTTTGACACATGTTCAGATAGGCATAACAGGAGTGATGGATGTATTTGCACATTGCTGAGTGGCAGTTGCCAGTGTTTGTCAGTGTATATCCGACATCCATGATAGCAAAGTTGCTTCCAGCATTTGCTTGGCTGTTGGTCGTCACTGTGATGCCTTCAAGTCCTGCTGCGCAAGTCAACAGCGAATATGTCGTGATCAGGTTTCTCCAAGGCAGAGATTCAGGCGGCTGTGCTGGAAACAGAGCGGCGGTTAGCAGAGAAGCATGCCAGGTTGGAGGGCGCTGTTGTACAGGTGATGATTCCTTGACAGACTCAGATGTGGCCGTCAATGCCTAGTAAAGCTGCCTGTGATGCTTGTGAGCTCTGCTGAACAGCATGTACATACGCCATACCAGTGCTGCAAGTCAGGATTCAGCCATGCAAAGGCGCGGTCATGACTGATGTCATGTTGCATTTAAGGATTTGATTGGCGAGCTGCCATGCTGGCTTTTAACAAGCAGCTGCATTTTTGGCATGCTTGACCAGCTTGACACGGGTGTGCACCTCAACTGTGGCTGTACAATGTGTATCTGCCTGAGTCACTCACACAGTGTTTGATATACATTGACAGGTGGCTGGGCGGGTGGACATGCTGGATGGGCGGGTCAAGCAGGAGCAGGAATCATCCTTGAGAGCGCTTGAAGCAATCCTGTCCGAATCTGGTCATGGCAAACGCTAGAAAGTCATCGGCAATACCGACTTCACATCTGTAACAGGAAGTGCTGCCTCACGGTCTGATCTTGAGCACCTGCAGATGCATGATGACAGTTCAAGCCTACACGAATTGATCATGGGCGTTCGCTTTATGTGCTGCTGGCTCTCTGTATCACCAAGACATCAGACAAGTAACTGCAGATGATGCCAGGAGGACACTGCAAACGCTCCGATAGCAAACGTTTGAATCGTCAAGTTCCAGCTGCTGGTGATGCCGTGCCATGCTTCCACAAATCCCACGTAAAGTCTGGATCAGCAGAGGCAGCGGACAATCAGATTGTCTTACCTGGCAAATCGGTCTATCCAGGATGGCACCACGTGGATAGGAATGTATCAACATCATGTATTACATGTTTTCAAATTGTTGACACACAACGTGGCTGCATTCAGCGATTTGAATGACGCAACTATCAGCATACGCTAAGAAAACAACTGGCAATCATTGAATGTTGTCATCATTACAGTCATGCTATGTT
>JAABUP010004000.1_pt1 | contig 24864 bp, 26 predicted proteins | sample 5559201 | NCBI WGS metagenome assembly JAABUP01 (sample SAMN10711887, study PRJNA513373) | rock metagenome | isolation source: Antarctica rocks | place: Antarctica
GCAGTGGTCCCAATTGAAGGTTGTCCACCTGAGAGGCCTCCATGACCTTGATGCCAGAAGCCTCACACAGCTAGCCATGGCAGATTGGCCGTTGTTACAGAGTCTTAGTTTCAGAAGCAGTAAGATCTGTGCCTGACTGCAGTCTTGAAAAGAGCCTCGATACGCATCCGGGGGGCTTGTTACTCTGCTGCTATTGGTATAACCACTGACGCAACTTCCAATTTCGGCTTCACACGTAGAGCATGCGTTGTGCTTGCGCTCAAGGCCTGCTCAATATGGTGTTGATGTCAAGGACTGCCAACCCCTTGTAGTTATGTCTTAAACTTGCCATGCAGCTGCTAGAGCAATGCTAGACGGCTCTTTGACATTCCTTATAGTGTGTGACTGGGGAGCTTGTACCGTTTCTCATTTCCACCTGACGTTTCTCATTTCCACCTGACGAACTTTGCAAACCGATCTTCCAGCAAATCAGTCACTGGGTTGCCTCCCACCCCTTGGACCAGAGTGTGCTTGTGGCAGGCAGACTTGCTGCTGCTGCATGTATGTAGTCGAACAAATAGTACAGGCTCCCGGCCTGCTGTCAGATCAATGGCTGCAACCCAACTGAACAGGTAACAGTATGTAACCAGCAACACGGTGTCTGTATATGACTTGCAAGCGGTCAACAATTATGTAGTACCATATTACCATTGTTTGGCATTGCTTGCATGCAGCTTTATAGAAGCATACAGAAGGGCGGAAGTGACTTGCTTTTTCACACTTGTTTTTGCGGTCTAGGGTTTCTAGATTTGGCCCTAGGGTCGTTCCATGCATGTCGTTGCGACAGCGATAGCAAAGTTGTCGCATCAGGTTTCCGCAGCGCACACACATGCGATCTCCACAGTGCGACCCCATCAGACAACAGTGCGAACATTGACCTGCGCTGAAGGACCCTTCACCTGTCTGTTGACTGGTTGACGTGATCTAGAATGGCAGAACGTGAAGCACGACAGCGTCAGTATGACTACCGGGCGGTAAGTTCACGGAACGACTATCAACCTTACGATAATTCCGTTGTTATCGATCTCTCTGCAACTTTCGCCCATTTTCGCACCGTGGTCATCGTTGTGTGCAGAACTCTAATCTGGTGCTCACAGCTGAGACCCGCACCAGGGAAGCAGCGGAGCCCAGCGGCGAGCCAGAGTCCCTGCATGGTCGCATGCGCGGCAAGATGGGAGACCGAGTCCAGCATGCAAAGCCAGAGGGCTTTGAGGCACGCAAGCAGAAACAAGCCAAAAAGAGACAAGCTCAGCAGGAGTTTGAGCTAGAGGCCCCAAAGCAGAAGCGCAGAGTAAGCTGTACTGCATCTTTACTTTGGGACCTTATTGCAAATCAGTCGGTACATTCCTTTGTGTTGCATTTGCCCATCCAGCTCATTTGGTCATTTGGCTTGCACCCACAGGCTGGTGGAGTGATGAGCCTTGATACAGCATCAGGATACCGTCCTCGCACTCAAGAAACACGAGCTGCATATGAGGCAATTCTGTCTTTCATCAGAGAGCAGTTTGGTGACCAGCCTCAAGATGTCCTCAAGGGTGCTGCCGATGAAATACTTGCTGTGCTGAAAGATGACAAGAAGAGAGTAAGCTTTTACGCCTTTTAGCTCCACGTCTCTCAGTATCTCCCTGCACATGTCAGTCACAATGCATACAGATGTCATGGCCCTGCAAGTTAATGCAATGCAAGTCATGCATAAGGTACACTGTTGAGCAAGCAAGCTTCAGTGCAAATCAAACAGCTGCTCATGGGACCTGACAGAACATCCTTTGAACCATGATGCCCTCTGCAAGTGCCGTCTCATCTGTTTGCTGAAATCAAACACCACACTTGGCCCATCTGGCCGCCCTAGGTCTCTTTCAATCATGTTGCATTACGTGATGGTCAAAATTGTTGTATGAGTAGGCCTTACAGGTATGCACAAGACACGCCAATCTGGAGAGACAAGACTTGTCCTGCATATACCTAGCTCATCATGAGCTGGAAAGCGTTTTAATTGTTATTAAAGAGCACAGTCCACGCCTTTGCTGCTACATTCCTGACAGTATGAGGCTGCTTGCTGCATGCCTCAAAGAGTACTGTATGCCTTCAGATAAGTGCAAGACTTGACGCTATGCTGCACGTACCTAGCAGCTCATCATGAGCTGGAAAGCGACTTTATTATTATTATTATTATTACTATTGTTATTATCATCGTCATCATCATCATTGTTCATTTTTTTATTTCATGTGCAGGATCCTGAGCGGCAGAAAGAATGTGAAGAGCTGCTGGGTCCTGTAGGAGATGACAAGTTCACGTACCTCAAGGATGTGGGCCGCCTCATCACTGACTTCAGCCAGCCTGATGATGAGCCCGGGGCCCCCGGGGACGCCCTGGACGATGACATTGGGGTGGCAGTTGAGTTTGAGGGTGACGAAGATGCTGATGAGGAGAGTGAAGTGGATGAGGTTGAGGTATTGCTCAGAAGAGTCAAAGCTTGACATGACTGCATAACACAGGTGGCATTTGAGGTCAAATGCAAAACACAAACCTAGCATGCTGTTGCTATGCATTGCCGCAGCGCCCTGATGGCAACAGTACTGCCATGACAGGTTGACGATCATGGGGCATATTGCATCTTAGCCAGGTGCTGCTGAAGCTGATGCCTTCAGTTGTTATAATGCCCTCAAGATCATGCTGCAAGTGGCATGTTGTCTAATGCTCTTGCAAGATGTGGTGAAGATTCTATCATGCCATGTTGTTCTAAAGAGACAAGCCTTGTTCTGCACATACCCAGCTGGAAAAAGTGCTTAGTGTTATTGTTGTTGTTACTACTATTGTTGTTACTGTCATCATCATTGTTATCATTATCATTATCATTATCATCATCATCATTATTGACATAACTATAATGGTTATTTGTATGTGCCTATTCACAGGACCCAGATGATGATGACATTGATGATGACACAGACGCCATGCTGCCTCCTGGGGAGGTGCGCACTGGGGCCGATGTCGAGGCAGGAGAAGATGCTCGTGATGAGGGCCTGAAGCCTGCAGACATTGACGCATACTGGCTGCAGAGAAACATCAGCAAAGCGTATGGGAATCTGGATGAGAACGAGGCTGTCAAAAAGTCAGAGGAAGTCTTCAGCGCTCTTCAGGTGGGTTTGTGCATCTGTCACTGGTGGTGGCTCCTGATTGATAAGCACCCATGCATTGTGCAAGGACAAAGAACAAGACAATGCTGAGCATGCGCGCTCAGACACATACCTATGTTGACAAAAATGCAAGTGTGATGTGAGCATGATGCCATTTCTGGCCTATGCCGTACCTGTCGGTGTGTAGATCATTGTAGATCTACAACTGTATGCTCAGCAAGTGTCTGATGTGCAGAGCGCCCAGCCAGACTCTCAAGTAGAGACGCACCTGGTGGACTTGCTGGACTTTGACAAGTTTGCCCTCATCAAGATGCTGGTGCAAAACAGGCTCAAAGTGGTGTGGTGCATGCGCCTCAACAGGGCTCAGAATGATGAGGAGCATACCAGGATCCAGGTGCATCCTCCGCTCTCATGCATTGGTCACGACTCGCCTCTTGATGCATGTAACGCCTGTCACATGATGTGACAGATGGCACTGAGCATACCAGGATCCAGGTACATGCTCAGCTTTCATGCATTGATCACAACTTGCAGCATGCATGTGTTCCGAATGCATCTTCTGCTTCTCAAATGCTGTCTGGGGTGGCACTAAGCATCCAAGACTGTGTTGCATCTACATAAATGAGCAGCTGTGTACCTGTCAGCAGAAAGGCAAGCATTGGACCATACACATGCATTACCATGGCGTATCTAGCTGCTCCTGGCTGCTTTGACATGTCCAATCATGCGTCACCCTGGCAAACATATACTGCAGCCCTCTGTCACTTACACAAACTGTTGCTGCAATGTCCCAAGTAAAGGAAAGCACCACACAAATGGGTTCTGGCTTATCCTGCTTGGAATGTGATGCAGGCAGAGATGGCTGGTACTGCAGAAACTGCTGCCATTCTAGATGCTCTGAACTCACAGCGTGCTGATGCACGTGAGAGACAGGCTGCCATGGAACGTCAGATCAGAGAGGAGGCTCGCCGCCTCAGAGGGGGCATTGCAGGTCAGCCACATGCTGCTGACTCACCCATCTGCCTTCATGCCGACTGGCATGTTGCTCTGTGCTTGTCTGCTCCAGCTGCCCTGCTGCAGCTTTGACACTGTCTCAGACTGCAGCAGGCGGTCAGCTGCTGGTTAAGCATGCTGCCTAGCTGCCATGGTTTGATTGCTCAGCAGTGCACATCAGATACTGCACAGGCAGGCAGTGGAGTTACTCTTCTGCTTTGCTCATGATCATCACCGTGCAGATGCAGATTTGTTGTGATTACAGGGCTGTTCAAAATGAACCATGCGGCACTGCATGCCCTTGTCCTTGCCGCACACACAGCAGCGCGTTCTTTCCATGCTGATCAAACATTGTTGTTGCTGTGCAGATGGGTCTGGTGAGGCTGCTGGTGGAGGGGCAGTTGCTGGGCGCAAGGCTGTGGACTTTGAGAACCTGGCCTTTGCCCAGGGCAACCACCTCATGACCAACAAGAAGTGTGACCTGCCCCAGAAGTCCTATCGTGCTGCACACAAGGTGAGTGATACCGCCCTTCCTCTATTCCAATTTGTGCCCTTGCGTGAAGTTACGCAAACACAGCCTGATGCTCCAGTTTACAGTATCCTGTCTGTTTTAGCATGATTCGCCCAAGACTCAATTTTGGGTTGAGGCCCCTAATGTTGGCATTATAAAATCTGTGCACACCATTTCATGACACATGGTCTCGCGCCACATGCTGTCAGTCATCCATTCATCACGATCCCTGGTTCTATCATGGGCGGGCTGACCTCTGATGCTGGCTATGTGCAGGCCCTAAAGAAAGTGCACAACCTTGCTGACAATTTCAGCATGCTGGCTGCATGCTTGCAACTGCTACATCCATCAGAGATGACACGGTGGCCATGCCAATGTCCACCTGTGACTATCTGCAGGGCTATGAGGAGGTTCACGTCCCTGCTCTGAAGCCCAAGGAGTTTGCAGCTGGTGAGAAGCTGATGCCAGTCTCAGACCTGCCCTCCTGGGCCCAGCCTGCCTTCAAAGGCATGCAGACCCTCAACAGGATCCAGAGCCGCGTGGCTGATATGGCCCTGTTCGGTGTGGACAACATGCTGCTGTGTGCACCCACCGGCGCTGGAAAGACCAATGTTGCTATGCTGGCCATCCTGCATGAGCTGGGGCAGCACATGAATGAGGACGGCACTATCAAGCTGAACGACTTCAAGGTGGTGTATGTGGCACCCATGAAGGTGAGAGACTGGACCAACATGCACTGTCAACTGCAAGGCAATGTGTGCTTGCATGCCCCTCAGCACTGACCATGCAGTGGTGTGACTATGCGCTGTTGCTGCTGTCAGAAGTCCTAATGTTTACCTCTGTAGATGTGTGCACTGTCAGAAGCCCTAATGTTACCTGTGTAGATGTGTGCACACTGTTGAGACAGGGGGTGCAAAAGGCATCAGCATGCCCATTGTATAGGAGCAGCTGTGCACTGTGCCTGTCAAGGCATGCAAGACAGCAAGGTTGAAGGCTTTTTTTTGAGAATACTGCACCAGCACAGTGTTGGTGCCTGCTTGTCTGAATGCTTCTGGTGGAAATGCAGGCCTTGGTTGCAGAGATGGTCGGTAACTTTGGCTCTCGCCTCTCGGAGGCCTATGGCATAAACGTGCGCGAGCTCACCGGTGACATGAACCTGACCAAATCTGAGATTGAGGAGACGCAGATCATTGTGACCACCCCTGAGAAGTGGGACATCATCACGCGTAAGAGCGGCGACAGGACCTACACCCAGAAAGTGCGGCTGCTGATCATTGATGAGATCCATCTTCTTCACGATGACAGAGGCCCTGTGCTGGAAAGCATTGTCGCCAGGACTGTCAGGCAGATTGAGGTAGGCTGCATGCAATGTTTGTGGTGACGCAAGCTGGCTTTGGTTTGTTATGACTGGGGTTGAGCATGCCTTTTGGCGCCTGTATGCTGCTGTTGTCTTGGATTTGCCAGCATGCTGGTTGCTGGCTTTGACGCATCAAGCCAGATGTGTCAACAGCTGAGATCACAGCCTGTGCAGCCTGATGGGCGCAGAATGAGCAGCTTTTTGCCTGCTGTATGTCTGTACCAGGCACTTATTTGTATATTGAATTTTTGCCAGTACGGCTGTGGTTAGCGTGCAAGGCAGACACTGACAGTGCCAGCAGTAGCCCGCTCCCACAAGACTAGTGCAAGCACTAGTACAAGCATAGCTGCTGACCATGCTGTGATTTGCTGTTTTGGACAGAACCCACGCACAACATGCATAAAGGGTTGCAGGACGGGGTACATTTCCCCTCTGTGTGTCTGTGTGTCTGACTGCCTTGCTGTCGTGCAGGCAACTCAGGAGATGATCAGGCTTGTGGGTCTGTCAGCTACCCTGCCCAATTATGAGGATGTGGCAGCCTTCCTGCGTGTGAAGCCAGACAAGGGGCTGTTCTACTTTGACAACAGCTTCCGGCCCTGCCCCTTGGCCCAGCAGTACATTGGCGTCAGCGTCAAGAAGCCCCTGCAGCGCTTCCAGCTCATGAATGAGATCTGCTACAAGAAGGTCAGCCCTTTTGCACTTTAGTCATCACTTGTTCTTGCAGCAGTCCATTTGATAGAGTAAATGTCAACTGAAAAAATAGGATCAGAAACCTGGGGACTAATCACAGGCCATTCTGCTTTAGGGAGATTCTCTAGATGTCAACAGACATGTTGCTCTCAGTGCAGAATCCTGTCTGAGATGTCTGACTTGGTGCAAGCTGCACACACGCACCAGCTGGCTGCAGCTTTGGCAGTTGCAGCAAGGCTTGGCTGTCCCTGCAGCAACCGATGAATGTACTGTATCTGCTGGGACCAGTTCTCCTTTGTCTTTTCTGTTGCAATCTGCCTACATCAGCGTACAAGGGCATGCAGCTGTTTGCAGCCTCTGGTGATCAAGAGCCAACGTTTGGGTCCGTGCGTAACTGCAATCTTTGCTGTTGCTGCAGTGTTTGGAAGAGGCAGGCACCAATCAGGTGCTGATCTTCGTGCACAGCCGCAAGGAGACGTACAAGACTGCCAAGTTCCTTCAGGAGGAGGCCATGAGGAATGATGACTTGGCCAAGTTTGTGCCGGGCTCATCAGCCAGCAGGGAAGTCCTGCAGGTGATCACCTTTACATTGACAAGGGGTTTGCTTTTATGCTCAAGACCTGCTCAGGGGATTCATGCCATGTTTTGAGAAAAGCTTTTACCTGCACAGCCTCAATGTACTGTTCTGGGCACAGGAGGGCCTAGGGCCTACAACCCTTTTTTGGCGTGTACTGACCTAACCACTGTTGCTCTGCTGCTGTCCTGTATTGCAGCATGGTCTTCTCAGCCTTGCAATGTTGCCAACCATGCTATCTGTCAGTGTGTGTTGGCAGTGACACTTTGTGATCTGGATTGGAGGCAGGTACACAGTTCGTTGCAGTACCTGCTTGCATGGCAGCCTGTTCATGCTGCCATGATCATGCTATAAGTCAGTACCACGGCAGACCATGTGCTGACCACACGCTGTGCATGACCGCACGCTGTGACCACACGCTGTGCAGACCACATGCTGTGCATTGCTGAAGCCTTTGTTGACTACTGGTCTTCGTACTTCAGAAGCAGCATCACCCTGTGATGTCAAACAACGCTGCAACGCTGTTTGCAGTCTTTTGTATACTTCCTGCATCACCAAACAAGTGTCCAGTGCTGATGTCTGTGCATGCATGGCGTGCAGGAAGAGGCAGAGCAGTGCACTGACCCCAACCTGAAGACCATCTTGCCTCATGGGTTTGCCATTCACCATGCTGGCATGAGCAGAGCCAACCGTACCCTGGTGGAGGACCTCTTTGCTGGGGGTCATGTCCAGGTATCTGCTGCACACAATGGTATCTGCTGCGTACAATTTAATGTCAGAATGGGGTCGCGCACATTGCGTTTCGTCCCCCAGATGGCCCAGTGCCAAGCTTTGATGCCTCTGTGACCTCGTGTCTATCAGTCATGTGTGAGACACAGCTGGGCCCCGGCCAGTTATGCCCCACACTCAGCGCTCACGTCCCCAAAACGCTCTAGCATGTCTCTCAAACGCCGCAGTCTATCTCCCAAATGCCCTAGCCTGTCTCTGAAACTCCCTAGCATGTGGTGTAGATTTGCCTGCCCACCACACCATTGACGCAACACCTGTGCAACTTCCTCAAGTCTCTCCTCTTACTACTGTGCAGGTGCTGGTGTCTACAGCCACCCTAGCATGGGGGGTCAACCTGCCCGCCCACACAGTCATCATCAAGGGCACCCAGGTGTACAACCCCGCCAAGGGCAACTGGCAGGAGCTGAGCCCACTGGACGTCATGCAGATGTTTGGCCGAGCTGGGCGGCCCCAGTATGACACTCAGGGCATGGGCATTATCATCACAAGTGAGCCACACACTTCACGACCCACCAGAGGATCATCATACAATACCATGTCTCAGCGTGCAGCTGTTGAGTGACCCTTTTGCAGCAACCCCGCTGCAGCAGCACTTGGGGTGTAAAATGTCGTGGCGGGCCTTGCTTTCTTTGCAGAGCGTGCTCAGACTGTTGTACGCCTGCTGATGCTGCCCTAGCATTGTTTCTATCTGCATCAGACATGCATGTAGCGTTTGACTGGCATCTGCTTTGTCGCCGCGTCACAACAGGGGAGATGCGTTTTCTGCTTGTTCGTCCCTGATCACAGTCATGCCTGGCAGGCAACATTGCACAGCACATACAGGACCGCTGCACTTCAATTGCAAGTCAGGGTGTTGCCTTGGCATGCAGGTCATCAAGAGCTGCAGTTCTACCTGTCCCTCTTCAACATGCAGCTGCCCATCGAGTCCCAGTTTGTGCAGACCATACCAGACAATCTCAACGCTGAGATCGTTCTGGGCACTGTGCAAAACATCCGGGATGCTGCCACCTGGCTGGGGTACGGCTATCTGTACGTGCGCATGATGCGTAACCCACAGCTATACGGTGTGCCTTTGGATGCACTGGATACTGACAGGAATCTGTTTGAGAGGCGCATGGACTTGGCGCACAGCGCGGCCAACATTCTGGACAAGAACAACCTGATCAAGTATGACAGGCGGACAGGCAATTTCCAGGTCAGGGTGCTCTCTCTGCTGAAGCACTATGAAGCATTGTGCTTTTCAGCGTAAACTGGTCTGCTGTCAACAGCTGTCATAGGGCTACAAGCAGACAGCTGTTGAGCAGCTTTCAAGCAGGTTGCAGCCTTTCTGCCAGGCCTCTGCGTGGCCGTTGGGCACAGGGTGGTCTGCTGGCAACATCAGACTGTGAGCAGACTCATTTGCTTGTCGGCTGATTCTTGTCAAGTGCCTGGGCTGCGCTTCCTACATGCTTTGCAGGCTCATCTACTCCAGGAAGCTGTGTTGAATCGCATTTCCTGGGCTGGTTGGTGCTGCAAAGAAATTGGGCAGTGCAGCTCATGCATATGGCAGGACTCACTCGACAGCTAAACAAGACGGCTCACAGTCTGATGGTGCCCAAATGAGCACTTTGCTGCAATCAACTTTGCACAGAAAATCACAGAAGGATAGCATACATTTATGCTGTGCAAGTTTGTGCTTGTCCCACTGGATAGTCACAGAATCTTCCTGTCTATGTTGAACGGCTTTCAAGCAGGTGCTTTCCTTCTGCAATTGAAAGCTGTTCAACACAGGCAGGAAGATTCTGTGCCTATCAAGGGGGACAAGCACAAACTTGCGCAGCGTAACTGTCACACTCAGCACTGACTGTGTTGTAGCATGTGCATGGATTAGACGTAAAAACAGCACAGTGCATTCAAAGGGACCAGAGATGTAGTGACAGCAGTCTTTGACACATCTTCTGGCTTTAAATGCATTGATGACGAGCTGTTTGCCAAGCTACATGGTGCAAAAATGTTCTCTAGCATTTATGTGCATCATAAATGCATCATATTCAACTAATCCCGTGTCGCCAAACCTGGACACACAAATGACGCTTGCATGGTTACGGTGATCATTCACACAGCATGCCACCTTTTCTCGTGCTGCAACCACCTCTTCCACTCTCACACTTGATGCTCTGCCGCAATCACCGCTCCCTAGCCTGTTTAGACATCACTACATGGCAGCAATAGCCTTGTCAGGCCTTATCATTATTTAGTCTTGGTAGGCATAATCCAATGTTTGCCAGCACAGATTTACAAATCCTGCTGAGACTCTGGCTCTACCCCATGAGGGGGCATCTGCTCTTGTCTGTCTAGCCTTGCATCTTGTGCTGCGTCATCACAACAGGTCCACCCTCTGCTGACAGTGCTTCTGGACCCCATGCAGGTGACTTGATCATGAGCTGGAAAGCATGTTGATTGTTTATTGTAATTATTTATATCATGCAGGTGACTGATTTGGGCCGCATAGCCAGCCACTACTACGTGACTCACCACACCATCGCCACCTACAACGAGCACCTGAAGCCCACCATGGGGGACATCGAGCTGCTGAGGCTGTTTGCGCTGAGTGACGAGTTCAAGTACATCATTGTGAGGGAGGAGGAGAAACTGGAGCTGGCCAAGCTGATAGACCGAGTGCCCATTCCTGTAAAGGAGGCCCTGGATGAGCCTACTGCCAAGATCAATGTCCTCCTGCAGGTCAGCTGTGCCTCTGTTTCACTTCTTGCTTCTTACACAGCATGATCAAGCATTCAAGCTGATGCAGGTCAGCTGTGCCTCTGTTTCACTCCTTGGTTCTTACACAGCATCAGCAAGAGTTCAATGTCCTCCTGCATGTCAGCTGTGCCTCTGTTTCACTTCTTGCTTCTTACACAGCATGATCAAGCATTCAGGCTGATGCAGGTCAGCTGTGCCTCTGTTTCCCTTCTTGCTTCTTACACAGCATGACCAAGCATTCCAGCTGATGCAGGTCGGATGTGCCTCTGTTTCCGTTCTCACTTCTTACACAGCACTATCAACATCTCACACAGCATATGCAAGCTTACGCAGGTCAGCCGTGGCTTTGCTTTTCTTCTCACTTCTTACACAGCACTAGTAACATCTTACACAGCTCACGCAAGCTGATGCAGCTCAGCTGTGGCTCTACTTCTATGAGAAGAACATGGCGCTTATACAAAGTGCAGTAGCGCCTTCGGTTTCTATAACTGACATCTACAGCTGACAGAGCTTGATGTGTGCACTCACCCACTTGTTTTGCTGTCTTCTTCTTACTTGTGCTGCGCAAGAGTACAAGGTGATGCTTTATAGAGCGTGTCAACTTGCCAGGGAGGCTGCTGACAAGCCATCATGCAAAGCTTATGTGCGTACCCATCAGCCAAAGCTTATGTGCGTACCTTCAAAGCAACATTCAGGCACATCTCCTGTGCTGCAAAAGAGCGATTGCATCAGTGAGGTCTCCAAAGCAGACAATGCACCACATGTCAAGTCGGATCGTGCAAGCACAGACAATCCACTCAACATCCTGAACAGGGTTCACGCATGACTAAAGCCTCCTTTGGCTGTGCATGCAGGCGTATGTGTCTCAGCTGAAGCTGGAAGGCCTAGCTCTGAGCAGTGACATGGTGTACGTGACACAGTCAGCCGGCAGGCTCATGCGGTGCCTGTTTGAGATCTGCCTGAAGCGTGGCTGGGCAGGGCTGACAGACAAGTCCCTGGCCCTGTGCAAGATGGTGAGCCAGCGCATGTGGGGAAGCCAGACCCCCCTGCGCCAGGTGGCCCTCAAGCTCAACAAGGGCCCCAAGACCCAGCTGCCCAAAGAGGTCCTGTCCAAGGTTAGCCCTTGCCAAACAAACACCTCTTTGCTCACTCCTGTACTTTCCCCTCACTTGCTAACTCACTCGCTCGTTATCTCTGTCACTCGCTAGCTCGCTCATGCGCTTGGCATATTAGTCCTCTGCGTATCAAGCATGTGCAGTCCTGCATAGCTTTCGATGCGAGGCTAGAAATCCTGTGTGAAAGGGAAATGGGGCAAATGCTCAAAATGCCCAACGTGCTTTAGATAACGTGACCACCTGCTTTTGTTTACTTGGTCTGCTGCAGCCTGCTATTTCCACTGTTAGGCTGCTGTTAATGGGAGATCAACTGGCCTGCCTGCTTGGGTGTTTGTCATCTGCACAGTTTGCATAAGCTCTCATGGTCGCAGTAGGCCTCATGTTTCACAACGCTGTGAAGCTTGTTGCAAAGCAATGCCTTTGTCAGCATCAGGGATGAGCTGCATGCCCACATCCAGGCCTGAAACCGAAGCCAGTGATGGGCCTAAAACTGAAACCAGTGAAGGGCAACTCAGCTTGAGGGTGTGGCTTGCAGATGGAGAAGAAAGATCTGGCCTGGGAGCGGTACTATGACTTGTCAGCTCAGGAGCTGGGTGCTCTCATCAACATGGCCAAGATGGGAAAGCAGCTGCACAAGTCAGTACCTACCTCCCTTGTGACATCTAGCACCAGCATCTTGCCTGTTAGTGTTATCATACTGGTAACAAACACAGGGCATCATGCTCTGGCTTTGTCGTTGAGCATGGTTCCTGTCGGGGGTTTGCTTGAGCTTGCTTGAGACTGCATTTGCTGTTGCAGTGTCCTCAACAGCAACAAGGGCTGTTGATAGTACTGACTGCCATGCATCTCAGACACTGGGCGTCACATTGTGGTGCATGTGCTCTATTGTCAGCAGGCATGTCTTGTGTGTCAGGTCAGTGCCATGCTGATCTACGTCAGCATGGAAAGCGATGACAGGTCAGCGCGACGCTGTTTGAAGTCAGCAGAAGACAGTACATGTTGGGAAACGGCCATTTTGTGAATGCTAACAGGAATCTGTGTGCATGCAGGCTCAGGCCAGTTTTAGACATAGCATTACCGCTGCACCCTGCTTCTGTCTCATGAACAGATGGTGCACTGCCCATGTGGTGGTCCATTTGCATAACCCAGCAGGCTGAAACACCTTGTTTTTGACATGCAGGTTCATTCACGAGTTTCCTCGTTTGGAGCTGGCAGCGCACGTGCAACCCATCACCCGCTCAGTCCTCAAGATCGACTTGGTCGTCACGCCTGACTTCAAGTGGAATGTGAGTGCCTCACCTAGCCTCAATCAAAACAATTGGACATTCAATACCAGCAGTCTTGCTACGCCTGTCAAACTCCATGTGCTGTGCATTGCACATGTTTGGCACAAGTGGTATTACTTGCACGTGGTCCATTTGCTGCTAAACTGCATGCTGCCCTGAGCCACACTTGAGGACGAGCAAAATAGGAGTTGCTACACTGCTGTGTCTGCCTCAATCGCAACATAACACCCTGATCTCCTTCTTGGAACTGCTGTTTGTTACTAGACAAGTGTGTTGCCTATTGTGTCTGTGTGTCTGCCTGCCTGCCTGCCTGCCTGTCTGTCTGTGTCATGCTTCATCGCAGCACCCAGCACACTGTGTACACAGAGGCGCCATACATCACATCCACAGACCACTTGGTGATGACCACTGATCCAGTCAATGCATACATGCAGGATGGTCTGCATGGCTTTGTGGAGCCATTCTGGATTGTGGTTGAGGACAGCGACAGTGAGTACGTGCTGCACCACGAGTTCTTCCTTCTGAAGAAGCAGTTCATGGACGATGACCACACCGTCGCCTTCACGGTTCCCATTTCAGAGCCTTTGCCACCTCAGTACTTCATCAAGGTTGGTCTTGGTTCTGCCTGCTGTTACACACAGGTTCTGCCTGCTGTTACAAACAGGTTCTGCCTGTTGTTACACACAGGTCTTGCCTGCTGTTACATACAGCAAACACGGCACAGCTTGAGCTGCACAGCAGACAGCTACTCCCCAAGTCTGCGAGCACTGCTGTATCCCAAGTGGTCTTTTCTCTTTTGCATGTGGTCTGCAGTATGCTCGAGCACATTGCGTGTCCGTCTGATGCAATTAACCATGCCACTGACCAGGCAGTCACAACAATAGATGTGTCGCCATCATTGCTGCCAATGAAAGTCAGTATCAATGGATCCTATCACCGGCTATGAGACGTCTCATCAGACTGCCCATAGAAAAAAGAAAAGAACAGAAAGTACTACACTGTTCACGTCAATGCAATGAAAAGCCAAGTAATACACTGGGCCGCCCAGGAGACTTCGCATATCATGCTGTGCATGAGTGCATGTTGGCGACCAATTGCAATATTCAAGAGTATATGTCAGATGCCTAGCAAGTAGCGCTAACAGCTGTGTAGTGCATGCGTGAGTGAGCAGGTGAGTGTGTGGTGATGCAGGTGGTGTCAGACAAGTGGCTGCAGTGTGAGACAGTGCTGCCGGTGTCCTTCAGGCACCTCATCCTGCCTGAGAAGTACCCGCCCCCCACAGAGCTGCTGGACCTGCAAGCCCTCCCCATCTCTGCCCTCAGGTATGCCTTCACTTGGGCAAGCACTGAGTTGATGCGGTTTAAGAGTTCCTTGAACCCTTAAACCGCATCAATTTTGGCATGTTTAGCAGATGCGTTGCGCAGTGTCAAGGCAACAGCAGCTGGTGACTCAGCTCTGTGTTGGAAGCACACTCCCTCTGAGGCCATCATGCTCAGCTGTCTGGGCTGACATTGCGGGCAAGCATTCAGTGGTTCACCCTAAACTATGTTGACGCCATTGTTAGTACTTTGTCATTGCCCACATGAGAAGGCCACCAGATCTGTTTGTGTTTGGCACGTCTACATTTAACACAATCATGACCAGCACAAAGAGCATGCATGGCTGTATCAGCAGGAAGCGAAAGCACCAGCTCAGCCACCTATCAAGAAGTATAGAGCAGATCAGAGTCTGCATTGCTAGGCTTGTCAGCTTTTTGTCACTGCATCTGCAGCGCTAGTCTGGATTTGAACCTATGCACATAACTGCATCATTGCAGTGTTGGACTCAGCTGCTTGGTGCTGGTATGCAGGAATGCAGAGTTCGAGAGCTTGTACCAGCGCTTCAGGAGCTTCAATCCCATCCAGACTCAGACCTTCAATGTGCTGTACAACCTGGATGACAGTGTCCTGGTGGCGGCTCCTACTGGCAGTGGCAAGACAGTGTGCGCTGAGTTTGCCCTGCTGAGGATGATCAAGGAGGTGAGTGTGTACTGAGTTTGCCCTAATCAGGATGATCAAGGAGGTGAGTGTGTGCTGACTTTGGCCTGCTCAGGATGATCAAGGAGGTGATGCTTCCAGTCACTGATTGCACATGCACCTGCGCTTGACAATCTGTGTTGAGTTTGTCCTGCTCAGGATGATCAAGGAGGTGATGCTGCCAGTCCCTGATTACACATGCGCCTGCGGGCCTTACAGCCCACATTGCTTTGTTCAGACACCACTCCACCATTGCCTTGTTCAGACACCACTCCACAACTGACTGTCCATGTGTTTCCATTGACCCACCTGACAGCCTACTCATCAATTGATTTTGTAGGCGCATGCAGACACAGGTCGGCAAGTATTTGTTCTGCTGTCTCTGTATCTGTATAAGCCTTCTGTGTCTGCGAAGAATTCTGACTTGGCGGGCAGCTGCGTGCAACAGGATCAGTGACTGACTGTCTGTCTTGTCCCAGAGGAGCAGCTTGCCAAGGAGTGCATTGCAGACAGCACCAGATACATGTAGATGCACGCAGACACATGTACATACAATAACTACTATTACTATTGTGATTATCATCATTATTATTGTTATTAGCTATGAGCTATCAGATACCATGTGTGTCCTTGCCTCATGCTTGGCTGAAGGTCTCCCTGTGTTGCTGCAGGCCAGCGCAGGCAAGGGGGGTTCCAGGGCGGTCTACATCGCCCCCAAGGAGGAGCTCGCCAAGGAGCGCTTTGCAGACTGGACCCAAAAGTTTGGGTCCCCGGGCTTGGGCCTCAACGTCTGCATGCTCACCGGGGACCCCCTGGCTGACTACGCCATGCTGAGGGAGGCCAATATCGTGATTAGCACCCCTGAGTACTGGGACATGCTGAGTCGGCGGTGGAGGCAGCCCTCCAGGAAGGAAGTGCAGAAGGTGGCGCTGTTCGTTGTGGACGAGCTGCACCTCATTGGTGGAGCCAACGGACCTGTTCTTGAGGTATGCTTGTACCTTTTGGGTTGACTGGTTAGGCAGCAGCCCAAAGCAGCCTTTGGCCTAGCATCTGTGAATGTAGTGCTATTCATTGTGAGTGAGTTGCACTTCATTGATGATGCTGGGGGTTTTGGATTTCAGGCTCGTGTTAAAGAAGGTCACTCAACGACATTGATTAAGCTGGCAGTGATTTGTAGATGCAGAAGTATGCCCACTGCTGCATTGCACGGCCATGCTGTCTGTCCCCTTGCCGGCACTTTCTGTGCCATCCATCAAAATCAGCTCCGCGGCATAGCTCATGTCAAGAGCCGGGATCTCAATCACAGCCCTCAGTATGTCCACTGCATTGCCCATTCATCTGTTGATATGTTCTGCAGGTGATTGTTTCACGCATGCGGTACATCAGCAGTCAGTTAGCTGAGGGCCCCGCCATTCGTTTTGTGGGGCTGTGCACCTCCCTGGCAAATGCCAAGGACCTGGGCGAGTGGATTGGTGCCTCCTCACATGGCTTGTACAACTTTCCACCTGGTGAGTCAAGACTGCATGTTGCTCTGATGAGCTGGAGACATATGCTGCAGGTTGCTAAATCTAGCGTATCGGTAATGACTTTGGCCGTTTTCATCTGGTTGTGTGTTGGTTAGTCAGTCAACTGCTTGGTGGGTGGATGGGTGGCAACAATGCACCCACCCTGCTGTTAGCCTTTTCAGCAATCAGTTGAGTGATATGCTGTGCTGGCATGGCTGTCATACACAGTCTCCGATACTTGTGCAGAAACAAAATCAAAGTTGTAGATATGCAGATCCTAGCTTGTTGGCAAGGCACTCATTTCATGCGAGATGCGCAATCAGTGTGTATCTCACTCAAACCTTGGTCTAGTGACAGCTCTCCAACCATGCATCTAATCTGTGACATGAAGACACGTACACTGCAAGACACACACCAGCTTCCAGCATCTTGCAGCAGTCTATGCATCAGTTTGTCCTGAACCCAGCTGCTGAAATGTGCAGGTGTGAGGCCAGTGCCGTTGGAAATCCACATCCAGGGCTTCGACATCACCAACCTGGACTCGCGCATGCAAGCCATGGCTCGCCCCTGCTACTCTGCCCTCACCAACCATGCTGGAGACAAGCCCACCATTGTGTTTGTGCCCAGCAAGCGCCATGCGCGTCAGACTGCTGTGGACCTGTGGGCGTATGCCTCGGCTGATGGCAAGGGGGATACGTTCTTGCAGGTCAGCCTCTAAGCCTTGTGTCAGTAGTCAAGTTTCAACCCTGTGTCAGTTGTCAGATTTCACCCTGCATCAGCAGTCCAGCCAGGCCGCTGCAGGCACGCAGGCACAAATCCACTGCATGCATTTGATCATTGCATGCACTGACTGCCTGCCTGCACTGATGCACTGGCTCGCTGTATCTGCTTCATACCCTTACCCATCTGCAAGGATACAAGAATGCTCAGAAGGCATGTCTGTCTGTTAACTTGGCCATGCCATTCTGCCTGATGCACGACATGACAAAAAAAAGCACAGTCTATGACATGACATGACGCAGGTTTGATTCTACGACATATGAGGCACATATTTGCATCATGACATGACCTGATATGAGTGGCGTGAATGCAGGCCCAGCTGAGTGACATAGAGGCGCTGATAGAGCGCGTGAAGGAGGTGCGGCTGAGGGACCTGCTGAAGCAGGGCATTGGGTACCTGCATGAGGCCATGCACCCTGCAGACCAGGACATCCTGCACACCCTCTTCCAGTCCGGTGCTATCCAGGTACAGTCACTGTCAGACACTTGTTCAAAGAGGCAGCACATCTGCATTGAGTGGATGCACATGAATCCACAAGGGATGGTGTATAATAAATCCCTCAGCTGGCTGGCTCGTATACTGCTGACGGCATGCTGCTATCATGGGCCTAGAGTATCGACACATTGAGTATCAGTTGTGTTTTGGTCTCTCTGTGCCATAGGTTGCGCTTCAAGTGAAATGTCATACAAAACAGCCTTGTGTCAAGGCTGTTTTGTGGAACAGTTCATTTGAGGGGCGGCTATCCTTGACTTGTGGGTTTCTGAAGGTCTGGCTGACTTCTTACTTCTGCTTTGGGCATTTGAGCTTTGGAGGACATTTACAGTGGTCAATCCTTTGGCAACACTCACAGCAGTAGCAGCGTCTGCATGTATCTTCAGAGTGCCAAATCTTGACATGTGGCAGTAGCCACAGCCCCCAAGTGCTGGCAGCCAACTTGGTACTCATAGCATCAGCAGCTGCTGATTCAACAGGGTGCTGATCCATGGCAATCATGGACAGATCACAATGCCCCAGGGTGCTGGTCTTTGACAATCATCGGCAGATCACAATGCCCCAGGGCGCTGATCCTTGGCAGTCATTGACAGATCACCATAGCCCAGGGTGTTGATCCTTGGCAACCATTGGCAGATCACAGTGGCTCAGGGTGCTGATCCTTCGCAATGTTTCTGACAGGTGATAGTGGCGACGGCAGCCATGTGCTGGGGCATGTCCCTAGCAGCCCACCTGGTGGTCATCATGGGCACACAGTACTATGATGGGGCCCACAGCCAGGGGGCCAACGACTACCCAGTCACGGACCTGCTGCAGATGATGGGTAGGGCCAGCAGGCCTGACATTGATGACTCTGGCAAGTAAGTAGCAGCAGGCAGGCATGCCAAGCCTGTGGAGTTTGGTGCTTTGAACTGTATTGAGTGCTGTCATGTTTCATGTGCAGGGTGCTGTTGCTTTGACTTACAATGCCTGTAGCTGCTGCTTTTCACATTGACACCTGCTACAAACATGCAGGCTGTGAATCAGTCAGAGCCCATTTGCTCCTCACTTCACATCATGTCTGTTCTGACAGGCACCACACAAACAGTTATGTCAGCAGTGTCCCCGTGAGGCTGTCGTGTCTTTGTTTGCATGCAATCATGTCATTTGTCTGTCTTGGCAGGTGTGTGCTGATGTGTCATACGCCGCGCAAGGAGTACTACAAGAAGTTCCTCTTTGAGCCCTTCCCAGTGGAGAGCCACCTGGACCACTTCCTGCATGACCACATGGTGGCTGAGATTGTCAACAGCAGCATCACCAGCAAGCAGGATGCCGTTGACTACCTCACCTGGACCTTCTTCTACCGCAGATTGGCACAGAACCCCAACTACTACAACCTGCAGGTCAGCTTTTCCATCTTTTCCAGCAAAACAATGCACCCAGTAGTGTGAAATGGTCTCAGACAGTACCTTTTGTTTTGGCACTTATTTTGAATAAAGTTTTTCAAGAGTTTTTTGGCTTTGATATTTTGTGTTGGTGTCTTGCTAAAAGCATGCAGCACATACGTGTAGGCCATCAAGCACGAGGTTGCGCAATGGCAGCCCATAACAGTCAGCACACAAGAATTGCACAGTTGCAACATTGCATACAAGCGATGATGCGTCATGAAATAAGAGAAGAGTTAGATGCGCTTGATCAACATGACTAGCCACCAAGAAGCATGCAAGTGGAAGGTTACAAACTAGATTCCCACGCTGCTGCAGGGTGTGAGTCATAGGCATCTCAGCGATCACCTCTCAGACCTGATCGAGACAACCCTCTCAGAGCTGGAGACTGCTAAGATCATCGCCATAGATGAGGACACAGATGAGCTGGAAGCCCTGAACAGCGCCATGATCAGCAGCTACTACTACCTGTCCTACAACACCGTTGATCTTCTCCAGTCCTCCCTGACAGCGAAGACGAAGCTGAAGGGCCTGCTGGAGATCATCAGCGCTGCTAGCGAGTTTGATGACTTGCCTGTGAGACCAGGTGAAGAAGAGTCGGTTGAGAGGCTGTTGCGGCATGCCAAGCTGGCTATCACTTCGCCTGTGTACACTGACCCCCACACCAAGGCCAATGCCCTCATTCAGGTACTGCACACTGCTTGTGTGGTGTGTATACTTGCCTTGCTGCATGCATGAAGCTTGTTTTGGTAGAAAATTGCAAGACAGAACATGAAAACAATGGGCTACCAATAAAAGGGAAATTCCAAACTGTTGACTCAGCTGCTGCTGTCCCTTGAGTTGCTGCCTGCTGTTTTGGTCCCTGAGCAGCGCAGCAGTCTGATCAGAAGTCTGATCATGCAGCAGTCTGTCTGCAACATTGGCTGTACAATGCTACACACATGCACTACATCACTCATCATCACCGTCAGTGTCAGCACAGAGCAAACTTGGTACTGCTGTGCCTGCAGGCGCACTTTCAACGCACCAACCTGTCAGGTGATCTAGCCACTGACCAGGCCAAGGTGCTCACCTTGGCTACAAGGCTGCTCCAGGCTTGCGTAGATGTGGTCAGCACAAACAGCTGGCTGAATCCCGCCATAGCAGCAATGGAGATGAGCCAAATGGTGATCCAGGCCATGTGGCAGACTGATCCAGTGCTGCTTCAGCTTCCCCATTTCACAAGGGATCTGGCGAAGAAGTGTGCGCAGGCCAACATCAGCACCATCATTGCTAGCCAGGAGGAGGGGTCTTCGTTGGCTGACATGGAGGTGGGTGTGCTGTGCATGCTGTGCTTGCTGTGTTTTGACACGCTGTGTTGTGCTATGCTTTGACAGCTTGTGTTGAGCTCTGCATGCTGTGCGTTTATGACTGGTGTTGTGCTGTGCTTTGACAGTTCTTTGGCACAGCAAATGCTCAGGCTTAGCCCATGCTCCTAGTGCAGTACTTGGTCACAATGCTATAGCCTGAGCATGATTGTGTCCCAACAGCTGTGATATGAATCCTGCTCTTGCAGGGACGCTTCAGCATGACATGCAGCCCTTGCTTTGCCTAAGTGCATACTGCTCTTCTCTGTCACATGTTGCTGCATGGCGAGGCATTTAGCACAATAGGAAAACAGCAAATCCACCATTCTTGTAGGAGAACGAGCGGCGAGAGCTGCTGCAAATGAGCGATCCACAGCTGGCTGATGTAGCACGCGTGTGCAACCGCTACCCCGACATTGAAGTCGAGTTTGATGTGGTGGGCGGTGAGACAGTGACTGCTGGAGAGCCGGTGCAACTGATAGTTAGAATGGAGCGCAGCCTGCCAGAGGGGCAGGAGCTAGCCCCTGTGCATGCGCCAAGGTCAGCCTATTTGCTGTGTGAACTGTGGGCCTCTCTGCCGCTAGCAGTATATCTCGCGCTCTGTTTGAGGCTCTGGCTATCTGCTTTGAACGGCTTTACAATGCTGGCAGCCACACAAACATGACCCAGACAAATGCTTTGTATTATAGAGTTGGTGGCTCAAACCGTGCTTTGCGCGGAGGGCATATGTCACTCGCTGTTCAGCTTGTTTCCACACATGCATGCATGACCCAACCAGTTGTCTGTCTGTGAGTAGGTATCCTGGGCGGAAGGAGGAGAACTGGTGGCTGCTGGTTGGGCGGCCTTCCGACAACTCCTGCCTGGTTGTGAAGCGTGTGCCTCTGAAGCAGAAAGGGACCAGCAAGCTGCAGTTTAACGCTCCTGAGCAGACGGGCAAGCAGGAGCTGTCACTCTACTTCATGTGCGACTCCTGGAACGGCTGTGATCAGGTACAAATCATCAACCAAAAGCAGCTGTTTGGATAAGATCTGCTACTGCAGAAAGTGCATCCACTCTTTTGGGATGTTTTGATCATGTCAGCTGCATGTGTGTGGCAGCAGCTGAAGCTGTTGTACATGCAGTCTGGCGTGTCACAGTGAACATGTATATTGCTCTGTCAAGCATGATGAGGGAAGCAGCAAGGGTTGTTGATACATGTGATGCCACTTGCAGGAATACCCTGTTGAGCTGGATGTCCAGCCAGGCAAAGATGGTCCAGATGAGATGGATGAAGACTGACAGGCTTTTTTGTAGCTTCTGAAGCTTATTTTCTTATATTTAGCTGGGTTGTGGCAGCAGTGACTGCTCCACGTGTGTCAATAGTATTGTCATCATTGGCTTCTGTCGTTTGTTCAGATTAGCGCTGCTAAACTCTTGAAACTGACATTTCTTAAATATACAAATTTGATCAATCGCTGCAAAAATGTATACGGTAGTCACCGACAATTGTCAGTTTGAAGCAAGAAAGCATTGTATTTGAATGTGCAGCTTGTGCATGAGTACCAAAAAAAGCCCTATCTGTTGCCCCTCAGTTGGTTGCACCCCCAGTGTTTACAAGAAGGAACCCTGTCTGCGACTCAAAGTTCAATGTGATCAATCACAGGTGCCCTCAGCCTGTGCTGCGAGCTTTTTGAATGTCCACACGAATCCCGTTGGACTTGGGGCAATGTACTTTCCTAGTGCAGCACTCAGGAGTATTGGTGCAAGACACTTCCTTATGCTGCTCTTGGCTGCAGACCGGCACTGATGAAAGCTGTCATGGGACAGCATTGGTTCTTGGATGGTGTGAAACACTGGTTAGTGTTGCATGTGGACACGACATCTGTCTGCTGGAAGATGAACCGTCCTCTAACCTGGCTTAAGTGTGTGGCCTCAAAGTCAAACGTTGCAATCGAAAGGCCGCAAACACAGGTGTCCATGCTGCGCCGTATTGGCGTTGCAAATGCAAGTCTCGTGCCGGATTGCATTCCCAGCACAGCTTCACTCTCATCGCAGCATAGTAAGACCTACGCACCGCAGACCTCAGGTGTACATCAGCGCTCTTCCAAGTTTCCCTCGGATTTTGGAAGAGATCCCAATCCGGCGGCTGTCTCCCAGACCTGACCAGCCCACAATTTTTGATCTCACCAGCAAGGAGCTCACCCGAATCTTGTCCCCCACCTCTGGCACAACACCTGAGCTGTTGACTGGGACATCTCTGTTGTTTGCTGTCATCCTGATTGCCATTGCATTGGAATTCCTTCAAAGAAGCTTTCGGTCAGTTCACCAAAGCTCACTTTCTGGCGACTATTCCGAAACTGGAAGGAAGGAGGACAGACAGTCTTCTCAGCAGATGCGCACCACAGCAGCTGCACAGCAGGAAAAGCTGCTCAGAAGACAGATCATCACTTATGAGAAATTTCGTGGTCTAAGGTGGCTGGCAATTGTGACAGCGCTTGTGGTCTGGTCAACTGGCATTTTGAACAAGGACAACCCTTTGCAACCCTGACATTCAAATCAAGCAGATAGCTGAAGTGTATATTGTCTAGCTTTTGTCAAACTTTGTACATTACTGACCTTCCTTGTAGTACGCTTGCATAGCGCTATGCGTTAGTGTTATGCGGCATTTTCTGAGTTTGCTGTTCGATTTGTAGGGCTTTGTGCAACCTTCGCTTGATTTTACAGCCAAAAGTTTCAGTCTCTGCAGCAGTGACTTACCTTTAGGCATAGCCATCCTTTGCCTTGTGTGCTTGCAGAAAGCTTGACTCATTGGATCACCTGTGCTTCAGCTCCTTACTTTCATTGAGTTTGATGCAATGTCAGGGAGCATTATGTGATGCTCGGTACACCAAATGAATTTTGATTGGTCTGAAACTTGTATCTAGACATGAGCAAAGCTTGTACAAGACTGTAGGTATTGTGTGTGAGACTGACTGTGTACGTTTGCAGTTGTCTTGGTAATGCGCCAGCTGAAAAATTACGTTAGTGTCAGGATGGTGAGTGCAAATCATACGCTCTGCCTTGCATGGCCTCATGACCAAGATTGCAAGAGCAGACGTGCTGCCTTCATTCGAACTATCATTGACCATAGAACGGCTTCTGCTTGGATGACTCTATACACATGTACAGGGGGTGGATGGCCTTCTGGGCAGACCTTTGAGGCTGTCACAGGCTGTGTGTAAGCAGTCGATGCATTGACTGACTAACCTGTCCCTTACAAAAGACAATGCGATTTAATATGGCAGGACGACCCAAGTTGACCTGGCCATTGCTGAACATCAGAGCATGCATCACATGTGAATTCATACCCAGCAACAGGTAAACTGGTTCCTGCTTACTCAGCAAATCTGGCATAGAATGATTCACTCCACTTGTTGCAAAAGTGTATTTCGAAGAGACGGCATTTGCTGAGAAGTATCAAATCTCAAATTGAGGAGTGCAGACGGCAGAAGGTCTGCTTCAGAAACTCTTCCCATTGACGTTACAAGCGGCCTTCTGGTTGGCAATATCAGCTCATATGTCAAGCTCGGATCTCTCAAACAGTCAGACACCCACTCAAACACGGCTGTCACAGGCTCCCTTGCATTGAACTCCCCCTGCATGTCACATGTTGACAAGTATGACCTGCCCTGCTAACAACAATGTGCAGCAATTCACATGTTTCAGATGCATTTGCTGCAGCAATGCAGAAATAGAACGGCAGTGCTGGATTAGATAGCGCTTCGCTTGTAACAAGGCTGTTATTGAATGGCACTTGTGTCCACCACAAGGATGCTTGTGTTAGCACATGTGGAAGAAGTAAATGCATCGAATTTCAGCACAAGCTCTTTGAATGAATGATTGGATTGTTGCTCCTTGGAAGTGGTTCACTTGCTCATAAGCAAAATGACTCGAATGCAAATTATATCAAGCTGGCCCTGATGGACGCATAATAATTACGCATAACGACTACAAAAGAACAGTTGCAGTGGCAGTGGATACCTGAAGGAGTAAGCCCTCTGGAAGGCGCACCCTGATGACAGCATAAATGTATGCCCCCTTCTGTGTTTTGC
>JAABUP010004001.1_pt1 | contig 24860 bp, 23 predicted proteins | sample 5559201 | NCBI WGS metagenome assembly JAABUP01 (sample SAMN10711887, study PRJNA513373) | rock metagenome | isolation source: Antarctica rocks | place: Antarctica
AGTGAGGCAGGCGTGATCGGCAGGGCTCAGGCTGATGACGATACCGGTGCGCATCGCCCAGACTCGCACACCACGCCCGCAACAGGAATCCCAAGCGGGACTCTTCCGTCAGGTGTTATCCACTAGGCAGCGGGCGTTTGGCGGTGTCATTCGGCAACGATCCGGCCAGCGGGAGCAGCTATCTGTATATCCAGGCGACGGCCTACTAAGCGCCGCCTCCTGGCCGCGGGATAACTGGCCCGCGAATTGTGAAAACCGTCCCCGAGCATTGATATGCGCAGGCAAGCCGGGCATCCTGCCGGGAAAGCATAAAGTACCGGGGGAAAATCGTCCATGAAGAAACTGCTGCTCGCCGGAGTTGTCGCCATGACTGCGACGCTCGGGTTCGGTCCGGCGCGGGCGCAGGAGCCGACCATCCCGATCATCGTCAAGGATACCACCAGCTTCTACTGGCAGATCGTGCTGGCCGGGGCGCGCAAGGCCGGGCATGATTTGCATGTGAGGGTGCCGGAACTCGGCGCGCAGAGCGAGAGCGACATCAGCGGCCAGATCTTGATCCTCGAGAACTCGGTCGCCGGGAAGCCGGCCGCCGTCGTCATCTCGCCGACCCAGTTCGCAGCGCTCGGCAAGCCGGTCGACGCGGCGGCCAAGTCGGTCAAGGTCATCGGCATCGACAGCGGCGCCGACAGCCAGGCCTTCACCTCGTTCCTGACCACCGACAACGTGGCCGGCGGCCGGGCGGCGGCGGAGGCGCTGGCGCAAGGCGTCGCCAGCAAGAACGGCGGCAAGATCGCCGGCGACGTGGCGCTGATCACGTCGCTGCCCGGCGTCGGTTCGCTTGACCAACGCGCAAAAGGCTTCAAGGAGGCGTTGGCGAAGTATCCCGGCCTGAAACTGGTTGCCGACAAGGTCGCGGACGGCCAGGCGACCACGGCGCTGAACATCATGACGGACCTGATCACCGCCAATGCCGACCTGAAGGGCGTGTTCGCCTCGAATCTGATCATGGCGCAGGGTGCCGGCCAGGCGATCGGCGAGAACAAGCTGCAGGGCAAGATCACGCTGGTCGGCTTCGACAACGACGACAAGCTGGTGAAATTCCTCAGCGACGGCGTGATCTACGCGCTGATCGTGCAGGACCCGTATCGCATGGGGTATGACGGCATCAAGACGGCGCTGGCGGCCAGCAAGGGCGAAACGACGCCGGCCTTCGTCGACACCGGGGTGAACACGATCACCAAGGAGAACATGGCCAGCGCACGCAGCCAGGAATTGCTGAACCCGAAGGTGAAATGAGCACAGCGTCCCCAACGCAGGGCTAGGCGCCATGACGCCGCTGCTGGAGCTCCGCCGCCTCGACAAACGGTTCACCGGCACGCACGCCCTGCGCCAGGTGGACCTTGCGTTCGAGACAGGGGAGATTCACGCCATCGTCGGCGAGAACGGGGCCGGCAAGTCGACGCTGATAAAACTGCTGACCGGCGTCCACCTTAAGTCCGGCGGCGAGATCATCTGGGAGGGCCGCAGCGTCGCTTTCTCCGGCCCGCAGGACGCCTTGGCGCTCGGCATCAACGCGGTGCACCAGGAGGTCGTGCTGTGCCGGCACCTGACGGTCGCGGCCAACCTGTTCCTCGGCAACGAGCACTCAAGCTGGGGCGTGCTGCACAAGGCGCGCATGGAGCGGGAGGCCCAGCGCGTGCTGGACGGCCTCGGCTTCGCCATTCCGGCCGGCGTCGTGCTGTCCACGCTGACCATCGGCCAGCAGCAGCTCGTCGCCACCGCCCGCGCGGCGCTGCGGGGCACGCGGTTCCTGATTTTCGACGAGCCCACCGCCTATTTGACCCGGCAGGAGGCGGCGCAGCTCTTTGCGTTGATCCGCCGGCTGAAGGCGGGCGGGGTGACGCTGGTGTATATCAGCCACCGCCTGGAGGAGGTGTTCGAGCTGGCCGACCGGGTCTCGATCCTGCGCGACGGCGCGCTGATCAGCACCGAGCGCGTGGCGGACACCAATGAGCAGCGGCTGGTCCGCGGCATGATCGCCCGGTCGATCGAGCAGATCTACCACAAGGACGCCGTGCCACCCGGCGCAGAGCTGGTGGCGACGCAGGGCCTGTCCGGCCAGGGTTTCGCGGACATTTCGATCGACGTGCGGCGGGGCGAGATCGTCGGGCTCTATGGCCTGATCGGCGCCGGGCGCAGCGAGTTCGTGCAGGCGTTGTTCGGCCGCCATCCGCACAGCGCCGGCAACGTGCGCTGGGAGGGCCGGCCGGTCACGGTCGGCTCGCCGCAGCAGGCCATAGCGCTCGGCATGGCGCTGGTGCCCGAGAGCCGGCGGGACCAAGGGCTGTGCCTGAACCTCGGCGTCTCGACCAACCTGAACCTCGCCATCTTCGACCGGCTGACCCGGGCGCTCACGATCGACGGCCGGGCCGAGGCGCGGGCGGCCGACGCGCAGATCGGCGGCCTGCGCATCCTCACGGCCAGCCACGCCACGCTGGCGCAGTCGCTCTCGGGCGGCAACCAGCAGAAGATCGTGGTCGGCAAGTGGCTGGCGCACGGCGCGCAGCTTTTCATCTTCGACGAGCCGACGGCGGGCGTCGACGTCGGCACCAAGGCCGAGATCTACCGCCTGTTCGGCGCCCTGTTGCAACGGGGCGCCGGCATCATCCTGATCTCGTCCTACCTGCCGGAGGTGTACGAGCTTGCCGACCGGCTGCACGTGTTCCGCCGTGGCCGCAAGGTCGCGAGCTACAGCCACCGCGAGGCCCCGGTGGAGACGATCCTGACGCAAGCGATCGGCACCTGACCAAAGAGGACCGCCCTTGAGCGACATTGCCGCCGACCAAGCCCGCCTCGACGCCGCCCGGCGGTCGCAGTCGCGCCTCAACCTGCTGCTCAGCCTGACGCTGCTCGGGCTGCTGATGCTGCTGTGGGCGGCGCTGGCACTCAGCACGCGCACCTTCCTGACCGAGATCAACGTCACCAACCTGATGCGGCAGGCCTACCTGGTGGCGATCCTGGCGGTCGGGCAGACCTTCGTCATCATCACCGCCGGCATCGACCTGTCGGTCGGCGCCGTCATCGGCTTCTGCAGCGTCATCCTGGCATTGCTGCTGAAGGCGCAGGTCGCGATCCCTGTTGCGGTGCTGCTCACCCTGGCGATGGGGGCGGCCATCGGCGCATTCCACGGCTTCGGCATCGTGCAACTCGGCCTGCCGCCGTTCATCATGACGCTGGCGACATTGACCGCGCTGCGCGGCATGGGTTTCCTGATCACCAACGGCAACACGATTTCCGGGCTTCCAGAGGCGTTCACCGCTTTCGCGCCGTCCAGCGTCCTGGGCGTGCCCAGCCTGTTCTGGATGGTCATTGTCGTCGCGGTGCCGTCCTACGTCTTCCTGCACCACAGCCGCTGGGGCCGCTATTTGTTCGCGATCGGCAGCAACCCCGAGGCGGCGCGGCTGTCCGGCATCAACGTGCCGCGCATGATCTACGTCGCCTACATCCTGTCGGCCTTTTTGGCGGCGGTCGCTGCGGTGCTGGCCACCTCGCGCCTGTCGATCGGCACGCAGAACACCGGGCAGGGCCTTGAGCTGCAGGCCATCGCCGCGACGGTGATCGGCGGCACCAGCTTGTTTGGCGCGGTGGGCAGCATCTATGGGCCGCTGCTGGGCAGCTTCCTGCTGACCACCATCGCGAACGGGGCGAACCTGCTGAACGTCAACCCGTTCTGGCAGCTCATCATCACCGGCGCGCTGATCATCCTCATCGTGTACTTCGACCAACTACGGCGGCGGCGTTAGGACGGAAGCGGCAAGACCTCGACGCTTGACGCGCGACATGCGCTGGGCAGCTTGTTAGCATGCAGGGCCGATAGTGGCACAACGTCGCCGGAGACCGCGATCCATGCTGAACCCGGTTCAATCAGCCTTGCGCGCGGCTATCGAGGGGGGTGTCGAGTTCGTGGCGGCCTACAACCGGAAGCGGCTGCCCAAGATCGACAACCCCTTCCTTGTCGGCATCCACGAGCCGATGCAATCGGAACTGACGCTCCAGGATCTTGCCGTCACCGGGTCGATACCGGCGGGGCTCAACGGCCGATACCTCAAGATGGGCGCGAACCCAGTCAGTCCCGATCCTGTGGGCCACCATTGGTTCCTCGGCGACGGCATGGTGCACGGCATCGCCATCAGGGACGGCAGGGTTCTGTGGTACCGCAACCGCTGGATTCGCTCGCGCTTGGCGGCTGCGGCGCTCGGCCGGGCCGCAGCACCCGGGCCGCGCAGGGGTCGCAACGACACCGTGAACACCAATGTTGTCAACATCGGCGGCCGTGCCTTTGCCCTGGTGGAGGCGGGCAGCTTTCCCGTCGAGCTGTCCGAGACCCTGGAGGAGCAATACTACAACCCGTTCGACGGGACGCTGCACGGCTCCTTCACCGGGCACCCGCACCGGGACCCGCTCACGGGCGAGCACCACGCGATCGCCTATGACGGCAGCGTTTGGGATGCCGTCCGTCACGTCGTCGTCTCGGCAACCGGCAAAGTGGTCCGCGACGTGCCGATTGCAGTCAAGCATGGTCCCTGCATCCACGATTGCGCCTTCACGGCGCGGTTCGCCGTCGTCCTCGATCTCCCGGTCACTTTTTCGATGCGTGCCGTGCTCGGCGGCCATCTCTTTCCATTTCGCTGGAACCCGGCTCACCGCGCCCGCGTGGGGCTCCTGCCGCGGCACAGCGACGCCGCCGGCATAATATGGTGCGACATCGAGCCATGCTTTGCCTTCCACGTGGCCAACGCTTTCGATGGCGAAGACGGTCAGGTGATTCTCGACGTCATCGCATATCCTTCGATGTTCGCCTCAGGCGCGAGTGGTCTCGACGCGCTGGGTCGGTTCGAACGCTGGACGGTGGACTCTTCGACGCACCGCGTCGACCGGCGCGTGATCGACCACACGCCACAAGAGTTCCCTCGCGTCGACGAGCGCCGCTTTGGCCAGAGCTATCGTTACGCATACACGGTCTCCGTACCACCCGACGGCAACCCGCAGCTCGCTGGCGCCACAAAGCTCTACAAGCACGATCTCCAAATGGGCGACCGCCGTGTGCACGAATGCGGCGACGATCGCCTGCCGGGCGAATTTGTGTTCGTGCCGGCGACCGCCGACGCGGGTGAGGACGAAGGGTGGCTCGTCGGCTTCGTCATCAACGCGGCGGACGAGACCACCGAATTCGTGATCCTCGACGCGCAGTCCTTCGAGGCGGCACCGATTGCCACGGTCCGGCTGCCACACAGGATACCGCCGGGTTTTCACGGGAACTGGTTCTCGGCTGCATAGCTACGAAGCCGTGTGAAAGACGGTCGTTTGTCGGCAGACCCGCGGATGGGAGCTTGCGATCCCTGACGAACGTTCGCTTCTTGCTATTGTTCACCCAAAGCAGCCGGACCGCTTTCAGCCAGGAGCAGGCTCATTCGAGGCAACTGCCGACCCGCTTGTAGGGCGCAGGAGCGATTGCCACGAAGAAATCAGGGGTTTGGCGTTCCCGGTCTTTGGGTGGTCCGGTTCGCCGCGGCGCGGAACCGGGCGTACTCACGCACGCGCCTGCGGTTCTTCCGCCAAGCCGAGGTGCCTTCGTAGCGCGCGAACGGGGGAACTTTCGGGCGGGAAGCGCCGAAGCGACGCGCGGCTTCGGTTAGGCCGGGGTTGGAGGTGTCGCTCATGGCAGGTGATCCCAGTTGGTTCAGCGCTCTCTGGCCACTGTACGGGTTTGAGCGCAAGAGGGTGCCGCTGCCACGGGAGTATCTTCAGAAAACGTCCGTTCCGAACCTTCGTTTCCTGGCCGGTCGCGCCACAGCGACGAAGGGCCGCTCTGCACCGGTCGTCCACACGGGCAGACCGCACCCCCTACCTGAAATCCCGGGTCGGCACCGTGATGCCGGAGGGGCGTCGGGCGTTCGGGACAGCGGTGCCGCAGGCCGCGTGGCTGTTCGGCCCGGCCCCATTCCGCCCGCCCACGCTGCGCAGCAGGTCCGACAGGTCCTCCAGCCGGTCGGCGACGACGTGCGTCACCTCGCCCTCGTGCTGCACCCGGCCGTGGCAGGCGACCATCCCGGCCGTCAGCACGAGCCGTCGCTGCTTGGCATAGCGGTCGGGCCAGAGCACCAGGTTCGCCACCCCGGTCTCGTCCTCAACCGTGACGAACATGACGCCCTTGGCCGAGCCGGGCTTCTGCCGCACCAGCACGATCCCCGGCACCGCCACCTGCCGGCCGTCGCGGACATGGGCGAGGCCAGCGCACGTCACCATGCCTTGTTGCCGCAGCGTCGCCCGCAGAAAGGCGACCGGATGGGACCGGAGGCTCAGCCCGGTGCTGCGGTAGTCCTCGACCACCTCGGCGCCACCCCGCATCGGCGCGAGCGGGACCGGCGGCTCGACCAGCTCCGGCCGGGGCCGCAGGCCCGCGTCGGCTGCGGCGAACAGCGGCAGCACGGCGTCGGCCAGGCCCCGCACCTGCCAGAGCGCCTGGCGCCGGCCGGGGCCGAGGCCGCGGAAGGCGTCCGCCTCCGCCAGCCGCTCCATCGCCGCCGGCGGGGCACCCGTCCGCCGCCAGGTCTCCTCCACGCTGCCGTACGGCTCGCCGCCGCGGTGCGCCACCAGCCGCGCCGCATGGGGGTTGGCCAGCCCCCTTACCGTCCGCAGGCCCAGCCGCACCGCGGCACCCCTGCCGTCCCGCGTCCGCGGCTCCAGCGTGCAGTCCCAGCGCGAAGCGTTGACGCACACCGGGCGGACCTCCACCCCATGCTCGCGCGCGTCGCGCACCACCTGCGCCGGCGCGTAGAACTCCATCGGCTGGCTGTTCAGCAGGGCTGCGCAGAACACGTCCGGGTGGTGGCACTTCACCCAGGCGCTGGCGTAGGCGAGCAGCGCGAACGAGGCGGCGTGGCTTTCGGGGAAGCCGTAGGAGCCGAAGCCCTCAAGCTGCGCAAAGGTCCGCTCGGCAAACGCCGGCTCGTAGCCGCGCCCGACCATGCCGCCGACCAGCTTCTCCTTGAACCGCGACACGCCGCCGGTGGCCTTGAAGGTCGCCATTGACCGGCGCAACTGGTCCGCCTCGCCCGGCGTGAACCCGGCGCAGTGGATCGCCACCTGCATCGCCTGCTCCTGGAACAACGGCACCCCGAGGGTTTTGCCCAGCACGCGCCTCAGCTCCTCCTTCGGGTAGTCGGGGCGCTCCTTGCCCTCACGGCGTCGCAGGTAGGGATGCACCATGTCGCCCTGGATCGGGCCGGGCCGCACGATCGCCACCTGCACGACGAGGTCGTAGAACGTCCTCGGCTTGAGCCGCGGCAGCATCGCCATCTGTGCCCGGCTCTCGATCTGAAAGGTGCCGAGCGTGTCGGCGCGGCGGATCATGGCGTAGGTGGCGGGGTCCTCGGCCGGGACCGTGGCGATGTCCATGGCCGGACCGCCCTGCTCCTCGACCAGCGCGAACGCCCGGCGCAGGCAGTCGAGCATGCCGAGGCCGAGCACGTCGATCTTCATCCACCGCAGCGCGCCGACGTCGTCCTTGTCCCACTCGATCACTTGGCGGCTGGCCATCGCCGCCGGCGCGACCGGCACCAGCTCGTCGAGCCGGCCCTGCGTCAGCACGAAGCCGCCCGGATGGGTGCCGAGCTGGCGCGGAAAGCCGACCCACCCCCGCCCCAGACCTGGGAGGCGAGCGCGCCGGTCACGTCCTCGGTCAGGCCCAGCGCCTTGCCCACGTCGCGGATCGCGCCCCGGGCGCGGAAGCGCATCACGGTGCAGCACAGCGCCGCGCGGTCGCGGCCGTAGCGCTCGTACACCCACTGGATCACTTCCTCGCGCCGCCCGCTCTCGAAGTCCACGTCGATGTCGGGCGGCTCGCGCCGCTCGGCCGAGACGAAGCGCTCGAACAGCAGGCCGCTGCGCACGGGGTCGATGGCGGTGATGCCCAGCACGTAGCAGACGGCGGAGTTGGCGGCCGAGCCGCGCCCCTGGCACAGGATGCCCCGGCTCCGGGCAAAGCGGACGATGTCCGGCGAACGTCTCCGTTCGACGCTGTTCACCGTCAGGACATAGGGGGCGTATGCGAGGTCGGCGATCAGCCGCAGTTCGTGCCGGAGCTGCCCCTCGACGTCGGGCGGCAGGCCGGCGGGGTAGCGGAGCGGGACGCTCTCCCGCACCAGCCGCTCCAGCGCCGCTTGCGGCGCCTCGCTGGGCAGCTCGCCCTCATCGGGATACTGGTAGCGCAGCTCGGACAGGCTGAAGCGGCAGCGCTCAGCGATCTCCACTGTCCGCGCCACCGCCTCGGGATAGCGCCCGAACAGCCGCGCCATCTCGGCGGGCGCCTTCAGGTGCCGGTCGGCGAAGCGCTCGCGGCGGAACCCGGCGTCGTCGATGGTGCAGCCCTCGCGGATGCAGGTGAGCACGTCCTGCAGCACGCGCCGCTCCGGCACATGGAACAGCACGTCGCCGGTGACGACGGTCGGCACCCGCGCGGCCTGCGCCAGGTCGGCGAGCTGGCGCAGTCGCACTGCGTCGCCCGGCCGCCGGCGCAGGCCCAGTGCGAGGTGGCAGCGGCCGGCGAAGTCCCGCCGCAGCCGGGCCAGCGCCCCGGCCAGCGCCGCATCGGTCACGTCCGGCAGCAGCACCGCGATCAAGCCGTCGCCGTGGCCGGCCAGGTCGGCCCAGGCGAGGGTGCAGCCGCGCTGGCCAGCCCGGCCCTTGCCGAGCGTCAGCAGCCGGCAGAGCCGGGTGTAGCCAGCGCGGTCGGGTAGGCCAGCACCGGCAGGCTGTCGCAGAGGTCCAGCCGGCAGCCCACGACCAGCTTGACGCCGACCTCCCCGGCCCGCGCGTGCGCCCAGGCGATGCCGGCCAGGGTGTTGTGGTCGGTGACAGCCATCGCCGGCATGCCGAGCGCCTGGGCGGCCACGAGCAGCTCCTCGACGTGGCTCGCCCCGCGCAGGAAGGAGTAGTTCGTGGTGACCTGCAGCTCGACGTAGCCAGGACCAGGGGGGGCTGGCACGAGACTCAGAAGAAGCCGTGCAGGAACCAGGCGAGGCCGCCGGTCGCGGGATCGAGGCCGTCGCCCTGGCGGAACAGCCAGAAGCGGCAGCCGTTCTCGTCCTCGACGGCCCAGTAGTCCCGCACCGCAACGCGCTCGCTGGAGCGGCGCCACCATTCGCCGGTGATGCGCTCCGGCCCGTCGGCGCGCATGACGCGGCGGCGCACCCGGCGCCAGGTGAACACCCGCGGCAGGTGGTCGGGCAGCAGGCCCACCGCGTCCACCGGCTCCGGCCATGGCAGCAGCCGGGCGGGGCGCGGCCAGGGCGTGGTCCAGCCCCGCCCGTCGGACGGGGCCAGCGGTGGGATGGCCAGCACCGCTCGCTCCGGCACGTCGCTCTCCACGGGTGCCACACGATAGCGCAGCAGCTCCAGCCGCCAGAGCGGGCGGCCGAGGCCGGGCACGTCCGGGGCGTGCGGCAACGGCGGGGGTGAGGGCACGCTGGCGATCCGCCACCGGGTCGCGGCGGCTGAGGGCGCCCGCAGCGCCGGGTCGTCGAACCGCGGTGACCGGCGTAGGGTGAAACCGAGCACGTCCGTGGCCTCCGCGGCCAGCTGCAGCCGTCGCGAGGCGACGAGGTCGAGCCGGCCCTCGTGCTCGCACACCACGCCAGTCAGGCCGGGATGGCGCAGGCCCTCCTCCATGGCCCGGAGGGCGCCGCGCCGGGTCCTGACAAAAACCAGGCGGGCGGGGTCGAGGCCAACGCGGGCCAGCGCCGGCGGGTAAAAATCACATCGCGCCGCGATCCACAGCACCGGGCCGGTGCGGCGGGCCAGCGCGGCGGCGGCGAACAGCGCCGGGGCGGCGCCGTGCCCGGCGGCAGGGCCGCCGGCGAACAGCTCGTGCATGGCACCCAGGGCAAGGCCCTGGCCGGGCAGGCGCGCGTCCAGCTCCGGGATGCCCAACGGCAGGCGCGAGGGCACCGGACCGGCGCTGGACCCGCGCTCAAGCACCGCGACCTGCGCACGCAGGGCCGCCATGGTCTCCGTCCGCATGGGCTGCACTCCTCCCTGCTCTCCAGTCACAAGACACGAACGTATCGTGAACAAACAGGCTGTGGAAGCAGTTTTTGTTGAATAACCAGCCACAATATGGCAAGTGCAGCGCAAACAGGCACATGCGTTGCGGCCTGCATCCTGTGGCTGAGCGCCATGCTGCCATGGGACTCACGCCTTGCCGGAGGACGCACAGCCATGCCGGCCACAGCGCCAATCATTTGGTTGTCGTCCTGAGCCGCCGGTGTCCCGCCTCCGCATGGCGGTCAATCGAGAGGAATGCAGCGTGGCCAAACCAATACGGGTCGGAATCATCGGCGCAAGCGCGGAGGGTGGTTGGGCGCGCGACGGGCACGTCCCTGCGGTCCAGGCGCTCGACGGCCTGGAATTCGCCGCCGTGGCCACCAACAGCCAAAGGACGGCGGATGCGTCCGCCCGGGCCTTTGGCGTCGCGGCTGCCTACGGCAACGGCATGGACCTCATCCGGGCGCCCGGCATCGATCTCGTAACAGTCGCCACACGGGTTCCAGACCACCGTGAGTTGGTGCTTGCCGCACTCGCAGCGGGCAAGCACGTTTATTGCGAGTGGCCGCTGGGCGCCGGCATCGCCGAGGCGGAGGAAATGGCGGCTGCGGCACACGCGGCAGGCGTCCACGCCGCCATCGGCCTGCAGCTCCGCGGCAGCCCCGTCGTGCGGCGCGCCCGCGTGCTGATCGCCTCGGGCGCCGTCGGGCGCGTGCTGAGCGTGAGCACGTACTCCGCCACGGCCGGGTTCGGGCCGGACGTGCCCGCGCCGTTCGTCTACCTTGAGACGCCCGAGAACTTCGCGAACCTTGTCACCATTCAGGGCGCCCACACCGTCGATCTCGCAATCGCAGTAACCGGCGCGTTGGCCGATCTGGCCGCGCTGGCGACAGCGCAGTATCCCGAGATCAGGGCCGGCGCAAACGGTGAGAGGCGACCGCGCACCACCTTCGACCACCTTCTGCTACAGGGCCGCCTTGCTCGGGGCGGCGCTTTGTCGGTCGAGGTGGCTGGCGGGCGCCCGCCCGAGACGCCGTTCCGCCTGGAAGTGGTGGGTGAGGCTGGCATCTTGCGGCTGGATGGGGGTGCCGCGCGCGGTTTCCAATCGGGCCAGTTAACGCTCTCGTTGAACGGGGTGCCGCAAGTCGTGGACGAGGGCGAGCTTGCCGCCATGCCGGACGCGGCCACCAACGTTGCGGGCGTCTATGCGGCGTTGCGCGACGACATCGCCGGGGGGACCTTCACTGTCGCGGGCTTTGACCATGCGGTGAGGCTCACGCGGCTTGTCTCCGACCTGCTGGAGTCTTCGCGCACGGGAAGCCGGACTCAAGCGGTGAACTGGCCTGAGCAATGACCTCAGGCCGTCCACCCTGATCTCAAATAGGCGGGAGGCAGGACCACTCTTGCCCGCAACAACCCGCAGGCGTCGCCCTATCGATCGATGCAGCCGTCCCCAGCGCGTGATCCCGTCGGTCAAGCCGATGGAGCCGGCGCGGCCAGGATCATGGACTGGTTGCCGATCGATACCTGCAAGTGGTAGCTGGCCCAGTTCGTCGCGTAGTCAGCCGGGACGGGTATCAGCGCCGAAGCGACATACTGGTCGCTGACCTCTGCGGGCGTCGGACGGCCAACAGGCACGCTCGTGCCAACCCCCAAGCCCAGTCCGCTGCAGCAGCCGCTGAAGCCAAACCCGCCGATCCCGAGGCTGATGGAAGGCGGGGGATTGTAGAGGACGTGCGGTCCGCTCACGGGCGAGATCACCGGGGCAGGATAGCGTGCCCCCTGTCCGGAAACCAGCGCAACCTCCGATGCCGGCCGCAGGCCGCTGATCATCACCTGCACGGCCCGGTTCCGCGCGTCGTAGCGGACCTCAGTCGTGTTGGGTTGGGGCAGCTGCGGGCCGGAGCACGCAACGAGGGAAAGTACGAGGCACGTCGTAGGGAGCAGTTTCATGGCCCGAGCATCTCTGTTGCAGGGCTGCAACGCGGCTGGGGGGACTTTCGTACCCCGCACACAATGAGTTCAAAGGGACATTCAGGTTGCCCGCGTGGGCAGCGCGGCGCCATCGCCACGCTGAGCGCTCGACTTTGCCTATATCACGGGATCGAGAGGTCGGGCTTGGATCCAGACGGCACGCGCCTGAGCAACCTGGGCTGCGACGGCACGCTCGTCCCAAAGGCAGCGTAGCCCTCCAGCTCGTCCGCTGTGGTCTATTTCCGCAGCAGATCAACCGCGCGCGCGGCGCGCACCATCATGGGGAGGAAATTCGGCACTGACGTTCTACTACCGGTGGCGTTCTGGCTCTATTTCCGTAGCAGTATCCATAACAGGGGTGATCCCACTCAGCCCATGGAGGAGTAAGCGGACATGCAGACACGTCCTTTTGGTCGCACCGGAGTCGACATGTCGGTCATCGGCTTGGGTTGCGGTGCGGTGGGCGGATTGATGGTGCGCGGCGACCGGGCGGACCAGGAGCGCGTGGTGGCGCGGGCGCTGGAGGCCGGGGTCAACTACTTCGATACCGCTGCCCAATACGGTCTGGGCGCGTCGGAAACCAATCTCGGCCGCGTGCTCGCCGCGTCGCGGCCAGACGTGCTGGTCGGCACCAAGGTCCTGCTGACCGAGGCTGCGCTCGGTGACATCGCGGGCTGGACCGCGCGATCGCTCGAAGGCAGCCTGCAGCGGCTCGGGATGGAGCGGGTCGACCTCTTTCACCTGCACAACCCGATTGGGAGCGAGGGCGGCGAGGCCCTGTCCGCACGGATCGTACTGGACCAGGTTGTTCCCGCATTGGAAAAACTGCGCGAGCAGGGCAAGGCGCGCCTCATCGGCATCACGGCGGCGGGGAGCACCGGGCCGCTGCTCGACCTGGTTGACGCCGGCGCGTTCCAAAGCGCCCAGGTCGTCTACAACATGCTGAACCCGAGCGCCGGGGAGACGCTGCCGGGCGGATATCCGGCGCAGGATTACGGCAGGCTGCTGGACCACGCGACCACTTCGGGCGTTGGGACGATCGGCATTCGCGTCCTTGCAGGCGGCGCGCTGTCGGGGACGGCCGAACGCCACCCGATCGCGAGCCCGCCGCCGGACCCGATCGGCTCCGCGTTCAGCTACGACGCCGACCTGCGGCGCGCCCGCCGGCTCGGGACACTGGTCGCCGAGGGTTTCGCGGACAGCCTGCCGGAAGCGGCGACGCGCTTCGCCATCAGCCATGCGGGCCTTAGCACGGTGCTGGTCGGCGTGGCCAACCTCGATCAGTTCGAGCAAGCGCTCGCCGCGGCAGCGAAGGGTCCCTTGCCTGCGGAGGCCATCGCACGGCTCTCGGCGCTGCAGGGAGGGTTCGTGGGCGGGGCAAGATAGCGGCAGGCCCGCCTAACGGTCGCCCCCATCGGCGAGGGCGTCCTCAATCCTCTTCGAGTCTTCCGGACTGATCGGGTCCGCAGCCATGACCTGCAACAGCTCGTCAAGCTGCGGGACGGTGCGGGCGCCAACGACCGCAGTCGTCACCCGAGGATCATGCAAGACCCAGGCCAGCGCCAGTTGCGCCAGCGACCGTCCACGCGATTGGGCGATGGAGGCGAGCCGACTCAGCTTGGCGCGCACGGCGTCCGTCAGCCGCTCCGCCGGCAGCGTGCCGCCGCGCGCCATCCGCGCACCGGGCGGGACGTCGCTTTGGAGATACTTGTCCGTCAGCAACCCCTGCGCAAGCGGCGAATACGCCGCAAAGCCGACGCCGGCCGTCCCCAGCGCGTCGAGCAGCCCGGCCTCCGCCGCACGGTCCAGCAGCGAGTAACGGCCCTGGTGGACCAAGCAGGGCGTGCCCAGCGCCGCCAGCGCCGCGATGGCCTGCGCCGCGAGGTCGGCGGGGTAGTTGGACAGCCCGGCATACAGCGCCCGGCCGGAGCGGACCGCGTGGTGCAGCGCGCCCATGGACTCCGCGAGCGGCGTGGCCGGGTCGGGACGGTGGTGGTAGAACACGTCCACGTAGTCCAGGCCCATGCGGCGCAGGCTCGCGTCCAGGCTGGACAGCAGGTGCTTCCGCGACCCTCCGTTGCCATAAGGCCCAGCCCACATGCCGAAACCGGCTTTGCTGGAGATCACCAGCTCGTCGCGGAACGGGCGCAGGTCAGCGGCGGCCATGCGGCCGAACGCCTCCTCGGCCGAGCCGGGCGGCGGGCCGTAGTTGTTGGCCAGGTCGAAATGCGTCACGCCCCGGTCGAACGCGCGCCGCACGATGGCGCGCCCGGTCTCGAATGCGTCGACGCCGCCGAAATTCTGCCACAGCCCGAGCGAAACAGGCGGCAGCACCAGCCCGCTCCGGCCGCAGCGCCGGAACGCCCCATGGTCGTAACGGCTGGCTTCAGGCTGGTAGGTCATGGTGTGCTCTCCTCTGGAACGGGACCGGTGCTGTCGCGCGGCAGCCATTCGGCCCGCAGGCGAACGCGCGCGGCGCCGGGCTCGATGCGCTCCCCACTCATGGCGCGCACCAGCAGCGCGGCGCCCTGCTGGCCCAATGCCCGGCGGGGCTGGCGGAACGTGCTCAGGGTAGGTTCCACGTAGTCCGCAAACGCGATGCCGTCGAATCCCACCACCGACAGCTCCCCTGGCACGGCCAGCCCGGCACGGCTGACGGTCTTGAGCAGGCCGATCGCCATCTCGTCGTTGGCGGCGAACACGGCTGTCGGGCGGGGCCGCATCCGCAGCAGCAGCCCCGCCGCGGCCACGCCCGCCGCGAAGGTGAAATCGCCACGCAGGAAGCGCGCCTCGTCGGCCGGAAGCCCACAGGCCGCCAGCCCGTCGCGGAACCCCGCTTGCCGGTCGCGCTCCAGCACGTTGCGCGCGGGGCCGCCCAGGTAGGCGATGCGGCGGTGGCCCAGCGCCGCCAGGTGCGCCACCGCCTCCTGCGCCGCCTCGCGGTTGCGCACCTCGACCTGAGGGAAGCCCGCCCCAGGCACGGCCTCGCACACCGCGACGATCGGCACGGCCCCGTGCGCCAGGTCGCCGCCGTCCCTGCGGGGCACCCGGCCGTTCAGCAGCACGACGCCGTCCACCTGGCCGGCGCGCACGACGTCCACCATTTGGGCCTCCTTGCGCCGGCTGTTGCCGAGGTTGCCGATCAGCAGGCCGTAGCCGTGGCGCGACAGCTCGTCCTCGATGCCGCGCAGCACGTCGGAGAAGAACGGGTTGGCGATGTCGGGCACCACCACGAGGGCCAGCATCGTCCGCCCGGCGCGCAGCGTGCGGGCCGCGACGTTGGGGTGGTAGCCCATCTGTTGCACCGCCGCGGTGACGCGCGCCAGCGTGCCGGCGCGCAACTGCGCGGGCCCGGACAGGGCCCGGCTGACGGTGGCCGTGGAGACGCCGGCCATCGTTGCGACATCCGCGATGGTAACCGCGCGCCGGTTCGTCCGCTCGCCACTCAACGCGCTGCCCCCTCTCCAAGGCCGGGACGAACGCCGGCCGATGAAATACGCTTGTAGCAGGCAATGAAACCGATTACATCGGTCTGTAACGGTGCGGGACCATGCCAAGGGTCAGCCAGCAACCGATGGGAGGCGTGCTTTGATTCGACTTGCCGCGGCTGCATCAGGCCTGGCTGCCCTCGTCGCTGGCGGTTCGGCGCTCGCCCAATCAGCGTCCCGCGCCGAGGTGATCCATTGGTGGACGTCAGGCGGCGAGTCGGCAGCCTTGCACGTCTATGCGGACGCCTTCAACCGCGCCGGCGGACTGTGGGTGGACACCGCCATCGCCGGCGGCGTCAACGCGCGCACCGCGGCCGTCAACCGCGTCGTCGGCGGCGACCCGCCGACCGCCATGCAGTTCAACACCGGCAAGCAGTTCGACGACCTGGTAGAGAACGACCTGCTCGCGAACGTCGATGCCGTCGCCAAAGCGGAGAACTGGCCCGCCATCCTGCCCCCCGCCATCCTGCAAGCCGTGATGCGCGACGGCCATGCCTATGGCGTGCCGGTGGACATCCACGGCCAGAACTGGATGTTCTTCTCCACTGCGGCGCTGGCCAAGGCCGGGGCGCGGGAGCCCACCAACTGGGACGACGTGTTCACCACGCTGGACAAGCTGAAAGGCGCCGGGTTGATCCCACTGGCGTTCAGCGGCCAGAAGAACTGGGAGCGCAACCTGTTCAACGCCGTGCTCAGCGGCCAGGGCGGCGGGGACATGTTCGTCGCCGTCTGGGGCAAGCGCGACCAGTCGGTCGTCAAGGGCCCGGCGTTCCGCAAGGTGGCCGAGACGTTCCGCCGGCTGCGCGCCTACGTCGACCTCAGCAGCCCCGGCCGCAACTGGAACGACGCGACCACCCTGGTGATCCAGGGCCGCGCCGGCATGCAGGTGATGGGCGACTGGGCCAAGGGCGAGTTCACCGCCGCCGGCCAGACCGCCGGCAAGGAGTACGGCTGCACCGTGCTGGCCGACCACGGCGTGGCCTACCTGATCGGCGGCGACGTGTTCGCGTTCCCCCGCACCAAGTCCGCGGACGCGGCCAAGACCCAGGCGCTGCTCGAACAGGTGTTCACCGATCCGGGCAACCAAGTCGCCTTCTCGGCCAAGAAAGGGTCCATCCCGGCCCGGCAGGACGCCGACGTGTCCTCGCTCGACCAATGCGCACGCAAGGCGCACGGCTGGCTGGCCGAAGCGTCGGCGCAGTTCCCGGCCAACGAGCTGCTGTCGCCTCCCGCCATCACCGGCGCGGTGGAGGACCTGGTCAGCCAGTACTGGAACGACCCGTCCATGACGACGGACTCCTTCGTCGCAAAGGCCGCGGCGGCGCTGAGCCAGCCGTGATGCGCGCGGCGCTTGCCACGGACTCCGTGCCGCGCGGGGCCGCCCCGGCCCGCGCGCGGCGCAGGCGTTCCGGCTCGCGCGCGGCGCAGGCGTTCCGGCTCGCGCGCGGCGCAGGCGTTCCGGCTCGCGCGCCGCGGCGCAGCTCGCGCTCGCCCCGGCGCTGCTGATTGCGCTCGTGGTCTACTGCGGCGCCACCGGCTGGACCGTGTGGATCTCGCTCACCAGCTCCCGCATGCTGCCCAACAGCGTGTTCGTGGGCCTGCGCCAGTATGCGTCGCTGATGGACAATGGGCGGTGGCAGGCGTCGGTGGTGAACCTCGCCGTGTTCGGGACGCTGTTCCTCCTCGCCGCCCTGGCGCTCGGCTTCCTGCTGGCGGCGTTGATCGACCAGCGCGTGCGGGCGGAAAGCCTGCTGCGGTCGGTGTTCCTGTATCCGTTCTCGATGTCGTTCATCGTTACGGGCGTCGCGTGGCGCTGGCTGCTGGACCCGACGCTCGGCATCGAGAAGCTGCTGCACGATTTTGGCCTCACGGGCGCGCATTTCGATTGGCTCGTCCGGCCGGAGCGGGTGATCTACACGCTGGTGCTGGCGGCCGTGTGGCACGCCTCGGGCCTGGTCATGGCCATCATGCTGGCCGGGCTGCGCGGCGTGGACGGCGAGATCTGGAAGGCCGCGCGCGTCGACGGCATCCCGGCCTGGCGCACGCTCGCCTTCATCGTCGTGCCCATGCTCCGCGGCAGCTTCGCCACCGCCTTCGTGCTGCTCGCCACCAGCGTGGTGCGGCTGTACGACCTGTCGGTCGCCATGACCAACGGCGGCCCGGGCATCTCGTCGGAGGTGCCGGCGAAGTTCGTCATGGACTACCTGTTCGAGCGCGGCAACCTGGGCCTCGCCACCGCGGCGGCCACGACCATGCTGATGACCGTCGCGGCCGTGGTGGCGCCATGGTTCTACTGGCAGGGGCGGCGCCTGCGCGTCGCGGGCACCCCATGAGCGCGGCGGCGCAGCCGGCCGGGCGGCGTCCCGCCGGGCTCACGCCCGGGCGGCTCGGGCTGTATGCGTTCCTGGTCATCTGCGCGCTGTTCTTCCTGGTCCCGCTCTACGTAATGGTGGTCACGTCCCTGAAGCCGATGGCGGAGATGCGGGGCGGCAACATCCTGGCCCTGCCGGCGTCGCCGGGCTTCGCCGCCTGGGCGCAGGCCTGGTCGTCGGCCTGCACCGGGATGTCCTGCACCGGCATCCGGGTGGGCTTCTGGAACTCGGTCCGCATCCTGGTGCCCAGCGTCGCCGCGTCCATCACGGTGGGGGCGATCACCGGATATGCGATGTCGTTCTGGCGTCCGCGGGGGGCGGAGGTGCTGTTCGCCGCATTGATGATCGTCGCGTTCATCCCCTACCAGGTGTTCATCTACCCCATGGTGCGGCTGTTCTCGATGGCGGGGATCAGCAACTCCCTGCCGGGCATCGTGCTGGTCCACACGATCTTCGGCCTGCCGACCATGACGCTGCTGTTCCGCAATCACTTCGCCGCCCTGCCGGTCGAGCTGTTCAAGGCCGCCCGTGTGGACGGCGCGGGGTTTTGGCGCATCTTCACAAAGATCATGCTTCCCATGGCGGTGCCGATCTGCGTCGTCGCCGTCATCCTGCAGGTGACGGGCATCTGGAACGACTTCATCCTCGGCCTGGTGTTCGCCGGGCGGGAAAACCTGCCGATGACGGTGCAGCTGAACAACGTCATCAACACCACCCAGGGCGAGCGGCTGTACAACGTGGACATGGCGGCGACGCTGCTGACGGCGGCCGTGCCGCTGGCGGTGTACTTCGTGTCCGGCCGCTGGTTCGTCCGCGGCATCGCCGCCGGGGCGGTGAAGGGGTGATAGGTCCGAGGCCGAGCAACGTGTCGCTGCGCGGGGTGGAGATCGCCTACGGCCCCGTCCGCGTGCTCGACCGGCTGGACCTTGAGATCGCGCAATCGGAGTTCCTGGTGCTGCTGGGTCCGTCGGGCTGCGGCAAGTCCACGCTGCTGAACGCGGTGGCCGGGCTGACGGAGGTGGATGCGGGCGAAATCTGGGTCGGTGGCCGCAACGTCACCTGGGAGGAGCCGAAGGACCGCGGCATCGCCATGGTGTTCCAGTCCTACGCGCTCTATCCGCGCATGACGGTGCGCGGCAACATGTCGTTCGGGTTGCAGGTGGCGCGGGTGCGCCGGGCGGAGATCGACCGCCGGGTGCGGGACGCCGCCGCGATGCTGCGGATCGAGGACCTGCTGGATCGCCGCCCGTCCGAGCTGTCGGGCGGCCAGCGCCAGCGCGTCGCCATCGGCCGGGCGCTGGTGCGCGACGCGGGCGTGTTCCTGTTCGACGAGCCGCTGTCGAACCTCGACGCCCAGCTTCGCGCGGAGCTGCGGACCGAGATCAAGCGGCTGCACGCGCGGCTCGGCGCCACCATGCTGTTCGTCACCCATGACCAGATCGAGGCGTTGACGCTGGCCGACCGGATCGCCGTGATGCGCGACCGCCGCATCCAGCAGCTCGGCACGCCGGCGGAGGTGTACAGCCGTCCCGCGAACCGGTTCGTCGCGAAGTTCGTGGGCTCGCCGGCGATGGGCTTCGTGCCGGGCCGCCTCGGGGTGGGCGGCGCGTTCGAGGCGCCGGGCCTGCATGTGCCGCTCGATGGCTATGCGTCCGCCGGCCGTCTCGACGCCGGGGCGGAGGTGGAGCTGGGCATCCGCCCCGAGCACGTGGCGCTCGCGCCCGGCGACCCGGCCGCGACGGACGCGACGGTCGAAATGGTGGAGCCGATGGGCAGCGACCAGCTCGCCTGGGTCCGCCTCGGCGGCGTCCCGCTCGCCATCCGCATGTCGGCCGACGTTCCCGTGTCGGCCGGCGACCATGTGCCCGTGCTGCTGCCGGGCCGGCGCGTCAACCTGTTCGACGCCGCTTCGGGCCAGCGCCTCTAACCCCAGCCAGGATCGGTGACCTGATGCCCGCGATCTCCTACCAACTGTATTCCTCCCGCAACTTCCCCGACTTGCAGCGCCAGGCGGCGATGCTGGCCGGGCTCGGCCTGACCCATGTCGAGCCGTTCGGCGGGCTGTTCGCCGATCCGCACGCGCTGGCCGGCGTGCTGGCCGCCAACGGCTTGGACGCGCCGACCGCCCACGTGGGCGCCCCGTCCTGGCGCAGCGAGTTCGACGCCACGGCAAAGGCGCTGCGCCAGTTGAACGTGCAGACGGCGTTCATGCCCGCCGTGCCGCAGGCCGAGCGCGAGCAGGACCGTGCGGGATGGGAACGGATCGGCAAGGAGCTGTCGGGCTACGCCCGCCGGTTGAAAGACTACGGCATCCGCTTCGGCTGGCACAACCACGCCTTCGAGATGGTCCGCCTGCCCGACGGCTCGATGCCGCTCGACTGGATCCTCGGCGAGGACCCGGACGTGCTGTGGCAGGTGGACGTCGCCTGGGCCAGCCGCGGCGGCCAGGACCCGGCGGCGCTGATCCGCCGCTACGGCGAGCGGGTGATCAGCTTCCATGTCAAGGACATCGCCCCGCCCGGCGAGTGCGGCGACGAGGACGGCTGGGCCGATGTTGGCCACGGCACGATGGACTGGGCCGCGCTGCTCCCGGTCATGCGCGCCACGCCGGCGACGACCTGGGTGCTGGAGCACGACAACCCCAGCGACGACGCGCGCTTCGCCGCCCGCTCCGCCGCGGCCGTGCAGGCGTGGTGAGCGTGGAACGGGCGGCGCGGCCCCTCGGCGTGGGGGTGGTCGGCACCGGCGTCATCTCCGGCATCTACCTGCAGAACATGGCGCTGTTCCCCGGCCTCGCGCTGCGCGGCTGCGCGGCTGCGCCGACGTGCGGCTGGACGCGGCGCAGGCCCAGGCGGCCAAGCACGGCACGCAGGCGATGACGGTCGATGCGCTGCTGGGGTCGCCCGACGTGGACGTGGTGGTGAACCTAACCGTGCCGAACGCCCATTTCGCCGTCAGCCACGCCGCGCTGACCGCGGGCAAGCACGTCTTCTCCGAAAAGCCCCTCTGCGCGACGCTGGAGGACGGCCGCCTGGTGGCCGAAGCCGAGGGCCGGGGGCTGAGCCTGGGCTGCGCGCCGGACACGTTCCTGGGCGCAGGCGGCCGGCTGGCCCGGCGCATGGTGGACGAGGGCCGCGTCGGCCGCATCGTCGCCGGCTCCGCCTTCCTGATGTCGCGCGGCATGGAGCATTGGCATCCGGACCCCGAGTTCTTCTTCAAGCCGGGCGGCGGGCCGATTCTCGACATCGGACCCTACTATCTCGGTGCCTTGGTGAACCTGCTCGGCCCGGTCGCGCGGGTGCAGGCGCAGGGTTCGATCGGCCTCCCCGAGCGGACCGTCACCGCGGCCGGGCCGCGCACCGGGGACCGCATCGCCGTGGAAACGCCCACCACGGTAATGGCGCTGCTGCAGTTCGCGGCTGGTCCCCAGGTGACGCTGGCCATGAGCTGGGACGTGCACCGCCATGGCCACCCCGCGATCGAGCTGTACGGCACGGAGGGGTCCCTGCGCGTGCCCGACCCGAACTTCTTCGGCGGCAGCGTCGAGTTCACCGAGGCGGGGGGCGAGTGGCAGGCGGCGGAGTCCGCGTCGATGGCGTTCGGGCGCCCGAACTGGCGCTCCCCGGCCTGGCCGGCGTCGCGGCCCGACCAAGCCAACTACCGCTGCCTGGGCTTGGCGGAGCTGGCCCGCGCGATCAGCCACGGCACGCCGCACCGCTCTTCTGGCCGGCTCGCGCTGCATGTGCTGGAGGCGCTGTACGCCATCCTGCGCGCCGCCGAGTCCGGCGTGCCGGTGGAGGTGGGCACGCCGGTCGAGCGCCCGCCCGCGCTGGACGAGGCGGAGGCGGCGACGCTGGAGGCACCATGAGGACGATCAAGGGGCCGGGTATCTTCCTGGCCCAGTTCGCGGGCGATGCCGCGCCGTTCGACAGCCTGGCCGGCATTGCCCGCTGGGCCGCGGGCCACGGCTACAAGGGGGTGCAAATCCCGAGCTGGGACGCCCGCCTGTTCGACCTTGCCCGTGCGGCCGAGAGCCAGGCCTATTGCGACGAGGTACGCGGCACGCTGGAGGAGGCGGGGGTCGCGCTCACCGAACTCTCCACCCACCTGCAGGGCCAACTGGTGGCGGTGCATCCGACGTACGACCTTGCGTTCGACGGCTTCGCCAGCCCGGCCGTGCGCGGCGATCCGGCGGGGCGGCAGCAATGGGCGGTGGAGCAGCTCCTGCTCGCCGCCCGCGCCTCCGCCCGGCTGGGGCTGACGGCGCACGCCACCTTCTCCGGCGCGCTCGCCTGGCCGTTCCTGTATCCGTGGCCCCAGCGCCCGCCGGGCCTGGTCGAGGCCGCCTTCGACGAGCTGGCCCGGCGCTGGCGCCCGATCCTGGACGCATTCGACACGGCCGGCGTCGATCTATGCTACGAGATCCATCCCGGCGAGGATTTGTTCGACGGCACGACGTTTGAGATGTTCCTCGACCGCGTTGGCAACCATCCGCGCTGCAACATCCTGTATGACCCGAGCCATTTCGTGCTGCAGCAGCTCGACTACCTTGCGTTCATCGACATCTACCACGGGCGCATCCGTATGTTCCACGCGAAGGACGCCGAGTTCCGGCCGAGCGGGCGACAAGGCGTGTACTCCGGCTACGCCCCCTGGGCGCAGCGCGCCGGGCGGTTCCGCTCACTGGGCGACGGGCAGGTCGACTTCGGCGCGGTGTTCAGCAAGCTGTCGCAATACGGCTTCGATGGCTGGGCGGTGCTGGAATGGGAGTGCTGCATCAAGGACAGCGAGCAGGGCGCGGCCGAGGGTGCGCCGTTCATCGCCCGCCACGTCATCCAGGTCGCCACCCGCGCGTTCGACGACTTCGCGGCCAGCGGCGTGGACGAGGCCGCCAACCGCGCCATGCTGGGCCTGGCGTAGATGGCGCGCCGCATCCGCCTCGGCATGGTCGGCGGCGGCCAGGGCGCGTTCATCGGCGCCGTCCACCGCATGGCCGCCCGGCTTGATGACCGTTACGAGCTGGTGGCGGGCGCGTTCTCCTCCGACCCGGCGCACGCAGCGGAGAACGCGGACGCGCTGCACGTCGCGGCGGACCGGAGCTACGCCGACTTCCAGGCCATGGCCGACGCCGAGGCGGCCCGGCCGGACGGGGCCGAGGTCGTGTCGATCGTCACGCCCAACCACGTGCACCACGCGCCCGCCTGGGCATTCCTGGCCCGCGGGATGCACGTGATCTGCGACAAGCCGCTGTGCCACCGGATGGAGGACGCGCTGGACCTCGCGGATATGGTGCAGGCGGGCACCGCGCTGTTCGCGCTGACCCACAACTACACGGGCTATCCGATGGTGCGCCAGGCGCGCGAGATGGTCGCGGCGGGCGAGTTGGGCGACATCCGGGTCGTGCAGGTCGAATACCCGCAGGAATGGCTGACGACCCGGCTGGAAGCGACAGGCCAGAAGCAGGCTGCGTGGCGGACCGACCCGGCCCGCAGCGGCGCGGCCGGGGCCGTGGGCGACATCGGCACCCACGCCTTCAACCTGGCCGAGTTCGTCACCGGACTGCCGGTGGCGTGGCTGGCGGCGGACCTGGCGGCCTTCGTGCCCGGCCGCCCGCTCGACGACGACGCCCGCATGCTGCTGCGCTTCGCGGGCGGCGCGCGGGGCAGCCTGTGGTGCAGCCAGGTCGCGCCGGGCAACGGGAACGGCTTGCGGCTGCGCGTGTACGGCGCCAAGGGCGGGCTCGACTGGTCGCAGGAGCGGCCCGATGCGCTGCTAGCCTCGACCTTCGGCGAGTCGCCCCGGCTGATCCGCCGGAACGGCCCCGGCGCCGGGCCGGCGGCGGCGCACGCGAGCCGCATCCCGGCCGGCCATCCAGAAGGCTACCTGGAAGCGTTCGCCCAGCTCTACCGCGACTTCGCCGAGCAGGTGACCGCCCGCCGCGAAGGGCGAGCGCCGGACCCGGCGTGCCTGCTCGTGCCGGGGATCGAGGCGGGCGTGCGCGGCATGCGCTTCATCGCCGCCGCCGTCGCGTCCAGCCGGGCGAACGCCGCCTGGACGGCCATCTGCGAATCACATCCTGAATGAGGGCTGGACCATGACTGGTGTTGTGCCTGTTCGCTTCGGCATCCTCGGCGCGGCTGCCATCGCGCGCGGGTTCACGCGCGGCCTGGCCGGGTCGGCGGTGGCGACCGTGGACGCGGTGGCCAGCCGCGACCGGACCAAGGCGGACGCCTTCGCCGCTGAACTCGGCGTTCCGCGCGCCCATGGGTCCTATGAGGCGTTGATCGCTGATCCCGGGATCGACGCGATCTATATCCCTTTGCCCAACGACCTCCATGCCGAATGGGCCATCCGCGCCGCACAAGCGGGCAAGCATGTGCTGTGCGAGAAGCCCCTGGCCGTGACCGGCGAGGAGGCGCGGGCCATGTTCGCCGCCGCCCGGACGCATGGCGTGTGCCTGGCCGAGGCCTTTCCCTACATGTCCCAGCCGCAGACCTTGCGCCTGCGGGACCTGCTGGCGAACGGCGGGCTTGGCCGGGTGCAGACGGTGACGGCGGCCTTTGGCTTCGCCCTTTGCACGCCGGAGGGCGTGCCGTTCGGCGACCCGGCCAACATCAGGCTCGACCCCGCTCGGGGCGGGGGCGCGTTGCTGGACGCGGGAACCTACGCGATGAGCTTGATACGCCTGGTGGTGGGAGAGCGGCCCGCAAAGGTGTGCGCCTTGGCGCGGTTCACATCCGGCAACGTGGACCTGACCCTCGCCGCGACCCTGGCGTTCCCCGGCGGCGCCGTTGCCCAGCTAAGGGGTCATCCGGAAACAAACGAATCGGATAGCATGCGATTGTCCCGCTCGCGGATTTCCGTTGCTTGAAAGGTTTGTTATGCCGTTTGGATGATTGACCCTCACCCGATCCGTAAGCGC
>JAABUP010004003.1_pt1 | contig 24855 bp, 28 predicted proteins | sample 5559201 | NCBI WGS metagenome assembly JAABUP01 (sample SAMN10711887, study PRJNA513373) | rock metagenome | isolation source: Antarctica rocks | place: Antarctica
CTGGCACTGGCAAAGTCTGACCCAAAAGCATACTCAGCCTGTGGCGAAGTGTCTGATGGACCGCAGGACCTTTCACCTTGAACGTCCCCAAACCATGTATCCCAGTCCGGATCTTGTGCATCATATTCACTACCGCTGTCACTGCCATGGTCACTGCTACGATTCATTGCATGGCCATTGCCACTGGCAGTATGAGTTTCACGGCCATGATGGTGGCCATGGTGAGGGCTATGGCTGCTGTGTGGAGCAAGAACACGGTCACGGCCAAAGTCACTGCCACTGTCACCATCATCAGGACTGCCCCCTTCATCATCATTGCCACTGCCTCTGTCAGTGCTGTCAGTAGAACCAGAAGCACAGCTATGGTCACATCCGCTGTCATAGTCAGAGTCAGCCAACTCATCATCAGCATTTGCCATGCCATCTTCAGCATTTGTCATGTCGTCCTCACCAGACCGCAGTGCCACATCACGGCTCATGTTGGGGGTCAGACTGACTGCACACTGCACTGAAGCAAAGCCTTTCAGCCTGCTGACTGAAACACATCGGTTTTGTCTGTAAATGTAGCCTCATGCAGTCACAAGTGCAATCACAGACACTTGCAAAGTGGCTTAGCAAATGCCAGTGCATAGTCCCGATACGTCATCAAAAACTTTACCTTGTTTGCATGGCTATAGCCCAACTTGCAACAGAAGTGATCGTCGTTGCCCACATCTACTACGCAGTCTTGGGAGGTTGACTTGTCCCCTTCTCTGTGCACAGATGTCTTGAAGTAAAGTGTGCTGCAAGGGTACCACTCAGGCTTCCCTTTCAATTGTAAGACCTCACTTGGCTTGTAATGCAAACAGAACAAGACAATTTATGTCATCCTTTTGGTTGCAGCTGCCCAAAGAACATGCATCAGCAAATCATACTTGCTGAAACAACATGTGGAAGCTTTGAACACAGCTGTGCAAAGGTAACGTTGACATCTTTGAAATGTAGCATGCATCACATTGGGTAACAACCTAACAAAGATCTGTCAACGAGCACTCCAGCATGACTCAAACATGCGTATGATTACAGGCAGTACAAGTAGGACCCCAACGTGGCTTGTGCTTGTTGAGCTGCACAGAAGTGTAGAAGAAGCACCTTGCCACGGTCGCACAAATCCAAGGCGGGATCTCTTGGAGCTTCGTACCGCCTGACACACATCTGGTGTGTGTCACTCTTACTCTTGCTCCTCTGAAGCCGCAGAATCTCTCCCATATGCAGATGTCCAGATCCACTCAGAAAGCACTCCCGTGCTGTGTGCTTGCATCCAGGTTTGACATGTGCAAAGAGGTCGGCACCAATGCTGCGTGTGCCTGCTGTGCATTCTGGGCAGAGGTATTCACCCTGCACACACAATCTCATTTGGCCCATTTGACACAAAAATAAAAGAGAAGAACAGAAAAATTTATGCTTTTCAGCGATCATAACGGAAGCCTCCTAAGGCGACAGCCCAGAGCACTTGACAGACTTGTATATGCATTGGGATTGTATCGTGATGCAATGCACTTTGCACCAAATATGTGCATGGCAGGCCCACAAGCGACAGTATGAAGGTATGCACAAAGCATGCATCTGGTCATCAAGAGCATAACAAAAGGAAGGTGGTACTCTGGTAGAGTTGTCATGTTAAAACAGCCGTCAATTGCATCCCACATTTGTTCAAGTCAGATGACCAAGTTGACATGTTGAGAAGGCATATCTCTGGGACTTCAAGCAAGGAGGGTGAGTTGCAAGCCAAGTGCACTGAGTATGTGCACCGGGAGCACTCCACCAGATTTGCTGTGTCCTCCTCGGTTGCTTCCATGCAGCAAACCAGGCAGGCAGGCCGTGCAAAGTTAGCAGAAAACGGCTTCTTCTGGATGTCAGACTCTGAGCCGCAGATGTACACATTGTCTCCCACCATGTAGGTGATGGTGGTGTCGCCCCCTCTGTTGACCTCAATCATGCCAATCTCCTCCCAGCCTTTCTTACGGGATTGACGTCCTTGTCGCTTTGGGCGGTCTGCCTTTGCTGGACCAGGGCAATTGCTGATATTGCTGGCCTGCGCAAGACAAGCTTGAGATGCTGGATACACTGCTGGTTTGTAGCATGCAAGGTCTCATCATGTCTGGGTGTAATGTCTGGGATGCGTATATGGGCCCATATACGCTCTGCATTTCCCGTGACAATGGCCGTACCCTTTTACTACAGATGGTTTCGGAGCAAGGGTACGGCCATTGTTGTCAAAGGAATTGCAGAGCCCATTGACGCATCTTAGACGTTACACTGGGTGACACATCCTGGCAATGTGCAGGCTAACTAAGTTGGCTGCATGCCATCCCATTGGTACATACAGCGCTTTATACATAAACTGCAGGCTGAGTTGCCCAACATGCAGCAAAGCCATGGGTCACACTATCACTGCAACACATGGTAATGAAAGGCGCAAGCACTAGGCTCTCCAGGCACTAGGCTCTCCAGGCTGCTTGTCAAGATATGTTCAAAGAGAACTCTAGCAACCGCAACTCATCCACCAATGCAGTCCCTGTAGCCACAAGAGCTTGATTGACTGCTGCATGATTTGTACCATTTCCCAACGTGCATTTGCGCCTTGACAAATGCACAACGCATGCATGCAGACAACAGAGCCAGTGTTGCAGCAGGCAGATCCACAGCCTGAGCACAGAGTCCTGGCAGAGGGCTCAACAGATGCTGCCAAGCATGCTGCAGCAGGTATGTCTTTTGACACGCTGGCACATTGAAGTTGAATACTACCAAACCAGCTATGATTTGGGTTTGTTTGCAGCCTGCTCCAACTTGCAACACACACAAGCCCTTTTGACTTGCATTTGCTGCATTAAGATGTTTTTGGTCCACATTCACTGCCGTTAGCTTTATGCATCAGCTGTTCATGCTCAGTCCCTGCAGGACTCCAGCGAGGTGAGATACCTTGCATATAGCACACATTTTAGTTTCAGGTGTTGAGCTCCAGGAACTAAAGGTCTTGAATTCAGTACAGGCGATGGCCCCGAGAGGAAGAAGAGGAAGGTGATGCCATCACAAAGCACTGACAACTTGGCAGCCAATAGGCACCGTAGCCACCAACCACCAACGGTATGCTTTCATCATTGGAACCATGGCTTTGCCCCTACTACCATGTTGCATATGTGGTTTTCAAGCTATTGTCAACATTCAGAACCTGCATCAGGCTGCAGAGTGCGCGCTTTGCAAGAAACAGCCATTTGCAACAGCTGCTGGCGGAAGCAAAAAGCTTAGTGTGACAGACAAGTGCCCTTATATCAAAGCCTCATGTGCCGCAAGCCAGGCTTGACTCACATGTGAGTGGTACATGGTGAATAAAGATCCCTTGAATTTGTTGCAGGTTGACACTCCAATGGCACAACAGGCTGATCTGCAGCCCAGCAGTACAGCGCCTGACCATCCTAAGGAGCCCCAGGAATCAGTTTGGGAAGAGGGCTCCGTGAGTCAAGTAAAGCTAACTGCCCTGTCCACCAGCCCTACAACCCCTGACACAGACAGTTTCTGCATTGGGAAGCAGATTGCAATCTTACCATGTTCGATGCCTGCTTGTGTATATATGCCTGGATGCCTGGTTGTGTATATACTTTCGTACCCAAGCACGCTGCACTTTTGTCTTTACTGTCCAGCTGACATGTTTGTTTCTTGTTTGGTTCTCTTGTGATTGTCATCTCACTTGCTTTGATTATTGCAGGTATACATTGAAAAGTGTGAAAGCTGGCTAGCTGAAGCTGTCCAAGGCAGCACACATCCTAATTTTGTGGCTGTTCACATCATGATTATAGCTCATCATTGGGAGGTTCAAGTTTTGGTGCTGTGGACACGAATTTGTAGCGGCGGGCTGTTGCCTGCGTCAGCCACTGAAAGTCAGACAGCCTCTCTGCAAGAGATCAGCAAAATACAATGGCGCATCAGAGGCCTAGCTAAGCAACTTGAAGACCTGTTGCCTCCTTCATGGATGCCTGCTGTGGTGAGTCTGCACAAGATACACTTACCGTTATGCGCTTGATGAACGTTCTTTGAATGCTGCTTCGTGTCCATGAGGCATCCAGATGTGTCTTTCAGGCTATGCTGCATTGACTGCTTGATCTGTTCTGCAAGCTCTAAATCAAAGGCCTTGCATGCATCACATACTCAACTTGACTGAGGTCATTTATCAATGTTCACATGACAGCTGTGCTTCTGTAGGATGACAAAAAGAAAAAAGATGCTGCCGAACCATCAGCTGCTGTGCTTGTCTGCAGTTGGTGACAGCTGGTAGACTACTGCAGGACAAGTCACTGATTTGCCCAGTATGGAGGCGGCTGTCCTCCCAGATAGCAAATGTCAATGGCGCTTTTCAATTGGCGTACCCTAAAGACCTGCCACGTGATTGTGCCACACAGACAGCCAGCTATATTCTGGAAGCGCCCCATCCAGGCCCTAACAACCAGCACTTTGCTGCGTGCTTTGCATGTTGGTCAGACAGAGCACACCCGGCTGCTGCAACTGAGGAACCCAGGGATGCCGTGGCATCCCTGAACAAGGCAAGACAGGGCCCACATCAGGGGTGGCATCAGCCAAGTCCAGGGTCAAGGAAGGCATAGCCTCCCCCATGGTGCAGGTACTGCTGCTTGGATCTTAAGTCCTGCATACCTGCATGATGACAACCACATGCACAACCTTGTCTACAACTAGCTATGATGCAGTCAGTTATGCCGTTAAGATGCAAGCAGCAACATGTCGCGAAGACAGAAGTCCTTTAAAGTATGCAGCAATGCAACTTGCACACCTGTTGTGTGTCACATCAGATTTGCATGTTGTAGGCAACCTGTTGATACACAAACATGTCCAGAGTTGTAATACGAAGGCTCCATGCTGGTGTCAAGGTTGTGTTTTACCCTGCTGTATGTTGTGCAGGCTGCGCCCACACGCACTTCAGGTCAAGCAGCAACCTCGGGAGCTTGTGAGCTGCCTGCAGCTGCTGCTCAGGCCCAGCTGAGTGGAAAGCCTCAGCCACCTGACACTTGTGATTTGGGCAAGTCAGATGCCAATGCCAATGCAGCGCCTGCACAGATGACCGACAGACTCGTGCCTGTAGTATCAGCAACTCAAGGCAAGAAGCTTGTCTGTCTGTCTGTCTGCCTGCCTGCCTGGCTGCCTGCCTGCAATGTATGATCTGTCTGTCCTTGTACGAGCTCTTGTGTAATTGCCTATCTGTACTCATCTGTCTGTCAGTCTGTCTGCCTCAAGGTCTTTGCAGACCTCTATCTGCCTTGTCATGCCCTTTGCGCCTTTGCATGCCATTGAAGCACTACAACAAGTATCATGGCTGTAACATCACACTGCAGCTCAGTGCATGATTATGGTACGCAGCATTGGAGTACAACAAGCAAGGCAACCTCTAGCCAATCTGGCTGGTATGCATGGTGACATTATTGCAACACGTGTTTGCTGAGTTGCTATGTACTTGTGCACACAGGGCATACAAGCCTCCATGGCAAGAGCACATTGCTCATTGTTCAGTCAGCCCAGAAGCCGCCTTTGGCTCCAGAGGCTGGTCACAAGCGCAAGCAAGTGCCAGACCAGCAGCGTGCTGAGGCATCAGCTCATGATCCAGCTCAGCAGAAAGCTGAGCAGCCAGTCAGATTGCCAGCTCAGAAACCAGCTCTGGCTCACAAGCCAGCTCGACAGCCATCTGTCGCTGAAGAGCTGGTTCAGGAGAGAGGTCAGCAGAAAGCTGAACAGTTACCTCAAGGTCCGGTTCAGAGCCAAGCTGAGAAGCTGAGGGCAGCCAAGGACCTGACTCAGACGTTAGCTCAACAGCCAGCTGGGCCTCCCACCACAGGCCACCAGCCCACCAAGAAGCTGGTCACACAGCAAAACCAGCAGCCAGCTCAGAAGCCTGCTCGGCAGCCTGCTGAGCGACAGGTGGAGAAGTCAGCTCAGAGGCCAGTTCAAAAATCAGCTCAGAAGCCTGCTTGCCAGCCTGCTCAGGGACAGGTGGAGAAGCCAGCTCAGCGACAGGTGGAGAAGCCAGCTCAGGGGCCTGTTCAGAAGCCAGCTCAGAAGCCGGCACAGCCCCAGCCACAGCATGAGATCTTTGACTGTCAGGGCCTCAGGCTGCTTCCCAAAGACACACCACTATGTTGTGAAGATGCAGTGCACAACCAGGCAGGACCTGAGCACATTGCTGCCCAGCTCAATGCCTGCCTCAGGGTCAATGACCATGGCTTGGGTTACGCAGCTGCCATCTTGGGCAAGGTAGCACCACCACCATATGATGCTGCTGCTGGGACTGCACAGAGAAATTCGCTTGCTCCAGAGTCTGGTGAGTTTGCATGCTTAATTATGAAGCTGTCTGTCATGGTTTGATCGTGTGTCAAATACGCAGGCACTGATGAAGCAGGATTTGCACTGGGACCATGTGTTGCACATGCATGCTTAGCAGGCAGAGTCATGACCGCTTGTGTTGTGGTATGTACATGCAAACACTTGCTATGTGAAGCATTTGTTGTGTCAATTGACATCAAATGAGGGCGGCTAATCTGCTGTGAGACATTGAGTCAGAGCTTGTGCTTGTTGCAGAGGCATGGCTGAAAAGGTATGGCTGTTTTGATGTGCTTGTGCGTCAGCTGCTGTGGTGGAGGGCTTTCTGGGGACTTGGTCCAAAGGATGCTGACGAAGCTCTGACCATCCGCGATGAGTTTGTTCAAGTGTGCCTGATGGGAGTGCAGCCTGCAGTCGCAGCAGGGACAAACAAAGCGACTGGTGTGCGTCATGCTGCCCCGGTCAGATGTCTACACTTGCTTTTTGCATGATTTAGTGCTCACCTGGTACTGGCATGTGCAGCCCTGTGTACATGCATACATGTGAAGCAGACTCTGTTGTGATGCAAACACAGTGCTGTTCTTGCCTGCAAGCATCTTTGCACTCGATTCTCAGTGGCCATCCTGAGCTTGTCCTACTCAACTACACTGGACATGTGTGCAAAACAGAAGAGCACTTGCTGTTGTCTCTGCTTGCAGGTATGCAAGGCCTACTTGAGCATGCTTCACAAGGTGTACGGTGATGAGCTGGTGCTGCAACCCTACATCATGAGTGTGGATGAGTTGAATGCACAGGACGCGGCAGGTACATGCCTTTGGCTCAAGTCTTGTGCACAGCTTGCAACAAAGCGCGTTTGCAGTGATCCGTCGAGGCATGATTCAACTTGCTGCTTGGTCAGGGTGTACATGATGTTTTCACACGCTGTTTTCAGATGCTGCTTGGTCAAAACAGTTGTTGTAACACCAACAGTATTAAAAATGGTAATAATGAACCATAACAGTAAAATTAGTGATGATAGTAATAATTGTAATAACAATAACAATCACAATAATAACAACAACAATAATAACAACAACAATAATAACAATAACAACAGTAGTAATACTAATACTAATGATGATAATGATGATAACAATAGTAATAAAGATAATTATAACAAATCACAATCACAATTGTTTTGATTATTTTGATTACAAACATGTCCAATAGAAATAGTATATCTCAGCAGATGCTGGCTGTGTATGACGAAAGTCTTGTCCCGCTAGGCTGGCTTGTTCTTGGCAACACAGTAGGCGTCTGTGATGTCAGGACTGGGCATTCAGACACAACCATGTCATTCAGATCTTTCACGGCCCACCCACTCGCCTAGGACCTTTGCTTGACCAAACATTTGGGCATTTTACTCTCCTGCAGTTCCAAACCATGGCCTGATTGATGTGCATACGCATGTGGCAACCAATATGTAGTGCAGGTGCTGAGGCCATGAGCATCTTCCGCCTTTTGCAGAAGCGCTTTGTGGTGTATGAGCCCAGCAAGGCAGCACCACACCCCACAGCTGCCCCAGGGCAACCCCAATCTGGTCGTGAGCAGATCATGGAGACCTCTTCCTGCCACCAGCCAGGTACTGCAAAGGGCACAATTGTATTATATATATGGAAAAACTTGCCTAGTGTTGCAATGGCTGCTGTTGTAAATGCAATGCCACAGCCCGCATGACTCCAACATTGTCATTCCATGCTTGCAAGTAATTTGTTGCATGTAAAGGCGCTTGCTTCACACTGCATGTGCTGTTGCACAGTGATATCAGCAGTACCCAAGGGTTGGATTGTGCTTTGGAGAGACAAGACTTGTCTTGCTCGTACCTAGCTCATCATGAGCTGGAAAGCGTTATTATTTATGTTATTATGTATGTTATTTATATCAGTAATGTTACTATTATTATTATTATTACTATCATTACTGTTACTACTATTGTTACCATTACTATTATAATAATCTGTTGTTGTTATTGTTGTGATTATTACTATCATCATAATCATCATTATTCTTGTCACTACCCAAGGGTTGAGCTTGATGTTGGCCTCCTTGTCTCCAAGTCTGCCAGGTGCAATGCAGGTCAAGGTCAGCAAGCAACAAGGGACAGCAGTGGCAGCATTGATGTGGACATCACGGGCATGGAAGAGCCTGACAGTGAACCAGCTCTAATAGGTACCCTTTGCTTGCGCTTGTTTTGTGTTTCCACATTCAGTGCCCACGCTGCTTTGCACTGTCTCAACTGATTCTGCACATGCTGTTCATCCCCAAGGCTGCTCAGTCAGGGAGCAAGTTCTGACATTTCTGTTTAGTGTTGATGAAACCATTTTGGCGCATCTTCGATCTGTTCTAATGTGTTGTCATGCTGTCATGCAAGTTATGCATACTACACCACTTGTCATCCTGCAGATTGGGATGAGGCTTTGGTGGGGTTATGGAAGAAGGCCCAGCAGGAAGTGGGCCCTCTCACCTATGGCCAAGTTCGTGACCAGTTAGACCCTGGTGCACCATCTTGCGGGCTGCAGGTAACTTCTGTCTGTGATGCTGCCATGTGACAAAGAGACTGCCATATACACCCCTGCACACACTGTTGCAGGCAAGACAGGCTGAAGCATGCTGCCACACATACCTAAATGGTAATATTTCTGGTGTCACAATGGTCTGTGATCAACGCAGTGTGGCAGTGCAACGTGTCAACACAGAACATCATGGCTTGCTTCATACTGCAGCAGCAATGCATAAAAAGGAGTACCTCAACAGCACGCAGCAACTCAGCAAGCCAACAACAGCGCACTTATGTCATGCAGAATGGCAACTGGCAGGCTGGGCAGTGCATGTTAAAAGAGGTGGCTGACACCGTCAGAGTACAGGACGCCATCAATGACAGCCTTCTGAACAAGCCACATGGCTTTCCCCGCCTGTATTTCATTGATGGCACATTTCCTGGAGAACTGCCAGAGGGTGTCACATGCCAAGATGATCTCCCAGGTCAGAAGACTTTCTCCAGACTGTGTTTGTGTTGGTGACAGAAAGGCTTGCAGCCAATCACATTGAATGGTCCTGACAATCAAAGCAGTAGTTTGTTGGACCTGCTGTGCTGTATTGAACAAGAGCTGCCATGTTACCTATAAACCTCACTGAGTGTGTCATGATTGCAAGAATTTTGCTACTAGCCATCATATTGCAGCTGAGTCACCTCAGAGACTGAGTCTGATTGTGTGTTTTGTACAGGTCTGTGGTGTGGCGTGGATCAGACTGCAAACCGCATGTTTCCGCCAGCTTTGCGATCCAACAGGCCTGACAGCCTTTTTAAGCAGATGTGTGTGGAGAGCAATGGTGCTGCTTCCTTCACGCTGTTTGCAGCCTGTGGCCTGGCCACCAACATCACGCCCTTCCATCAAGAGACCAAGAAGAGGAGGTCTTTCAACTGTGGGGCTGGGGACTTCATTGTGCAGCCCCTCTGTACAGCAGACAATGTCAGGTGACTCTTTGCCCTTACAGCCTCTGCGCTCAAAGCCCCACAGCCTGCTTGAAACACACCAGGCAGCTCAATGAGTTAGACCTTGCAGTAGCCAATACAGGTCGCTGTTCACAGGCGTGCAGACCAGTTGCAAATGCATAACCTTGCTTGATTGTAGAGTATCAAAAAATCCATGCCTTGTGCAATAAAGACATGTAGATAGGTGCTTCTGCACACCAGAAGTAGTGTCTGCTGTGTGATCTGAATGAGAGTCATGTGCAGAAAGTTGGAGAGGGTGCATGCGGCGGTGTTGGGGGCCCATGAGCGGCACGCGTGCTTGCTACCCCTGGAGCTGTACCTGGAGGAGGCCATCCCCCTCGTCTGCCACATCCGCGACCAGAGCCACGCACAAATGGTGGAGCTGCCAGAGCAGTCCTGCCATGCCTTTTTATCCTTCTCTAATGCAGCCGCCTCGCCACCCTGTATCAAGGTGAGCTCTCAAACTTGCTTCATTTGTTATCTATTCCAGTATTGCAATTACTCATTTCAGATAATCTGAGTGTCAGATAGCGCAACTGTCTGGCAAAATTGTCTCATTGCTTGCAGCGAACATTACCAACACTGAGTCAGCTCTCTTGCATGTGCACAGCATGCAAACACGAACTGCATAGCAGCTGATCTATGATGTTGGCTACACCTTTGGAGGAGTCTGGGCTTGTATACACCATGCCCTAGCCTGACTTACAGAGTCAGTGGGTCCACCAGTGCCCATCTTGGATATTTCATATGCGCACACTGTCACATGGAGAACCCACAGCAAATTTGAATCATTGCAGGTGTCATGCAACGACTGGCATGTGGAATCAGAGCTGAGCAGTGCGTACCTGCTGGAGAAGCTGCTGGCCAACGGCAGAGAAGCAGGTGTAGAGGCTGAAGTGGGGGAGGGCACAGACCCTGACACCTGGGTGGAGACCCCCTATGCCCTGCGCCAGCCTTGCTCCCTGCATGAGGAGACAGGAGAGCCCAAGAGCAAGCTGGGTCTAGATGGGACCTGGCAGCGCCCTTGGGCAGATGAGATGCAGGTCAGCGCACACCATCTAGCTATCCCTGATAAATCAATTATAATATGCTCAGTGGACATGTCATGATCGTGTTCACGTTGATGATGTGATCAAGGCTTTTCTGGCAATTGCGGCGTCAATGTTGCATCAATATGTGTGCACAACCGCAGCTTCTCGTTATGGCCCTCCAGTGGTGTCTTCGAAAGCAATTTTGGCAATGATCCAGATGTCAATGAAAAACAGCGATCTTGCGCTGCCCATGTGAGTCAGTCATGTGCACCGTGTTCATGTATTGCGCATGTAGGACCTGGCATGCTGCAGCTGTATGAACTGTTGCCTGAATTTGTAACCTTCTTCATTTGATACCTGTCACTGCACAAGGGTGTACTAATGCACTTGGTATGATGTCAAAACTTCACATGCTGTGAGTGAGAGCTGCGACTGCAAAAGCTATGGACAACATCATGGTGCTTTGTCCTACAGACTCAGGAGTGCACTGATGAAGATGTGGCCGAGCAAGCTGACAGAGGCAACAGATGCAGTGATGTGGAGGTGTTGCTGGTGCGCTGCGTGGAGAAGGAGATAGACAACCTTGATGGCAAGCTCAAAGACACACCCTGGAATGCGCCTGTCACCACATCCCAAAGCCTCAAGGTGCTGCAGGTGAGACTGCTGAAACACCTGCATATTCTACTGCTTGCTTGTATTGCTCGTTCCTCCAAGCATCAAGCTTGACGGCAAACAGAAGTCAACAGCTCATTTGTTAAGACTTAGCTTGCGAGCTAAGAACAACACGTTGTTATATGCATGATTCAACATGATCTGGGCAGCCTGGTATTATACTTGGCTTCTCATTAAGTTGACGCCAAAAGGCGTAGTCTTCCCTCGTCTGATTCAACATGATGACATTGCATGATTGGTCATAGGACCTGCTTGATGCCTCACTGCTTCAGGCTCTTGCCACAAAAGCAGAGTCTCCTTTGTTGTCAGCCTTAGTCACAAGGCTGACTCATGGCTGTGCAGAATGCCTTGCCTGTCTTGCTGGACCTGGCCATCCGTGCTGAGGTGGCAAGCTCTGATCAAGCTGGTCACTTCTCCAAGGAGTACATGCGCCGCCTAATCTACCTGGTGCAGAAGGCTCTGGGCACTGCAGGCCTGGACACACCTCTGCACCAGGCTGAAGCCTTTCTGGCTGACCTTCACGCTAAAAAGCATCCCAAAGGTAAATGAAGATTCAGCAGCAGCCTTGTGTCACTTCATATGCATCACACTGATGTTTACGTCTGCAATGTGTGCATGCCGTTGTTTGTCTTGGCTATACTGTTTTGGCTGACACCTACTCAGGCTCTTCTTATACTCCTGACGCTGTATGCATCGTATGTTGCAATGTCATATTGATTTGCAAGGATGTGTCTGACATATTTTTGCAATGTGTGACAGGCAGCAAGAAGGTGGGTGCAGGCTCTGGCAAGTCAGCTGAGCACAGGCGCACCTCTCACATGTCCAGTGAGGTCAGGCGCATGGTGGAAAGTGATCAGGTCCGTTTTGTTTGACTGTGTTTGGGGCCTTTCTCATGTAGCATAGGCTTTGCTTTGCCCGGCACCCTCTGGTCAACGTGGCTGCCTCGCTTCTCCAAAGTAAAAATGCATCTGATAAAAACACTACATTTTTGAAAAAAAAGCTTGATGCTGCTTATGACAGTCTCAAGCTGGGACAGATTGCGTCATGCATGCAGGGCACCATTTCGCAGCACAAAATCACTTGTGAATACTGCAGGTGTTCACTGTGTACATGCACCTTCAAGATGCTGCTGACTGTAAGGTCAGCTGCAACACAACTGCAAGCAGGAAGAAGACTGCTGTTGCCGGGTTGAAACACTTCACTGAGGCTGTGGAAGCCCTGACACAGAGTGAATTGTCAGGGTTGAGCATGCCCACCTTGAGGTCAGTGCAAATCTAGCTAATAAAATTGTGTTTGTCATGCACAAACTGCAAGACCTCAGCGAGCCGTGGCTGTCCAGCTCACGGTGGTGCTGGGCATATGACTCACAAATTAGAACGTCCACTCAGTGGCAGCTTCAGTGTTTATAGCCTGCAATCTTTGGTCCTATGTGAATCCCCAATATGGGGCAAACACAAGTTTCACAGTGCTTATCGAGGCAAACTCCTACAAAAAGAGAAGCTGTTGCTGTGCAGGGCACACTGGCTGTTGGCAATGCACAAGGAGTTGCAGGCATCCAAGGTGGTCAACAACAGAATGGACTTTGACAGACTGAGCAAGGCCAGGCAGCACAGGTGTTGCCTGGAAGAACTGCACGACCACCACTGCCAAAACTTCGTTCAACAGTATGCAAAAGAGTGGGGTGTGGCAGACTAAAGAGCATAGTTTCAGCAGCAGTTTGAGGTTGAAGTCAGATACATGCCCTGGGGAGGGATGCCCTGAGGCCCCTAGGGCCCGGGCAATTACATCGTGTGCATTTCAGCAGTATTGCTGCCATTAGCTCATGTGCACTTGTCACCGGTCAACAAGGATCACATGATGTATATTAGCATGATTGTGTGTGCTGTGAAAACTGTTTGTGGTCTGCCAATGGGTTCAAGACACACAAAGATCTCACAGATGTTCGTAACTACCCGCAGAATTTCGGTTCACTGGTAAGTCAAGCTATCGGGGTGACTAACAGAGCATGAATTATATAAGCATATATGCTGCACAATTGCAAGTCCCATTGGTCAATGCATGCAGCCAACAACAAGTCGTAGGCATTGCATTATATCAGCAAGACATCAATCTGCTATGCAGGAATGCTCACAGCCTCCATGCCTGCTGGCTCGTCACGGTGATCCAGATGCAACAATCCCTGGTGCGAACACGTTATCTCACGAGCAAAAGCGTCTCTCATTCTGGGTGTCAACAAGGTCAGGGGGTCAGCAGGAGGAAGAGCAAAACAGACTGTGCTAATCTCATCAAACAACAAATGCCAGCAGTGTCAATACAATGATACAGGTCACACAATCAGCCAGGTTCAACATAACGCGTTTGTTGCCGCGCATGCCCACTGATGCATTTCGAGGAGTGTGTGTGAGTGAAACGACATTCCAATATTTTGCGTATGCTCACCCTCCTCCTATAATGCCATCTTTTGCTGTGATTGTGCATCAGATCAACGTATCTAGAACCAGCTGTCAACAAAGCAAAAGTTTGCGCCCAAGGTATACCGTAAAGCTTACGTAAAAGTACGTCATAGCAAAGGGCAACAAATTGTACAGTTGGCTGAAACGGCAGCAGGAGCAACACAGACCTATCAGCTGATAGGATACAGATATGCCACAACTGTGACCTAGAAACCATGTCCAAAACTCAGGTCTGTCACTGGCGGTAAGCTGTCAAACATTGCAGCTAAGCTACTTGTGCTCACAGAAGAAGAGCCCTTCCTTGAGCTGGCTTTGGTTTGAGGTAGCTGAACTACAGTCTCTGCAGCTGAAGGTGCAGCTAAAGTGCCATGCTGGCAGGGGCAGTCTGCTGGCCCCACATGTGATGCAACCTCCTGCAAACACCACACATCAGGTGGGATCCCGCACAATGGAGGCTTTGCAAGTACTGCAAATACTGCACAAAACATCTGCTGAGCGCTGACATAGCTTATGCAGGCATTGCAAGCCATAGCAGGCATCAGCTTTGGCTGCTGGGACGATGTCCAATCTCACCACGCAACATTCAATGACAAGATAGGTGGCAGCTTGCACATCAGAAAGCACTGTCTGCACTTCACTATGACAAATCTACCATGGCAGTGACACAGACAGGCACACACCTTGGCAGAAGTTGGGTCAGCTCCACTCTCAGATTCTGTGGTTGGTGCTCCCAGGAGAGTGCCACTGGTCATATTGCCTTGCACTCCTTGTGCTTCGTCTTGGGCCGTCATGCTTGGTGAGGCTGTCTCACTGCTATGCACAGCCGCTGCTGCTAGCATGTCTCCACGGTCAGTGATGGCTTCCTCTGTTACCTCTAGTGGACTACAGCCACTTACTGCTTGGGAATCATCCTGCCAGAAAGAGGCTGCGACACCACTCTGACTGCAAGTTGAAAAGCATGTAGCTTCTTGCTTCACAGCATGTGATGCCAGAGGTACTTCTTGGCCAAAGTCAGTTGCAAAGACGGGAGCTGATACATCTGTCTTGGGGAAGATTGCTGATCCTGGCATGAGATTGGGCTCCTCCTTGATGTCATGCTGAGCTGTCTGGCATGCCTGAGCTGCATTTGGATCTGCAATTTTAGCTTCTTCCATAATATCTGTGTAAGGATTGCTCAAATGCTCCTCTTTCACAGTCTGCAAAACAGGCAAAGGGCTAAACAACAGCTGATATCCTTTGTAGAATACTGGCACATACGGCCATTGATGCAGTGCACAATGATGCCAGATGCCTTGAGACAGATGTGTTCATTGACACTTGATAGGAAACTACAACCCCTGCTTCTCCTTCCAGGAAAAGCTCGTGAGGCCTTGATCACAAACAGGACGTTCACCCACAAGACGTTCACCCTCGATGAACAAGATGCTGATGCAAACTAAAGCACTGGTTGCAAGAAAAGACCAACCGCTTTGCATGGCTATCAATATTTGCATACAGCGTGCTTCCAAGCAAAGAGCTTGTTGACAAACCTACAAAGGTCCTCACATGACCCCTTCACATGCAGCTGGACATGTGCACATGCCATGCTAAGCAACCAAGACTTTTGACTGACTGCATTGAGCATAGACAGAAAAGGTGTTGTTTGACTGAGCAGGCAACGCATGTCAATGGAGGTGAGCATGCTGACAACACTAGAAACAAAGGTTTTCTGACACTGCTGCCACCGCTAAACTTGCCCATTCTGCTTACCTCTTGCAGCTTTGCATCGTCAACAGTCAAGACCTTGTTGGCATTGTTGCCAGATTGACTGGAGCTCAAGGAAAGCGGCTCATGCATTCTGCATATTGGTCCTCTTCCTGTGGTCTCATGTACAGCGCCAGCCTGAGCAGCCATGAAGAGTGAGCAAACAGACCTCCAAGCTGATGATGTCAGGCAGGCAGCTTAGCAAGCTACTTGCTGAAGCTTGCAGGAACAACAGAACAGTTTGTTTGCTAGCTCAGATTCATATCTGGCTCATGTGGAGTTTGTGATGGCATGAACGTGAAACATTGCAATTGAGGGTCTGAAAACAGGTGGCAACCATCCTCAACCTCTTACATGTGGTTCCAATGCGCAAGTGGCATAGGTTGATGTTATGTTTTTTTCTGTTGTTTTGATAATCTGATAGATGATCTTCAGGCATAGAGGTCAGCACCTCTGAATCCTCTGCAGATTGTGGGACAGCTCCACAAGAAGCCCTCAGAGCAGCTTTCCTTGTCTTCTGCTTCCATTTCATCTTCCTGTTCCTCCGATGTTGGCTTGCTTTTCGCCCGACCTTCAACTGCAATGTGTAACAAGTGTGGGTGCGCTTTCTGGTAAGCAGGCTGCAGCCTGAAGAACATCAGTGCCAGAACTCTTCTCTGTGCTAGGCGTTACCTGTGCTGTTACTGTCTTAATTGCAAGTACAACAGGACTTGCAGCCCTCGCAGCTGCCTTTGTCAGCTTCCTCTTTTTACGCCTTGCTTGACTCCTGTTGTGGCCAGCATGAGGTGTCCCAGTAACTGCCATGGCAGCACTCTGACAAAAACGTTCCTGCTCAAGTGACGTGAGGGGTGACTTTCGCAGTTACTGGAAGTTGCCAAAAGGAAGTCAACAAGCGCGCCCGGGCAGGTTCTCAGTCAAATTAGTACGGAGAAAAATTCCAGCATCAAAGGAGCTGCACCAAGATTGTGCAAGGGAGCGTGTGAAAACGTATGCACCGAGATCGCTGCGAAGATTACTGACTATCGGGATGTCGCTGCATTTGGAAATGTCTTTTTATACTCCTCACGGCTTCTCGTCAAGCTCTCCAGAAATGCTGTGGCCTGATACGCAGCGCTACTGCCGCTTGCCTGCAGCAGCCTTTGACTCGCTATATCATGCAGGCCAAAGATGATGTCTGTGCGTGTGTGACTGGTGTTGTTGTTGACAGCTGTAGACAATCAACGATGCATCATGATATGGTATGATGGCAAGCGCATCATGCATTATGCAGAACAGCTAATGTGTCCTGAATTGCTTTAGCGAAGTGATCAGTGAAAGGAAGACTGACGTCGCAGGACACTCTGCAACATTGCACGCCTACCCAGTTGTGTATAGTGCGCACAAGGTACACAGCTATTGACTCTGTTGGTCTGGAAAGATGTCAGCTCGGACAGGTGAAAACACCCAGAGGTTGAGGCCTGCAAGCGGCGTTGGCTGTATGCAGAGTTTGCTGCTGATTGCATAGTGTCCGTCAGCCTAAGTTAATATCTTTGACAATGTCATCACTTTGACAAAGCTGACCTCCTTGAGAACGGGGTGCATGTTTTGTTTGGGCTACTGTCGATTGGCGCTAAGTTGACAGAATTGCAACACCTAGAGTTGATGTGCACTGCTGTCCCTCAAAACACACACTGCAACATCTGGGGTTTCATGAACATGACTTACCTGCAACACCTGCCGATGTCTGCTGTATGCCACTGAGGGTGCTGCAGGCTTTGACAAAACTGAACACCCTCACATTTGATGGAGGACCTTAATGTATGAGGCAGTTATGGCAGGCAGCATTTGTCCTTTGTTGCAAGCTCTGAGCAAGCTGGTGAATCTACATTTTACACAGTCCACCTTTACTTGTCAAGTGCAATGCATCAACACAATGACACGGCTTAGGTCTCTTGCTTTGGGCACATGCGAGCTGTCATCCCTAGCATTGAACTTGACGGGGCTGCAACACCATCATTGCTGTTGCAAGATGAACGCAATGTTGTGCATGTCAGAAGGTGGTCTGCATATGGTCACATTTAGGCGGCACAAGTGCATCAACCAAGCATGTCTCTCAGCATGAATACCAATAGCAGCCGGCAAAGCAACACTGATCTACAACCTGAAATACCGTTTACACTCAGAAGCAACACTGATGGAGACGATGACGATGCAGCTGGCAATGGCAAAAGTGACCTGCTTTTATGCTGTGACTAGTTAGCACTGGTTGATCTTGCTCCGAGTATTGCAGAGGGTAGTTTCAATCAAACTTCAACATGAAAGCAGTGGTGCAACAGAGGTCTCACACATGCGGCCACAGCTTGAAGTAGCATTTGTTGCATTGCTTCCGAAAGTCATGTAAAACACTGCGATGTGACTTCAGAAACAAAACAAGTCTGCCCTGCACTTGGAGTGACACAGCGCATCAGTATTGTGAGCAATCATGCTCACATTGTGATGTGAGCATCCCACTTCCAGGCAATCTTGCGGGCAACTATCTTATGAGATCCAATCTGCCCAAGAAGAACACAAGTCTGCTTCAAAGACGTAAGAGGCGAACCTGTGTGCTTGCGCTCTCATTGACCATGCTGACTCAAGGATCCCCTCCAGGGCGTCTCGGTACGGCATGAGCATTGTTGTCGATACAACTGTTGAACAGCCATTTCAATGCTGGTTTTTTTAAGTAACAAGTCATACAAGGTGTTGGCACATGAAAAGTCACGTGTCTGCATGCAGGTCAGTTCATCACTCTCCCCAGCTGGACTGCAGTGATGAGTTGGGTTATGAGCTAAGCTCTGATGAGTGCTGGCAACATAGTGTTTGCTGGTCACTTGCGACAGTACAGCATTGCCGCTATGGGCAGGCTGCACAGCTCATGAGCAACGAGATATGCGTTTGCAGCTGCTTATACTGCACTTGCTGCACTCGGTATGGTCACAGTTCAGATCAGTAAGCTGCTGAACGAGGAGGTTTGTGGCTGATGTATCTGTCTGTGGCTCAGCTCATCTTTCACCCCAGTAATGGAAAGGCTGATCTGCTAAAATGTAATTTAACTTATGGAAAGGATTTGTTTGCTGGTCTAAATTGCTATTCCTGTGGGCAGGATGCTTAGCCCAGGACGGTTTGAAGTATGCTCCAATCGCTCCACTTGCAGCGCTTGTTGACTTGTGCAGCCCAGTATAGCTCTGTGCCCATGTGTCTGCTTGGTGTCAGCTTGGCGCTGCGCTGGTTGCCCCAAGGTCGGCAGGCATGGGTGATTTGCACTGCCTTATGCTAGGGTCAGTGCTCAGCAGTGGGATGACTTTTGTTCCTGGGCTCAATGGTGCAGCATGAGTGATGGGAGTTTTTGGTTGGCTGTACATTTCATTTGGTATAGTTGAAGAAATGGTCTGTTTGAAGCTGGACCTTGCCCTGTGCTGCTGCTGCTGCTGCTGCTGCTGCTGCTGCTGCTGCAGCAGCAACTAACAGAGAAGGACATGGTGAGTTAAGGCAGCATTGCCCAGCCACCGCCAGTCTTGGCTGAGTGATTGGCCATCAGGCGGCACTGAGTGGCAGTTGCACTTGCTCCTTGCATCGGATCAAGTAGGGGAAGGTGCATATTTGAGCGCTGTGATGAACAATATGTAGTAATTCAGCCAATCTCTCCCTTCCTTTGGAATGCTGCAGTGGGAAAACCATGTGATACTATCATGTCACAAAGATGTCAGATAATGGCTGCGCCCCTTGTAAGGCATGGCGTTTGTGTCAACTCATTTGATTCGCACGTGCTGTGCACCAGCGCCCGAGTGATGACAACAGCTGTCAGCAAGCACCAAACAAAGAAAAAGAAAAGAAAACCTTACGCCGTTAGGCCTAAACACTTTGGTGCAGTGATGCTTGGCAGCCTTGTTGGCGACGTTCGACTTGTTGCACACTGTTTTGGTTGAGAGACAGGATCCTTTAGCCTGGCATGGTCAGCAAGTATGATCAAATATGCTTCATTAGAAGAGGATATTAGATTATAGAGGAGATATACTATATTAGGAGATATTAGAGATACTACATCAGGATATTATATATACTATATTAGAAGAGGATATTAGATTATTATTAGAAGAGAATATTAGAAGAGGACAACTGTCAAATCTCGAAGACATCAAGACAGTCTAGAAGTTCTAGACTGGAACAAACTTGAAAACTGTGTTGCACTAAAATCCAAATTTCATCCTCGCTGTGACTCATGACTCACATGCCATCACATGCTCAAGCCGTGCCTGATCGGGCAACTTGGCCGGCTTGTCTGATCAAAATTCTGGTACCGTCGCTGTCGTAGCAATCGCAAGCCTGTTGAATCAATTGGAAAAATTTGGCTTCGCGTGAACAGTAGATTGCGAACTGCATGTGTGTCGTCACTTTGTGACCATCCGGAAGTCTCCGTTTAAGCTCGTGCATCTCATGGCAGACTGATCAGTGTTGAGCAGCTGGTTGACTGGGCACGTACAGCCTTTGCAGAGGTTGTGAACAGTCATGGTGCAAGTCTTCCGTTGCCTTGTCGACCTAGCCGAAGCAGACCTTGCCACCGCGATCCCGAGTTTCAAAACTTTGCTGACCATCCTCCAGCCCCGGGGCGCGAGTGGATGCAAGGAGCTCGAAAAGCAAGTCCAGGAGATAAATGAGCACCAAGCTTCAGCCATTATGCGCAAGCTGCTGCATGAATCAAGAGCTCCAGAGGGCGAGCCGGGCCGCTCGTCGAAGCAGTACGTGCAAGTGAACCCAGCTGTGCAGACTGTGCAGGGCCAAGACGTAAACAGTGCCCTGCTGTGCAGAGCTGCACGTGCTTTTCACCTGATCGAAATCGTAGTTGCCAACAATTCTTTTGTCAGCAAGTTGCAGGGTGAGTAGACATGACTGAGCAGTGTCTTTGTCTCAAAAACCTACATGGCATTGCTCCAGACTTTGTAAATGATAGGATTGTGTCCCAACAAGGATGCTGGTGATGCAGTTGAAGAACAGTCCAGAGTGCTCAAAACCCTGTTGCAAAGGCTCAACGCAACAGACGCTAAGGTCTGCCTCCAAAGTTGCATAGCGATGCAGGAACTCTAAAGCATTTTACGCCCTGCAAGCATCTTGTAATGGATGTGTTCAAAGATAATGAACGCACACGATTCCACAGTATAGGTGACCTTGTTTTCTGATTGCAGGGGGCTGCCAGGATCTATGGGTGCCTGTCCCGGCAGCAACTGTCTCCACAGGTGTTGCACCAAAGTGTTGAAGATTTGGCAATAGCCATCAAGGATGGCATTTTTCCAAGTGATGAATGGAAAATTCATCAAAATGCCTTGGCTTGCCTTTGCCAGCTGCTTGACCAGATTCCAGCAGAGTTCAGTGCAAAGGCAGATGTATGGTTGCCATCGCTGTGGCGCTTGCTCTTGGTACAGCCAAAGGCACCTTACACAGAGGTCAGCATCTACAGCAGTTGGACTCTTGTATCAGTGGTGTCATGTCATGCAGCATTTTTGGATTATGAGGCATCAGTTTGTCGCATGATGTCTCTGAGATACTTTTGTTCCTTGATTTGACCAACTATCATCAGACGACTTCATGTGCGTGCATGCTTCCTTGAATTTGATTTGACTACTTTTTCTTTTGGCCATGACAGGAAGCCAGGAAGGATTGGGCTGTCTGGTCTACATTGCGGCAGCAAGCTGTGGAAACCTTCAACCAGGTCTGGTCTACCCATGGCACTAGCCTGAGCGGACTTAGTGAGCACATACAAGAAGAGCTGGTGCTTGAGCTGCTTGGCATCATGACTGCGTGGACAAGCGCTTGCTGGGACTCAGGCAAGTTTGCTTGTCAATAGCTGGTCTACGGCAATCAAGTTACAGAGCAGCAAAGACAACCCCTGCCACTATGAGTGCTTGCCCCCACTTCCTATGGGGGAATTTGACGCCTTGCAGCACCCATGCATCAGGTTGCTGCATCACATGGGGATGCTGATGCTGTTACAGAGCTGACAATCTTGCATGTCCACAGCAGGCTCATTGTTGCTTGGTGCAAATGTGGCATTGAGGACACCTGTGAGGCCTGTTGCGCACTCTTGGCACAAGCTTGCACTAGTCATTGCAGCGTCATCCCTCCGTTTGTCAATCTCATTGCATGCCTTGACTTTGTCGTGTTCAGTGCGCAAGTGATACAGCTAACTTCATTGATGTCTGACGTGGTACAGGGTCGGCAGAAAAGAACGTATTGCAAGAGCTGTCTACTAGGGAAAGGGAGGTACTAGCAGTGGATGCCATTAACGCTTGGTGTTGCTTTCTGGATGGTTTGGGGGCAGCCTTCCTGACCTCAGGGGCAGCTGTAGGGCAGGCCATGACCCAGGTGAGTCAACCCCTCCAAACCTGGCCTAGCTGCGCTGCATCAGATCACAAACTTGCTGAAGGACAATGCTGGTCTGTTGAGTAGTAGTCAGCACGTGCTGCCCAAAAAGAGTCAGTACATAAAAAGGCTTGCAACAACTTGCTTTGCACAACTTTGCACAGAAGTCTGATGCTCTGACAGCAGTGTTGGAAGACCAATGTGCTGTGAGGACATCCAAGTAAAGCCTTACATTGGCCCAGTAAGCTGTTGCTGCCACAGAATAACTTGGCTTTGCAACAAATACTGAAAGCATGCTGCAAACTCAGTGGCGAGGCATGACATCTGCTACAGGTTTTGTGTGATGTATTCATCCATTCTGGCAGCTTGGTCTTGCTGGAAGCTGCTGCGACGGCCTGGAAGAAGCTTGCTGATACCGTCATGAACGCTGGTCAGCTGAGCATGAGGCACGAGCTTCTACTGAAGCCGGTCATACACATGCTGAAGACACGCCATACACCTGAAGGTTACCAGGCATGTTCAGTACCTGAATCTGACATGCAAGTAGCGGGAAGTTTACACCATATCTCACTTATGTGTTTGAATTTCTGTGAAAAACGTTATCCATACAATTCAAGCTTGCTTTGGACCATGTCTTTGCTCAGTAGCACAGCCAGCGTAGCATGTGATGCACCCACAGCATAGCAGGCCACCTGCAACAACGCAGCTTGCAGAATTCCAGCTGTCTTGTGAGTGGAAATATCTTTAGCCATGTCTCAAATCTGTCATGCCAGCATTTGTAGCAACATGCTTAGATATGCTGTGATCAGATGTGCAAAACAGAAAACAGTCTCACGGCCTCCAGTAGGTGTGGTATGCCCACTGTGCAGGCAGCCTTGGGACTGTGGAAGCACATGGTACAGCTGGCCGGCAAGACCAACACCGGTGAAGATCCAGCATCAAAGGCTGCCACGTGGACACTCATCGCAGACTACAGCACGCCCGTTCTGCTAGCACTGGCTGCCATGCCTCCAGGAGTGTGTGACATCGCAGAGCCAGGTCAAGACGTTGCTGCATCTTCTGCTGTATCACAGGTGTGTCTCATGTCCATGCCTAGTCAGCGTCTTTATGGGTAGACCCAGGCAGCTGTGATTCTGCATCATGACTCAGTGTACTAAGCAACATCTTCAAGGGCGCTTGCACAAAATTCACTTGTGCACCGTGTCTCATCAGTCATGCTAAACCGCATTACACGTCTATGATGGTATATAGCTACGCCAGTTGTGAATGATTGTTTGTCTGTTGCAGGCAATTGAGTGGCTTGTGACCAATGGGCCGGGTGAGGGTATGCTCATCACGCTGCTGCACAAGGTGGTCAAGAAATGCAGTGGCATTGAAGGGCCTAAAGCACAGCAGCCAGCAAACAAGGCAAGTCAGGAGCTGGTGGTGACGGCTCTTGTTGGAGAGACTAGCCACCTCATGTCCCATTGTTCAGGGCGCAGCATGAATGGTATTCAGCAGGTAGGAACACCTTGGTGCGGTAGTTTGAAGCATTTGTTGGAGAAGGGTAAGGTCTTGTTTTTGTAAACATGTCAGAACGCTCATGCATGACCATGGCTTCTTCAGTGGTGATTGCAGTTGCATGCAACAATGTCAGAGCATTTCACACACCCAGTGAATGTCCTTGCTGCTGTTTAAATGGCATCTACTGTTCAGTCAGGCTATCTGTGTACATGCTGTACTTCTGATTATCTCAATGTTTCTGCAAGTGCAGCAAATTTTGTGATTACCACTTCACATGATACAGAGAATGAGCAAACCTTGCTGTATATGTGTCCAGGTTCTTTTGCAAACAGTTGCCAATGCTGATTGCAACGGCTTGCATGAGGCAAAGTACGAGGCTTGGCAGAAATTGTGTGACGAAGTCAACATGTGTAAACAGCTGGAGGTGCAGCAACATTTCCTGTTGCACATAATCACAGAAGCTCTTGCTGCGGACAAGGGAGCCACTACGCATCAGGTGTGCTACCATGACTATGTAATCTATAGTCTCAGGTGTCCTTGGAACATGCCACAATGCGTCAATCTCAATAATGATGATAATCTGGGGACAAGGGAGCCAACATCCCTTGCAAGCTGAACAACTGTGAGATTTTGGCACCTACAGTCTGTATCAGCCTGCCCTTTGCATGAGACATTGGACATCCCTGCTTGCTGCATAAAACAGAAGGATACATTGCTGATGCACCTTCCTGACAAAGCAAGCACTATGTCCATACTTGCGGGCAAGACAATTGTACGCTGAGATGATGTTGTCACGGCTGCGTAGGTAGCCCTATCAATGTGGAACGACTTGCTTCAGCTTGTCTGCCCAGTTCCCCGCAAGGCAAGCACCACCCAAAGGTCATTGTTAGTCAGCGTCACCGCTCCAATGTTGCTTGCGCTTGCTGCCATGCCTTCAGCAGACCTTGATCAAGTTCAACCCCTATGGCTACAGGTGTGTCTCTCTGTCTGCCTGCCTGCCTGCCTGCCTGCCTGCCTGCATGCCTGCCTGCCTGCCTGCCTGTTTGTCTCTCTCTCTCTGTCTGTCTGTCTCTGTCTCTGTCTCTGTCTCTGTCTCTGTCTCTGTCTCTGTCTCTGTCTCTGTCTCTGTCTCTGTCTCTGTCTCTGTCTCTGTCTCTGTCTCTGTCTCTGTCTCTCTGTCTCTGTCTAT
>JAABUP010004004.1_pt1 | contig 24855 bp, 28 predicted proteins | sample 5559201 | NCBI WGS metagenome assembly JAABUP01 (sample SAMN10711887, study PRJNA513373) | rock metagenome | isolation source: Antarctica rocks | place: Antarctica
ACCTCTCATGCACGCGTAATGCACGCTAGCGAGCGACGTCCGGGCATCTTTCCCACCTCCACTCTCAATCCTAGCAATGGTCCCCAAGTAACTAATCAAGCCGACATGGTCACACCGAACAATTACTAAAGCGAATTGGTGGTATCTTGAAGCCTGCCCTACATCTGTCTGATCTGGAGGGTCAATGTCTGTAACAATGAATCTCCTTGGCAAGGATCTCCGGCGGCCGGAAGAGCACAGATCTGTCAGATCAACTTTCAGTGTTCGTACCGAAACATGGATCACCAGAAGAGATATCCCTAGCCTTTGTATCATGGCAGTGTTTTGGTGTTGTTCTTAACTGATTCCATCGTTTGTGTGCTCTTCCCTGGTACTATTCTCCGTGCATTCTTCGTTAAGATCTTATTGACGATATTTCTTATTGAGGCCCTAAAAGGAGATAGTCAACCTCAATTAGACCGAAACATATCGGGATGTCTCCACTGCAAGAGGATGTCAATAGCTCTCGGCTCAACACGCCGTCTCGGTCTGCTAGATGTCAATTACCGAGTCCCAGGGTGATGCGTCTGTTTTATTGAAGGCTTATTGGGCCCGCTTGGAGGATACTCATGCCTATTGGCATCAAGTGTATCTATTGGATCATTACCTTGCGACTCTCGGCGGAAGTCAACATGTTCTTTCCCATGACTCCATCTGCTTCTAGACCTACATCAACCCGCATCCTCTGTCTTACTGACTTCTCAAAAGATTACTACTTCTTCGACGCATATCTTTGTTTGGTTCCCTTCGATACTCTGCTACATACAAGCTTTTGACTCCAAGTCAGATTCAAACCCTAGCTTCTTTGTCCTAATAGTCCTTTTTGACACAAGACTTTGTTTCCGAATTATTACAATCACTTACGCCACGAGGCAGAAGCCGAATAGGACTCAGGGCTTGCGGTGCAGAATACTACTTCAGCCTCTGGCAGGCATCACCTCTTCCTTCGATACACCTCACTTGACCACAAGTCCAAACCTAACGACGGGGCCAGGATCACTGCGACAGCTCATCTCAGTTTCACCTCAAGTGCATCACCATGGGAGACTCCAGCTTCGATTGGTCGCCTGCTGCGATAGCAGTACCCATTCTGTCATTTATCACACTTGTTCTCTGTCTCCCTCCATTCGTCTGGCACGTCAAGAATCGCAACATCGCAGCATCAAGTTTGGTGTTCTGGATTCTTCTTAACAACATCTTCAATTTTATCAATGCACTCATATGGCCTACGGATGACATAACTTCTTGGTGGAATGGTGCCGTTCTTTGCGACATCGAGGTCAAGCTGATGACGGCAGCTGCAGTTGGCTTGAACGGCTCAATGGCGTGCGTTGTGCGGAATTTGGCTCAGGTAATGGACACCAAACGCACGGTCTTGGAACCAAGTCGAGCACGACGGAGGAGAGAAACGGCCCTCAATGTACTGTTCTGTTTCGGATGTCCTATCTACTTGATGGCCATACACTACATCGTTCAGCCGAATCGCTACTACCTCTTTGCGATTTCTGGATGTACTACGTCCTACGACAACAGCTGGCCTAGCATCGTCCTGATTTTCATCTGGCCTCCTATCCTTTGTATTCTTGCCGCCTACTATGGTGGTGAGTGGTCAACCCATTGTGCTGGCCCAATGTCTTCATTAATAATCTGATTCCTTAGCTCTGGTTATTCTACGCCTCCACAGGTACCGCCAAGAATTCGCCGACATCCTTAGTGCTTCCGGTAGCAATCTCAACAAATCCCGCTTCATGCGCCTCTTCATCATGTCTCTAACCCTCATCGTTATCCTCTTACCAGTCCAATTCTATGTCTTCTACCGCAATCTCGCCGTCTCGCGCATTCCCTACTCTTGGGACACTATACATGGTGCAGAATGGTGGCAAATCATCATGGTACCTACTGGGGGAGTAGTTGAATTCGATCGCTGGATTAGGATTGCTTGTGGCTTCTTAGTCTTCTTCTTCTTTGGGCTGGGGAAAGATGCAATGAAGATGTACCGCGCATGGCTGCTCAGATTGGGTTTTGGAAGGATTTTCCCAAGCCTGAAAAGACAACGCGAAACTCCGATGACTGTAGCCTCGACTGGGAATAGATTTGGCTCCTTCAGCAGCAGGGCAAAGTTGGTCTTCTGCAGGTGGCAGCCCCGGAGACACTCGTCATTGGCATGGTAAGTCTATTCACCTTTCGAATGCTCGTCTCGACTTTTGCTAAGTATTCCATCTAGCTGCCAAGACCGGCACGACTCCGTCACAACTGAAGTCATCACCCCTTCTCCTTCCAACCCTGACAAGACCTTCCTGCACCTCTCCGGCAGTTCTGAACCGGCCCGCTCATCCCCGCGTCCCAACGTGTGCGAGAAACCTCTCCCACCTCGTCCCGTTGACCCGAAGCCATGGCGCCCATTTGACTTTAGGCGCGACAACCGTCTAGAATCCGAGGTTCATGCACCATCCCGCTCCATTTTTGCCCCGGATGTGGAAGCGCTGAATGAGCCGCAAGGGTCTTACCGAATGTTTGGTGCGCGGGCCGTAACCCCAGGGTAGGTGACACGGGCGGATTACCGTTTCAGCTGGGAACGGGAAGGGTTAAGAAGAAACTTGGCGGAATTGGCGAGCAGTGTATGGAGAAGTGATGCATGTAGCCACCGGGGAACGTGGCTAACATGCAGCTATCCGTCAAATCTTTTCGCACTGAACGATGCACATATGGGGTAACAGGACCGAATTTTCTCACATTGGATGCGAGAAGCATGATGTTTGCTGCACGCCGTACAGCTGAACCTGAACGATTTCCGTCCGAGACCAATCTTCTGTCATTACGAGATCTCTTGACGAGAAACGTGGGGAGTCTATAATTTTTAGCACGCTGTGTCTGTCGTTTTCTGTTCATTGGATCTACCATGCCACAATTGGCATTACAAATAGCCGCAATCTAAGTCTTCAGGTAATAGCGATGTCAGCTTGATATGCGGTGATTCTTGTGAGGTTAAGCTGCCCTGGTCGCACAGACCCACGATGTGGAGAAGACAACTCATTAGGGTATAATGTAAAGTCTCGACTCCAGCATACACGACATACATGCATGCTAATCTTCACTAGTACAAGGGTCCGTAGAGCTGAGATATCGCTTCCAACAGCGCAGGAATACGCAGAAGCCCATGACTCCATCCTATTCAGTACAGCATACAACACCGTAGACTTATGCGCCCTCAGTCTTGTTCTCCGGTCGCTTGAGCACCTCGATGTTCCCTGCAAAATCTTCCGTTTAGCACGTGCTTATGAGACATGCAAAAGGGTGGTGGGATGGAGTCGCTCACGCTGGACGATACTCAAAGCCGATTGCCGCTTCCCTTCGCTGTCTTCGTATTGCCGCATACTCGCGTCGCCTTCCACGTAGATCAACGTCCTGCAGTCGTCAAAGAATCAGCACCGATCCCCTAGACCCCTCCCATTCTCAAAAGCCCTGGCATTCCCTCCATCCATCCATCCATCCATCCACCTCCCCACAAGCCCGCCCAATCTACCCTCCCCTCCTCCCCATCAACCCGACCTCCCACAAACAAACGAACAAACAAACAAAACAAAACGAACCCACAAACTCACCCCTTCCCCAACCCCAACAAATAATCCCTCCTCGGCCCCTCCTCGAAACAAGCGACGCGGAACCAACTCGTCTGCTTGTGATCCTTCGGCCCATAGCTCGTCCCCACCGCGTATTTCACCATCTCCTGGCCCGTGCTCGTCGCGGTCAGTTCGGGCTCCGCGGCCAGGCGGCCGACGATGGTCATCTTGGCGACGCCGGCGCGGGCAGTGCCGGTGAAGGTGCGCGTTGCTGTGTGTTTGAGGGAGGGGAGGGGGAGGGGGCGGCGGAGGAGGAGGAAGGACATTTTGGTGGGAGGTAGTGGAGATGGGTTGATGGGTTGATGGTGGGTGGGTGTGTGATGTGGTGAGGAGCGGTGGGGAGACGTCGTGGTGATGGGGAGTTTTACGAGTACGCGCATTGGGCCTTTTTGGGATAGCTTAGGGGTTTGGGTCACGTGGTGAGCTATGCCGTCTTGGTTTACCGCGAGGATAATACTTTTCGACAACGATGATGTAGAATCGTTCTAAAGTTTCCTTACGTAAGGTACATGTACTTTGTCGTTCGATTACCTGGTTAGCACTCTTGTATTCTACATGCTCCAACATCGAATATTCTGCTGGCGATGTCTCTTAACGCGTTGCCCATCTACAGCAGTATCCTACGACCGTGCTATGTTTAATTATTAATGGCGATCTCCAAGTCTGGGGTCAAGATCCACGGATTTCTCTTCTTTGTCTGCTACTACTAGCTATCCGAGAACCGGACTCCACAAGTACATGCTTGTGCGCTTTAGACCGTGTCTTGGCTTCTGCCCTTGAGACCGATATGGTCTTTCTCACTTGCCATCCGAGAGCAGCGGGTTTGGAAGCCAACATACTAGATCAAGGCCTATTCGTGGCTACATACAAGTAACGGATCGACATGGAGGCGAAAAGTCGATATCCACACCGTAGCATATATTCCAGCATGATATATGTGACATCGCCACTTGTGGCAAGAGAGATCTATTCTTATCACGATCCTCGCACAAGACGGAGTTATGAAACTGTCGATCTTGTGCAAGCTCATGGCAATGGAGAGGGGAGGGGAACCTTAAACTCACCAAGGAGTTACCCCTGAAGGCTTGGGTCCAAGCGATTCGCCAGATGGACGGCCTCCAACCTCACACCGACTCGCTGACGTGCCGTCAACGTTCCGTCTTACAGGGGATGAATTGTCTCTTTACGAACCGTTGCAATTTCGCTTCATGACCAAGACAACTATCCATCAATCACCGATCTTCTCAATGCGGTAACGCTCATCTTACTGACGTGGCTCTCGGCACATAGCTTTGGATGGCTGTAAGTGTAAGGCAACGGACGATTGCTGCGACCAAGTAAAGTCGATGATCGAGCATTGGACTCGACTCGTACATTGATGATATCTTTGACAGGTCTCCCATGCATACAGTGCAGATCAGTTAGAGGAAGCCAGCCAGGTTGCGGCGTTATGATCATAATAATTGCTACATCGTATCCGTGCTTTCGCGGACGATCATCGGCTGCAATAGCTCGCCTCTAACCTTCCGGCAGTTTGTTTAAGGCTGCACTCGGTCCAAAAGGGTACCATTGACTCCAATGTTCTGGGACATTGTAATTTCACCTTGACGCTATTCCCTTTGTTCTAAGGTATCGTCGAGTCTCGGACGAGCTTTACACTCCTGAAGACCTTTCCCCTCTCAAAAGTTTTGTCCTTTTCAGATCATTCTTAGGGGGCTGGAGAAATTCTTTCGGCGCGCAGCTTCCTTTGTGGATGTAGACCTTTCATGCTATTCCCATCCTTGCATTGAGCACCCTGCTCGTTTCCTTACCCCGGTGCTGTTGGCGTCATTCTGATGTTCCGGCGAGCTGTCGACCCATTCCCATCATTAGCCTCTACCGATCCACTGAGCGGCCGTTAAGACAACCTTGCTGTTTCTTGCGCAGCGCTCAATAATCCCCCTCCTCCTACACTTCGACTTCAATGCATATTTCGAAGGTCGTCTCAAGCCCTACGTGGACATCAGCACCTTGTCAGTCAGACAAACTACGCACCTTGGCCGAACCTCGTGTCTAATCGGACCTGTACCGTGCATCGTCGTTTCTCCCGTTGCAACTCTATATTGCAGATGACTTTGGTGCAGAGTTCGAAAGCCCGACCAGATTTAGCATGCGGGCGAGATGGTCCGTTACATGCGCCTTTGTGGTCATTCTCGTCTGTGTGAGCTCCATCACAGCTGAGCGCTATGCCATCCAAGCCCGTCAGGATAATGGTGCATCACAATCACCAAGCGGCACTCAATCAGCGGCACTGTCTACCGCTGGCAGCTCGAGGGCGCCACAGTCAAGCGATAATGCGAAGTCCACTGGAGCTAGTTCGTCAGATGGGTTTTCTGCATCGTCAAAGTCATCAGCTTCTTCAGGTTCACCCGCCACGTCGGCCACGGACTCAATGAGCTCAGGCGCAGCTACGTCAAGTAACTCAGCACTGTCATCAACAGAGTCTGCAAGCTCGATAGCATCAAGTACTGCGCCAGGTGCTTCTGCAACAGCAGCTGTAAACGATCTCTCACCGTCAGTCTATCAAGGTCGGTGCCTTCCATGTACCACCAACTTGCATTGCTGATTTCTCCAGGCAACATCAACACCGATCCGACTGCCCTTCCTCTGCAACCAAAAATCACACCTGCTCTTTCAGTTGCTGGTGTCCTGATGATGGTATTAGGCACGGTGTACACGTTGATCGGAATCAAGAATAAATGGTATGCTCTTGTGTAACTGCTGTTCGGGCCCTAGACTAACGATAGAAAGGCTTCACATATTTCTATCCTCAGCTTTTCTGACGAGCTTAGCGGTCACCGTAAATCTGTCCATTCCGGTGTGCAGTAAGGGTACTAAGCAGGCTATAGGTACTTATTGTATACGTCATGAACCCACCAGTCAGCAATGCCGTCCAAGGCGCATACTTTGTTGCTGCCTTGATTACTGGTAAAATCTTCGGAGCTGGCTCAATCGTCTTCACAGAAGTCACAGAAGGCTTAGGATGTCTGCTCGGTGGCTACTGTCTGAGCATGTGGTTCCTTGTCCTCAAGCCGGGCGGTCTTCTTCCCTTGACGAGCCAAAAAGCTATCTTCATTGCGGCATTCAGCCTCAGTATCTTTGCTCTCTCATTCAGTCGCTACACAAGGCCTTACGGTCTTATAGGATCTACGTCCTTTGCTGGGGCGACTGTGGTTATCTTGGGCATCGACTGCTTTAGCCGAGCTGGTTTGAAGGAGTTTTGGCTCTATCTTTGGGGTATGTATATTCCCGCATACCGTTGGAAGATCGCTGTTGACTACTCTGTTGATATGCTGGGCTGACCTAAATGCTAGCTCTAAATAGCAACCTCTTTCCGTTAGGTACTAGCACCTATCCTATCACCCGTGGAATCCGCGTAGAGGTTGCTGGCATCATTCTTATCTTTCTTCTTGGGATCGTCTCGCAGTCGAAACTCTGGAAGGTGATCAAAGAACGCCGCGAAAAGAAAGCTGTGGAGCGTCATGATCGTGAGCTCCAACGTGAACGGGAGGAGGAGGATCTTGGAAGGCGATTAGAAGAAGGCAACTACAGAGAGCGAGCACAATGGGAGGCAGTTTATGGTGATAAAATCAAGCCAAGTATTGATGTTGCAGACTCTGGAATTGGTACTGAGGACCCGGATAGCGTCAGAAAACTCTCAGCAAGTATCGTTGACACTAAGGATCTTGGGAACTCCATGGCCGAAACAATTGAGATGAACGACTTGAATGGGTACAAGCGTGTCAGCCATGGCGAAACAGCAACGAAGAAGGAAAGTAGGGCACGGGACAGTGCCACACCAACAGTCATGGTTGCACAGGACGACGACGGGATCCATGAACTCAACAGCCACGGCCAAGAGATTGTCCCCAAACCGCAAGAACGGTATTCACAAGCCTCAATAGGCATCTCTACCCCTCACGGCCTTCTCGAAGTCCCGAACCAAGGCCGATCCACAGCTGGCGACCATAGCAATGGCACGAAGCCCAGAAGTACCCCGGTGGAGAAATCCTTGCCGCCAGCACCGGAGGTTGTTCCTCTGCCGTTCACGATTCCTGTTGCTGAAGACTCAGATGGTGATGACGATGGTTCTTCTATCTTGACTTTTGCGGAGTCTGCTCAATATGAAGCAGATCATCCAAAGCGTCTATCTGGCAAGTCGATCCTCAAAAGACTGTCTGGACGATCGTTGCCTAGACCTTCCCAGTCAGAAGAGGCCTTGGTCGTTCCACATGTGGAAGATGATCAAGCGTCTTCAATTGCTGCGACAATCGACGATGATGGTGATGAAATACGCTCTTGGGAGCGAACCCAAAGCGAGGAGGAGTCGGAAGAGGAACAGTTACAGCCGGACACAAATCACCATATGATCTCGTCCCAGCTGCCGGAACTCCCTAACTTCTCAGCAATGAGCGGACTAGACTCAGCAACAAATGCATCGCCGATCAAAGAAGACTACATCGAAGCCAGATCCAGCAAAAATGACGTCTGTCAAGTGCAAACGTCAACAACCAATCTCAGCTCAGCAAGTTCTCCTGAGCTTCCAGCTTTGAATTCCTCTGGGGACATATCGAAAATCTCCACGCAGCGGACTTCTTTTATCTCAAGCACGACCCCCAAAAAAGATGACCGCAAAGATCAGTTGCAGAATACTGAAGCGAGACGGCGCTCAGCCACGGACTCAGATAAACAAGGAACCGGTCCTACGGAATCTCGACCAAAATCTACGAAGTCTATCAAATCTATAGCGCCATCGGATGCATCTGGAAAGCGCTCGTCAAGCGCGAGTTTCAGCGAGCAATTGCCAGCCAAACTCTCAAAAGTTGTCATGTCATATCGAACCAACGAATGGGCCAAGCATCTTGACAGAGCCGAGAAGCCTGAGCTTGACGAAATAAAGCTTGCCGAGCAGAGCAAGGAGGACCACGAGGCCGAAATTGCTGCACCCGTCCGCGTCGCAGAGCTGCGACAGACTCCATTAGATGCACAACCACCGCCAGCGTCTCGACGTGCGTCGCAGAGGTTGTCACTTGGTTATCAGGAGCAATCATATATTAAGCGAAGCGCCTCGAACACCTCGCTGCAGGATCAACTACATTCTCAGCAGCCAGGGGCTAACCTTACCCAGACCTTCCATGGAATCACACCGCAAAGACCACCGTCACAGACTTTGTTGACACATGCAGGGGCCCAGCAATCACTGCCGCTGATGACTCGGGGCTTCCGTAGTAGCTCAACACCGCTCAATAGCCAACCACTTCTTGAATCACCCCTCGAGGAGGGCTTAGAATCTAGTTACCCATCGCGCTATACTCCCTCGCCATTGCCAGGTAATACACTCCTCAGCAAACGCGACAACATCGTTCGCAACAGATACTCTTCTCTTCCCTTTACTCACCATCCCTCGCCAGCGGAGTCATCTGTTCAGCTGACACCAAACGACTCTGCCTCCGTCCACAACTACCGCCCCAGCTCGCTAGATGATGATGATGACAATATGTCACTTTCTCAGCGCAGATCGCTCATTCAGCAGCAGCGACAACAACAACAACAATCAACGACATATCTCCCATCACAGGCCCAGTTATTCGATGCCCATCAACCTCAACGCTACTCCTCCGCCTCGAATCCCGACAGGCGTGGAGCAATGCTTGCATCATGGCGGCAGTCAGTCCGGCAGGACTTGGCTATGAACCAGCAGCCGAATTTCAGCGTCGATGCACGTCGTCAAGATCTTATGACCGAGAAGTACCAGTCGGCACTGAACCAACAGCAGCAGGCCATGGCGGTTAACTACCGTGACAGCGTCTTTGATCAAGCCATGCGCAGAGGAGATATGTTAGATCTTCACAAGGAGGCATTGAGGAAGATGCAGGCGAGTGCTAACAAGCACGTCTGATCTTCAACGTCACGCTCACTACTTTTCACTATTGTACATATTACGGCATACATGAAGTAAGCTGGGTGTTTTGGTGATATACGTATACCCGGATTTGGTTTCATAAGCATGGGTATCTGGCGTTTGGGCTTTGGCGGGCATGAGATAGGAATCTGGCTAGTAAAAGAGGGCTTCGACGATGTTCATATTGTCCGTACAGTAATAAATATTTCCCTTTGGCTCTCCTTTCCTGACTTTGGTCCTTGTTGTACTCTCCCGCCTATTCTCTTAAGCAGCAGCTTTGATGGTAGATGTATATCTACAATCTTGGCGAGAACGCTGTGCCTTACAGTTCGTGATGCCCAATGGCGTGGACGCTACGAAGTAGTGAAGTCCCCCAAAAGGTTATCTATTTCCACTGCAAGTGATCTGCGCAGACACCCAAACCTTGACTGCTGGTGATTCATGGGCGTGACTAGATCTGTGAGAATTTCGAGCTCTGTGTGTGAGGAGCTACTTCGAATATAATCGAGACCCATGCCTACGCGGGGCTGAATAAAAGTGATGAATGCTGTTTCGATGAACAACCGATATTAGAAGTTACAAGACACGAGTCGCATTGCAGGCCAAGACACCATTGCATGCTCCAGACTGTAAAGGCTACTTGTGTTCCGCGGTCCTGCTTTGTCTTGCTGCCCAACAGACGATCAAGAAGAATGATACTTTATGAAGGTCCCTATAATGGATGGTCGCTAATGATTAGGATGTGGGCAGTATTGACCTGCCGTCATTTCCCGCTTGAGGAAGCGTTGGAATGAAACGGTACCCTCTTTCAAAGATATAATAGATACATAATCCAGACCTGAGGATGTCCTTTAATGGCGCTCATCAAGAGCATCAATCAATGTGATCTACTGTCATCCCCGAATGTATCTCCCACCAGCGGCGGCATCGTGCAGCATCGTTCCCCAGTCGTCTTGCAAGCTCGCTAAGCCGTCGCTCTCGTACCGAAAATCACCCTCACCAATCATTGCCATAGTCGATTTTTCGACTCCACCACAACGGCGACCGCGGCGGCTGCAATCTCGACGCCATCACCTTCCCCGGTGGAAAGGCAATCCCAGCGCCCCGACACTTATATATCCGGCGGGGGTAGACCACGAAGACCTGAACGTGCTCATCGAGGTGCAGAACGTCGGCCCCAGCAGCCTAGACGTCGGAGTTTCCGCCAGAGTCTATTCGGCGGATCGAGAACATCCAATCAGCGAAGATTGCAAGCTGCCAATCTTTGGAATCCACTTAATACTTCGTCGCGTGCTTTCGTTGGATCGTCTTCGTCCAACGTCCCTGTTCGACGTCCTCGGGTCGCAGAAGGTGCGGATGCGGAGGGAGGAGACGAGTATCCTCTTTTGACGTTGCCTGAGCAGCGGAGGACTCGCCAACAGAGTCCGAGCTCCCTGTTTGTGGAACGAAGTACGAGGGAAGTAGAGAGTGGGAGGACGAGTATTGGATTACCAAGATCGAGGGAGAGAAGGGATCGGGCTGACAAAGGCATGGGTGAAGCGGGACGAGAAGATGATACTGCTCGTTACGAGGCGACGGAGGGAATCGACGGGTTGAGAGGGGCAGAACAAGCACATTTACAAGACGAAGACAAGGACCCAGAGCAAGGCCACCACCGACGAAGTTTGCCCGCCCAAGGCCGAAGCCCATACCCAAGCAGAAGCCAGACCTCTCTACGCTCGCAAGGCGCCGACTCACACCCCTCCGCTCCCGGCTCACGAAACGGGCCCGACCCCCAAGAAGAACACGCCTGGGGACCCTCGCACCCGTGCTTCCCACATCCAAACCCACACGTCCCTCTGAATTCCGCATTATATAACTCCACGCGCGTCATCAGGATCAAACGAGACTGGATGATCGCCGGCGACCAAGCGCCCACCTTCTCGAACCTCTACCCGGAAATTCTAGAACCCGTTCTTCCTGAGCAAGAATTCCGCACTATCGTCCGACATGTGAACGAGGAGTTGATGGGGGCGTTTGATCCGTGGAACTGGCGCAATTGGCTCGATGCCCTGCTGGGCTTATTGACGGGGTGGTTATGGGACGATATGGGACTGACTGCCGTAAAGAGAAGGTTGAAGGCAGTGGAGAAGTGGTTGGAGGAGTGGAATACAAAGGTGGGTGAGAGGGAGGGGGTTAGGGTTGTGGGATTGAGGAGGACGGGGTATCTGACCGTAAGTATTTCCCCCCATTTAATTCCGCGTGGGAATGTGCGGATAATCATCGAGGCTGATGAAGTGTATGGATAGTTGGACATCCAAATCCCAGACCCGCACGTTGGTGTCGTTGGACCCGAGAGCAGACCGGGCAGTCGACCAGCGACGAGACCCACCACAGCAGGGAATATTGTCAACGGGGAACAACAACGGCAGAGAGTGCAGCCACAACTCGCACCGTCGACACATGTTGATGATCGATGACACCAATCCCTCCTTGACCATCTCTGTCAATTTCTTCATTCAAATGGCTGCGTGCGTAGGCCGTGTGGGAGCGTGTATCATAGCAGAACCCCTCATGAACGCAGTGTCAATTCATGTATTTACACAAACTAATCAGATCGACCGAATAATAATCGCATAGCTCTTCACCCACTTCTTCCCCACTCCTCATCACCCCCTTTTTCTTACTCATCATCGACCATCATATCTCCCTTCAACATCCCACACCCTGAACCTAAAGTCTGTGACTAATACCCCCTCCCCTCATACTATCTCATGCCGATATACCAGCTTCATCCTCTTCACCACAATTCACCATTCACCCCCCTTCAAAATCAACGTGAGTGTTCCTCACAGGGACGCCTGAGAAACTTTGCCTTGACAACTAGACTGAACTCGGCCGTTGCTGTGGCTGTGGCTGTGGCTGTGGCTGTGGCCGTGATTGTCAGTGTGAGAGATGAACTGGGTTTTTTGTGCAGAATGACTTGATTTAATTGTTTAGTTTAGTTAGTTTGTTTTGTGAAAAGATGTGGTGGGTTGATGGTTTTGCTGAGTGGGTGGTGGGGTGAGGTGAGGTGGGGTGAGGTGGGTGAGTGGTCCTGCGGGTTAGAGGATGAGATGGGTGATGGGTGAGAGTGGTAAGGTGAGTGAGTGAGTGGGTTGGTAGATACTGAGGAATAGGTGGTGGGTGTTAGTGTTGGTGTTGAAGTTGGAATTTGAGACACCGTGAGGGTTGAGCCTCGTTTTGATTGCATCACAAAGGCGAAGGCTGTGTGAGGAGGGGTGTTGTGTTTGTTTGAAGAGTGAGGGAACGAACGCAAAAGTGATATCTGGGTTTGCGAAGGGTTGTGTGTCGGTTTTGAAATCGATCAGATGACTCTGTGCTGTTGTCGAGGTGGTTCCTTTCTACCATACCATACCATGCTCGGTGTACAACAAATCATCTCACCCTCATCGCATCTCATCTCACCTCACCTTTCACCATCACCTCCATAGTTTCCAATGCGATCCATTCACAACACGTCACAACATCTTACTCTCAGAACCCCCTCTTCATCTCTCTTATCTCACACATCAAGCCCCCATCCAACGCCCAATCTCCTCTCCTCTCCTCTCCTCTCCGCAAACCTCTCTCCCCTTCACTTTCTCTCACCGCTCAACACACCGACCAAAGGGACAATATCCTCATGGCAGCCTGTTCCGAGACCAGGCTGGCTTGTAAACCGTACGGTCTCTGTTATTGTTTTGTTATACACTTGTCTCATCTAGGTCAAGAAAAGAGAGGTCAAGAATAGAGAAGAGAAGAGGGGTGAGGGCCCTGCTAGAACCCATCATCCAACATCCTTCATACGCATTTTTGGTCTTTGCGTGCATCTCTCATCTCCCATCGCGCTTTCTTCTTAGACTAGACTATAGCAGACTGTAGCAGAGATACTCCCATCTTGTACTGGAGAGTTTATCCGCTATACTCTGGTCTGGTCTGGTCTGGTCTGCTATACTCTACTCTGGTCTGCTCTCCGCATAGAGGCCAAGGCTTACGGTGATGAGACTCCGCGCCCATCTCACTCATAAGACTCTAGACGGCTTTTTTGCGAGCTGGTTAGAAGAGGGGTGAAGAAGACCCGAGGGGGATGGCTTACTATTTTACTCATTGCGAGCGCTCAACTCCGTTTATCAAACGCGGTGCGGTTTGATGGACGGATGGATGGATGCAAGTAAGGATCCACAACACCCCTGCCCTAGGTACCGTATGTCAAACCGTATCGAGCATTTTTCGAACTCATCTCATGTCAGCACCCTGGGAGCGGAATCTTTCGGCGGGGGTTGCTGGGTTGCTGGACGCCTCGTGTAGTGGTAGGGTGGTTCATGGGGGTGTCCATTTCTGGGCAACGTTTCTTTGAGAGTGAGAACGACCTGTTGTTAGCGTTGTTGCTGAGATTGAGGTGTTGGGAAGGAGATTAGAGCAAGAACCCAAGGACGAGAAGAGGAAGGGAGAGAACGGAGTCCGTCATTCGTAGTATATACCACCTGTAGAAAGAAGGGTGTGGAACGATTGCAAATTCGAAGGACACTCACAACTAGAGACACCATGAGGAATGTGCCAGTGAAGGATTGCGGGAAAGACATCGGGTAGAGGAGATGGAAAGTCACCGCCTCTCCCGCAAAACGCCATCACAAGCAGTCCTCTACGACAGAGCTATGCTCATAAGAGCAGACGGCTTCTCAAAGGATTGACTGCAGATGGAGAAACAAGAGCACGGTGATGGCTGATCAGGAAGATTCTAGTCAACAGAAGCTTGGTTGAAGATCTAAGCTTTTCGGCCAGGAGGAAGTGGTGATTCTTTGTAAGTGCTTTGACTTTGGCTAGAGCACCACTATCGATAGTCTTTGCCGGAGTAGAAGCTGGCTTGGAATAGAGCAACGCTTGGAGTGCGACTTGTGGACGGAGTACGATAAGTCTGTATTGCATGATTGGGGTTGATGGTGCACTTCCCCCGGTATGAGAACACGACCAATAACGGACTTGAGTGAAAGGTTCAATAGGAGAACGATGAGCGGTCAGCAACGTTTTGGCAAGGTGGACGTGGTGAACGAGTTTTGCTAGTACCGTATTTTATACGTCCACAAGCAAACAACTATCCACAGCCCCAAACCCAGCTGCCACACCTCCTTCTTCGCTCTCGCGCCCCTTAGTCCTTAGCAGATATCCCGCTTCCCAATTTTCCAAGATCTCTCCACCACCACCATCTTCTCCACCAGCCCCACATTTTCCGTTTCGCCAAAGACAGACGCCATAAACGCCCAATTCACCAATCACACCCCCAGTCTCGATCTTCCCGTTACGCAGGATCGAGTTGTTAAGTGCAGGCGGCTCGATGAGTTCCATGAGGATGTAGCCTTTCCATTTCGCCTCTGGGATAGACGCCAGGAATGATGGGATGGCGGTGCGGTATATGTTGTTCCCGCCGCCCTCGCGCTGGGGCTTCAGAACATATTCTTTTGCTTTCTCTGGGTCGGTGGCGAGGGTTTTTGCTTGCTCACCGGCGGGGGAGTCGTCGAGGGGGTAGATTGCTGCGAAGGTTTTGCGGACGTGTGTGGCAGTGCTGGGGTTGGAGAGGAAACGCGATAGGTGGGGCGATGAGGGGGTGGCGAGGACTTGTTGGATTTTCTTGCTGCCGGCTAGGTGAGTGAGGATGCTGGGGCATTTGATGGCGGCGCTGCGTTCGATGTGGAGGCGGGCAGTCCAGGAGGTAGGGTTGGGGTAGTCGTTGGGAGAGTAGCCGGCGCGGAAGTAGAGGACGCTGACCTCGTAGGTGGTCGTGGGGGAGTGTGGGGGTAGATAATGAAGAGGTCGTTTTGGGTTGGATGGAGGTATTTGGGTCTGTTGCGTTATTTCCGAGAAAGAAAGACGGAAGACGGGGATGGAGTGGGTTGTTTGAAGTTGATATTCTAGATGTCGCTGGTCGAAGACGTTGCGTTCGGGAAATTGAACGATGAACAAGATGCAGAGTGGGAGGGGCGAGGCGGACTTTGAGGGTCCATAGGCGATGTGTGCAGCGGCAAGGCCGGAGGTCAAAGATTGAATTGTAGGGTTTGGGGGTAGGGAGTTCGGTGTGATGAGGGACGATGTAGCTGCTGGGTAGGCGGATATGGAAAGCAGATACCTGGACGCTGGTTATTGAGATGTAAACCGAAGACGCATAAAGTATAATAGTTACTTATGGAGAAGAGAGACTTGAGATGAAAGTCCGCCGAAAGAAGAGGCAATGGTGTTAAATTCAACTTGCCTGATTTCGGGTGTGGAGGAGGGCTTCGAAGGGTCGACGTGAATCATATAATCGGACCTGAAAAGGCCAAGTGAAAGATCCTGCAAGACTTAGACGATTAAAGGAAGGGTGGGCGCCGGAATTACCTGGATATAGCCTTCTCTTCTGACACTCAGATGAATATCCCATAGCTTGGCGATGAAGTCGTCAACATCAATGAGTCTGCAAATGAAACAGTAGATAAGCAATAGGAACATGAAAATATCAATCCCGTGAAACTAATCATATACAAGTACATCTATGCCAGGAGTACAAAGCAAGCAGTACCGATTGCTATAGACGACGGAGACAAGTCTTACTCCTCTACAATCGCCCTAAGCCATTCTTCGTCTTGAGCTATAGCCGCATACAGTTCATTATATGACTTTTGTATCCCTCTAGCCTCTTCATAGCAAGCAGCTGGGAACGGACTTGGGAACAGCGTGACAGGTGCCGTAGTTGCCAAAACGCCGGACGGATCGATTTCCTCTGCAACAAATGCTGGAGACGGTCGTACTGCAAGTCCATGCGCTATCGACCAGTCTTTGAGGTTGGAGATAAGGTAGTCTGACTGCTCAGGAGTAGTCTGAGGGGGGTAGTCTGGGTATATGGAAGCCGCCATCGCCGAGTCGTCATCGAGGAGTGTGACAGTCAACGACTGTGCAAGCACTCCATGAACCCTGATTGAATATCAAATGCTGTCCCCATCAGTGCTGGTCTTCGCAAGACGTACTCAAAGATGTATTGCTTTCCGGATTATTAATCAGGCATGTTCGGAAGTTTTCGGTGGACAGGGCGGAGACATGTGGCAGAAATTAAGCTTTCCTCGCCTCTTCCCGCCTGTGGGGGTTGCGCGTCGCAAACTTCTACGTTGGAGCCGCGCGCGATGAGCTCACCTTCAAAGAGGTGGTGGTGAGCTTGATCTTTGCTAGCAGATGGAGGTGAGGGGCACTCGCGTCTTCGAGCTATCACTTTGGTCTCTATTCGTTCCATCAACCATGCGGTCCGCGTCCGTTCGATTACTCCACATTATCATGTAGCGCTGTGTCTTGAGGGCACCTATTATTCACTACATACTCTGTCCGTATCACATGTCACATCACATACTGCGGATACCTTGACGACTTGCACTCACTGCCGGCCATTCGTTACTCTACTACTTAAGAGGTCTTTTCGTCCCACCGTGTGCTCACAATCTGCTCGATTACTCATGTAGCAGCAGGTCATCGAAATCAATAAGAAGCTTACTTGAGCGCCACTTCACCGATCCTCTTCCGTACAAACCGAAAACATCCAAATCAAGAACGCAGCTGGACTTCGACCTACGAGGGCTCCCTAAGCTCAGAGCTCTCAAGGCCGCGTTTGGCACGACCGCAGATTCGACTAGCCATGATGGAGCCGCCACATATCGAAGATCCGTTTGATTGGAGTGTGAATCAGGTGGTAACAGCATTATGTAATGCAAGGGCCTCCTGGACCCATTCGAGGGCTGCTTCGCCACTACCAGAGTTGAAACGCTTTGAGCAAGCCCTGCGAGACAACGAGATCAACGGATGTATACTCCTCACACAAGTCGATCACACTTCTCTTCGCGAAGATCTAGGCTTGAAGGTACTCGGACATCGTGGGACGGTCATGCTAGCGGTTCATAAGTTACGGGGGCAGTCGCAAAAGTGGAAAGAGCACATTCAAGAGGTGGCGTCCCAGACACCACTGCCGGGCTCAGGCATTATGATGAGTTCCGATTTTGGATCCCGGTCTGGGTTTGGCTCTCCCTTCTACGGCTCGCCAGCGTTCGCTCCTCCTCCAGCGGCCCCCATTGAAAACGGTTACCATCAATCGCCGGCGGTATCACCTCAGCGAGCCCGAGAGCCTGAACGAAATGTAGCCCTGACAGAGGAACCGCCCCCCGCTAAGTCTTATCCAGGACATGATACATTGGGCGAGGGTTTCTCCAATATTCCCGAGCTACCTCGAGCAGACGAGCGCCAGCCTTTGGAATATTCTCCAATAGATGCCATACGCAGCCCACCTGGCGATACTGAGGTTGAACAGCAGTCACTGATGGAATCATCATCAACGCAAGAAGGGTGCACATTTGACAACGGAGTTAATGAAGATTCTGCGTTGCATACTGGTAGTGTCACTCAGCCGGTAGTGTGGGAGAGCAATCATCGCCCGGGAGAGACTTACATCATAGATGATAGTGGAAGAAAGCGCCGCAGGCTAGCTCTTGATGTCAACGATGACAATGGATCTCATCAGCAAAGCGGACAGAATATGGAGCCAGGAGTCACTGCTTCCCATGCCCTCCATTCCAATATCGAGGAAAAGCTTATAGGAGAAGAGGGTGTTACTAGCCTGATTGAGAAAAACAGCCTCGTGGACGTTGACAGTGTCGCGGAGCCATGGGTTGAGAGAGGCACTGAAATAAATACCGTTCCTGGTGTCGACTATAGCGGCGTCGTAGCAACTGAGTCGCCCGAAGCTGGCAAGCTGGTAATTGATGCCAACGGCCGAAAGCGGATGAGACCAGTGCTTGTTTCGCAACCTGGCGACGAGGCCACAGCCAAGCTAGCCAGTACGCCTGACGTAACTTCAATTCCCGCAGAACGTGCTGCGAAGTTCATTCAAGAGGGTGAAGATCTAGACAATCACAGCAAAATTCGAGATTCTGGCAAGAAGTCTCGTCATGCTTACCTCGGACCAAAGTCGTTTCCCGTGGATGAAGTCTTCTATGGTAGCTCAGCTGTAGGAGAAGAAGTCAAGATCGATGTTCGATACGAAATTCCGGCAGAATTCGTACAACCGTCTCAGTCAGAGACATATCTTGTTTCAAGTGCCAGCCAACCGGCGAACGGCCAGCGTCTCTATGTTCACGAGCTTATGAAGCGCTTTTTGAGCCAAAGCGAGCGCAAAGTTTTCCGTCGTAATGGTCAAGTTTTCACAGCCGTCATTCCATATTCAGAAAGAATAGGGAGAAAGCATCAATCCCAGTCCTTCACCCTGTACTCTCGCTCACCATCCGCCATCACTGCGACGCGTGAGGACCTGTCGAAATGGCCGGCCGCTCGTACCCTGACAGATGCTAAGGAAAAGAGTCAAACAGATCTGGACTCGGCATTCACTCGGTTCAATGTGCCGGATGAGGATCCGTTCAGCTTACGCGAAAACGCAAATGAGAATCATGACTGGGACTTTCTTGAAAAATGGCGGTACGTGGATCAGGATGATAAAGTCCTGCCAGTTTATGGGGAATCAGGAAGTGAAGTGGAATACGATTTGGACACTTGGCGGGAAATGGAAGAAGAGCGGGGCACTCTTGAACGAACAGTGGGCAAGTCGAAGAGGAAACGGCTCACCGATGAAGAGGTGATGACAGCAATGGATCAAGGCCTCGAGGAGCTGGAGGCGAAGTGGCGCATGAAGAGACTTCCGTTGGGAGAGCACAAAGCGTGGAGGATCTGGACTAAATCAAGAAGGGACAGAAGTCAACATCAACAGATTGAGCTTGCCACAGCCCGCATTTGTTATCTCAATAATGTTCGATTATCCAAGATGCGCAAGGAAATGACGAACGAGATCTGGTCGAATATGATCCAAGTCAAGAAACAATGCAAAATAATGGAAGAGACCGTCTTCGAACGCGAGGATCAGAAGTGGCGCGTCTCGGTCTTACAATCAAAGTCCCCACCGTCAAAGCCACCGCCTAGAGATACTGTGCGACCAACCAAGGCTCCGAGGACACACGAATCTCTTGGAGATGACGAAGAGATTCTAGAGAGCTCGAACGATCCAGTCGAGAGCTCAGACGACGATTTAGATGGCTTCATCATCGAAGATGATGTACATGAAGAACTCCCCGGAGCCGAAGCGGAGATGCTACTAGATACTGAAAGGGTTCTCGACGCCGACGATGAGCACGTTTTGGATATAGACAATAATGATATTGACAGTGAAGACGAAGCTGTACCCCCCACCGTAAGAGGGCAGCTAGGACTTCGAGGTATGTCTCTCTACCCAAATCATTGACGGTGCTGACATGTTGCTTGTAGAAGAAACACCGGAGTTACCTCTCCAAGAACCAAATGGCGGGGATGATTCACATCTTGATTCCGAAACAGAATTACCCCGTCGATTCCTTCAGCCGTTTGAACTTCCGAACCCTTCATCATCCTTATCATCTGCTGAATCAATGCCGGACCCTTTTAACGGTGTGCATCTCTCGCATTCCCAACCGAGAGTCATTGGAGGGAAGGTCGAGCAGAACGACATTATCGATTTGACCATACCGTCAGACCCGCCTGCCCCCGATACACCAGGATATGATTCGGACCCTTACATCAACGTTCGCACACCTCCGCTCAACCCACTGAATGACAATCCCTTCAGAGATTCGAAGAAGCCGCGGATTGAGTTTCGGGTACCTCCTATGCCTTCAACCGTCATCAATCTGGAAAGTGAATCGAGCTCGACGACGAAAGAAGAGAAGCATTCCGGAAAACAGGAAGAGCTTCCTGATTTTTCAGAAGTCGAAAGGATTTCACGGCTCAATGCTTCGTACTTGGTTGAACGTCAAGACCGAAAGCGCCTTCTTATTAGATACATCCACAGATTGACGCCGGTAGATCGGCAAGGCATAGTCGCTCGAACAGTCGATGTTACGCTGAAGGAATCTCAAGATGAGGTCTGGAGTGGTCTTGCGGCCATAAAGAGCCACGCTCACAAGATGAGAGGTGCAGACCCTAAAACCTCTGATGATATCATGAGGATAGCGCAGCTCTACGTCTGTTGGTCCCAGAACACGAAACATTCTCCACATGGATTTCCTAGAAGATGTGTCGAAAGGACTATAGACGACGTAGCTGGGTTTGAGTGTTTTTACACCTTTCTCTGCGAGTCTCTAGCTCGATATGAGAACGAAATCGCAGAAGAGCCTGTCACCATTAACAGCACGCCGGAGAAGGCAACTTATAGACTTGGCAAGCGCAAGTATCGATTCGAAGATGAAAAGTAAGTGGCCAAGATGTGACCATACCTCTTTGCGTCTTACTCAATGATATCAGTTTTATTGGCGGCGTGCATCATGACGACTCCAACGGTTTACTCCTTAATCAGTACACCCCTCATAAAAAGAGAAAGAATGCAGTCCAAGAGAGCGTTGAAGCTCGCGACATTCGCACCAACGACCAACAACGCGTGCAAGATCAAGAGCGACGGCGTAGCCAACTGATGCAGCTTCAGCGTACGGTCATGAGCGATGGACAAGCTCCTCCTATGATCGTTAATGTAAGCAAATTTGAGCATCAAGACTTGGTGTACGTCAACACCCGCATTGCGACCAAGATAAAGCCTCATCAACTGGAGGGGGTGCAGTTCATGTGGCGGGAGCTGGTCACGGATGAGCGATCGCTTCAAGGATGTTTGCTTGCTCATACCATGGGCCTAGGCAAGACCATGCAGGTGTAAGTCTTGCTACTTTTCTTCACGCCCAATAGCTGACGTGTACAGTATCGCACTACTAGTAATTGTTGCGGAATCTGCAAAGTCTCAGAACAGCAATATACGGGATCAGATCCCGACAGGCCTTCGCGAGTCACGAACATTGATACTTTGTCCACCGTCCCTAGTAGACAATTGGTGGGACGAGTTCCTAATCTGGGCACCGGTACCTATGGAGGACAACGTTGGTCAGTTACGCAAAGTGGCCCCGGGATCCAGGTCAAGTGAGCGTCTGCAAGAAATTTCTGCATGGTATGATGACGGCGGAGTCCTTATCATCAGCTATGACATGTTCAGGCTCTATGTTCTCAACAAAGCCACCAAGTCAAGAGGCCCGCCGCTCAGCGAGAAACAGCATAACAAAGTCAAAAAGGAGTTATTGGAAGGGCCCAATATCATCGTCGCTGATGAAGCCCACAAGATGAAGAACATTGCTTCGGCCATTACTAGTGCTGCTACCCAGTTGAGGTCTAAGAGTCGCATCGCCTTGACAGGATCGCCACTAGCAAACAACCTGGAGGAATACTATGCAATGATCAATTGGATTGCCCCAGGGTACCTCGGCGACATCGTCCAATTCAGAGCTAGATATGTCGAGCCGATTCAGGAAGGCCTGTATCAGAACAGCTCTTCATTCGAGAAACGTTCTTGTCTAAAGATGTTGCAGGTCTTGAAGCGGGACTTGGATCCGAAGATTAACCGTGCCGATATTACAGCTCTCAAAGGAAGTCTTAAAGCTAAAACCGAGTTTCTCATCAAGGTCCCACTGACCAAGCTACAGGAAGATGCGTATCGACTCTATGTCAAGTCGATGCTAGGTGATAGTGGAGATGATGAGCTTGCCAACACCAGACTTTGGGATTGGCTTGCGATTCTTGCCTTACTATGCAATCATCCTCTATGCTTCAAGAACAAACTTGTAGAACGGGACCTCGCGGCACAGCAGACTTTTGAAGCAGCAATCACTAACGCTGGCCAAAAGCTGAACCCTGAAGGAATTGTCAATTCTGAGGATGAAACGGTGCCTGGAGATGCACCAGTCTCAAAGGTTGGTGTATCTCGATCGACGATCGTAGAACAGTTGGCGTTATTCGATACTGTCCCTGTGGCTCTGGACTCCATAAGTCATTCGTACAAGATGCAAATCTTCAACGAGATTCTCGATGCCTCGATCGCAGCTGGCGACAAGGTACTGGTGTTCTCGCACAGTATCCCAACCCTGAACTATCTTGAGAATCTCTTATTGCAGACGCAGCGGAAATATGCGAGGCTCGATGGCAAGACTAAGATGTCTGATAGGCAGAAATTGACGAAGGATTTCAATTCTGGCAGAAAGCAGGTATGCTTGATTTCGACACGTGCAGGCGGACTAGGCCTTAACCTTCCCGGAGCAAATCGGGTTGTCATCTTCGATTTTGGTTTCAACCCAATCTGGGAAGAGCAGGCTGTTGGACGAGCATATCGTATTGGCCAGGAGAAACCGGTCTTTGTGTACCGCTTCACTGCCGGAGGCACCTTTGAGGATCGACTGCACAATCAATCTGTCTTCAAGATGCAGCTTGCGTCTCGAGTCGTCGACAAGAAGAACCCAACGCGGTTCGCTACAAAAGGAGTGCGCCAGTATCTCTTCGAGCCAAAGCAGGTTGAGCAGAAGGATGTGTCCGATTATTACGGCAAAGATCCTCTCGTCCTTGACCGCATCTTAGCGAGGTAAGCCGACCAAGCATCTCCTCAGATATGTGGGGCTCACACCGCTAACTACTAAACAGCGATCATTGCATTCGCTCCATCGAGCTTACGGAGACCTTTCAGCGAGAAGACGACGATAAGCTGACTGCGGAAGAGGAGAAAGAGGCCGAGCAAATTCTTAGGGATGAGCAACTGAAACGATCTGACCCGGCTGCTTACCACGCGATGGTTAACGTCAGAGATCGAGCACGCATGAAAGAGGTCTTGTCTATGCAAGCAGCAAATGGTATTCCTCAGCCTCAGTACGCCTTTGGAAGATTCCAGTCTACTGGAGCGCCAATAATGCCCATGGCACGACCTCCACAGACACCGCAGGCTTCGTCGATAGGCAATACAGATCAAGGGGTCAATAACTTGAGAGCTACGGTCGTTAGTAATATTGCTAGGTACCCAAGTCTGTCACCTGTTGCTGGAGCAAACACGAAGGTAAAAGACCGATTTCCAGTCTCTGGGCTCGATTCGGCCCAGCTCCCGCGCCACGCTCTCCCTTTCGAATATCTTTATCAAGGTGCTCTAACAACGCTTGGCGGTGCCTCGCAACGCGGAAAAGCGCCCTTCACAGCCACTCCTGCTGAAGTTGCAGGATCACCTCATGTAGGCGAGGTACCGTTTAATGCACTGTCTTATTCGTCTTCACCTATACCCTCACCTGCTCGGACTACTTGGCAAAGATTGCTAGGTATGAGAGCAAATAGAGACTGACCACTCGCTCCACAGTCTACCTTTGACCCTGCACGAGCTGGTAGCCGTCAGAACCTATCTAACTCGTTGCCAACACCTCCTCTTACGGACGAGCTTTCTCGTCGCTTACATGATCATGATCTTCTGCCAGAACAGCAAAGCTTGGGCAAGCCTCGAGAGAAAGCCTCATTGTTCAGTGCCAAAGAGCTCGCGAGTCCACGACCATCGACGCTTGACTCGTTCGAACATCTGCCGTCAGAAGTTCCACCTACCCCGACATTTGCTCCACCTCCAGTAACACCACGCTCATGGGTCACGGAGGCGGAAGTGGTCGCAAGTCTTTTGCCAGATGGAATAACGCTCGCCGAGCTTGCAGTCAAGTTTCGGGGAAGAGTCGGAAGCGGCAGAAAATTTATAAATTTGATAACAAAGCATTCGAAGTACGACCCCTCAACGCAGAAGCTCCGGCCACGGAAGGCTTCACAGGCTGAGCCATTGAAACCTGCTGGTTGATGGTCTTCTGAGCTTCTGAATACCTTCTTTGTCTCTTTCTGTTCATGCTCAATCTCTGCTGTTGAAAACCTGATGTTGTAAAGTCTCATGGCTGATTGCATTCGGTTTTGGCTTTGCACGATACCCCTAAGAGCGCTGTTTGGCTGTGCCATTGCATTGCGGTGCTGGTCGGACATACCCAGAACGTGCTTTCTTGATAGATACATTGTGTCTTTAATAGATCAAAACTCTTCGCACTGCATTATTTGCGGTTGATCTATGAAGTGCTTGATTCGCATTGAGGTACTGTAGCGTGAAAGTGATGAAGGTACTGCAAGATGACCAGAGCATCCCACCAAGGATCTACACGGAACCTGAAGATGCCGAATGGTGATCTGACTAAGCCTCCTCAGCAGCCATCTGTAAACAAAGAACCAATCAGATGGAGCCGCTTTACGTCCTCTCCGCTTTTCGCTGCATTCCTCGAGTATTTTATGTAATAATAATACGATGACACCCTCGAACATCTCTCTCGCAACCTACAATAA
>JAABUP010004005.1_pt1 | contig 24850 bp, 1 predicted proteins | sample 5559201 | NCBI WGS metagenome assembly JAABUP01 (sample SAMN10711887, study PRJNA513373) | rock metagenome | isolation source: Antarctica rocks | place: Antarctica
TTATATATAGACGGGGACTATATATAGATTAGACGCGAAGCCTATAAACTCTTAGCATTCACGTATAGTATCCTACCTATATTTAACGGCTACCTTTAATACGCAATAACTATAACGATAAATAACCCTAGCACAGCGCACATCTACTACGCAAACCCTACTTTCTAACCTAGACCCAAATTCTCTATATTATAGGCACTCCGAGGCTATATATAGAGGTTGCAAACCCTAAAGAACTTATATATACGGAACTTACACGTAGTATAAGATTACTAAGTAGATCGGGCTAATAGATTCTTTAGAATCTAAGGAATTTATATAAACTCTATACTTTTTTAGTATTAGTGTAAGGTCTACTAACTACTAGAGAGAATCTAATCTATATCTCTAATTAGTATCTTTAATAATAATATAGCCTTCGTTAAAGATAACTATATTTAATTTGCCCTCGCTAGTAACCCGCCGAGCATAGCCTAGAAATTCCCCGGATACTACTAATTCTATAGAGAGGACGACTAGTTAGTACTAACCCGTCTTACTATAGAGCCACTTAATAGCGGGAAGGCCTTAAGATCTATATTCTTAGATTACCTAGTTAAGTAAAGCTTTAAACGGGATAACGAGGATAATTATACTAGTGAGGTTCAACTTCGCCGCAATAGTATAGATTAAGCTTTTACCTCCGGCGGTAGGAAGCATAATAATACTATTACGATAATTAGAGATAGCAAATTAGATCGCTTATTATTACTCGTAGCTCCTGAAAGTTATCTTTAGAGGATTTAAACGCTTTATTTCTTAAAGGACTTTCCTATTAACTTCGGTCGTATTAGATAATCTTAGGCGTTTCTTCGGCTAGTATTAATCGCTAATAGGCTAATAATATTCTATACGGGTTAAACTAATACTAGGTAAAGACGGAGTAAGTGGAGATTAAAGCTTACGAAGAAGATCCTCGATACTAGAGAGCCGTAAGACGATAGTAGTATTATTATAATAAGTAGGAGGGATAGAAGGTATAAGTAATCGAGACGATAAGAGCGTAGATTCGGTAGGGCTAGTAGGATTCGGGCGTTCGTTTAATAGTAATAGTATATACTATTTCTTAGAGGCTTCGGTAAAGATACGTATATTATTACTTATAAGTCCTGCGAGTATATCCGCACGAATACTATTGCGATGCTTAGCCGTGTTTATCGTATAACTAGCTTAAAGATTATAGGGGTTATTATCTATTATATTAAATTCCTTATAAGGAAAAGCTCTTATAACATCCCTATCGATTACTATAGTAATATGGCGGTAGTCCTAGATACCGATCTTAGTCCCTAAAAACTCTTAGCTAGTAGCTTTAAGAGCGTCGGAAAGGACTACTAAATCGCTATAGTATATACTATCCGGCTTAGCGAAAAGATATAGAGTATATAACTAGGGCATTCTAGCCGTATCCTATAGATACCTCTTAAAAGGAAGAATATCTATTAGAAAGAGAACTAGGATCTATCCGACTTGCTTCGGAAGGAAGCGGGGGATAACCCGTAGGGTATTACTTCTACCTTAAGTTTTACTATATTCCGTTAAGAATATTATATAATTATTAGGCGTAACGAAAATATTCCGTATCGAGATCTAGGTGTTTACGATTTTAAGGGTTAAGAACTCGGTTCTACGAGCGGGTATTCTACCTATAATATATATTAATACTATAAGGTCTCGCTTAAGATCTACTACTCTTAATTAATAGTTATTTATAGCCTTAGGTGAAAGCTATAGAGCTGAATAGCTATCGCTACGTAGTATTCTTTATACTTAGCCTTTTCGATTAGCTACTTTATAGAGTCTAGCGGCTCCGTTTAGAAGAAAGGCGTTTTTTAGGTAATTAATAAAGCTATATCCGTTCGAGGCCTAACCTAGATTATCCGAAAGCTAACTCGGAGCGCGGGAAGCGAGATAATTAGCGTCTTAGAAAGATAAGTTAAGTGTAAGATTATATACGCGGTGGATAATCTTAGTAACTATAGAAGAAATACTTATAAGCTTAATCTTATAGTTCTAGAAATATAAAATATCTATAGTATAGTTCTAGTAATAGGTAGGCTTTAAATAATAACTACCTACGATACTTATACCGTATATACGAAGGTTCATAATTTTACTATAGGGGCTAAGAGATCCATCTATAAGGTAATTATTAAAGTATTCTATAAATTCGCTAATAACGATTAAACTTCCTATAGGAAACTTCCGTTTAAGTAGTAGTATTCGCATTATATAGATAATCCCGGACAGTTTAGATATAAAGTATTTAGATTTAACCTAGGTTTTATCCTTCTTATTTATACCTTTAATTACGGTCTAATAAATTAGGGGATTTTCAAAAACATTACCTTTAAGACGCTATTCTAGAACGGAACCGATAAAATTTATAGAGGCTTTACTTAATTCTAGAGCCGGAGGTTTTAAGGTTAATATTAGGCGATCTAGTTTATCGAAATAATATTATTAGGTTTAGTCGAAATAGAGAAGTCCTATAGTCGATGGCGGCGGATAATTAGGATTACCGCCGAAAGTCCTCCCCTTTACTCTAATAGTGTAGTACATGAATTTCTTAAGAAGATTCGTATAATTAGTAAGGGCTTAACTACGTATATAGAATCGAATTAGCGTCCTAGATAATTATAACTTCTCGGAGCTTAGCGAATCCAAAAGTCTTCGGATAATTACCGGGTATCGCCTCGCTCTACCGTTATAATATAAGATAAGATAATCGAGGCTTTAATATAGTAATATTAATAACCGTTCGCTATCGTTAGGTAAATAGTTTAAAACTACGACCGTTTTAACTCTAAGATTAGCTCGACCGAGATAATTAAGCTAACCGGTTCGGTCTAGCTAGGGAGTCTCTTCTATAGGAGACTATTAGGAAGATAAATTAGATCTAGAGTTTATTTCTATAATAGTATAGTCGGAAAACGCCGCTAAAGATTAATCGAGGAATAAGCGAATAGGATTATCTCGGGGATTAATCTGAATGTCCGACGCCGTAATATTAACGAACTTAGCGAAGATTTTCTAGCTAGGTACGTTATAAATAGAGTTAGAAGGGAAGTCATATTTTCTAATTAGGTGAATCCCGGATAGATACTAGTCTAATATCGCGACTTTACCGAAAATAGTAGAATATTATATATACTTAAAGCTAGATATTATCTCGATACTAGTAATAGGAGTAATAGGTCTAGTTATATACTACTAATTATCGAGGTCGGCTAGCCTAAAAGCCCTCGAAGCTAAGTACCGCTTAGTAAGAGCTATTCTAATCGTCCGCGTAAACCGCTTATTACTATTATAAGTATCGCGTAAATGTTTCTTTAACGTGCGTCTCTTAGAGGTAACTACTAGGTAATATAAGGTATAGATAAGGAGGTTATACCTCGGGTTAATAATAAAAGGGTTAGGAAGGTTAGTAGCTATAGAATTAGGGCTTTTAGGGATACTTTACGAATTATTAAAAGTATCGAGGGTATCGATTAAGCTCTCTATATTTATATTTAATATCATTGAGGTCCGATAATCGAATTATAAGGAAGGAAGAAACGGTGGCGAGAAAATAAAAACCTAACGTGTTAAATTAGTGTAAGTCCTAACTACGGCACGGAATAGAGATCGAATATATAAGGAACCTATAGATGAGAAACGATATAGATAATCCGGTTTAAGGATAAAACGTAAGCGGGAAAAAGAATAGGGAAATAATAAGACGAGTAAAGTTATAGTAACGAGGGGAAGATCTATAATTTTAGAGCGTCTATATAATTATATAAGATAATAGGTTAAGAAGAATAAATAGAGGGAAACCCTATATTTCTCCCTCTATTTATTTCTTTTAATTACTTCTCTTATAAACCTTAGTAAGTATAGACTAAACTCTATTAGATCTAAACCGAATCGATATTAATTAATAATATAAATACGATAGAATAATAAAGTTACGGGGTAGAATTTACTATAATATTAATATAAATTTACCTAGCGTAGACGTAAGGAACTACTATAAAGAAAGCGTCTCTTCTTATATCTATTTAAAAAGTCTAATAAACTCTCGAAGTTTCTAATAGAAATTTAATTAGGATTATCTAGATTATTAATTAGCCGTTATCTTCTATATCTATTCGAAAAGTCTAAGGAAATCTCGAATTTTATAAAGAAACTCTAAACGTAATTATCTAGATTATTAAGAGACCCTTTACTTTAATATAGATTCCTAAAAGGGCCGAGAGGAGGAGGATAATCTACTTAGACTACCTAAATTAGCTAGAGACTTTATTAGATATATTCCGAAAACTTTAGAATTTTTCTACTAGAAATATAACGTAATTCTTAGAGATAAGGTATAAGATTACGTTAACTCTTCCTACTAGAGTATAGCGAGAGTCGAAAGAATTAAAATTACCTTATAGGCGAGTTAACGAAGCCTATAGTACGTATATAGTCTAATAGAAGAGGTCTATTAGGCGGATAAGAGTCTAGTTCGTACTACTAACAGCGATAGTATATATTTAAATACGGATATATACTAGAGTATATAGATAATTAGACTAATCGATACTCTAAGGAGTAGGGTCGTAGAGTAGGAAGGGGTATATAGACACCCGCTAGAAAAGTCTACCCTTAGATATATTAATACGGATTATTAAATTTAATAGCCGAATTTAATAAACGATAACGTAAATAGCACCTCGCGAGCGGAGATCTTCCGAATAGCTAGAGAGTTAATATAGTAAGAGTTAACTAAGAGCTAATTATAGGTTATAGAGAAAGTAATTAATACTAACGTAGATATAATTTTAGTATATCTAGATAGGTCCGGAAAGACTCTAGCGCTCTACGTAGCGGCTATAAAGCGACAAAACCTATACTAGATTATCGTTATATCGGATTATTCGTTAATCTAAGGGGTTATTATAGATTTTAGGCACGTTTAATCGATAATCGGATTAGTATAGTCACGCGCTATAGATGCTAATCGATTAGTAGGAACAGCCGCGCTACTAAATATAATATTTATATCTATTTAAGATATAATAAGCCGGATCTTCTACGACTTTATAATAACGATTATTAATCGAGGCCTATTAGATTTTCTATGTTTTAGGGAGTTAACTATATAAGAAATCCTAAATAATCTCTATATACGAGTATTAAACCTAATAAGCTTAAAGGCTAGAAGGCGGATCGGGTTTATATAGGTAACTACTAATAGTAAAATAGATAATATTTAGAGGCGGCTAGAATTCGATGCGGATGTTAAATAGATTATCTATCTAAATATTAGTAATTATATAAGTTTCGTATATACGATTATAGAGCTATAGAGAGAAGATCCTTATAACTTCCTTCTCGATTATATAAAGGTATAAGGTAAAAACGGATTAATAATTATATACGGACCTAATAACGACGTCTCTAGCGCTCTTACGTCCTATCTAAAAGCTTATATATAGAAATATAACGCTGGAGGAGACCGACTAAGCTAGGAAACGACAGTAGCGATAGGGCGATAGACTAAAGGGGAAGGATCTTCGGTTATAGTAGTACTAGTATAGGCCTTTAAAGGCGTAGGATTAGTAATATAAAAACTAATACTTACGGTCTATTACGACTACTTAATTATAATTACGGAACTAGTTTACTAGGTTAGTAGAAGCCGTCTATTTAATACCTAAGTAGAGACACGTATATTAATAATTATCTTTTCCCTAGCCGAGTAGAATTATCGCCGACGTTTCTAGTAACCGGGTTTATTAACGGATAATAAAGATATTACCTTAGTTAACTTTATTAAAACTAGGGAATATCGTAGGATAATACTAATATTCTATATAGAAGGAGAATCGAGCCCTAATTCGGACTACATAAATTAGAGACTAGTATTATACGATAATTACGAAAAGATAATAGTAAGTAAAGTAAATATAAAGACCTCCGCTCTAGGAATATTAACTAAACCGGGATTATTAACTATCCTAGTAATATTAACTAAACCGGGATTATTAACTATCCTAGAAATATTAACTAAACCGGGATTATCTACTATCCCGGGATTATTAACTATCCTAGGATTATTATCTATTATAGGATTATTAACTATCCTAGGACTATTAATTATCCTAGGACTATTAATTATCCTAGGAATATTAGCTAAACTAGGAATATTAGCTATCCTAGGATTATTAATTATCCTAGGAATATTAGCTAAACTAGGAATATTAGCTAAACTAGGATTATTAGCTATACTAGGATTATCGGCAAAAGTAGTAGTATTAGCTATACTAGGATTAACAACAGCGACGGGGACATCTATAGAAGATTAGCTATCGGGGGAAAAACGTCCGCTAATACTTAAGGTCTATAATATACTACGGAATCTATACCTACCCTATTAGTTACTTTACGGATTCGACTACTTATAATATATATATATAAGATATACCCGTATAAAAGCAAGTTTTAATAATATTAGGAGATAGACGAATAAGGCTAAGAAGAGGGGAGGGTTAAGCTTTAGGTAGGAAAAGGGCTATACTATAGTATATATAATACTAAGGTTTATATATTTAAATCTTAGAGAATTACGTTACTAATACTAGAATATAACACTCCCGATACTCTATACCGCCTTTAATAACCAACGCTTTCGCGACATTATAGAGAAGGATAGTAGTTAAGATTTTAAGAACGATATCTATTCCTTCCTACTCTAGTACTAAGTTAGAAAGTAGGGAGGCCTTTTAATAATACTCGAAAAGGAAGAGCCCGCCTATAACGCGATCCTTATATTCGACGCGGTGGCTAGAGAAAGACTTCGATTAGATAAATTGCGGTATAATAATCTAAATAAAGTGTTAATATAGATACTAACGAAGGAATATTTAGGGGATTACCTATATCGTAACGTAGATAGGAGGAGCATTAATAAAGAAGGTAGCTAGAGGCGGAATCGGATTAACCGTAGGGACCGAGAGCTTTACGAGATAGTTAGAAGAATATAAGTATAATTACCTTAAATAGTAACTAACGACGACACGTTATCTATACCGAAGGTAATAGTTCGTTATTAGGAGGGATGAGCGCGGGATAATCGTAGCGAATATAAAAGGGTAGAGCGATAGAGATCTTAGTAAATATAATATAGATAGATACCTAAGGATAAGTATCGGGAGTTATAATTCGCAACTATTATTAAAGAATATAAAATAATCTAAGATTAATCCTATTAACGTCTTCGGTCGGTAGTTATAGGTTATTAATAGATATAAAGATAAATAGAGAGAGTAAGGGATACTAAATAATAGTAAGCGTCGTAGATATAGAGACTATAATATAGAAGGGATACGATTAATTATTAAATTCTACTCGAAATAACGGATTATTTATAATAGACTCTCTAAGATTCCTACGATCTAAATTATATATTCTACTATACCGCACGGGTATATTTATATTATCGCTAAGGTTAAGCTCGTTAATCTAACGCCTACTAGGTATTTTCTTCTAATTATTAAAAGTAGCGTCGTCGTTACCTAAGATAAATCGGTAGTTAAAAGTATCCTTAGCTATCTATATAAAATACGTCTTAATATAACGCCGCTAATTTATAGTAGACGGGTTAGTAGTATTATAGATACCTCGAAGATTAATAGATAAATAGTACGACGGTATCGAGGCTCGAGCCATCCGTAAAGGCTCCCTAGCGAAAAGCGATCGCTAAATATGTTAACGCTTATTAGTTATGGCGAGAGCGAAAGTCTCCTAACTACCTATAGCCTATAGAGTAGCCCCTATACCACGCTTAAACTATACTATAGTTTTATTCTAAAAGATCGACTAATACCTTATATAACTAGTCCGAATAATACTATATAAAGGGGTGCGCGTACGGATACGGTTAGCGACTACTAACTCGCGCAAATCGGTTTCTTCGAGGATATACTACCGAAAGTATACTGCGCCGGCGGTAATTTTTACGGCAGTATTCTCCTAACTAGTCTCGACGCTAGTATTAAAAAATCCCGAGTTAAGAGCCGTAATAAGCTTCGCGACGTTCCGAGGGACGATATTATTAGCCTCTTTATAAATAAGATTATCTTCTAAATCTTCACTTTCTATACTACTTATTTCTTATAGGGTAGCGTAGAGAAAGGGATTACGCTTTAGGAGGTAGATAGCGGATAGAGGGAGTAATAGCTAAAGGGACGGATCCCTATAACTAGGGGTAGACGAGGATCTAATAATATATTCTAGCGATAATCTATCTCTATAATTATCCTAAGGACTTAAGGGGATAATAGAGGATAATATATCTCGGGGTATAAGCGCTATAGCGTTAAGTAATAATAGGTCTAGTAGCGCCCTAGAAGACGGGACTAAAGTTATCCCTTATTCCTAAAGGCCGGGGCTAGAAGAGCTAGTAGGCATATTCGATAACCTTATAATAGTAGCGGAAGGACTACTAGAAAGGACACGCATAGACTACGGTCTATTAAAAGATATTATATCGCGATTATATTCCTCCTTAGACGTTAATATACCTAATGTGGCGTTTTCTATCGTATTCCGGTAAGCTACCCCCTTAGTTAAGGCGGTAAGGATAGGAGGGTCGGAGGATCGATTCGTACTAATAGGAAACCGAACGGAGGGAGAGAGAGTATTGCGAAGGGATAGAACGATTACTAGGCTAAAGGGTGAAATTCGGGATTCTAGAAGAGGTAAGGTAGTCTTTAACTTTACCGAGTATTTCGAGAGACGTAGATAATACGAACGTTTAGTTTAATTAATTAGTCGATTAACCTCGTTACGGAGTATAGTAGAACGAGAGCGAGATTTAAAGAGTAATAGTAATAGAGTAGCGATAGTGGGATTCTATTTCCTAGGTCTTTTAGGTGAAGGAGAACCGGGGATTTTCGACTCGCTACTTAATATATACTTACCCTTATACGATAAAATAGAACTAGGATATTCTAGGTTAGAGTCGTCGGATATCTTAAAGATTATCTAGGATACGTAATTACGGGATAGGGAGAAAGGTTCCGTAGGCTAAGAGGATAATAGTAATTATAGGTAGCGATAAGATAGTCTAGCTAGCGAGGAAGAGGGGGATTTAGTAGTTTACTTTATAGGAGTACTATTATAACTAACGGGGATGGAAATCTGCGTTTTATACTCGTAAAGCGACATAGCAAAAGATTAAACTTTAGGTGAAAAATTATTAAGGAGGAAAAGTTACGGCTAAGGGGGAAATCTAGAAAAGGAAAAGGGGAAATAAAGCCGAAGCCGGCTATTAACTAATAGAAGTTTCCGGAGATTATAACGGGAACTAAACTCTATTTAGTAATAACACCTACGTATTTAATAGTCGACCGGAGGACCCTATATTACTAAGATCGGGAAATGAGCTTAAATACCCTAATATAGCTAGTTTTATTAAAAAAGCTTTTATAATTTACGTGATTTAATATAATATATAGCGACTAGTAGAATATAGCTTTATAAAACTCGAGGTCCTAGGAGAAGGAAATCTCTCTCTTCTATTAAGAACTTATTTCTTATAACTCGCAATCCTATTTATTAATATTATTACGAGCTACTAGTAATAATAGAAGTAGCTAAACCAAAAATAACGAATTCTTACTACCCGCGGAAAAGGGTAAGATACTAGTAATTAAGAAAATGCTAGAATATCTGGAAACTAGTAAGCCCATAATTATCTATAATAACTAGGGTAATCCGAAACGATTATCGTCTTATTTCGGACTAGATATATAATTAACTTTAGATAGAGTATCGGGACCTAGCGATGTAGAAATATTAGAAATATATAAAACCGCTCGGAATATAGAAAGCTAACTAAAGAAAATAAATAAGGAGATTAACGAAAAGAAAGCGGCTATCTATAATAAACTAGATACGTAACCTTTTAGAATAATAGTAAAGTCGGGAGCTCTAAAAGTCGTTATTATATTACTCTAGGTAAGTAATTAGTATTAATATAAGAGATAAGTACTAAATGTGTTAATCTAGCTTACTACTATTAAGCTATAGGACTAGTATAGGCTGGACTATATAAGCGTCGCGCTATAGACTTACTAAGAGCTTTATTTATAGATAGAGGAAGATAAGATAGGAGCTCTAAAGGAAGCTTAGATAAAAATAGTAGAGAACGAGAGAATCGAGATCGAGAAGAAGCTGAAAGGTAAAGGCTTTATAAGAAAGGGGTCGCAATTTTAGAAGATAATAAGTTAAGTTTATAACCCCGGTGTTAATAATCTTAAAAAGGAGAAAGATAATAATTATTAACGAATACTATAAGGTTTTAGTAAAAGATCTAGTAAGTAGGACGAATAGGGTAGCGACGGGGTAACTACTAGGGAAGCTATAGTAGAGAAGCACTCGGAGGTAGGTATATCTATTATATTAGCGTATAGAAAATAAAATATATTATAAATACTTATAATTAGAAATAGGGATTAAGGGACTATATCGAAACGATAACGAAAAAGAAGGAAAAGCTAGTAGTATCGAGGAATTAGAGGAAATATAGTATAGGGGATAATCTAACGAGAGGAGGTAAAGATAAATATAATAATAGGCGTCGACTAGTAGTAGCTATTAGAGATATTATAAGAGGAGAGTAAGCTATATCGAATTATAGAAAGTATAGGAATAACGGGAGGAACGATAAGTCCGGGAGAATAAATAAGAGGAGAAAAGTAGAGAGACGGGACTAGCCTAAAGTAGGTAGTGCTAAGATAGTAGGAGGCACTTAGGAGCGAAGAAGATTAAAATATAAGTCGCGCGTTAAAAAGACGTTATAGAGTAGGATCGATAGACTAATATACGTTTAAAGTTAAGTTTAATCCCTTAGCTTAGGGAGCGGCGTTCGATATAATAGCCTAATAGAAGCTAATTAGAGCGCGATAGATTAGGTAGACCTAGTAGATAATACTATAGTTAGAATAAGTTAAAAGTGTAAATCAAAATATAGGAAGATTACGAGTAAGTATTATACGGACCTTAATATAAGTTTAGTATTATATAGCTACTTAAATTAGTCTTTCGGCTTTCGATACGAGCTTAAATTCTTATACTAATTTAGAAAGTTCTAATAATTTGGCTAATACTAATTTAATAGTCGAATTCAAATTATTTATTCTATCTAATCTATTCGAGTAATCCTTTTCCTACTCGCCTACCTTCTCTATAGCCCGGAGCTAGGCCTTTTCTAGAAGACTATCTATACGTCCCAAAAGATAATCTAGATTATCGGATTTAAGGAGGATCTCGCTAGGGTTTAGCGTCGCTTTTTAGATAGCCGCGTCTACTCTAAGGGCGCGAATATACTAATTATAAAGGAATATCTAACGGCGTGCATAGAATTGGGCGACTATAGGCGAATTATCTAGGGTAGAGTTAATAGTAATAATACTACTAAATAGTAGTTAGAGATACTAATATTTATCTAGTAGAAGGAATAGGGATCTTACGTTTAATCTATAGCCATTAAGAGATAATCTCGCTAAATCTATAGAGATAGGTTTCGGGGGGGGTGTTATTAGGATAGATAGTACTATAAGCGTAGATAGATAATATAGATAGATAATATAGATAGATAATCTTAATCGATAATATTAGGGGGATTGTCTTTAGGGGATAGTCTTTAGGGGATAATCTTTAGGGGATAATCTTTAGGGGATAATCTTTAGGGGATAATCTTAGAGGGATTATCTTAGGGGGATAATCTTCGGGGGATAAATTCGGGAGTAATCTTTTTAAGATTTTATAGCCGACCTCGAAGGATAATCCGGAAGACTAAGATTATTTAATAATCCGGATAGTTTTTAGATAAGAATCTTTAGTTATAATAACTTATTATATAGGATTAAATTAATATATTAGGAAAAAGTATAAATATAAGAAAGAAAATAATTATATTTACCTCGGATTTAGGACGTAGATCGTTTAGTAAAGGAAAATAAAATATTTATAGTAACGCGATATATAGATAGAAACGAATTAATATATAAGGAGGAAGGATAAAGTAATAAAATTAAGTAATAGTATTTAGGTGAGACCTATAATAGGAGTTACTTAACTAAAAATATCGATATATTAATAGTAACGCAAAACATAGGAGTAAAGGTACTTATTAGTAAGAATTTTAAGTTAGCTAGCGTCGTGTTAAGCGAGCCCCGCGGTATAAATAATACCGAGCGACGAAGCGATTCCTTTAAGAAAATATATTAGATTAAATATTCTATAATAAAAGTAATCCCTATAATTAAGATTATTATTAATATTAAGCCTATCTAATTATATTTCTCGATTCTAATCTAGGTGGGATAAAAGAAGATACGATAGATAATACGCGAATATAAACCGTGTTAGTAGACTTAGAGATATGTCGAAATTATTATAGATAGTATATTCGGTATAAGGGAGCTTAAGTATAATCCTATCGAGGGAATCTAATAGAAATAGGATTATTATCCTCCTTAGGATAAAAAGCCTTAAACGGAGAGTACGCAAAAGTTTAGACTAGACGAAAATAATAACACGGCACGCTTTAGGGGAATTAGGGGAGGTACGAGGTAGCCTTAGCTAGTAAGTTTATTATAAAGGTAATCCTATCGAGATAAGCTAAAGAAGATAGAATTAAGACTATTACTATAAAGAAAAAATAAAGCCTTAAATAAGAAATAGGCTAGAACCTAAGATTAATTAGAAGGAAAAGACTAAAAGTAAGAAGGCTAAATACCTAAAAGGATTATTATAGTCTAACGATAATAATATTAGGGTTCCTAGTAGACTATTAGAAAGACTACCGATGCGAACTAGTAGCGAGGGGATATTATTAAAAAAGAGAAAGCGATTATTACGTCCGGAGGGAGAAAAGATTAAGGTAGTAAAGGCTACGGATACCGAGTTAATCGATACTCTAATAACGATAATTAACCGGTATAAGGAGGAGAAGGCTAAGATACTTAAGATTATTACGGGATAAAAGAATAAGGAAGCTAAGTTACTAAGCGATATAAGAAAGTAAGTAGCGGAAAATCCTATAGTATAGAGCGAAGCGATCCGCGAGGCGACCTAGGAATGTCTTTCGAATATAATAGTAAGATAAATCTAAGAAGCGAATAGTAATAAGGTTATTAGCTAACTCTTATTTTAAATAGTACACCTTAGTAAATACTATTATAACGATAGTAAGAGCTGCGTCGGTAACAAAGTCTCCTCACGCGACTAAAATAGAGATATTTATAAGCGATAAGTTCGATACTAAAGGGATTATTAAATCCACCTTCTAAATATTAAAAGTAAAAGAACTAGAGAAAATTACTATACGGCTCGAGGATAGTCGCTAGTTACTAGATAAAGACAGCGATATCGATACTAAAGGTAGTAAGAAAGAGACTAAAGGTAAGAAAGGCGATAGATTATTATCTAATTTATCGTTAAGTAACGAAGAGAAATCGATTACGTCTAGAGACGGGTTAGATCTTAGATTAGCTATTAGAGAAATACGCGAAAAAGAATAACGATTCTATTATAAAAGACTTAGTAAGTCTAATAAATTTAAAGAAGTAGAAGAAGTAGAAGAAGAGATAAATAAGGAGTTTAATAAAGGGACTAGGGTAACGAACGAGGTAGGTAATAAAATGCCGAGTTTAAATTTATTATTATTGTTAGAGGAGGATTAATTATCTCTACGAGTCGAAGGTTAGATAACTAAGATTATCCCGAACGTTACTTAGATAGAGAGGACGTTAATAGAGTAGTAAAGATTAGAGAGAACTCCTATTAGGTCTAGTAAATAAAATAATTTAACCTAAAACGTAGGTAAAAATAAATTTAGCTCGGGTTTACGAAAGTAAATTATTTCGTATACTTCAGTTCTAGTACTGCGAATTATATTTAAATAAATTTCTAAGAGTCCTACTAGAATAGTCGAATAGCTTAGCCTAGCGCTTTAGTGTTTAGGAGGCGAGAAGCCGTTATACTATAGAGATAGTTATTAAACGCTAATAATATATATAAGGCTTCGAAGGTATGTATAAATATTTAGACTATTACTAATATATATAGGATAATAGGTAGTAGGTAATATTAGAATTTACTCTCTATTTCTAATATATTATAGAGGTCTTATCGGATAACCCTTATCTACTTTAGATATTAGGAGACTATAGTAATTAATATAGAAAGTTATAAGAGAGAGTTCTCTTATATCCTACCTTTAATAATATCCTTATTTAACGATTAATTAAGTATATAGCCTAACCTAATCTATCGGCACTTACTAGTAAAAGTAAATAGGTTAGCTAAAGAGTAGAAGGTCGTGTAATTAAGAAAAGAAAATATCCTTAAAGAGTATAAAACGTAAAGGGGATAACGATAGGAGGCTTACCTTCCTATCTCTAGAAACTTAAATATAATCCCGACGATTATTACGATAATTCTAATAATTAATGCCTTAGGTGAGCTAAGGCTAGGAATAGGCTACAGTTTTACTAAATAGATTATTAATATTAGTATCGCTATAGGATTACTAAGGTTTAATAGAGAGTTCGTTATAATACTTATCGCCATAGTTAGGCTTAAGCCTACTAGCTTATTTAGGGTAATTAGAATAATTATTACGATAATACTTATCGCCCGGGGTAGGCCGAGACTCAGAATATTATTCCGGTTTATTAAGGCGATTATAATAATAGTCTTTACGATTAGCCGGGTAGGACTCGGAAGGTTATACCTCGCTAGGCCGAATTATCTCTTAGATCGCGCGGTGAAAGCGACTAATATTAATAGATAAATAATTAATAACCTCGGAGGCATTTTCTATTAATAGTTCTATCGATAGAATAATAGTTTTAAGTAGATAAGTCGATAATAACTCCTTTACCTAAGTAAGATAGGTAATATTTAATATTAGTTCATCGCTCTACTTCTATACTTTCTAGATATCTTACTATAATTTAATAACCTTCTTATTAAGTTCCCTACGACGATTTATAAGATCGGAATTTATAAAAGGGGTAGAAGTAGGTACTTTTAATAATAATCCTAATAGACCTCGTAGTAGTTTAGGTTTCGAGACTAGTTTAGATTAAGTAATACCGGAAGGTGTATAATAGGGCCGATTAGGTTTCTCAGCGGTAGCGAGGGATCGCAAAAAGTTCGCTTTAAAGTTATCGGCTATATAATAATAAGCCTTTAATTAGGAAAAAACTAATACCCCGAGTAGTAGAATTACTACTTATACGACGACATATTAGATATATCTCTAGATGATCGTGCGATTAGCAAAATAAATTAAAGCCGTAACTCCTTATATTAAAAGGACTAGAGGATATTATAATTACCCTCGGCTAGATAGCGGGCCTAAATGAACCCTAGTCGGAGATAAGGAAGACCTAGTTAATAGGGATAATTAGGATAGAAGTAAGAGATAGTTTTCTATATAAATAAATCGCGAGGAAGGTACGGAGGGCGAGAGAAGAATGCGAGAGAGGTATAAAGTACTAGTTAAGTATAACGCTAAGCCTAATAAGGTTTAAAGTATAATAAATTAGTAGAATTAGGATGTTCGAGTATAGCGTCCCGGGATATATTAAGAAACCTAATACTAGGCCGAAATATTAAGATACTTTACTTAGAAGGTGCTAAAGCTCTAAAATCCTATTATTAGTAGTTATTTTTAATACTAAAATAATACTTAGAGAACGAACGGGATATAGATAATAAAGAGAAATCGAACTTAGAATAAACTAGGCTAAGAACTAGATTAACCGTTAGATTTCTTAATTACGGATAGAGTACTACTATTATATAATAATTCCACCGCGGAATAGCTAGAACCTCTATCTTAATAACTAGAAACGCCTTTATTAATAATAACCTAAAGCTCTCTCTAGATTACCTAAACCTCTTAGCGCCCTAAAGATCCCTAGGGGCGTCTCCTAGGATATAGAAATAGGACTAAGTATATAATTTAGAAAATTATATAATTATAATATTAAGAAATCTTTTATTTATTATTACCCTCCGTTTTTAATCCTTTTAGAAAGGTCTATAAGGAGATAGGTAATAGAGCGAATCTAATATAAAGTTAAGTCTATCTAATTATCCTCTAGAATACTTTAAATTAGAGGTTAAATATAAAATTAAGGAAGAATAGGTTACCTTCGGGCTTAAAGTTATCCTAGTTACGGAGAGGAATCTTAACGAAGGTATTATCTATACGACTATCGACTTTAGAATCGGGAGGGTAAGGAGAGATATCGTTCTAGGTAGCTATGCGATATAAAGCGGAATTAGAGTTCGAATCGTAAGGATAATTATACCGATTATAATCCTTAATTTAAGAAGGAAGATTATTAAAAAGGTCGATACTAGTAGAGCTTAACTATCGAACTATTTACGAAGATATAGATTAACGTAGTCTACGAAGATTATCGTTAAGAGAGAGTATAACTAAAAGAAGGATATATTAGTAATAATGTTTTAAGCTTAAGATCTACTACTATTATATTATAGGAATAGTATAATATGTGTAGGAGGGTTTCCTACGATAACTAATAGACGAAGGTTTTATAGGTACCTTATTTCGTGGATATTTACTTAGATATACTTATATTAAGATTTCGGTTAGGATAGGGTTAATTACCCTAGTATAGTTAGTCGATATATAATCGTTAAAGGTATTAGTATAATTAAGCTAGTTATATATCTAGAGTAACGCTAGCGAGAACCTAGATTTATAAACTATTACTAAGCGTACGGTAGTCTTATTAAAAGGGTTAGAACTAAAAATAGTATAAGGTACCTAGGTAGGAGAGCGCTAATAGAGGCCTATTAAAGTAGGCCTATAGGCCGGTAGAGGATTATAACTAATAAGGATAAATCGCCTATTATACTAGAAGGTGCATTCGATATTAACGATATTATATTCCGGTATAGAGTATATACTACTAATTATAGTATTAGTATAGGGAGATAATTAATATTAAAGTTACTAATTATACCTAGTAGTAATTCTAACGGCCCTTACTATATTAACGGATAATAGAGGATAACTCGAAGGAGTAGAGAGAGATAATCGATATCGAAAAGTAAAGGATAATATTAAAATTTCTAGAAGAGTAAATAACGGGGAAGGCGTGTTAAGGGTAGATCGTATAAGAAGGAAGAAGATAATCGTAATAATTAGGATAGGGAGGGGGCGAGAAATGAAGGGTAGATCGTATAAGAAGGAAGAAGATAATCGTGATAATTAGGATAGACGGGGGGCGAGAAATTATTAAGTAGTAGGTAAAATAGAAGATATAGCGGTAGAAGGAGACTATTAAGTAGTAATAGGACTAAAGAGCGACGTAAGTATTTATAGAGTACCGGAAGTAAACTTAACACGGAGTATAATTTCTTAGGAAACTCTACTAAATATACTTTAGTAAATATAGTATTAATAATAGTAGCAACTATATAGTTTTAGAAGTAAATATATAATACTAATAATTTTATAGTAAAAGGCGACTTTAAATATAAAGGGAATATAATACGTATAAAGATATTAAAGTAAAAGAACTTATACTAAGCGAATAGTAAAAGGACGTAGAATAAATAGCTAGTAGATATATATTAAAGGTTTAATTTACTACTATTTTAAACTTAAATAAGACGTAGAAATATTCTCTAGAGATTTGTAAAGTAGATTAACTAGATTATCTAGGACTAGGACTTCTATAGTTAAGATAGATACTTAGTTAAAATACCTATTTAATACTTAAGATATATATCCTAAAATTCGGATAGGACGAGGAAATACTACCTAGGAGTTTTAAAAGACGAATAACTAAATTAGGTAAAAAACTTCGACTTCTATAACTTATATATAACGTAAAGTAGAGTAAGAGGTAAGCTCTAAAAACCCGGCTAAAGTAATCTAACTAAGCTATCTAATATAGGGTTTAACGAATAGGACGATCTATACTACGGATTATTAAAACTTTATTAAAATTACGCGGTTACGTAAGCCCGACGTAACGAACGAAATAGCCTCGATTTTCGTAAGATTATCGTAAGAAATTAACTAGATAGGATATAGCTTACCGGAAGAGGCTCGTAATAATCTTTATAGAACTCCTTAATTCGATTAGCTAAATCGAGAGATAAGGAGGCTTAACTTAACTAGGTATTATAATCTAAAATTTTAGAAGAAAGCTAGAGGAGACGGGAGTAATAAGGATAATTAATTAGACTAGGAGATAGATAATACCGATCTTAAAGCTAGAAAGGAAAGAATAATCGAAAGATAATATTAATAAGGCTTTAACTATATCCGGAGAGTATAAGATACACCTAATACTCGTAAGACTTAGGAGGGCGTCGCGTTAACTAAATAGCTAGAATAGATTAAGAATATAAAGCTATTTAATTATTAACTTAATAGAATTAGACGACTCGTCCTAAGGGAGCGAGAATTAGGAGGAGTTATATTAATAGATATAATAGGTCTTAGAAAAATAATTTAGCTTATTAGTCTTATTATAGAGAATTAGGTGGATAGCCCTATATTAATTATCGTTCTACTAGGATTATTAAAGTAATAGGAGGAGGCGTTCGAAGATTGCGTTAAGGAAGGGATTATTAAATTTACTCTATACTATAGAGTAAACCGTTGGGGAGGAGGTATAAAGATAAGTAGAATATAGATAACTAGCACCGAGTTTAAAAAAGTAAATATAGTACTAATAACTTACGAAATACTAAGAAATAAATATACTCTATATAAGAGTTAGGTTAACTAGATTAGTAACGTTAGTAAAGGAATAGAAATATAAGGGCTAGATAATCTAGGGGATAGAGTTAAGAGCGACGACGATTATACGAAAATAACCGTTAAAAGAGGAAACTATCTACTCTACGATATCGAATAGGTAAGAGTTATCCTTAATAAAGGGTATAGGATAAGAAACTATAATAAAACGTAAAGAGCGTACATTAGTCTACGTAGGTAAAGAAGTATCTTCTATATAGGAATACCTTTTCAGAACCGATACTCTTTAATATTAGTAGCGTTTAAGTTTATTAACCTTTAACCATTTAATAACGATATATACTTTAGAAAAGTAAGTTTACTAATCTAGAAAGCGATATAGCTTCGAAAACCCTAACCTTATAATAATTTAGTAAATAGCATTTCGTGAATAAGAAATGGACGAAAAAAGAGCGATCGTCGATAGGAGAGATTCTTAGAGTTGCGGTAAGTAATAAAGATAAACTAGACGTAGAGGATCGTCTAAGAGGCTTAAGACGATATATTATAAGAATAATTCTAGAAGGGGTTATAGTAAGACGGTTAATCCTCGATTAATTTAACGGTATTCACCTATATAACCTTATAGAATATAAAACTTTAGTTATCGAATTAAACCTAGATAACTCGAGTGGATTATTAGAGTTCCTAGACTTTAATTATAATATAGATAACGGGGATAGTACTATAGACGTACCTAAAAACGAATAAGAAACTTAGGAGTCGGTGAGATACTATTAGGATAAAGCTTATAGATAAGAAATAGATAACGACGGACTTAATAACTAAAGGTTAGCGATTATTATATACGCCCGCATAAACGCTATATATTAGGTACTATACCGAGCGAACTATAGAGGACGCGGTAATAAAGCGGAGAAATAGCTATTAGAAATAGGTAGTATTAAAGATAATAACTATAAGGAAATAGATAATCTATTAAGAAGCGAGAGCGACGATAACGATTAAGAATAGTCTAGGGGAGGAAAGATAAAGGAAGGCGAAAAACGATATAGGAAAAAGTTTATAGAATATATTAGTTAAGGAGTACGTTAGAAGTTAACGAGAACGGTAGCGATCGTTAAACTAGTTAAACACTATTTATTATAAGAGACTAGGAAAGGCTAAGGGAAGGTATTAATCTTTAGTAATTATCTCTTAGGATTAGATACGATTAAAGTCGGGCTAGAAAAGGAAGGCATCGCTATATTAGAGTATAACGGGTCGATAATTAAAAAGGTGAAGGATGAGACGGTAATAAGATTTTAAAAGTATAATAGATTTAAAGTAATACTTATAATAATATCTAGAAACGAAGGTATAAATCTAATAAATGCTTTAACTATAATACTCGCGAACCTATATTAGAACCTATATACGGAAGACTAAGCTATCGGGCGAGCTTAGAGGCTTAGGAATAAGTAATAGGTTAAGGTATTTAGGATATTAGTAAAAAATTCGATTAAGATGCGTGTAAGAGAAAAGTAGAAGTAGAAGACGAGAAAGGGGTAGGAGCTACTAGCTAAGGGAGATACGAAGATTATCGAGGATATGAAAACGTAGAATCTATAGATATATAAGAAAAGGGTAAGCTATACTATTTACCTAATTACTATAAGAGTCTTAAACTAAAATATTAATAATAGATTAAGGCGATAGTAGTCGAAAAACGTAATAAGGCGGGAGAGAAAGGGGGGAAGAAGGGAATATACTAATAGAGAAGGAAGTAAAGGATAAGAATATATTACTATATTACTTAGAATTAGGTATTAGTACTATAATAAGATACCGAGAGTATCTTTAGATAATTTAAAGATTATAAGCGCAGAATAATAATTATAAGGGGATGAAAATCGATATAATTTTTTATTAACCCTAAAAAATAAGTTTCTTTAAACGTGAGATCCTCGGTATAATATAATAATAATGCGAAAAGTATAGGAGTAATCTTATTAGTAAAAAAGATTCCTTAAATAAGATAGGAAGGGAGGGCTAAAAATAAATAATCTACTATACGACGGTTATAGTCGAGGATTAAAAGTAGTTAAAGCTTAACGTAGTTTATAAATAATAGATTTAAGCCTAGGCTAAAGCGGAGGATAAGAGGTAGGTATTACCGAGAACGTAAGCTAAGAGTAATAATCCTTTTCGTTAGATAAATAGAGATATAGTAGGGAGAACCTTTAGCGAACGATAAAGGAAGATAATTATAGTTAGTATATTAATCTAATAATATTAAACGAGGAGAGTAAGTAGATAAAGGGGAATAGGGGTAACCCGAAAATATTTAGGCGGCTATTATATTATAAATATACTATATTCCGGAAAATAATTAGGATTAAATCTAGTATATAGGAGAAATACGATAAGAGGGGTATAAATAGTAGAGAGGTTATATAACGCGACGTTAGTAGGAACGATTAGGGTAGTTATAATTATCCCGAGTAACCTAATAATATACTTATTAAGCGAGCCGTATATTAATATATAGGATTAATTGTAATAATAATCTTAGGTATTATATTAGGCCTTCGAAGGAGGTCACATCCTAGGATCTAGGAGTTATAAGGGATAATTATAATAATTATATAGAGGGGATTAAGATAGATAATCGAAACACGAATATTAGATAAGAGAAAGTATCGTAATAATAATCTAAGGTATAATATTAGGCCTTCGAAGGACGTTATAGCCTAGGATCTAGAAGTTGTAAGGGATAATTATAATAATTATATAGAGGTAATTAAGATAGATAATCGAAATATAAATATTAGCTAAGGGAAAGTATTATAATAATAATCTTAGGTATTATATTAGGCCTTCGGAGAAGGTTACAGCCTAGGATCTAGGAGTTATAAGGGATAATTATAATAATTATATAGAGAGGATTAAGATAGATAATCGAAACACGAATATTAGCTAAGGGAAAGGGGATATCTAGGGAATAATTGGGTATAGCTAAGTAGCTATAATAATAAATACTAAGCTACTAAAAAAAGTATTAGTAGAAATATAAATAGGTAGTGAGAAGTAGACTAATAAATTTAATTAATAACTATATTAATAAGATAGTCTAGATTAGAGGTATAAACCTAGTTAACGAGATAAGGAAAATATGGCCTAGTACTAATTAGATATAACGAATACTAAGAGCTTCTTTATAATGTAAAGAAAATCCTGAAGAGCCTTTTATAGGAGATAACCGAGAATTCTAGTAATTACCTTACTAAAGGATCTACGGTCGGAAGTATTAAGAGTCGTATCGAATAGGGACTATAGGGTGCCATCGCTATAGTCTCTTTCCTACTATATTAAAAGAGCGTATAGACTCGAACTCAGCGCTAAGCGAATAATAGATAGGATAATATAGATCTTATTTAGATAGTTAGAGATAATTATCTCTATATTATATAGCTTTCCGATATTAGTACGAAGTTCGTAAAGAAGTATATCGTAACTGGGATTATCTTCTAATACTTAGTTATATTATATTCGAAAATAATTACGCGCGGATTTAAAGGGTATTATATGGATTTCAGCGTCTGTGGCGAAATAATTATTCCTAAGAAAATTAAGGATCTAATAGACCTTCTAGAAGATTATGGGGTCTTCGCTTAATAGTCGGATAATAGAAAGGGTAGTAAAGGCGACCTAGCGGAGGAGATAATTACTTAGGATAGTAAGGGCGTCGGAACTATAAGGCATTAATTACTCTAGGGTTAACGGTTCGAACTTAAAGTAGGAGGACGGGATTTCCTTAAAGCTAGAGTAATATTTAAGATAATCGAGAGCATTATAATAGATATTACGAAATACCATTTAAACGTCTCGGAGTAAAAGAGTACTAACTAAGATATTGGCTTAAGTGGCCTAAAGATTCTAACACTTAATATTTTTAGGGACCGTAGGCTAGGAGAGTTACTAGATAACGGTAGCGTTGCGAGATATAATATTAGTAGAGGTATAAGATATCTTATAAACTTTCTATCGCCGTCGAGGTATAGTCGAGGTAGAAGGTTTACGGGATAACCTATAAAAGATAAGTTAATAATAGGATATAGTTAAGGGAAGTAAACTCTAGTAGTAGGATTTAGTAATAATATATATATAATCGAGGAATACGGCTAGGCATTCTAAAGATAATCCTGAGGATAACTAGGATAATTAACACCCTTAGGTCACTAATGTAAGAGTGGATAATCGCGATAATCTAGGGACTTAAATAAATAAAGGAGGATATTGTGTAGTAATCTAAAAGGTTAACTAAGATAATTAATAATCTTAAGTTACTAATGTGAGAGTAAAAGATCGGGATAAGAAAGAGGAGTTAGATAAAGCGATAATCGTGTCGCGTAATAATCGAAAAGATGACTAGGATACTTAATACTAATAGTTTAGTAATAGGAGAGCCGTTAATCTTGATAGGCGAGAGGAATTAGATAATATGGGAAAGTGTAGAGAGTAAGTAGATTATAATACTTGAAATGAATCGTAGGGAATTATACTATACTCGGATTAATAACTAGGTCGGGTAAAGGGGATAAATAATTAGATTAGACCCGGAGAATAAACTGTTAAATAAAGTGCGGGGGTTATATAAATAGATAAAGTGTGGATTTGGAATAGAGTAAATAATAATAACCTACTAAGATAATTATAACGGTTTGAATTTCTCTAGGTGTTATAAAGAGTGTCCTATTATCGTAACGGAAGTTGTGTATTATAATAAAGTTAATTAAGTAATTAAGGGGATTAATGTGGGATAGGATATATAGTTAGCGTTACTAAAGGAATAGTTAATTAATTAATTATTAGCGAATATAGAAATTAATTAAGACGTATAGTAATAATAGAGAAGACCGCGCCGAGATAATTATACGGATAATTAGGATAAATAAACGGAGGGAAAATAGGCGAAGAAGGGTAGGTTGTGTAGTTCTAAACGGTTCGGAGAAGGATAAAGAAGAGTAGTTATACTACTAACGGAGAAGGGAGATCGGGGGATTATAGATAATAATTAAGGAAACTAAGGTATAGGAGGAAATAATAATAGTAAGAATAGAGAGATATAAGGTGGTAAAGTGTGTTAGTATAGTATAATAAATAATAAGGTATACCGTATTATAGATAATCCGAGGAAATTTCGGGATTGTAAAAGTCCGAGGTATATCGTAAATTAAGTTTAGGTGTTAGTTTTACTCCGCATTACCCCGACGTTTATTCCCGATTATTTACGCTAGTAGGCAAACCCGGTAGTAAACCTAGGGCGCCGGGAATAATAAGATTATTTATTAGCTAGTCGTATAGTAGTAAAGTTAATACCCGATATAGGAGCGTTGGAGGAACCTCTATAGCGCGTATAGTAGTAGAGTAATACCCGGGGTAGATGCCTTGGAGGAACCTGTATAGGGCGCATAGTAGTAGAGTTAATACCCGGGGTAGATGCCTTGGGAAACCTGTATAGGGCGCATAGTGGTAGAGTTGATACCCGGGGTAAATACCTTAGAGAAAACTCTACGGGGCGTATCGTGCCAAAGTAGACACCCGGGATAGATACCTTAAAGGGTACTCTTTAAGGCGTGTCGTAAAAAAGTAATAAGCTAAAACGGAATCTTAAAGATAGTAGAGAGGATATAAAGTGTCGACCTCTATACTATTATTACCTAAATATATAGGGGAAGATTTCGACCTCTATATAGTTAAAGAATCGTTGGGATTATACGCTAATAAAATTTAAGCGAGCGAATAAGAATTAGGTATTTAGAATAATATTAGGGATTTTCTAGGACTATATATATAGTATTAGGATTTAAAAGATATAACTACGAAGTCTACCGCTCTTTAATTACTTACTTTAACTTTCTTAAGAATACTTTTCTTTCTTATATCTTAAGTACTACGTACTAGCTCTATAACTTTAAACTTTTAATACCTCTAACTTAAATCTTATATCTAGATATAGTTCGTCTAAATAGT
>JAABUP010004007.1_pt1 | contig 24841 bp, 25 predicted proteins | sample 5559201 | NCBI WGS metagenome assembly JAABUP01 (sample SAMN10711887, study PRJNA513373) | rock metagenome | isolation source: Antarctica rocks | place: Antarctica
GTGTCCTTCGCAAGCCACATTCTCCATACACAGCAGGGCATCCGCGGTCTACGACATGCCAAACCGCCCTATCGCAACGGTGGATCCAGGCTCAGGAACCCCTCGGCGTCGGAGCACCGCGCCGAACCTTGACCATCTGTGCGGCACGATGGCCTGACCTTGGCGGCCCGGCTGAGCGGGTGCAGGAACACAGATCCGTTGGGAGCTGGGTGTCACGCCGGCACTCGTCCGCAGGCACGTTGTTGCGTCGGTGTCGGCCGCCGCTTTGCTCTCATTGTCGTCACATGACACACACCCATGCTGTGCCAGGTACACCGCGGCGCTGAGGGAGAACTTGATGGTTTGCCATGGTCTTAGGGCTGGGGTCTGGACGAGTCGCGCCTTTGGGGGGCGCGGCGTTGTGGCAGTCGCTGCTTGTGCGCTGCTTGTTGGCTGTGGCAGTTCGGGTCAAGTTTCTGTGCCGCCGGTGGCCGGCAGTTCAGGAGCGCGGCCGGTCGGCCCTGCGCAGCCCAGTGCGCCCCAGAACTCCGCGGGTGCGGGTGCGGGGTCGGTGGCCCCGGCGCCGGTGGAGAGCAACGTGCCGGGTGACATCCCGGACAACGTGGCCTACGTGGCCTACACCAACCCGGTTGGCCACTTCAGCTTGCGTCACCCGGAGGGCTGGGTCAGCGCAGGTTCGGGCAGCAGTGTGACGTTCACCGACAAGCTGAACGGAATCCACGCTCAGGCGGCTGGGGGTGCGACGCCGACGTTGGCCTCCGCGCGCAGCCAGGACGTCCCGGCGTTGATGCGGTCCCAGCCCGCCTTCGAGCTCCGGGACGTGAAGGCGGTGACACTGCCGGCCGGCCCGGGGGTGCTGATCGTGTATCGGCGGAATTCCGCGGCTGATTCGGTCACCGGCCGGGTGTTTCGGGACGAGGTGCAGCGCTACGAGGTCGCTCGTGGCGGTCACGGGGTTGACTTGGAGCTGTACGGCGCGGTCGGCTCGGACAACGTCGATCCGTATAGGATGATCTCTCAGAGCCTACGGTTCGGGTGAGCCTCCAGGGCGGTACCTGTGTGCTCGAGGCCCGCGGGCTGCACCGGTTCTACCGACGCGGCGATGCTGAGGTCGCGGCGCTGAAGGACGTGTCGCTGAGCGTCTACGCCGGTGAGACCGTGGCGGTGGTCGGGCCGTCGGGTTCGGGTAAGTCGACGCTGCTGAGTTTGCTGGCCGGGTTGGATGACCCCGACGGCGGTAGCGTGTGGCTGTCCGGGCAGCGCCTGAGCCACCAGCGTCCCGTGCACCAGTCTCGGCTTCGGGCCCAGAAGATCGGGGTCCTGACCCAGTCCAGCGGCCTCATCGAGCACCTGTCGGTCGGTGACAACGTCAGGTTGGCGTCCTCCCTGCGTCCAGCGGCGTCCGGCCGCTCGGCGCAGGAGCTCCTGGTCGCGCTCGGCCTAGGTCGCCGCACGCACGCCCGCCCGTCGACCTTGTCCGGGGGAGAGACCGCTCGGGCGAACCTCGCGGTGGCGCTAGCCGGTGGACCTAGCTTGCTGCTTGCCGATGAACCGACCGCAGAGGTCAGTACCGCTGAGGAGCAGGACGTGCTCGCCCTGCTGCGCGAGGTCCGGCCAGCCGGCGGAGGCACCCATCTGGTCACGCACTCGGCGAGCGTTGCGGCCACCGCACATAGGGTCGTGGCGCTGCTGGACGGCAAGGTGCAGCCATGACCGCCACCACGACGAGGCTGGTCGCACTGCGCACCAATGGCCTGTCGGTCGCCTACGGCCAGACGCACATCCTGCGTGACCTGGACCTGGACCTGCCGGTTGGCGCCGAGCTCGCTCTGATGGGGCGCTCCGGCAGCGGCAAGACCACACTTCTGCTTGTGCTCGCCGGCCTGCTGCCACCCACCGCAGGCACGGTTGAGTGGCCACAGCTAGGCGATCACCGGCAGCTGCGCCGGCACCAGGTCGGCCTGGTCTTCCAGGCACCTTCGTTGCTGCCGGAGTTGACCGCGGCAGAGAACGTCGCCCTGCCGCTGCGACTGCGGGGCAGCACCGCCGCAGCTGCCCGAGACGCCGCAGCCACTGCGCTGGCGGCGCTGGACATCTCCGGCGTGGCCGGGGCGCTCCCGGTTGAGTTGTCGGGTGGGCAGCAGCAGCGGGTTGCCGTGGCCCGGGTGCTGGCCGGTCAACACCGGCTGATCCTGGCTGATGAGCCGACTGGCGCCCTGGACCGGGACAGCGCCGCGACTGTGCTCCAGGCTCTGCGCGAGCACGCGCATCGCAGCGGAGCAACGCTGATCGTCGCAACCCACGATGCGGCCCTGGCCGCCCTGCTGCCGGACCGGGCCGAGTTGTCCCAGGGACAGCTCACCCTCACGTTGTCGGCGGGACGCCGGTGACCACGGGCAGGTGGCTGCTCGGGCTGACCCGACGCCGACCGGGCAGCCTGCTGGGAGCCGCCGCCAGCATCGCGCTGGCTGTCGCGTTCATTACCAGCCTGGGCTCGTTCGTGACGGCCAGCCGGGCGAGTCTGACGGCGCGGGCGGCGGCGGCGGTCTCGGTCGACTGGCAGGTGCAGCTCACCCCGCAGGGCACGCCCGCCGCGGTGCGCCAGGCCCTGAACGCCGTCCCGGACCTCACCGCCGTCCTGCCGGTCGACTACGCCGCCGTCCCCGGGCTTACGAGCACCTCTGAGCAGGGAAGCCGCACCACCGGCACCGCCTACCTGGTCAGCCTGCCCGCCGGCTACGCCGCAGCCGCCCCCGCGCAGGTGCGCTACCTGCTAGGCGCCCGCTCTGGCGTCTTGCTGCAGCAGCAGACCGCGTCCAACCTCGCCGCCGGGCCAGGTAGCACCATCTCCGTGCGCACACCCACCGGTAGCACCCCGAAGTTGAAGGTCGACGGGGTGCTGGATCTGCCGCAGGCCGACTCGTTCTTCCAGGTCGTCGGAGCGCCTGCGGGGGCCGGCGCGACAGCACCCCCGGACAACGTCCTGGTCGTCCCGGCAGCGACCTTCTCGGCCCTGACCCGGGGCGCGAACGTGGTGCACCAGTACCATGTGCTTTTCCGGCACGACCGGCTGCCGCCGGACCCGTCCGCGGCCACCGACGCCCTGACCGGCCGTGCGTTGCACTTCGAGGCTTCCGTCGCCGGTGGGGCGCTAGTAGGGAACAATCTCGGGGCAGCGCTGTCCGGTGCCCGTGAGGACGCCCTGTACGCCCAGCTGCTGTTCTACCTGCTCGGTGTTCCCGGCATCGCGTTGGCAGCTGTCGTGGCGTCACTGGTGGTGGCGCTACGGGGGGAACGGCGTCGGCGGGAGGTCGCGCTGCTGCGCCTGCGCGGCGCCTCCCCGACCAGACTGCTGGCTCTGGCCGGGAGCGAAACGGCGCTCACCGCCGCTCTCGGCATTGCCCTGGGTGTGCCTCTGGCGCTGGTGGCGGTCGCGCTGGCGCTTCCCGCAGGCACCGGACTGTCCACCGGATGGACGACCACCGGCGCCGTCGCGGGACTGCTGCTGGCCGGCCTCACGCAACTCGGCCCGGCCGTCCGCGCGGTCGCACGGCCGCGCACGGAGGCGGTGTCCCCCGCCGCGGCGATGGCCCTGTCGACCCGTAGCCCATGGCCGTTGCGGCTGGGCCTGGACGTTCTGCTGCTGGCCGGCAGCGCGGTGGTTACCGATCTGGCGTCCCGCAGCGGTTACAAGGTCGTCGTCGTCCCAGAAGGCATCCCGGTCAGCGCGGTGAACTATGCGGCGCTTCTTGCCCCGGCGCTGGCCTGGCCGGGTCTGGCCCTGCTGATCTGGCGGATCAGCGCCGCGGTCCTGGCGCGGCAGAGCGGCCGGCTGTCCCGCCCCCGCCCCGGCGACGCCCCCGAGTTGGTCGCTGCCGCGGTCCGCCGCCGACGGCGGGTTATCGCTCGCGGTGCCGCCGGTCTCGCGGTCGCTATCGGCCTGGCCGCCAGCACCGCGATCTTCACCGCCACCTACAACGAGCAGTCCCGCGTCGACGTGGCGCTCACCGTCGGCGCGGACGTCGCGCTTTACGAACCGCCGGGCGCGGCGGTCGGCCCGCAGCACGCCGCGGCGCTCCGGGCCCTCCCAGGAACGCGGGCGGTCGAACCGCTGCAGCACCGCCTGGCCTACGTCGGACCTGACCTGCAAGACATCTACGGCGTCCGACCTTCCACGATCGCCAGCGTCGCCCCGCTGCAGGACTCCTACTTCCCCGGCTCACGGACCGGCACGGTCCTGCAGACCCTGGGCCGCACCCCCGACGGGGCGCTGCTGTCCGCCGAGACCCTCAAGGACTACCAGCTCCACCCCGGCGACCCGATTCGCATCCGGCTGCAGACCGGCCCCGACCGGCAGTACCGGCCCGTGAGCTTCCACGTCGTCGGGGTTGTGAAGGAGTTCCCGAGCGCCCCGAAGGACAGCTTCATCATCGCCAACAGCAGCTACCTGAGCTCAGCGACCGGTTCCGACGCCGTCGGGACGTTCCTGATCAGCAGCAGCACACCCGGTGCCACGGGTGCTGCACTGCGCGCCACCGCCCCACCCGGAGCGCAGGTGGCCGACGTAGTCAGCAAGCGCAAAACCGTCACGACGGCCTCCGGGCTTGCCGCCACCGACTTGGCCGGGCTTGCCCGCCTGGAGCTGGGTTTCGGCCTGGTCCTGGCGCTGGCCTGCTCCGGACTGGCCCTGGCCCTAGGGATCACCGAACGCAGGCGAGCCCTGGTGCTGCTCGCCGCGCTGGGCGCCACCGCCCGGCAACGCGGCCGGTTCCTCGCCGCCGAGGCCCGCGCCCTGCTAGTCGGCGGCCTGCTCGGAGGGACCGCGATCGCCGTTACCATCGCCTACCTTCTCACCAAAATCCTGACCGGCATCTTCGATCCCGCCCCCACCGGGCTGACCATCCCCAGCGGCTACCTCGCAGCGCTGATCGGCGCAGTGCTCGGCTGCACCACAGCAGTTCTGCTGACGTTGGGTCGCCTAGCCAGCCGCGCCGGCCCCGCGCAGCTACGCGACCTGTGAACCGCGCCGGCGGCAGCGTCGCGCGAGACGCAGCCGCCCGCCCGCTGCTCCTGACCCGGTGACGATGCCAGCTCCGCAGCGGCCGGGGTGAGCAGTTCCCTGGCGTGGTGCGTCGTCGCCACGCTCGTTAGCGCCGTCGCCTACGCCGTCAGCTCGGTGAGCCAGCACCGCGCCGCTTCGCGCAGCAGCACGGGCGCGAAGGTGGAGGTGTCAGGGCTGTTACGGCTGGCCACCCAGCCCTTGTGGCTGGCCGGGATCGGGGCGGACCTGATCGGGTTGGCGGCGCACGTCACGGCCCTGCGGCTGGGTCCGGTCACGTTGGTCCAGCCGCTGCAGGTCACCGGCCTGCTGTTCGCGATCCCGATTGGCGCGGTGATGGCCGGCCGGCGGGTCCAGGCCGACGACTTGGCGTCGGCCGCGCTGGTCGTCGCCGGGCTGGGCCTGTTCCTCACCCTGGGACATCTCGGTCCGGCCACCCAGGTATTGCCCGCAGCCACCAGCACGGTGCTCACAGTGGCGGCCTCCATCCTGGTGACGGCGCTTTGCGCGGCCGGGCGGCACCGGGCCGCCTCGACCCACGCCGTCATGCTCGCAGGCGCGGCCGGCGTCGCCTTCGCGGTCACTGCCGTGCTGCTCGAGGCGCTGGGTCAAGTCCAAGCGGCGCGGAGTTGGTCGGCGCTGCTCACCGCCGAGCAGATCCCGGCGGTAGCCGGTCTGCTGCTGCTGGGCACAGCGGGCTTCGTCATCAGCCAGGCCGCCTTCCAGGTCGGGGCCCTGGAGCTGGCCTTGCCGACCCTCACGGTGGTCGACCCGGTGGTGTCGGTCGCCCTGGCGGCCGTCCTACTGCACGAGTCCCTGCGGGTGAACATCATCACCGTGCCCGGCTTCACCCTGGCTGTCGCGCTGGTCCTAGTCGGGGTCGTGCGGCTGGGCCGCAGGCAAGCAGCAGCCAACCAGCCGGAAGGGCCGAGCTGGCGCGGGTTGCTGACAGCCGGACGGAACCGCGCCGGCGCCGCGGGGGTCGGCGCGGTCTACGGCCTGACTGCAGGCATGCTCCCCATCCTCATTGCGCTCCACCGCGACCCGGACACCAACCGGGCTGAGCGCGCCCTGCTGGTCCTGGCCGCCGCCGGCACCGGCGCGGTCCTGGGCCTGGCACGGGCCGCCCGCCACAGCCAGCAGAATCCTCCGGCAGCTCATCGACAACCCCCTGATCCTGGCCATGGAGGAGCTGCCAAATAATCGTTTGTTCAGGCCCTCTCCTCAGCACCAGCTGCGGCTGCGGTCCAGCCCGACGCTGAACTGCGCCCGAACACCCCACCCACCAAGGCCCGGGCACCACCACGGTGGCGACCAGTGCACAGCAACGTGAGACGCGGCGGAACGGCTCACCCTCAGCACCGCGTCGTCGAGCGTCCAGCACCCGCAACGCGCACCTGACCGTCTCCGCGCGCGCTGAGCTGGGGGACACGCCGCAGGCGGTAGCCGGCGCCGCGGACCGTCTCCAACTGCTCCAGCCCAAACGGCCGATCGATCTTACGACGCAGATACCCCACGTACTGGTCCACTACGTTGCTCAGGCCGTTGTAGGACAAGTCCCAAACGTGGTCCAAGATCCTGGTGCGGGGCAGCACCTGGTCGACGTGGGACAAGAACAGCTCCAACAGCGCGAACTCTTTGGCGGACAACGCCAGCTCCACGTCGCCCCGCCGCACGACGTGCGTTGCCGGGTCCAACGACAAGTCACCCGCCTGCAGCAGCACCGGACGCTCGCTCGAGCCCCGCTGCAGCAGCGCCCGCACGCGCGCCGACAACTCCCCGAAGCTGAAAGGCGCGGTCACGTAGTCATCAACGCCGCTGTCCAGCCCCCGGATGCGGTCCCCCACCGCTTCCCGAGCGGCCAGCAGGAGCACCGGAGCCCACCGCTTTGCCTGCCGCAGTTGACGGCACACCTCGAACCCATCCAACCCGGGCAGCATCAGGCCCAGCACGATCACGTCGTAGTCGGTCACCGTGGCCCGCCAAACCGCAGCCGGGCCGTCCTCGGCGACGTCGACCGAGAACCCCTCCTCCCGCAGCCCCCGCTGCAGCATGCTGGCAATCCTGATGTCGTCCTCCACCACCAACACCCGCATCCGAGGACGATAAGCCATCCACATGTACCGCTGCTGAGGGCGTCAGCGCGCAGTACACGCCACGGTCGGCGGTACTGCCAGCCGACCCCACGATGCTCACCAGGGGGATCACCACAGCTTCCTGCCGCCTTGCCTGGTTCGAAAGCGGGCAACCGGCAAGGACTTGGCTACATCGTCACGGTGGTACCGCTGGTGGGACAAGCATGGCGAACCAATTGCCGCGACGGTCAACCAGCGGGAATCGATCAGCGGGGCGGCCGGTGGTGATGGTCGTAATGGACGAGCGGGTGTGCGGCGACCTACACCGGCTTCGGCTAGGCACGGTCCTGCCCCCGGCGGCCCTGCAGTTCTCGGGTGACCCGCGGCCCTCCCCGCTCGCCGTCGTCACCGTACTTAGTGCAGTTCACCCGCGATGTCCTCGCCGGGCCGCGCCTGGGCTCGCCTGCGTGCGAAACCCCGCGGTGAGACCACCCCCACGCACGCCACGTCCACCGACACCAGGTGAAGTGAAGTGCTTCCCGTACCAGAGGCTCAGCTCTGACGCTGTGACCGCTACCGAGCACATCATGGTCACTGGCCTGGCGGTCTCATGCTGGTCATAGGTTGGTTCCGTACCTTTGCGACATGACTGCATTTCTCGTACTCAGTTGGTGGGCACTCAGGTGCTCGTAGCCGCGGCCTCGTCCAGGCTGCTGAGATGTCGTTGCAGCGGGCGCGGACCCAAGCCGGCGGCCCGAAGCTCGCGGTGCATCTCCACCTCGGGGCGCGTTTCGGTGGGTGTGGAGTGATTCCACTTGTGCGGCGGCGCATTGCAGTTGCGTTCGCGCTCTTGGTCGCTGCCGTCGTGGTCGCTACTGCCGTGCACAATCTCGCCAAAGGCGTGGCAGCAGGGAACAATGGCGTGGGGGGCGGTGCAGGCTCGTCGACCGCGGACCCGTCCCACTCCACCGCACGGCCTCAGGTGGGTCAGACCAGCGATGTGGGTGTGTACGCCCACACCGGGGTCGGTGCGCTGGCGCCGGCGACGCGTGGGGTGCCGTACCTGTTGTATGTGCCGCAGAGCGCCGGGACCGGCGTGAGTGTCATCGATCCGAACTCGATGCGCGTCGTCGGTCACTACACGACCGGCTTGGACCCGCAGCACGTTGTTCCCGCCTATGACCTGAAGACGCTGTACTCCACGAACGATCTGGCGAACAGCCTCACCCCGTTCGACCCGCGCACCGGCCGGCCGGCTGGGCCTAACATCGCGGTGGACGACCCGTACAACATGTACTTCACCCCGGGCGGCGCCGAGGCGGTGGTGATCGCCGAGGCTCGTCAGCAGCTTGAGTTCTACGACGCGCACAGCTTCGCTCCGCACCCCGTCGTGCACGTGGACTGCGCTGGTCTGGACCACGCCGACTTCACCGCAGATGGTCGGTCCATGCTGGTGTCGTGTGAGTTCGCGCACCGCTTGGTGCGGATCGACTTGGCCCGGCACCGCGTCGTGGGCTATGTGGACCTGCCCGGTTCCAGTCCGCAGGATGTGCGGATCAGTGCCGACGGGCGGGTGTTCTACGTCGCGGACATGTACCGCGGCGGTGTCCACTTGATCGACACCGCAAACTTCACCGAGCTGGGGTTCCTGCCCACCGGGCGGGACGCGCACGGGCTCTATCCCAGCCGGGACGGCACCAGGCTGTTCGTCAGCAACCGCGGGTCCGGGACCATCAGCGTCCTGGACTTCGCGACCCGGCGGGTCGTCGCGACGTGGCGGCTACCCGGCGGGGGGAGCCCGGACATGGGTGGCGTCAGCCCGGACGGCACGGTCCTGTGGCTATCCGGGCGGTACAACGCCACTGTCTACAAGATCTCCACCGCAGACGGGCGGCTGCTGGGACAGGTGCACGTGCCGGGCAAGCCGCACGGGTTGTGCGTGTGGCCCCAGCCTGGCCGGTTCTCCCTCGGGCACACCGGCAACATGCGATGAATACTGGTCCTGCCGGGACAGCCCATGTTCCACCAGCACGCCGCCGGCACTTCCTTGACCTTGGAGGTCTAAGCCATGACTGACGTCGTGCCGAGCGAGGCCGGTGGCCCTCGGGTGCGGTGGCGTGATCATTGGCTCACCCGCGCGATCATCGCGGTGTTCGTGGTGCTGATCGTGCTGGTGGGGGCGTCGCTGGCCAGCGCGTTGAGTGTGCCGAGTACGGACAGCGTGGCTGCGCGGGTGGCGGAGTGGGGGCGTGGTCATGGCCTGTCCGGGGTGATCGATGCGTTGGAGCGCACGGCGTATCACGCGCCGAAGGCGGGTGGGGGGTTGGCGGCGGGTTCGCCGTTGACTCGGGCCGGCGGCCAGGTCGGTCCGGCGGGGTCGGCGGTTGCCCGGTTGCCTGCGTCGGGTTTGCCGTCGGTGCCGTCGGTGGCGGTGCCGGCGACCGCGGGTGAGGGTGTGTGGCGGGTGGTGGCGGCGGTTGGTGGTCGGCCGGCGTTGCAGGTCGCGTTTGAGCGGCCGGATGCGGTGCACACCTCCTACACCGCGGGCATCGTGTGGATGGACACCTCGCTGTTGCGGTTGGTGTTGCACCCGGGCACGCAGGAGCCTGGCGGTGGCCCGTGGTCGCAGCGCCCGCGGCTCACCGCCGCCGAGCGCCCGGAGGTGCTGGGTGCGTTCAACGGCGGGTTCCGGCTGGATGCGGCCCGCGGCGGGTTCGTGTTGGGTGGGCGCACCGCTGGGGTGTTACGGGACGGTGCTGCCTCGCTGGTGATCACCGCCGATGGGCGGGGGCAGGTCGGGCAGTGGGGCCGGGATGTGCGTCCGGGCCGTTCGGTGGTGGCGGTGCGGCAGAACCTTGACCTGCTGGTGGATGGCGGCCAGGTCGCGCCGGGGTTGGACAGCAACACCCGGCACCGGTGGGGGGCCACGATCGGTAACCGGCTGTATGTGTGGCGCTCCGGGGTGGGTCAGACCGCGACGGGCGCGTTGGTCTACGCCGCTGGGGACCGGTTGTCGGCCGCGACGCTGGCCGAGCTGCTGCGCCGGGCCGGCAGCGTCCGGGCGATGGAACTCGACATCAACGCCGAGTGGACCAGCTATGTGCTGTTCCCCACGGCCGCGTTTCCCACTGAGCGCAACTTGCTGCCGGACATGCAACGCTCCCCGAAGCGGTATGACACCACTGGCTCACGGGACTTCGTCGCGGTGCTGCGGAGGGGCCGGTGACGGTGCTGGTCGGGCCGGGTGGCGTGGAACCGGCGGAGCAACAAGAGCAGGCGGAGTCCGGGGTGGTGCGCCGGACCGGGCTGCGGGCCGTGCGGGGTGGGCCCGGCCTCGACGTGACCGGGCGCGGGTCAGCTGCGTCCGGGTCGGTGTTGTTGCGGGCGGTGCGGCCTCGGCAGTGGGTGAAGAACGTGCTGGTGCTGGCTGCGCCGTGCGCGGCCGGGGTGGTCCTGCGCCCGCCGGTGGTCGGGGCGTGTGTGCTGGCGTTGGTGTCGTTCACCTGCGGTGCCAGCGGTTGCTATCTGGTCAACGATGTCCTGGACCGGCAGCTGGACCGGGCTCATCCGCGTAAGCGGGACCGTCCGGTGGCGTCCGGAGTGTTGACGGTGCCCATGGCGTTGGTTGTTGCCGGGGTGCTGCTGCTGGTCGGGGTGGGGGTGGCGGCGGTGCAGGGCACGCCGCTGCTGGTGGTGCTGGTGACCTACCTGGCGTTGACGTTGAGCTACGCGCTGGTGTTGAAGCGGCTGGTGTGGCTGGAGCTGGCGGTGGTCGCGGTCGGGTTCGTGCTCCGGGCGTTGGCCGGGGCGTTGGCTGCCGGGGTGCTCGTGTCCACCTCGTTCCTGTTGGTCGTGACGTCGGCGGCAGTGCTGGTCGTGGCCGGTAAACGGGCCAGTGAGCAGCTTGAGGTCCCGGTCGATCCCGGCACGGTCCGGCCGGTGCTGCGCCGGTACCGACCGGGTGACTTGCGGCTGGCTCGCAGCGTCGCGGCGGCTGTGCTGGTCGTGTCCTACCTGGCCTGGGCCTTGTCCCGGCCGACTGGGCTGGGCAGTGCGGTGGCGGTGCTGAGCGCGGCGCCGTTGGTCGTGGTGGTCCTGCGTTGGCTGGGGCAGACCGACCGCGGGCGCACCGGCGCCCCGGAAACGGTGATCGCCCGGGACCGGGTGACGCGACTTGGGGTCGGGTTGTGGGCGGTCAGCTTCACCGCCACCGTGCTGGTCGCCGCGGCCAGCGGATGAGCGAGCTGCCGCAGCCGCTGGGGTTGCTGCGCGGGTGGGGGCGGACCGCGCCGTCCGCCGCCCGGGTACAGCAGCCCCGCTGCGCCGGGCAGGTCCTTGAGGCGCTGGCGGCTGGGGACGCCCGGGGCGTGATCGCCCGGGGACTGGGCCGGTCTTACGGCGACGCCGCCCAGAACGCCGGTGGTCTGGTCCTGGACACCACCGGGCTGGATCGGGTGCTTGAGCTGGACCTGGCTGGGGGCACAGTCACGGTCGAGGCGGGGGTGAGCCTGGACCGGTTGCTACGGGTGCTGGTGCCGCTGGGGTGGTTCGTGCGGGTGACCCCCGGCACCGGCTATGTCACGGTCGGCGGGGCGATCGCCTCCGATGTGCACGGTAAGAACCACCACGCCGACGGCGGGTTCTGCCAGTGGGTTGCGCGCTTCACCCTGGCCACCCCGACCGGCATCTTTGAGGTCGACCCGAGCTCGCAGCCGGAGGTGTTCTGGGCGACCGCCGGCGGGATGGGCCTGACCGGGGTGGTGACTCAGGCGACCCTGCGGCTCCTGCCGATCTCCACTGCCAGCATGGCCATCCGCACCGAGCGGACCCCGGACCTGGACGGGGCGCTGGAGCTGCTCAGCGCCGACGACGGCCATTACTCCGTGGCCTGGATCGACCTGCTGGCCCGCGGCGCCGGTACCGGCCGGGCAGTGGTGACCCGCGGTCGGCACGCCCACCCCGACGAGCTCCCCGCCGGCCCGTACCCGGCCGGCCGGGACCCGGCCGGCCGTGACCGGACCGGCGGCCACCGGCTGGCCTACGCCCCGTCCCGGCGGCTGTCGGCGCCCCCGTGGGTGCCTGGGGGGCTACTGAACACCACGACGGTGCGCGCCTTCAACGAGATCTGGTACCGAAAAGCACCCCGGGCGCAGCAGGGCCTGCAGTCCCTGCAGGGGTTCTTCCACCCGTTAGATGGGGTCGGTGGGTGGAACCGGGTGTACGGGCGGCATGGCTTCGTGCAGTACCAGTTCGTGGTGCCGATCAGTGGGTTGGAGGTGCTGCGCAGCGCCGTCGAGTTGTTCGCCCACGACCGGGTCCCGGGCTTCCTGGCAGTCCTGAAACGCCTCGGTCCGCAACCCGGCCTGCTGTCGTTCCCGTTGGCTGGCTGGACCTTGGCCCTGGACATCCCCCGCGCCACCCCAGGCCTAGCCGGGCTGCTGGACCGGCTCGACGAGCAGGTCGCCGAAGCCGGCGGCCGGGTGTATCTGACCAAGGACGCCCGACTGCGCCCGGATGTGCTGGCCGCGATGTACCCGGCGCTGGAGCGTTGGCGGGCCATCCAGGCGGAACTGGATCCGGGTGGTGTCCTGCGTTCGGACCTGAGCCGGCGCCTGGGACTGCTGCCACCCCCACAGAAGGCTGCTGATGGTCACTGACGCGCTCGGTCGCCCCGCAACGGTCCTGCTGCTGGGCGGCAGCTCCGAGATCGGCGGCGCGATCACCGCGGCCCTGGTTGCTCGGGGCGCCCGGACCGTGGTGCTTGCCGGCCGCGACCACCGTGCTCTGCAAGCCGCTGCCGGGCCGTTGCAGGCAGCCGGGGCGCAGGTCCACATCGTGGACTTCGACGCCGACCAACCCCACACCCACCACGCGGTCGTGCAACAGGTCGTGGCGCGGCACGGTGATCTGGACGTGACGATCCTGGCCTTCGGTGTGCTGGGTGACCAGACCCGTGATGAACGCGACCCGGCCGGCGCAGTGGCCGTCACCCGCACCAACTACCTCGGTGCCGTCAGCGCCCTCACCGTCCTGGGTAACCAGCTGCTCAGCCAAGGCCACGGAGCGATCGTCGTGCTGTCCTCCGTCGCCGGGGAACGCGTGCGCCGCTCCAACTACATCTACGGCGCGAGCAAAGCCGCTCTGGACGGTTTCGCCCTGGGCCTGGGCGAAGCACTGCGGGGCAGCGGCGGCACCGTGCTGGTGGTCCGGCCCGGCTACGTCCATACCCGGATGACCCAAGGCCTGCCAGCCGCCCCGCTGTCCACCACCCCCGAACAGGTCGCCGCCGCCGCCCTGCACGGGCTGGACACCGGCGCCGAGATCGTTTGGGTACCTGGCGTACTGCGGCTCGTCCTGACCGTCCTACGCCACCTACCCCGCAACATATTCCGCCGGCTCCCCGTCTAACCCCACCACCGGCAAAGCCCCGACAGCGACCAGCAACCAGGCCTGCGACCCGCCGTCCCACGGCCTGACGCAGCACCACCAACCGCGGCCGACTCGCTGTCCAACGACGCACCTCCGTCCTCCTGGGTCGGCATCAGGTCAGCCGCGGAAGCAGATGTGCGCAGTTCCTCGTGGTGTGGACGACCGGGTAGCTGGCTGTTACCGGTGCTGGTCAGGTTCGTGCGGGACTGCTACTTTCCGCGGCGCTGCCGCTGCCGGCCGCTGCTGGGGCCGTCACGCCGAATCCTGCCCAGGATGCCCAGTGCCAACAGACACGACCGGGCAGGTCCGGGGGAACCAACGATTGTGGAGGTCCAGCGGTTGGCTGGTCCTCTTGGGGTGAAGTCGACCGTGCTGTGACGGTTGGCCGGGCAGTCTCTCCGCCCGAACCCGACAGCTCACCTCGTAGGCGTGGAGAGGAGCCCGCCGTGTCCGCGCATACCCGAGCCAAGCACGCCCCGAAGCACGCCCGACCCAGCCGCACAGCTGGCCGCCTGATGGTGCTGGCCACCAGCGGCGCGGCCGCCGCCGCTGGTGGCGCCGGTGTCCGCGACGCCGGCGCACGCCTCCACAGAAGGCGACCGGGTGGTCTTGGTCGCCAGCCGCTATGCCGGTGACCCTTATCTGTGGGGAGGGACCAGCCCAGCGGGCTTTGACTGCTCCGGCTACGTGCAGTACGTGTTCAGCCAAGTCGGGGTGACCCTTCCCCGGACGACCAACGAGCAGTACGCCGCGGTGCCGCACCTCAGCGCTGACCAGAAGCAGCCCGGTGACATCATGTTCCTGCCCGACAGCAGCGGCAGCATCTACCACGAAGGGATCTACGCCGGCCAGAACTCCTGGTGGGTGTCCTCACACACCGGCACCGTGGTCTCACGACAAGCCATCTGGACCAACAACTATCTCATCGGCCGAGCCACCGCCGTGGGCGGCGCTGCTGGCAGCGCTGCGCCGGTGCTGCAGCTGGGCTCAACCGGTCCGGCTGTGACGCGGCTGCAACACCGGATCGGCGCGACGCCGGACGGGGACTTCGGGCCGCTGACCCGCCAAGGGGTCATCGCCGCCCAACGCATCCACGGGCTGGACCCCGACGGGGTCGTCGGACCGCTGACCCGAGCGGCCCTGGGCCTTTAGCGAGAGCTGCGAGGCAGTTGCGAGCTCCGCGCCGATAGCGCAGCGCTCCCGACGTCGACTCTGTTGGTGAGATCTGCTGACAGCTCGGCTGGTGGGGCGCAGACTCGATGGGTGCCGCTACCGCCGCCTGCTGGGGCCGGCCCAGGCTCGTCGGCGCCGGGCCCCGACGCCGCGGTGCTCCGCGCCCTAGGTGTCCAGCTCACCCGGGAGTCCCCGCACCTAGCAGAAGCCTTCGCGATGGCGCCGGTGCTGGCCGCGGGTTGCACCGGCTCGCGCGCGAGACGGCTGGGCTGGCTGCTATCGCTGACCGCCCTGGGCCTGTTCGCGCTCTACGTCGCCAGCAACAACGCCCTGGCCGCGCTGGGTGTCGCGGTCACCCTGGTGCCAGGCTGCCTACTGACCAGCTGCGAGCGCGGCCAGCTCGCTGAACTCGAGCGGCGAGCCCTGGCCTGGCGGCTCACTCAACCCTGGTAACCAGGCAGCGCAGCTGAGCGGGCCTTCCAACACCCCTCCCCCACCCCATAGCAACCCGCCGATAATTCATATTGAGTTAGCAACCCCGACCTGGCGTTTCATAGTGGTGGCCGGACTTCCCGCCGGCAACCGCCGCGCCGAGCCGAAGCTACGGGCCGTGCTGAGTGTCGGGAGCCGGGGTGCTGGGCCGCTTTCGCGTGACACTTCTGTTGGGGCTGCCCGCAACGCCGGTGCTCCGTCGGGCGACGTGTTGAACCGAGCAGCGCCGGTTCCTTCGATCTGGGTGCATCTCCTCGCAGCGGCGTCGAACAATGCCAGGGGCTTCGCGCTGCCACGCCGAAAGCGGCGGCTTCGTCGTCGTGGAACCGGACGGCTCTGACCGCCGGAGGCGGCGGTGAACGCCTCGGTGAACGCGGGATACCTGGACATCACCTCCACGACTAGCTCACCCATGTCGACACCCGCGGCAGCATCGCCTCGCACCGTCGGCGCAGGTCGGTCAGGCTCGGTGGGCCCGGGACGGCCTCGATATTGCTGGCGTGCAGCCGCCCCGCGTCGTCGATGTGGACCTCGGCGTTGGCGGTCAACCGGGCGGCGACGTGTCGCACCCCGAGTCCGGCGATTTCACTGCCCGATCCAACGCGGTCACCTTTGCCTTGCCCGACACCCGAGTCGGCCCGCGTCGTGGTCGTTCACGGTCGGAGGTCCGCGCACCCTCGGGTACCTCCAACAGCAACGCCAGCGCCCGGGCTTGCTGGGCAGTGAGTAGCCCAGAAAGGGTGTCCCACAACCGCTGCATCGCCGCGTCGCGCACCCGGGCCACCAACCTGGTCAAGGGGCTCTTCGCGGTGGAGCGTGACTCTGCTCGCACGGTGATCGTCACGCCGCGGTCGCGGCGTTGTTGAGCATGATGCGCCTTTCGTAGTTGGTCTGGTTGCGGAACCCGCAGGCGACGCGCTTGATCTTGCGGTTGTAGCCCTCTGTTCTGGCGTTGGTGACCCGCAGGTGCAGGTAGGCCTCGATCGCTGGCCACCACGTCTCGACGGTGCCGGTGCCGGGCTAGGCGGGTCAGCTCGGGGATGTCGGCGACGGCCGCGAGGTCGTAGAACCGACGCAACCGGGCCCGGACCTCGTACGGGCGCAGCGCCGGTTCCTGCTCCTGAGGGTCGCGGCGCGGGTCGACCACGAGCGGTCCGTCGGAGGCGGGCAAGGCGTCCAGCAGCTGCCGCAGGCACTCCTTGGCGGCCCACGCGGCTTGGATCTGGCCGGTCGGGTCGTCGGTCGCGAACAGCGTCTTCAGGCGCTTCCACTGCTTGTCGCTGAGGTGCCGCGGCCCCTTGTAGCAGCAGGCGGCGGTAGGCCCAGCTGTCGTTGCGAGCCCGGCCGCGATGGCCATGGACCTGCTGGGTGACGCGCTGCCTGACCTGGGTCACCATCAGGTTCGCCAGCCGGTGCAGATGCCAGTGGTCCACCACCAGCGTCGCGTGCGGCAGGACCTCACGTAGCGCCGCGGCGAACGGCGCGGACGGGTCGACCGCGACGACCTCGATCCCGTCCCGAAAGCTGCTGCTCTGCAGGGCAAGCCAGCCCCGCACGCTCGTGCCCGACCGTCCCGGCGCCAGCCCCAAGATCCCACCAGGGTGAGTCGGGTCGAGGTCGACGAAGCTGGTCATCCACGGGTCGTTGCGTCGCCAGCCGTGCTCGGCGAGTAGCCACCGCACCGAGCGGGCGCGGGTCTCATCGACCCTCAGCAGGCGCACGCCGCACGGCGCGAGGCCGGTCATGCTGGCGGCCTTAACGACCAGCGCGTGGTTTACCGACCACCACGACACCCCGTACTCCCGGGCGACGTCACAAGCCGCCCGCCCCGACCGTGACACCGACCGCTCCAGGTGCTGCCGCAACCGCAGGGTCAAGCGGTTGCCTGCACCGATCTGCGCGCTGGTCTCGGCGAACGTCCGCCGCCGGCAGGGCTTCTCCCGGCACGCCCACCGGCGCTGGTCCCACCACAACCGCACCGGCCGTGCGCCATGCGGAACGTCCTTGACCCGACGGAGCTTGTGGGCATGCACCTTCGTCGACAGCGCCCCGCAGTCCAGGCACGCCAGCTGGGACTGGACCCCCTCCACGACGACCGTGCGGACGGCGGTCTCGTGCTCTTGCTCGCGCGTGACTGTGACGACCCGGAACCCTTCCAGGCCGAACAACAGCGTCGTAGCGTCTCCCATGATCGTGGCTCCCGTGATGGCTGATTCGACACCAACCACCCTGCGGAGCCACGAGCCTCTACGCCCTCACGACGCGCCGATCACCCTCCACCGCGAAGAGCCGGTCAAGGTGCTCACCGCGGGGAGGAGTACCCGGCGCTCCCGCAGCCAGGCCACCGCCCCGTCGAACAACGCCTTCGGCCCGCCCCCGCTCGTCCATGCCCGGTCCTGCAGCCACCGAACCAGCTCGTCCTGCATCCCGGCGAACTCGACGAACCCGTAGGCAACGCGGATTTGCCGGGCATGTTCGAGCCGGGTCATCCCCGCACCCGGTACGCCTTCACGCGCGAGGAATCACCAGTGTTCAGCGGCTCGGCGAGGTAGTCGAGGACCTCGGTCGGCACGTCCGTCGGTAGGCCAGGAACGTGCCCAAGAACATCAACGTGGACAGCTGAACCGCGCAACCAGGCCGCATGTGCGGCAACCTCTTCGACTCGATTAGGCCGCGAGCCCTGTCATCAAGCAAAAACGAACGCTCCAGCCCCGCCGATGACAGTGGATGCGAGTAACAGCCTTACATCGCGGCCTGCGCGTCCGTGAGGAACTCGACCGGCACCCCCACCCCCCGCTCGGCCGACACATCTTCCGAGCGGACGCTACAGCGGTATCCGACACAAATTGACCCGGCGCTCCCGATGGATCCCGTTCCGTTGCTCCCCGCGGGCCTACACCCGCAGGTGCCGCATGCACCTAGCTGGCCCGCCCCTCGGGCCGGCTCGCCCTGCGGCCGAGCGATGTGGCGATTGCCGCGACGAAGGGCGTCAGGCAGTCAACGGCCGTCAGGTCACATCGCGTTGCCGGGGCTGAGTTGGGGCTTGGGGCCAGCCGCGCCGGGCCAGGTCGTCCGGCGGGCCGGCTTCGATCTCCCACCATGGCCGTTGCAGCAGGTCGTTCTGTGCCAGGTCGTGGTGCGTGGCGCGAGCGGCGTGCTCGGCTGCGTCGATGACGTCCAGTGCCGCGTCGACGTCGCTGGCCTGCCGGGCGTCACTGCGTACCCACGCTGTGAGGAGTACGACGAGCGCGGGGAGCCCGACGAGCTCGCTGAGCGCGATCATGGCGGTGCCGCCGATCTGCTGTGCCCTGGCCAGCGAGGGGCCCCAGGAGCGGGCGACCCGGGTGTAGTAGTCCGCTGCGATGACATGCCCGGACCCCAGGACGGCCAGGCCGGGCAGCGCGTCGAGCAACCCGTCCAGGAACGCGATCACAGCCCGGACCGGGTAGGACGTCCGGCCGGTGCCCTCGTCCACGCCTAGCAGCGGGAACAGGAACCCGCAGCCCGCGCTGAGCAGCACCAGCCGGGTCAGTTCCAGCAGCGCTGGGTGCTGGAGCCGAGACTGGTCCCAACCGGTCGTGTAGACCAGCAGCAGCAGCGTGATGGCCAGCACCGACCCGGTCAGCGGAAAACCCAGCAGGCGGCCCAGCACCCGTCGCGCCGGGGAGGCGGCTACACCCCGGACCGGGCGCACCGCCCGCCACAGCGCTACCGGGCGGCCCAAGGTCAACCCGACCGGGACCAGTGTCATCAGCAGCACGTCCTGCACCGCTAGGGACCAGAACAGCGCCCGGGAGTAGGTGCCCAAGAACGAGCACGTCACCAGCAGCAGCGACCCGGCACCGGCCCCGACGAACCAGCCGGTCGCTGCCCAGTGCCAGGAGCCAGCGTGGGCCCGCACCTGCCGGACCGCCAGCAGGTAAACGGCGACCACCAGAACTGCCAGCAGCACCGCGGGGACGTCCAACGACCACCCGGTCAACCACCGAGCCGGCGTCAGCGGCGCTAGCTGTGTAGTCACGGTCGGCGCTTCGACAGGGCTGGCGTGGACACAGTGCAACACCGTAGGTCCAGGCCGTCATCGCTGCCAGGCGCGCAATTGAAGGTGCGTCCACCGCGACTGGCCTCTACCTCAACGATTCCAGCGCCTGGACCTGAATCCCAAGAACTAGCGGCAAGAAGCGCTAGCTTCAGGGCGCCGGGCAGCCCAGATCGATCCAGTCGACTGGCCACCAAACTGGTGTACCGGCTGTAGCGGCCTTGCTGCTCCACGCTGAGGAATCCCTCGCCCCGCCGCTCGGGCAACCCCGGCTCGACCGTCACGTGGTCAGCCCCCCGCTCGGCCTGCGGGACAGCCCGCAGGTACTGATAGACCGTCTCCCGGCTGACTCCGAGCTCGCGGGCCAGCGCTGCCTTGGGGGTGCCGCTGGCGACCCGCTGCCGCAGCTGCGCGACCTGCTCGGCGTTCAGGGCCCGTGCCCGGACGCGGTAGGCGCCGCGTTTGCGGGCCAGCGCGATCCCTTCGCGTTGGCGTTCCCGGATCAGCGATCGTTCGACCTCCGCGAACGCCCCCGTCACCGACAGCAGCAGCGTCGTCATCGCGGTGTCGTCGCCGGTGAAGCTCAGCTGCTCCTTGATGAACTGCACCCGCACGCCCCGGCGGTCGGCGCGATGACCCGGATGAGGTCTACTCCACCACCCAGCGCCGCTACCGTCGGCGGAGGGATGCCGGATCGTGTGGGTGCACTCCACTGCCAAAGCCGACCGCCACGCCGCCAGCCTCCAGGCCCGCCTGGAGGCTGGCGTCGCCGCGATCGAGACCCTGGCCGTCAAGGTCGCTGGCCCGCGGGGCCGGTTCAAGACCCGGGTCGCGGTCGAACAAGCCGCCACCGCCGCTCTGACCCACAGCCACGCCGAACAATGGGTCACGTTCACGGTCGCCGCGACCATCACCAAGGCCTACAAGCAGAAACGAGCCGGACGCCCCGGACCCGCGACCAACTACCGCGAGATCCTCACCAGCCACTTCACCCTGCACGCCGACATCGCCCTGGTGGCCGTGTCAACCCCATCTGGCCCCGGGGTGACCCCCAACTCACCCCATTCAACCGGTCAATGCACCCTGCACCCCGGCAGTCACCGCCGGGGCCACCGCGCCGTCCAAACCCCACACCTCTAACTGAGCCCGGCCATCGACCGCCCACACCCGACGCTGGGAGTCAGTCCTGAGTAGCCCGGTAGCCGCCCGCGCCACCGCGGCGGGCCCGGCGACCGCGGCCCCGACAGCGCCACGGGCGGCCTGAGTAGTCACCGAAGCGACCGTACGGGTCAGTCCTCACGAGCCCCGCGCCGACGAACGCACCAGCGACGGACCCAAATCACCACCGCTCCAACGGCGGCCAGCAAGCCCATCAGCGAAGCACGACCGGTACGGACAGCCCCGGCACCCGCGTCAGCCGCCAGCGAGGTGCGACTCGGCGGACGTTCGCCGGTCACGGGCCGCCGCGTTACCCACGGACGAAGGCGCGGCAGGAGCGGCGGAGTTGCGGGCCCGGTCAGCCACGTACGTGCCAGCCATCACCAACAGCGTCATCGGGCCACTCCACGACCTCCAACGCCCCCAGAGCCTCCGCGCCGACGTAAAACGCCAGCCGTGGCAACGGCACCCCCCGAAAGGAAAGGGCCCCGGTCGGTGCTGCACCGGAACCTGCGCGCGCCCTGCCTCCACCACGCGTCCGTGGTTCGGCGAACAGCTGCTGCCCGCGCCGACGGACCGGGCGGGTGACTGCCACGCTGATCAGCGGCAACCGGACCATCGTGACCCGGCCTCCACCCGCAGCCACCCGGTCCCGGCAGCAGATTGAGAGTGCTCCCCATCACCCGGCACGACCCGGTCGGTGACAGCGGAACCCGCGCTGTCCACTCGGCCTTTAACCATCGCCCACCTCGGAGCTCGTTGCCTACGCAGAAGCCCATTTGAGCCGCGACGGTGACGCAGCAGCTTTCCTACCGCGACGCAGATGGCGGAAACGGCAACGCCGAATGTTTACGAGGCCGTGGACACCAGGAGAACAACTGATGACCGAACAGCAGACAGGGAAGCTGCCGGACTACCCAGGGCTGGCCGTCGCCCGGACTGATCTCCCGCAGTTCCACGGTGCCGCGGAGCAACGCGCTCTGGGGCTTGGGCTCACGTACTCAGCATCGTCTGCTGCTCCAGTGTGAACCCATCCGGGCTCCAGGAGGCGCCCCCCCTTCATGTCAGATGGGAGTAGATGCGACATCAACCCCTCCGGCCAGAAGCGCCCGCATGACGGCCTTCTGCGGGGCATTGTCACTTCGCCAGCCCGGCGACGAGGTTGATCGACGCCGCGATGATCACCGCGCCGAGGGGGAACGAGATCCACGCATGATGCAGGGCCATGCGGCGAAAGGCCTTGCTCTGCAGGTCAGTGTCTGACACCTGGAACGTCATCCCGATCGTGAACGACAGGTAGGCGAAGTCGGTGTACTGCGGCGGGTCGTCCTCGTTGAACGACACCCCGCCTGGCGTCGCCTGGTAATACAACCGAGCGTACTTGAGCGTGTAGACCGTGTGGACGAGCACCCAGGAGATGAACACCGACAGGACCGCGAAGCCCGCCTCGACATACTTCAGCGCCCCGGGTGCGTGGCTGGCGCCGAACAGCACCAGCCCGACCGCGATCAGGCTGGCCCCGGCTGCCCCGAGTATCGACGCGTCGGCGAGCCCCCGGGACGGGTTCTCCCGCCGGGAGTGCGCGGCGGTCCCGGCTGGGTCCAGCGGCCAGACCGACGCCCACGTCCAGATGCACAACACCAGGGCGGCCGCGTCCCAGCCGATCAGGGGCGCAGCGCGACCCGTCCTGAACGTCGTGGCCCGACCGCGACACCGACGAGCAGGCAGACCAGGAGCTTGAAGCGGGCCGAGGCGCCTGCGGTCCGGCCACCATGCCCGCTCCGCCCCTTCGATGACGCGACGGGGACAGCCATCTACCTAGCATGGACCAGGAAGGCCGCGACTGGACAGGCCCGTCCGGCGCTTATGGCGACGCGCGCTGCACTTCCCAGCGGACTTGTCGGGTACGTGCCCGAAATCGAAGCGGACCGGTGCCGGGTGCTCGTAGTGGCTGATCTGACGTTCAACGCGCTTCGGCACCGCGGTCCACCTCTCCTGGAGCGGCGCGAGCGGGACCGGGCGCCGCCACGCCGGGGGAGGCTTGACTCGTGGTGACGCTAGGGTTGTGGCGCTGGCGACGGCGCGGGGCACGACGTTGGTGCAGCGGCGCCAGGACGTCGGGCATGGCTGCGACGGCCGTGGTGACTTCGCCGGTTGTTGCTCGCGGGGCCGGATTGCTGAGGGCTGGGGATGGGATGCTGCGACTCGGGGTCCGGCGAGCAGGGCAGCAGGCCCCGGCCGCTTCCGCTCTTGAATCCGCCACGGACATCTGGTTGCGCCGGCAGCGCCGGGGGGCAAGTTAGGAGGTCTCGGGTGCAAGCGTGGCCGGTAGGTGTTGCCGGCGTGCTCGTGCTGGCGACGGGTTGCTCCACATCGATAAGTCGGTCCTCGGCACCACCCGCCCCCTACGTACCTGCAAGTTCTCCTCCGGCTGCTCCTCCCGATTCCACGCCCTCCAAGCCGGCGGGTGCCAGCGCTGTCGGCGAGCGAGTGTTCGGCCGCTCCGCGCAAGGGCGCCCGCTGGTCGTGATGTCTCGTGGACCAGCCAGCGCGGGTCGCCGAATCCTGGTAGTGGGCTGCATGCACGGTGATGAGGCAGCTGGTATCGGGGTGGCCGTAGCTGCGTTGGGCACGCCTCCACCACCGGGAACCGAGCTCGTGGTGGTCCCCGACGCCAACCCGGACGGGCAGGCGGTGCACACCAGGCAGAACGCGCGCGGCGTCGACCTCAACCGCAACTTCCCCTACCGGTGGCAGCCGTTGGGACACCGAGGCGATCAGCAGTACGCCGGCACCGGACCCTTGTCCGAGCCGGAGTCCGCGGCCATGGCCGTCCTGATCCAACAGCTCCGCCCTACAGCGTCGGTCTGGTTCCACCAACCAGTCGACATCGTGGACCTGTCCGGCGGTTCGCCCTTGGTGGAACGTCGCTTCGCCACCGCGTCCGGGCTGGCCATACGACAGCTACCGCGCTACCCGGGCAGCGCAGTGGGCTGGCAGAACGCCACCTTGCCCGGCACAACGGCCTTCGTCGTGGAGCTCCCCCGGCAGGTCCCCAGGACGAGACAGCGGGCGGTCGCCGCCGCCATCCGGAACCTTGAAAGCAGTCCTTGAGGCTCGGGCAGGACCTGAGCCCGTGCACGTGCGCCCGGCAGGCACACCAGAACTTTGCTCCGCACGACGCGGTCGCGCCCACCCTTCGACCTCCGGTTATCCCGCTACACTCGGTGCGCTCTCAGGTTCAGGGATGTAGCGAGCCGGGAAGGTGCGTCCGAGGACGAGCAGCCGGGTATGGCGTCCACTCAGCAGATCTGCCGCCTGGCGGGTAGAGGCGCGGCGTGCGCACCGCGCAGTGCATATTCGTTAGGTCGGTCCTACCGCAGCCGTCGGTGCTGCCGTGATTTCCGAGCCGGCCGGGTTCTCCGGGGCTGGCGTCGTCGCTCGTCACCAGCCAGTGAACTGTCGCCCGGCGGCGCCGCACCACGGTGAGTAACGCTGAGCTGCGCAGACCGATCACGGTCATGCCGTGTCAAGGTGAAGGTCTTCGACGCCCCGAACTGACGCCGTGCGGGAGAACCGCCCTGGCCCAGCAGCGCCAGCGGCAGTCCCGGCAATGAAGCCCGCGTGCGGCAGGTCTTGGCACGTCCCACACCTCAACGTGTCCCGGCATCGTCCGTCCCGGGCTGAACATCTCCCGGCGGTGTGGCACGGCGGTGCGCTGCCGGCTGGGTCTTGTCCAGCAGGTAGACGCTGTAGACCGACAGTTGTTCGGTGGTGGCGCAGGTTCGAGCCCAGTTCATCTGGCTGCGGCGGGGCGCCTAAGCAGCACGGGCCGTCCTGCGAGGGCCAGTAGGACGGTGCAGCTAGCGAACCGGATCTGTGTCTTGTCGGCCGGCCGGGCGAACAGGTGGATGCCGTACAGCCCGGTGAACGCCACTATTGAGCTGGTCGGCCAGTACCCGCGGCGCAGCACCAGGTCGGCGAGCAGCGCGGCGACCATGGCGCTAGCGGTGTAGTAGTCGTAGGTGCCGGGGTCCAGTAGCAGGCGGGCGGCGACACCGACGAGCAGGACCGCGGGCCACCAGCCACAACGCACACTGTCGGTGCTGCCCTCAGCTCCGGCCGAGCAGCGGCTGTTCAGGGGACGGCTGTTGGCGTCGCTGGTGTGGGTGGCAGCGGTCGCGGGGAGGTTGGGGCCGCGGTTGGGCTGGGTGCTGAGGTGTGGGTCGTCGGCGATGTGGCGGGTGACGGGGGAGCGGCACTGCCGGGTGTGGGGGCGACGGTGGAGGTGTGAGCTTCCCCTGAAACCGTGGAGACTTCTTCATGGTGGACGGGCTGTCTTGCAGGGGCAAGTTCTTGCTGGGCGTGTCATCGACCTGGTCGCCGGTGAGTTCCTCGCTGAGGATGACTTCCTCA
>JAABUP010004008.1_pt1 | contig 24838 bp, 21 predicted proteins | sample 5559201 | NCBI WGS metagenome assembly JAABUP01 (sample SAMN10711887, study PRJNA513373) | rock metagenome | isolation source: Antarctica rocks | place: Antarctica
CCGGGGCCCGATGTTCGCCCGAGAGGGATCGTGCTGGTCATGCTGGTCACGTACGCGTCCTCCAGCTGGCTGACCTGGCTGCCAGGAGCGAAGCCGGGCTCGACCGTGTTGACCCGGATGCCGAACTGGGCCAGTTCGATGGCGAAGGCGCGGGTGAGCATGTGCAGTGCGGCCTTGCTTGCCGCGTACGGGGCGCCGCCCGTGGCCGGCGCGTGCCCGGCACCGGATCCGATATTGACGACCGAGCCCTTGACGCCCTTGGTAACCATCATCTCGGCAACGCCGCGGCTGAGTGCGAAGGGCGCCATGACGTTGACCTCGAAGATCGCGCGCACGTCGCTGACGTCCGTTTCCAGAATTGGGCTGTGCGGGTACACGCCAGCGTTGTTCACCAGCACGTCCGGGCAGTTCCACAGTCGACCGACCGACGCCAGCAGTTCGGTGATCCCGGCTTCGCTCGTGAGGTCTGCTGCCAGGATCTCTACCTGCGCCGCGTGTTCACGCAGCTCGCCGGCGTGCGTCTCGAGGTCCTCCGCGCGTCGGTCGGTGAGCAGCAGGGCTGCACCTTCTCGGGCAAAAGCGTCGCTGATCCACCGGCCCATGACGCCGGCAGCGCCGGTGACCACGACGCGTTGGTTCTGGTGGCTGCTCATTGGTCACACTCCTGTTGGTGGCTCATGTTGGTGGGCTCATGACCGAAGCGCTCGCTCGGACGGATCGAGCTGATCGCGCACGAAGTCACCGAGCATGTTGACGGATAGGACGAGGAGGAAGAGGGCCAGGCCGGGGAAGGTGGCCAGCCACCATGCCGTCCCGATGTACTGCTGACCGTCGGACAGCATCGAGCCCCAGCTCGGCGTCGGCGGCTGCACGCCCAGCCCGATGAACGACAGCGACGCTTCGTAGAGCACCATCAGTCCAAGCTCGAGGGTGGCGACGACGATCACTGCCGGGATGACCTCGGGGACGATGTGTTTGCGGATGATCCACAGCGGGGGCGAACCGACGGCAACAGCCGATCGCACAAACTCGCGCCCCTGGGCCTCCAGCGTCTGGCCGTAGGCCACCCGCGTGTATCGAGGCCACCGCACCAACGCCAGGCAGATGACGACATTGGCGAGGCTGGGTCCCAGCACCACCACGGTCAGGATGGCCAGGAGGAAGAACGGCACCGACAGCACCATGTCGGCGACCCGCATGATGATGGCGCCGACGGGGCCGCGCAGCGTGCCCGCGGTGATCCCCAGAAGGGATCCGACGAGTCCGGCGCCGAGCACTGCTGCAAAGGCGATGAGCAGCGACGCTCTCGTGCCATAGACGAGTCGGCTCCACACGTCCCGGCCCAGCTGGTCGGTCCCCAACCAGTGTGACACCCCCCCGGTGGCAGTTCGGGGGGACAGCAACCGGTTCGCGAGGTCGGCACGCAGGGGTTCCGTTGTGGCGAAGACCCCGGGGATGATGGCGAACGCAACGTAGCCCGTGAGGATGACGATGAACCCCCAGACGCGGCGGGATCGGCGCAGCCGTGCCCAGAGCTGAGCGGTGGGCGACTGGGCCGATGTTGGCGGCGCTGGGTCAGCCGCTGTCAGCTCTGCACCTGAACTGTCCGTGTTCCGCTGTGGCGCGTCGGATGGCGTCACGACGCCTCCACAGAGTCGGTCAGGCGCACCCGGGGGTCGATCACCGCGTACAGCAGGTCGGTCATGAGGTTGACTCCGATGTAGATGACTGCGGCGAAGATGACGATCGCCTGCACGACGGGAAAGTCACGGGCCTGGATCGCCTGGACCGTCAGCTGGCCGAGCCCCGGCCACGCGAAGATCGTCTCGGTGATCACGGCTCCACCTAACAGGGCGGCCACCTCAAGGCCGAGAAGTGTGACGATCGGGATTGCGGCGTTGCGAAGCACGTGTCCCAGGAGCACCCGTGCGGTCCCGGCGCCGCGTGAGCGGGTCGTCCGCACGTAGTCCGCGCTGAGCTGCTCAAGAAAGCTCGACCGGGTGATTCGTGCCAGCGTCGCCATGGACAGCGACGCCAGCGTGACTGCCGGCATGATCAACGAGGATGCTCCCTCGAAGCCGGTCGAGGGCAGGAGCCGGAACTTGACGCTGAAGACGAGGATCAGCAGCAGCCCCAGCCAGAACGCCGGCATCGACTGGCCGATCAGCACAAAGGGCATGAGTGCGCGGCCGAGAAACTTCCGACGGTAGTAGGCGCTGGCCATTCCCACCGGGATGCCGACCGCCATCGAGAGCAGGAGGGCAGCGAGAGCGAGGTTGACCGTATAGGGCAGGCGCTCAAAGATCAGCTCCAACGCGCTTCGACCCTGGACGTAGGAGAAGCCGAAGTCGAGCCGCACAAGCTGACCGAGGTAGTTCAGGTACTGGACCCAGATCGGCGCATCAAGTCCGAGCGAAGTCCGTATTCGGGCGATGTCGTCGGCCGTTGCCTGCTCGGGGACAAGCAGTCTGGCCGGGTCGCCGGAAAGCCGAAGAATGACGAAGACGATGGTGATCACGCCGAACAGCTGGAGTGCAGCCTGCCCGGCTCGACCCGCGATGTAGCGGGTCGAACCGGACACGGCCACCTGTCGCAGGCGTGACACGTCAGCCCTTGCCGGAGAGGCTCATCTGGTCGAGATACATGCTCTCCACGGCGTCAGGGGTCCACTTCAGTTCGCTGCTGGCGCCGTAGATGGCGTACTCCTGGTACAGGCCGATCCCGGGCAGGCGCGGCGCAGGATGGACAGCGCCGTGTCGTACGCCTTGGTCCGGGTGGCCGGGTCCGTGCTGGTACGCCCCTGGTCCACCGCCTTGTCGAACTCGGCGTTGGAGTAGCTGGCCCAGATGGTGCCGGTGCGGAACAAGGGGTAGATCACACCGTCGGCATCGAGGCACGAGCACGACCAGCGGCCGAACCGGACGCTCCCCCAGTCGTGAGCCGGGCTCTGCACCTTCTTGAGATAGGTCGCCTGGTCGGTGTTGGAGATCTTTACCGTGAATCCGACGGCCTGGAGGTCGGACTGGATGGCCTGCAGCAGCTGGGGACTGTAGGCAGGTGATGCCGGGAAGTCCAGCACAGGGTTGGGGTTGCCCGACTCGGCGAGCAAGGCCTTTGCCCGCTCGGGCTCATAGGTGAAGTTGGTGGCGTTCTGGGGATAGCCGAAGGCCAAGGGGGTAAGGACGGCACCGACGGGTTTGGCGTAGCCGCCACCGAGGTTCTTGATCAGAGAGTCGTAGTTGATTGCGGCTGCGATGGCCTGACGGACCTTCAGATCCTTGGTCGGGGCGTCGCCCAGGACGTTCAGACCCAGGTAGGCCACGCGCTCGGTCGGCACCGCCAGCACCTGGGTGGAGGGGCTGGACTTCAGCTGAGTGGCCTGGTCGGCGGCTAGCGTGACGGCGAGCTGGGCTCGGCCGGACTGAAGGTCTGCGACTCGGGTCGCAATGTTGGGCACGGCCCGGAAGACGGCCTTGGCTAGCGCCGGTTTACCGTTCCAGTAGGACTCGTTGCGTGCCAAGGTGATCTGCGAGCCCGCCTGAGCCGACTCCATGGTGTAGGGACCGGATCCCATCGGCTGCTCATTGACCTTCGCCTTGCCGACCTTCTCGACGTAGGCCTGGGACACAATGCTGAGCGTGGTGAGGTAGGTCAGCAGTGTCGGCGAGGGCTCTTTGGTCTCGATCACCAGGTGGGTCGCGTCCGGCGCGGTGGCTTCCTTGACGGCGCTGAAGTTCGAGTACTGGGGGGAGTTGAACGTCTTGTCCACGATGCGGTTGAGGCTGAACGCCGCGTCCTTCGCCGTGAGTGGCGTCCCGTCGGAGAACTTCACGTCGTCGCGTAGGGTGAATCGCCAGGTGGTTGGGCCGCTCTGCTCCCAGGCGGTGGCGATCCACGGCACCGGCTTCAGGCTGGCGCTGTCACGCCGCAACAGCTGGTCGTAGATGTTGCGGTAGACCGGGTAGGTGGAGCCGTCGTACTGCAGGCCTGGGTCGAGGGTGCTCGGATAGTCAGTGAGGTCAATGGTGACTGTGCGGTCCTTGGACGCGGCGGCCGTACCGCCACCGCTGGGCGACCCCATGCTGCAGGCGGACAGGAGAACCGTCCCGGCTAGGAAGGCCGAGGCGATCCGCACGGAGCGCCGGGCGAGGTGATGCGACAAGGTGTCCTCCAAATGAGTGATGCAGAAAGGGTCAGCGGTTCATCAGCGGGCTTGCGTCCCGCTCGTGGGTGGGCAGGTCGACCTCGATGGCCTCGGCATACTTGTTGCCGGCGCCGGTGTTGAGCACGACGACCTCCTCGTCCTCGGCGATCCAGTTCTGTTGGTGAAGGGCGGCGACAGCGGCCAGCGTCGCTGCGCCTTCTGGGCACGGGAGGAGGCCCTCGGTGGCTGCGCAGCGCCGGAGGTAGCTCAACAGGTCCTCGTCCGAGACCGATACGGCGACTCCGTTGGTGGCACGTACTGCTTCAAGCACCAGGCGACCTCCGAGTGGCGACGGCACGTTGATCCCGAAGGCGACCGTGTGTGTGTCGTTCTGGGCCTGGACGTCGTCCTCGCCGCGGTCATAGGCCTGGACGATGGGGTCACACCCCGCTGCCTGCACGCTGACCAACCGCGGCATCGCCGCGCCGATCCACCCGATGGCCTGCAGCTCGCGCAGTGCCTTGTAGATGCCGATGAGTCCTACCCCACCCCCGGTGGGGTAGACGATGACGTCGGGCACCCTCCATCCCAGCTGCTCCACGATCTCGAGGCCCATCGTCTTCTTGCCCTCGATGCGGTACGGCTCCTTCAACGTGGAGGCATCGAAGAAACCCCCGCCGGCGACGAGCTCCGCAACCATTCGCCCGGCGTCCGAGATCAGGCCGTCGACCAGAGTCACGTCTGCGCCGGCGAACACCGCCTCCGAGCGAGTGATCGAGGGCGCGTCCGCGGGCATCACGACAGTGGCCCCGATGCCGTTCCTCGCCGTGTATGCCGCCCAGGCCGCGCCCGCGTTGCCGTTCGTCGGCATGGCGAGCCGCTGCACCCCGAGTTCGGCCGCACGGGCGACGCCGACGGCCGCGCCTCGGGCCTTGAAGGAGCCGGTGGGAAGCGGAGCCTCGTCCTTGACGACCAGACGTGGCACGCCGATCTGCCCGCCGAGCCGCTCCAGCGGCAGCAGCGGCGTCATGCCCTCCGCGAAGCCGCGGATGAATCGCGGATCACGCACCGGGAGCAACTCGTGATAACGCCACAGCGTTCCCGGACGCTCGGCGATGTCGGCGGTGGTCACGTCGGCCGCCACGGCCTCCAGGTCGTACCGCGCCAGCAGCGGGGCGAGACAGCAGTTGGAGAGGTTCTGCAGCACGTCCGCGTCGTGGCGGGCCAGACAGCGCGAGCACTCCAGGTGCGTCAGATAGCTGTATCGGCGGTCGGGCGGCATCGGGCGATCCGTTAGTGGCACGCCGGCTAGTATTGGATATAAAATCCAATTCGTCAAGGGGTCATCATCGACGGGACCACCCCGTCAGCGGTGCCTCACGCTTTGAGGACCGCTCCCGGCTTGCTGCGGTCGACGCCGCCTCGGGGGATCCCGTCTGCTCCTACAGTGACCGCGCCCATCCGGGCAAAGTGCCAGGTCGTTGGCTCCTCGGTAACGACCTCCGTCCGGAAGCCGGCGTGGCGGATCCGCTCAGCAGCAGCAGCCGGCCATCGTGCATCCACGACCGCCGTATCGGCGTCGGCATGCACCCTGGGCTCATCGATCGCCTCTTGAGGGGCCATCCGCTGCACGATGTGAGACAGCACCTGAGCCGTCGAGGAGATGATCTTGCGCCCGCCGGCGCCCCCCACGGCGGCGATTGGGCCTTGGCCTGGGACCTCCACGATCACCGGGCTGACAGCTGGCATTCCCGGGACGCCGGGCTTGATGCTGTTGCGGTGTCCAGGGCGTGGGTCGAAGTACGTCATTCCGTCGTTCAGCAGCACGCCGGTCTCGGGCTCCAGCAGCCGTGCGCCGAAGTGGTCGAGGATGGTCTGGGTCAACGCCACCATGTTGCCGAAGCGGTCCACCACGCTGATGTGGGAGGTACAGCCCCACCGAGAAGGTTCGCTCGGCGCCGTCGGCGCCGCGCCACCCGACACGTGGCCATCCGACGAGGAGGGGTCGGGCGCCGCGGACCCCGTGGTGTGTGACCGCCACAGCTCGTGCGCGTACTGACGTGACAGGAGGGTCTGCCACGGGACCGGGACATCGGGATTCGCAGTCATCCACGTCATCCGGTCCAGGTGGGCGAGCCGCAGGGCTTCTGTCCACGCCAGTGCGACGTCGTCCGCGGCGCCGGCGTCGCCCACCGCGGTGGAAGCAATCTCGAACACGTTGAGCGCCTGGACGACCGTCGGGGTGCCGGTGAACTGCGTGCCGAGGATGTTCGCGTCACGAAACGTGCCGACCACAGCCGCCCGGCTGATTCGCGCACGGTAGTTGGCCAGATCAGCGAGACTGAGCAACCCGCCGCCGGCCCGCACATGCTCGACCAACCTCTTGGCGGTACGGCCCTGGTAGAACCCTTGGTGTCCCATGCGGGCGACCGCGTCCAGGGTTCGGGCCAGTGCGGGCTGCCGCAGCCGGTCCCCGGGCGCGAACCCCGGTGGGCGCAAAGCGAAACCGTCGGGAAGAAACATGCCGGCGCAACCCGGGTCGCGAGCCAGCTGACGAGCCTCCTGGACGATCGCCGAGGAGGTGAACCAGTTGACGTCGATGCCACCATCTGCGAGGGCGACCGCGGGCGCCAGCACCTGCTTCAAGCTCAGCAACCCAAGCCTTCGCTGAGCCAGACAGAGAGCCGCGACAGCCCCCGGCACCCCCACTGAACGAGGACCCCACAAGTTGGCGTCGTCCTCAACCGCGGGCCAACCGTAGAGCCCCGTCGTCTGCTCAGGGACCACGAGTCTGAACATGTCGGGCGTCGCCGCTAGCGGACTGGTGATGGGGCCCTCGACGTGGATGTGCTCCTCGACATCGCGTAGGGACGCCACCAGCCAGGCCCCTCCGCCGAGGCCGCTCATGTACGGTTCGACAACCCCGATCGCGAAGGCAGCCGCAACGGCAGCGTCGACTGCGTTGCCACCACTCTGAAGCATGCTCGCGCCCGCCGCTGCGGCTCGCTCATCTGGCGCGGCGAGAACGCCATGTCCCATCAATGGACTGGTCACCCGAGACCGGGCTTGTTCTTCACACGACGATGCTACGGGGTGCCCGGCTCAGCGCCCATGGATCCATGACCGGCCTCGACGCGCTGACACGGCGCAGCACGACCGGCCGTCCGCGGGCGGCCAGCGGCGCAGTGATGGCCGGCTGAGGCGAGAGCAGTGCGTATGCCGGGTGCACGGCATACCGGCCGAAGGGTCGGCAACCAGCGTGGTTGCGGTCCTTCGGCGCTTGGCGCGTCGGGCGTAGGACCGCTCAGATGTCGCAGCTGGGCGCGCTCCAGGTCCGGCCGGCCCGGAAGTCGACGTGGACGTGGTCGTCGTGACCCCGGTATCCCGGCCCGAAGATCCCGCCCATACGGGCGTATCGGGCCTGTCGGGCGATCGAGCAGAACGTGGTGCCACCGTCTGCCGGGACCAGGGCGAGGGCCGTGCCGTAGGTGTGCTGCCCGTACGGTGAGCCGTCGCAGGCCTTGTCGCGGAACCCGGAGGTGACCCGGAGCGGGCGATCGCCGAGCTGGTGGCGCAGCGCCTCGGCCCGCCACATGACCCGCTTGAGGTTCTCCTTGACCGTCGGTCAGGTGCGCCTGACCCGCTTCATGACGCCGCCGACGCTGGCTGGTCTTCGGCTGCTCGGTGAGCGCCTGAGCGCCTACCCAGGGGCGGTGGCCGTCGCCGAGCCAACCTCGATGACCAGGCTGGGGCTGTCCATCGCGCTGCGGCAAGCCGGCGGCGATCTGTCCCTGCTCGGGGCGCGGCACGCGGCCCGTCTGCGCGGGGCGATCATCGGCAAGGACATGTCCGACGTCATCGACGCCGACGTCCTGGCCGTCAGACAACGTTTCACGCACGCACACGTGGTGGTTGGCCATCACCGCGGCGTCGATGCGACCTGGACCCGCACCGGGGACGCGTCGGTACTGTGAATGGACACGAGGGTTCCTCCGTTCGCTGGAAACGACGAACCCGACCGCGTCAACCACCGGCCAGTGACCACGCGGGCGGGGCACTACGGCAGCGGGAGAACCTTCGCGTCTTCCAAACCGAGCCGAGTGGCTCGACGACGTCCACGCGAAACAAGGCAACTCCCGAACCGTCGCCACCCAGCCACACCGATGGACGCCACGGCAGGCATCCCTCGGTTGTGCGTGATCCGGTGCCTGTCCGAGTTGGGCACCCCGCGTGGCGGGACCCGCCCCGGCCACCATTTCCCTAAACCGAACCAGCCTCAGCCGGGAGAGCCGACCCCGAGCCTGTCGATCTCTTTCACGAGCCCGAACGTTTAGTCGGAAAGCCGCACAACCCGAGGCCTTCTCCACGGCCACCGTAGCGACCACCACCCGTCACCAGGAGGCCCTCCAAGTCATACAAGCCGCCAGACACGTCGAGGGCGGCGCGGTCCGTCAGGCGCCAGCGTGACTGGGCGTGGTTGGCCCCGACCCGTGAGCGAGGCTGCTCACTACTCGACGGTTGGCGTCGTTCAGGTCGTGAAGTTGATCGCGGTCACCGTCGTCGATTGCGAAGGCCTGTGGATGGGTCGACGCCTCGTCGATGAGATCTCGGAGAGCTTGCGGGTCCCGATCCAAGAAGGGGAGGCACTGGCCCGAGCGCCCGATGAGATCGAAGAGCGAGTGCACCTTCGCTTGCCACGACAAGCCCACCACCGGAGTGCCCTGGGTGAAGGCGACGATCAGGGCGTGCATTCTGCTCGCGACCACGAGGTCGACCTCTCGGTAGAGCGCGAGAAGGTCCGTCAACCCCGTGATCGCCCTGATCCGACAGCCCGACATACCGACGAACGTCTCCAGTTCCTCAAGGAACGGCTCGTCGGCGCGGTCCGTAGTGAACAGCTCGACCTCGCACCCGTCGGACACCAGACGAGTGAGGTCGTACGCGTGCTCGCGCATGATGGCCTGTCGCCGTGGCTCGTCGATACCGCACAACAGCCGGGGCTCGATGAGGTTGAACGCTACCCGGTTCAAAGGGGAATGCGGACGGTCTATCGTCTGGTCCATGAGAAGTACCGGGTCGACTCCCAACTCGGCCGGTCGCCTGCCGTGCTCGAGGTAAAGTTCGAGCGCAGCCCTGTCTCGGAAGGTGAGCCACTCACAGCGGTCGAGCGCTCGGCAGGCGTCCTTGTGCTGACGGGCCGAGGCGAACGGGCCAATGCCCAGCGAGATTCCGAAGGTCGGCGTCTTGACACTGCGTGCTGTGTCCACGAAGTACCGAAACCGGTCTGATGAGCGGCTCCACCTCTCCAGGTCGAAGATCATGTTGCCCCCGCCCAGCATCAGCAGATTAGATCGGCCAAGCGCCCCCAGAATTCGCGAGTGGCGCGTGCTGCGGGACTCTTTGACCCGCCATGCGGTGTGACCGATGCGGGTCGAGACGAGGCGCACCCTCAGACCCGGCGAGCCTGAGGGAAGGACACTCCTCGCGGGCAGCGCCTCCGGGTCCGGGAAGTTGAACGGGTCGCCACTGTACGAGACCCGCTCCACCGGACCGAACTCGGCGGCGAAGCCATGCAACGACCTTGCAATCAGGAGGTCTCCAAGATTGGCGCTGTCGAAGAAGCTCGCTACGCACGTCCTCATAAGACCTCGGCCCCCCTAGTTCTCAGCCGGCTGATCATGCCTCGCACCACCGCGCGCTCGTCGCGGTCCAGCACTGTAAGCCAGGCGCCGGCGGCGAACAGGGCTGTAAAGAGGGCGACGGCAGCGACGAGCTGAAGGGCGGAGACCAGCCGCCAGATCTGACCAAGATAAAGGAACACTGCGATGAGCGCCGCCATGCGCGGGAGTATCCGAGCGTGAACATGGCAGAAGAAGCGAGCGATGTCCAGTCGCACCGTGCGCACGTACGCGATGTTCATCGCAATGATGTAGCCGATGACCGCGCCGGAGGCGACCGAGATCGCGGCACCGAGTGCACCCAGACTTGGGGTGAGGGCCATTGCCAGCCCCAGGTTGACGACTGCTGCGGCGGCCGTACTCAACGCACGCAGCCGGATCTCGCCGCGAGCGATGAGGACTGTCATCGCGACCTCCTGGGTCTGCACGACGAGACTGGGGACGATGAGCAGCACGGTCACGAGATACACGTCCTCAAACCCTGGTCCGAGCCAAAGAGCGATGAAGGGCTTACCGAAGACGACGAAACCGGCCACGAAGAGCCCAATTACGAGGAGCTGAAACCTGCCTACCCGCTCCATGAGCCTCTGGATCGCTCCGCGTGCATTCGCGGCCACGAGGCGCGAGACATGAGGTAGGAAGAGCCCGTTGACGGCATTCGCGATTAGCCACACGTAGCCCTCGAAGATAGCCGCGATAGCAAAGGCGCTAACCTCGTGGGTGCCGGCGGTCGCGGCGAGGATGGCTGGCATCACGGTGATCATCAACCGTTGGCCCAGCGCGACGAAGAACGACCATGACGTGTACCTGGCGATCTCCCGGCGCATCGAGGCGGACGGGGTCGGCATCCGCCAGCGCCACACCCCTGCACATAGACAAGTGACCGCCCGGTAGACGCTCGTCGCCAACGCCAGGAAGGTCCATCCGAGCACCAACCAGAAGGTCTTGAGGTCCGCGTAGACGACAATCAAGGAGAGCACAACACCACCGGCCCGCCACGCAACGTCGCTACCGCGGAGCGCGGCGAAGCGGCCGAGGCCCTGAAGAGTCCCGTTCGCTGGGTAGAGAGGGAAGTTGAGGATCATCATCGCGCCGGAGACGGCGAACAGGATCCGGAACCTCTGGAACTCCGGCTCCGACAGTGCCGGGAAGAGCGATGGGGAGGCCAGCCAGACCGCGACGAGAACGAGAAGCAGCACGAGGTCCAGGACGATGTAGACACGCCGCACGACGCTCAGCGCGTCCAACGTGCCGTCCCGATCGCCGCGTGCCTCCGAGTTGGCCACGAAACGGGCAACGGCAGAATTCAGTCCGAGGTCGAAGGTCAACAGCGTTACGACGCTGATTGAGAGGGTGAAGAGTGCATACTCGCTCCGGCCGAGGTGGCCGATCAGGAGTGGGGTGACGAGCAGACCCGACGCGATGGCGAGACCGATCCCAAGGTAGGACAGGGCGGCTCCCCGGACAATCTGCGAGCGTCCCGCGGAAGCGGGCAACCTAGAGTTCACGGACGTACCCCGAGGTCTCCTCAAGGATGCTGTCGTAGGCGTCGCAAAGCAGCTGCGCGTTGTGGGTCGCGTCATTGAGCCGCATGCTCGCCGCGCGTTCCTCGGTGCTGAACCGTCGGCAGAGGCTGGGGTCACTGAACAACTTGTTCACGTAGTGCGCGAGCATGTAGGGGGCGTCATGCTGGTAGAAGAACCCCGTGGTTCCGTGCTCAACCCGGTCAGCAACTCCACCAACGTACGAGGCGACGACGGGCACTCCGAGCAGTTTTGCCTCGCTCAATGAGTTCGATTCGTTCTCCACGGTCGATGCCGTCACGAATACGTGTGACCGGAGAAATTGCTCAGCCATGTTCGCCTCATTGAGGACCCCGACGAAGTGGACCCGGTCCTCAAGTCCCAGGCGCTGGGCGAGCCTGGCCACGTACGTGGAATAGCGGGTCTGCTTGAGCCAGCCCCTCACGCCGGATGACCGGATAGGCCAGCCACCCACGAGTACCTGCGTGTCTGGTTGGCGCTCCACGATGGCGGGCAGGGCACGCAGGACGAAGTGCAGTCCCTTAATCGGGTAGTGGCCCTGGGAGACGAAGATGGAGTGGGGCTGGCAGTTCTCGAGCGACCATTGCTTCGCGTAAAAAGTCGGCCGTAGGGTCTCGGGTACGAGGAAGTACCGCGCCTCGGGGTTCCACTGCTGTGACACCGCTTTGTCCCACGTGGTCCGCCCAATCACGTACCTTGCCAAGCGGAGGGTCCGACCCTCCGCTTCGCCCCATCGCCGGTACTTGGCGGCCTGCCGGGCGATATTGTCCCTGCGGACCACGTCACGGAGGGTGAAGCCGTGTGTGACGACAGCGGGAAGGCCAGACGTGTAGTGCTGGCCGATGGTTGAGGACAGACCCTGCAGCCCGACCACGAAAGGGACTCCCATCCGTGTGCAGGCCTCGGCGACGACCTGGGCATGGCCACCTTCGGTCCCGAACACGTGGACCAGGTCCGGCCCCATGCGCCGGATCATGTCTGCGATGGCCGGGGCGGCCTCGCGCTCACGGCCGAACTCGACTGCGCGAAAGGTGGCAAACGACGCGCCTTTCGTAGTAGTTCTGCGTGGCTTACCCGCCCGGGGAAAGGCGATGCTCACCTCTACGTCGGCGCGCGTGACGACGGCGTTGTGGGCGGCCTCCACCCACGTCGGGAAGCCCTCGGCTGGGACCCCGAGCGCCTCGGCTGCCAGCGGGATGGGCGCGTTGACGACCCAGAGAACCTTCATGACTCGACGACGCGCGAGGTGGCTCTGCGCTCCCGAACCACATTGCGAGGGCCGGGAGCAGAAACATCCACGTCAACACGATCGTCGAGAAAATCAGCGTATTGACGAGCCCGACCACAAGCAGGAACAGCCAGCCCCGCCCAACGCTGGCGGCCGCCTCCGTTGGAAGACGGCGACGAAGGAGCAACCAGGAAAGGGCGAAGAAGAGCACCAAGAGCGCTGTCAAGATGCCGTAGCTCGCGAGGAAGTCGAGCCACTGCGAGTGGCCACCCGTAGCCTGGTTCGTACGACCGCTCCCGGCGAGACCGAACGGGCCGTTGGACAGGAACAGCACGACGGAGCGGGTCCAGAGGTCGAGCCGGGAACCGAGGTCGCTGCCTGCTGAGGACTCCCCGTTCAGGAAGCGTGCGAGGTCAATCAGGCGGACCTGGACGTCGGGCGTGAGACTCCCCACCGCCCCCACCGTCCGCAGAACGGCCGAGTAGAAGCCGCTGGCCCAGCCGATGAGTGCGACACCGACGAGGATGATCCGCAGTCCGCTCTTGTGGATGAGGTCTTGGACCAGGAACCCGCCACCAACCACCACGGCGAGCAGGATCGACGTCGCGAAGGCCATCTCAATCAGGACCACGGCCCCGACAATCATGACCACCAGGATGGTGAACTTCCGGGTCGAGCGCACGAGGAAGTAACTGAGCAGGACAAGAGTTGCGGCCAACGAGTAGGCGTAGCCATACCCACCGAGTCCGGAGAAGCTCAGGGAGCCATAGACGGTGGTGCGGATCTCCTCGGTGGTTGCGAGGTACCGCGAGAGCAACGGCTCCGTCTGCAGGGTGACCAACGTCCGCATACCGGTCACCGCGAGGTCGGCGAGCATGACGAACAGGAGCACGGTGCGTTCGCGCCGAAAGCGCTCGCTCGAGTAGAAGCAGAACAGCGCGAAGGCGATGAGGAGGTAGCCGAGCCCTTGGAGATACTGGTCCGACTCCGCGATTTCCGCGGAGTACATCAGCACGATGAGCATCATCGTGGCTAGGGGCCACCCCGTGAGCACCAGGTCGCCGAAGAAGACCGGGCTCCGAACGGCGGCAAGGGCCAGCCAGCAGCCAAGTATCCCGACCTTGGCGATACCGGGGATACGGGCCATCGTGTCCGCGGCGACCCCTACGTCGAGCCACAGGATGACGAACGCTCCACATAGCACGTGGGGCCACAACACGCCTGCCCGCTCGCGCCGGACCGAGGTCATCTGTGCACTTGTGATCGCCGTCGTCACGAGGTCATCTCCCGCAAGCGAGTCCAAAGTAGCCGACGCGTCTGAGGCCCGTCGTGGTTGCGCCGTGCGAGGGCGAAGCCACGCTCCGCGAGCTCGTGGTGCAGCCCCGGTCGGTCAGCGAGGGCCGTGAGAGCGCGGTCGAGGCCCTCCGTGTCGTCCGGCTCTAGGACCATGGCGGCGTCGTGGCAGTCGAGGTAGTCGATCGAGGCCACGCCGCGAGGGCCGATGGCCAGGACGCTGCGTCCCGAGGCCAAGTACTCAGGGATCTTTGTCGAGACCGACAGGGCTACGACCGCCATGCTGTGGGTGTCCCCGGACTCGACGTGCACAAGAGTGTCGGACCCAGCGATCGCAAGGCCTAGCTCGTGCGGTGGGAGCAGCCCGTCGTGCTGGCCGTAGGGGGGGCGGTGCACCGCGGCCCGCTCCTGTGGCTCCGGCTCCGGACCGACCAAACGCAGCCTGATCTCGACGCCGCGCCGGGCGAGGCGCTCGCAGCTCTCGACGAGAAGACCCAGGACGCGCCACCTGTTGCTGTGCAGTGAGCCGGCGTACAGCAACTCCATCGGACCATCCGACGTCTTGGTTCGGGGCAGGGGGCGAACAACGGGCACGGGCACCATGTTCATGACAGGCATCGACTCGATGCCGAACGCCTCGGCGTAAGCGTCCGACATCGCGTCCCCGATGGTGAGCACGAGGTCGGCCCGCCGGGCAAATCGGGTGAAGGCGCGTCGCGTCCACCGACGCATGAGGAGCGCCGACACATTCCTCGAGCGGACCGGCAGGACGTAGTCATCGGTGACGTACAGGACGAACTTCGCATCATACCGTTCACCCAACGACGTGACCTTCGGGTAAAGGGCGGCGGCGTCCCCGCCACAGAAAAACACGATTTGGGGTCTGAATTCGTCGAGCCACGTGAGCAGTGCCGCGTCGTCGAACGGGACCGCGGTCCAGAGGAGCTGACGCAGGAGGCGGACGGTCCGGGAGCCCTTGAGCGCGGCGTGCGTGCGCGCCGGGAACGGTGTGGTCGAGGGCGACTCGGCGGAGACGCGCTCTCCTGAAACCCGCCACAGTTGACCCCCGGAGCGCAGCAACTGCTCGTCGGTGATGCGAAAGTAGCGGTCGCACACCGGGCTCGTCGGGATCTCGCGGTGGAAGTAGAGCTGCGCGAGCGAGTGCCTGGGATAACCCTCGAAGAACGAGGCGAAGGTCTTGCCGTTGTTGGATGTCGCCGAGAACGGGTTGATCGACACGAAGAGGACGCGCGGCAACTCGGTGGATCTGTCGTCCATCGTGTCTTGAGCCTCCAGCAGGTTCATCTGCTGCACCCCAGGTACGGGCGGGGAAGGGTCATCGGCGGATCCCCGCCCAGGCATGGTGGCGACGGGTCGTCGAGAGGATGAAGTTGACGGTGCGCTCGCTCGTGTTCGAGATCAGGTAGTCCTCGGGCGTGCGATCCCCAATCTCGCCCCGCACCCGGTCGGCCGCCATCGCAACCGTCGCGGCCTCCACGACGTCGTGCCCGTCGAGGCCGGTCATCAGAATCCCGCCGGTGTCGAGGGCCTCCGGCCGCTCGATGGAGTCCCGGAGGGTCACTGCGGGGAAACCGAGCAGAGTCGACTCCTCCGCGATGGTGCCGGAGTCGGACAGCACGCACTTGGCGCCGATCTGCAGTCGGTTGAAGTCATGGAAGCCGAACGGCTCGTGGAAGATGATGCCCTCCGGGGCGCTCCAGTCCGGCAGCGCCTCGAGCCGTTTGCGGGTCCGTGGATGGGTCGATACGTAGACCGGCAGCTGCCATTCCTGCTGGACGGCGACAAGGCACTCGAGGAGCGCCGTGAGCCGAGGCTGCGAGTCGACGTTCTCCTCGCGGTGGGCGCTGACGAGGAAGTAGCCGCCCTCCGTCAGGCCGAGGCGGGAGAGGACGTCGGACTGCTCGATCTGGGGGAGGTACTCGTTGAGCACCTCACGCATGGGCGACCCGGTGAGGAGGATGCGGCGGGGGTGGAGGCCCTCTGCCAAAAGATTGCGCCGCGCGTGCTCGGTGTAGACGAGGTTGAAGTCGGCGACGTGGTCGACGAGTCGGCGGTTCGTCTCCTCCGGCACGTTCTCGTCGAAGCAGCGGTTGCCGGCCTCCATGTGGTAGACGGGAATTCGCATCCGCTTGGCCATCACCGCGGCGATGCAGCTGTTGGTGTCGCCGAGGACGAGGACGGCGTCAGGCCGCTCCTCGAGGAGGACCTCCTCGGTGCGGATCAACGTCTCACCGAGGACGCGTCCCAGGGAGGAGGTGTCGACTCCGAGCATGTGGTCAGGTTGACGGATCCGCAGGTCGCGGAAGAAGACCTCGTTGAGGCTGTAGTCGTAGTTCTGTCCCGTGTGGACGAGGACGTGCTCGACGGTCTCGTCCAACCGGGCAATAACCCTCGACAACCGGATCAGCTCAGGTCGGGTCCCGACGACGGTCATCACCTTGAGCATTAGCGTCCATCCAAGTTCTTGGTGTAGCAGTTCATGGAACGACCCTCGCGCGTGTTGGAGGTCGATGACAGCAGCCAACCACGTGCCAGATAGAACGCGTTGACCGAGTCGTTGTCGGCAGCACCGGTGGTCAGGTACGCCGCTCGGGCGCCCCGCTCGGGCGCAGTGGCCTCCCACGCCGCGACGAGCAGGCTCCCGACGCCCCCGGCCTGTCGGCGGCGGGCGACGCAGATCGAGCTGAGCAGGGCGCCGCCCAGCTGCTCCGTGGTGTCGCCGCGGTATGCGAGCGCGCGCAGTAGCCGGGGGGCTGCCGATGGATGGGCCACCACTGCCCTGAGGCTGGCGAACGGGAGGCCGACGAGCTTGCGCCTGACGAGCCGGGCGAAGAATCCCGCCGGCTCGGTCGTGCCCACGACGGCTCCCAGCGGTCGGCCCGAGCTGTCCCGGGCGACCGCGGACTCGTCGCTGATGAACCCGGAGTAGAACTGGGTGAGGAAGGACTCGCTGAGGCGGCTGAGGAAGCAGCCGGGGAAGGCCTCGCGGGGGAGGTGGGCGAGCTCCCGCACATCGGCGCTGCGGCCTCCCCACGGTCACGTCACTCATGTCGCGGCCGCCGGACTGACCTTCTCCCGGTAGGTGTCAGGTGCGTCGGGGTCGAACAGCGAGTTCGTCCAGAACAGGGTGGTCAGCTCGGTGGTCCCGGTGTTGGTGATGTTGTGGACCCACATGGTGGGCATGTCGATCACGGTGGGCGTGTCACCGGTGACGTCGAAGGAGAGGACGTCGTCGGCGAAGACCCGCCGTAGGGAGATCCGGGCTTGACCGGAGAGCACGACGAAGCGCTCCACCTTGCGGAGGTGGAAGTGGTCACCGCGGGTGACGCCGGGGACCGTGGTCGAGACGAAGGTCTCCCCCTGGCCACCATGGGCCCGCACCGTCTCGACGAGGCGCCCGCGGTCGTCCTCATGGGCCGTGAGGTCGATGGGGTAGCGCTCGGGGAAGAGGGACGACCTGAGGGTGTTGAAGAGGTCGACGTCCATGGCGGTCTCGAGGACCGGGATGTCGCCGGTGCGGTAGGTCTCGTGGAACGACAGCAACCGGTCGTAGACCTCTTGGACCGATGACTCGGTGCCCGCAGGGGCGACCTGCTGCTCGGTCGTGGTGAGGCTGTCAATCAGGGCCTGCGCAGCCCGCTGGACGTGCAGTAAGGACACCTCGCGGTCGTTGATCTGGGGCTGCTCGCCTCGCACCACGGCATCCACGAAGGTCGCGACGAACGAGTTGTATGCCGGCTGGCCGTGCTCGCCGAAGAGGTTCGGGAGCCGGACGTCGACGAACTGGCCGCCGGTGGCCTGCGCGTTTGCTTCGAGGATGTCCGCCGCTGCAGCCTTGCCCGCGCCGTACGCGTTGGGGTTGCCGGCATGGATCGTGTTCGCGTAGACGACGCGCGGACTCGATCCCGCCTTCGCCACCGCCTCCGCGACTGCCTCGGCCAAGGCGATGTTGCCGTGCTCCACCTCGGCCGGCGTCGCTCGGTTGACTCCCGCGACGTGGATCACGGCGTCGGCGCCGTGTGCGAGGCCGACGAGGTCCGCCCAGTTGTCCCGCGTGACAGCAACGACGTCGTGATCGGTGAGCGCACGGAGCCGAACCCGGGTGTGCCAGCCAAGGAAGCCGCCGGACCCCGTCAAGACCACCTTCACAGAGGCGCCAGATTTAGGAGCCGCTGGATCTCGGGCAACGTGCGCAGAAGCTCTTCGGTCTCGTCCACTCCGAGGCGCGTTGTGTTCTCCGATGTGTAGTCGTCTGTCATGGCAACCTCGCGATCGCCCTCTTCGAAGTACAGCTCGTACTGCAGCGAGCGTGCGTCGAGAGGGACCCTGAAGTACTCCCCCTGGTCCGTTGCCTTGAGCATCTCCTCACGACTGAGCAGGGTCTCGTGCAGCTTCTCGCCGTGCCTCGTGCCGATGACCCGGATGTCTGGCTCGGCCTGCCCGAGGAGGCTGGCCACCGCCCTTGACATCACGCCGACAGTAGCGGCCGGGGCCTTCCGGACGAAGAGGTCGCCTGGCTCTGCATGAAAGAAGGCGTGCTCGACTAGATCCACGGACTGTTGCAGGGACATCAGAAAGCGAGTCATCCGGGGCTCCGTGACGGTCAAGGGCTGCCCAGCCTGAAGCTGCTGGACGAACATCGGCAGCACCGAGCCGCGGGAGTACATCACGTTTCCGTACCGGGTCACGGACACGGTCATGCGGGACTTCGGGCGGCTGCGTGCGAAAGCAAGCGCCGTCTTCTCCATGAGCGCCTTCGTCATCCCCATCGCGTTGACCGGATACACCGCCTTGTCGGTGCTGAGGCACACTACGGACAGCACGCCAGCATGCGACGCAGCCTCGATGACGTTGTGGCTGCCGACGATGTTGGTCTTTACGGCCTGCTCCGGAAAGAACTCGCAGGAGGGCACCTGTTTCAAGGCTGCAGCGTGGAAGACGAAGTTGGCGTCGACGAGGGCACCTGCGACGCTGTCCTTGTCCCGCACGTCGCCGACGAAGAATTTGAGCCGTGGGTCTGAGAACCGCCTACGCATCTCGTCCTGCTTGGCCTCGTCTCGGCTCAAGATGTGAACGGTCCCCACGCCACGATCCAGGAGGTGGGAAACCATGGTGCTTCCAAAGGATCCGGTTCCGCCGGTGATGGCTACGGTCGCGCCGTCAAGACTTGTCACTTAGCTGGCCTTCCATTGTTCTCGCGTCATGCTCTGCCTCCGAACGTCCTCGCCGAGAGCCCGCCAATCGTCCAGGCGTCCCGGGGGCTCCCACCCGGACTCGGTCAGCCAGCTGGCGGCTTGCTCCTGGCCAAACCACAGAAGTTCGACCCTCCGGGCGTTGGCAGCGAGAGGGGGCAGCAACCTACCGGCAGCGAAGAGCGACATCGTGACCGATCGTGCGGCCGTCCGAGGCACACGACGCGGCCGGCGTCCGCCGAGCAGTTCCATGACGCTCGAACTCGTCAGGCCTTCGCTGGGATGGGTCACGACAGGTGGGGGTTTGAGGCTGGTCGTGGCAAGGTAGGCGATGGCAGAGCCGACGTTCTGCAGCAGCGCCTGAGGACTCCCTGCAGTCCCGGGCCGGGCCACGGTGGCCAGGGGCGAGGCCGCCAGGCGGGCGATCATGTGGGTGACGCGCCGATCGGTGCTGTGGACGCTGGGCGGGCGGAAGATCACTGAGTCGCCGGGAGCAAACAGCGACGTGAGCTGCTCGCCGAGAATCTTCGACCGCGCGTAGGCGGAGAAACCGTCGGTGATACCGGAGGCGTCAAGGCGTTTGGCGCGTCCTTGGACTACCGCGCTGCTCACCTGCACGAATCGGGGTGGGCGGGGAGCCGCTGCGCATGCGGCTGCCAAGAGCCCGGGGAGAGCCCCGTTTGCGGCAACCAGTTTCGATTCATCTCCCTCTGACGCGTCGGGGTTTCCGGCAGCGTTGACCACCGCATCCATCGCGACGAATCGCGATGTCAGGGCGGCGACCAGGTCTGTCTCTCGCACGAACGCCTTGGCATCGTGGGGCTGGAGGGGAGGTAACCGGGGAGCAGCCATGGTCTCCACTGCATGACCGGCGTCGTCAAGGGCGGCAACCACCGCTGTACCGACGAAGCCTGAGGCGCCGATCACGAGGACCTTGCGGGTTGATCTCATGTCACTCCCGCTTGCCGGGCGGAGGCGGCACGCTCCAACAGCCTCAGCAGGTGACGCACGGCGACGTCCTCGCTGTAGTTGTTCCGATAGAAGGTGCGTCCGCGCTCACCCAGAGCGATCACATGGTCAGGTGGCGCGTCGGCGAGCTCGACGATGGCGTCCGCCATGGCCTGCGCGGATCCCTGAGGGATGACGACACCACCTCCAGACTGCCTCACGACGTCCGCTGCGTCCCCGGCAAGCGCTCCCATGATCGGACGGCCCGCGGCCAGCGTGGCCTGGAGCTTGCTGGGCAATGCTGAACGAAAGAGCGGCAGGTCCATGAGGCTGATGAGCTGAACGTCGCCGAGGGCAAGGATGTCGGCCATCCGCTCGAATGGTTGGAACGGCAGGAACACGACGTTGTCAAGGCGCTCCCGGTCGGCAGTCGATCGCAGAGCAGCCTCCTCGACCCCGCCGCCCACGAGCGCGAACCCGATGTCTGACCGTCCCTTGAGGAGTCGAGCGCACTCGAGCAAGACGTCCAGGGCCTGGTAGCTCCCGAAGATGCCTGCGTACATGACCGTGAACCGTCGACGGATCCCTAGCCTGGCAGCGAGCCCGGGGTCCTTGGTGACCGGCCTGAAAGACCGCTCGTCCGCCCAGTTCGGGACGAACTTGATCTTGCTTCTTGGCACTCCTCGGGCAGCGATGTGCTGTGCCATCCCGGGCGACGTCACTGCCACCGTCGCAGCCGCCCGGTAGACCGCGTCGCAGTATCGGTGCAGGACTCTTTCGGCCTTCTCACTCCGTGATCGAAGGAAGCCCGAATTCAGCACGGTCTGAGGCCACAGGTCCTGGACATGGAAGATGAATGGAGAACGGAGCATGGACTTCAGGGCCAATGCCGGGATCGCGGCGGTCGCCGGAGTGCCGTGGACAAGCACAGCATCGGGCCGAGGCAGCCGGGTGATTGCCACGACGGCCGCGCTGGTGGCGAAGCTCAGATAGTTCGCTCCTCGTCGGATGGCGTGACTGTCGTGGCTGGCATAGAGCGGGGCGCGGTGGACGGTGACGCCGCGGATTACCTCGCGATGGTAGGGCCGGAGGCGGTAGTTCGCGAAGATCTTGCCCGTCGGGTAGTTGGGGAAGCCCGTCAGCACGTGAACTTCATGACCCCGCTCGAGTAGCGACCGTGAAATGACCCCAGGCAGGGCAGCGCTGCTCCCTTCGGGGTCATACCACTGAGACACCATGGCAATCCTCATCGCGGCAGTCCCTTGGGGACATCGACGGACCAGAGGTGACTCGCAGAAAGGAGCCGAGGTGACGCTAGATACAGGACAACGATGAGGGCAGTCACAGGCACGGAGATCACGGTGTCGCACCACAGCCAGGTGACCGTTGCGACCGCCGACAGGACAGCCACACCTGTCGACGCCGCCAGGTGAGTGATTCCAAGCGTGCTCACCAGTCGTTGATAGACGTGTTCCCGGTGGGCGTGCAGCAGGGGCTCCCCCCGAACTACGCGCCGCACGAGCGCCGCGCTGGTGTCGGCCGCATAGATGACCAACGGCGCGACCAGGGGCATGAGCGGCGCCCCGCCGGAAAGGCCGAGCAGTAGACCGGACGCCACCAGACCGCCGAAGAGGTAACTACCGACGTCGCCGAGGAAGAGCCGGGCACTCGGGGCATTCCATGGCAGGAATCCGAGTGAACAACCAACCACAGCAACACCGACGAGCTGGAGGCCCCGGACGTCGTGCAACACACCCACAATCCACGCAGCGGCACCCCAAACCGTCATGCTGAGGCTGGTGATGCCGTTGATGCCGTCCATGAAGTTCACCATGTTGACGACTGCGGTCGCGACGAACGCCGCGACGGGGATCAGCCACCCACCGCCAAGGGTTACGCCCATCGTCGCTCCGACGAGGACCTGAGCCGCAAGGCGAAACCCTGATGACAGATCGGTTTGGTCGTCCGCGTAGCCGACGAGGCTGAGCGCAATGCTGGCCGCAACCAACGCCCAAGGGACGTCTCGCGCGTTCGTTGCCGCCACCACCAAAGCACCACAAAGACCCAGCAGGCAAGCGACACCGCCGCCGCGCGGGGTCGGGACCGTGTGCGATGAGCGGTAGTTCGGCACATCGACGCAACCCTGACGAAGCATCCACGAGCGGGCAAGGGGAGCGGCCGTAATCGTGACTGCGAAGGAGGCGAACAGCTCGACCACGGATGTCATGCGTCAACCCGCTCCGACTGGACGCCTGACCGGCTGGCGGAGCAGCTTGCCAGCATCCACGCCCTCGCCTCGTCGTCGTTGGCGAAGCTGGCGTCCATCACGGCTTCCACATCAAGAGCCGGGACATCCACCCGCGCGACCAGCTCGTGAGCCGTGTCTCGCCGTTGCTCGTCCATCGAGAACAGGTCCTCACCTAGTTTCTCGCCGGCGCGGAGACCGCTGTAGGTGATGTCGATGTCGGTGCGACCGGACATCTTGATCAACGTCTGGGCCACTTCGAGGATCTTCACCTGCTCACCCATGTCGAGGACGAGGACCTCGCCGTTGCCGCCAATCGACGCGGCCTCGAGGACGAGCTGGCACGCCTCGGGGATGAGCATGAAGTAGCGCTCGACCTCCGGATGCGTCACGGTGACCGGTCCACCCCTGTCGATCTGGGCGGTGAACGCGTGCACCACAGAACCTCGGGACCCGAGAACGTTGCCGAAGCGGACAGACACATATCGGCCGGTTTGATTCTGAGCGAACGCGGCCGTCAGGCGCTCGGCAGCACGCTTGCTGTAGCCGAGGACGCACGTCGGGTCCGCAGCCTTGTCCGTCGAGATGTTGACGAATGTCACCACCCCCGCCTCCGCGGCCGCCGTGAGCACGTTGAGGGTCCCGACGACGTTGCTCTTCCACGCCTCCAGGGGGTAGGTCTCGAGCAGGGGTAGGTGTTTGAGGGCCGCGGCGTGGAAGACGATCTCGGGGGCCGCCGTCTGGAAGACGGTCCGCAGCGTTTCGAGGTCCCGGATGTCGGCAAGCACGATGTCATCGGTGTCGAGCAGTCCAGACCCGCTGAGGCTCAGCTGCGTTGCTTGCAGGCCCGACTCATCCCGGTCGAGGAGATAGAGCTTGCGCGGCCCGAACCGGATGATCTGGCGACACAGCTCCGAGCCGATGGACCCCCCCGCGCCAGTGACGAGGATGACCTTGCCGGCGATCTGCTCCGAGATGACCCCCGTGTCCATGCTGACGGCCCGGCGGCCGAGCAGGTCGTTGAGGTCGACGTCGCGCAGGTCTGCGGGCTTTGGGTGAGCGCCAAAGAGCTCGGAGATCGGGGGCAGCACGAGCACCTTCAGTCCCGCCCTGTCGGCGCGGTCGCGAAGGTCGCGGATGAGTGCCGCCTCCGCGGACGGCATGGCGATGGCCAGGGTCTCAGCCCCTGAGGTCAGGGCCACCCTGTCCAGCAACAGCCGGTCCCCCCGAACACGGACGCCGTCGACATGCAGGCGTGCCTTGCGCGGGTCGTCGTCGAGGATGGCGACGGGCAGGAAGCCGGCGGTGGGGTTGCGGACCATGGTCCGGACCAGCTGGCGTCCGCCTTCGCCGGCGCCGAAGACGATCACCCGTTGCTGGCCAGTGGCCAGGGACGGGCGGCGATTCCGCCAGGTGCGCACGACGAACCGCACCGCGAACATCGAGCCGAGCGCAATGGCCCCGCTGATGAGCGGCACGGTGCGGGGCACCGGGTAGGGGTGAACAAGCGCCGTCATCACGATGAACCCCAGGAGCGTGGTGATGACGACGGCCCGCCCGATGTCGACGATCTCCTCGAAGGAGCCCCGGGCGTGCCCGACGGCATACGGGCCGATCACCGCTCCGAGGCAGACGTGTAAGAGCACCGCAGAAACGGCGTACCAGAACGTGCCCACACTCAAAGTAGCCAGGACGTCGAAGTCGAGACGCAAAGCCGTCGCCGCGTAGACCGAAGCAAGCCAACAGACCGTGTCGATGAAGGCCCAGTACCAACGAAAGTGTGTCTCCTTCCGTCGGAACAAGACCGCCATGCTGATCCCCTTCGGCCCCGCGTGATTTATACACATTTAGACTATGAAAGTGGACTATAGCCTGTGTTGGGGACGCCAGGCGCGGCATCGCTGAGCCATATGAGACCCTGCCCACGTGACGACTGCCATCCCAACAAGGGACGACGGTGGGGTACTGGCGGTATGCACGGGCAACGTGTGCCGATCTCCCTTCATCGAACGGTTACTGGCGCTGGCCCTGCCGCCCAGCTTCGCCGTGAGCAGCGCCGGCACAGCGGCCCTGGTCGGTGAGCAGATGGACCCTCGGGCCGCGGCCCAGCTGCGCCTTCACGGCGGCGAGCCTGAGGGGTTCGTCGCGCGGCAGCTGACGGCAGAGATGGTCGCCGAGGCGGACCTGGTGTTGACCGCCACCCGGGCTCACCGGGCCGAGGTTGTCTCGTTGTGGCCGCGAGCCATGTCCTACGCGTTCACGCTGGGCGACCTCGGCGACCTCACGCAGGGCCTCCCCGCCGCCCGCAAGGACGTCGATGCTCCGCTCGCGCGTGAGGCCGCACGGACACTGGCCGGTCGTCGCGGTCTGGTGCCGCCCCGGAGGCCTAAAGAAGTCGACATCATTGACCCCTACGGTCTGACGTTCCGCACTTCTCGCTGAGCGTTTGGCCCCCCACTTGTGGATGTCAGGAGCTCGGCGCCCGCGGGGTGTAGCTGGTGGCGGGGATTTGCAGGAGTTCGAGGACTTGTTCTTGTAGCGGGCT
>JAABUP010004010.1_pt1 | contig 24827 bp, 22 predicted proteins | sample 5559201 | NCBI WGS metagenome assembly JAABUP01 (sample SAMN10711887, study PRJNA513373) | rock metagenome | isolation source: Antarctica rocks | place: Antarctica
CCACGACTCGTAGCGCGGGTGGGTTGCGTCGGTGCTTTGTCCGTCGCGGCGGGGCGGGACGGCACGTCGGTCCGAGTGATTGCCTGCTCAAAGAGGGCCCTGGCGGCGTCGTATCACGCGTGGTCCCATTAAGTTCGTGTAGCTTCCCTGACTGGTGTTCGCTTCGGCCTCTGTCGTGGCTGATGTCTCGACCTGTGGTGGCTTGGTTCATCTGCACGGTCGTATAGCGTGGATGGGCTACGTAGCCACCACAGGATTGCGACGGTCATCCACCGCACCTGCGGCGTCTGGTACCACCCGGCGCACGTCAGTCGCCTCGTCGGCGCGCTCGGCCTGAGCGCGCAGAAGCCCAGCGAGCGGGCCGCGCAACGCGACGAGGCGGCGGTCGAGCGGTGGGACCGGGAGCGCTGGGCGGCCCTCAAAAAAGGAGGCCGCTGAGGAGGGCCGCGTCATCGCCTGGGTCGACGAGTCCGGCGTCTCCCTCTTGCCCGGCGTCGTGCGGACCGACGCCCCGCGTGGGCAAACTCCATCCTCCGCGCCCCGCTCACGCGCGACCACCTCTCGGTCATCAGCGCCATCACGCCCATGGGCCAGCTCTTCATTCAGACCCAGGACCGCGCCGACAAAGGGCCGGACATCGTGCGCTTCCTGCGCCACCTCGCCGGCAAGCTCCTCGTCATCTGGGACGGCTCGCCCATCCACCGCGCCCAGCCCGTCAAGGACGTCCTCGCGCAGGGCGCGGCCGCCCGCCTCCGTATCGAGCGGCTGCCGGGCTACGCGCTTGATCTCAACCCGGACGAGGGCATCTGGCAGCCGCTCAAGCACGTCGAACTGCGCAATCTGTGCTGCTACGACCTGCCCGAGCTGCGCCACGCCCTGCGCGCCGCAGTCAAGCGCTTGAGCCACAAACGCCACGTCATCGCGGGCTGCTTCGCCCATGCCGGCTATGACCCGCCCTGTTAGAAGCTTACGCGGAGGTCAGTAACGGCCAAGGCAGCCGCTTACGCTGATCTATTCGGACGCGGTCCTATACTAAACCTATGGCTGATATCGTCGGTGTTCCATACATTGAGGCGGGGAATTTGGTTTCGCGCGCGGGCGTGCAGGTCGCGGTATCCACCCCGCTGCCCAGCGGCGGTGGGGCCAGCAATCCCCATGTCTTACTGAATGACTCGGCGCATCGCTTGCACGGGCACCCCCTCTCCGCCTTCGACCGCACACGGACGTACGACACGTTCGATGGCTGGAATGAGGCGTCAACGCCGGATTGCTACACAATCGAGTTTCCAGAGCCCGTGTCCTTCACTTGTATCGAGATGACAATGGGTTTCCCGTTCCGTGACGGCGGTTGGTGGACATCGCTTGGCGTCGAAACACGCGCCGGGACAGGCGACGATTGGATCCCGGCGCGCGACCTGACCATCACGCCGCCCTACACGTTCGAGGACAAACGCGGCGAGCGGCGTCCATTCGAGACCTATGTCCTCTCGTTCGCGTCCGTGCGTGCGCGGTCGTTCCGTCTCATAGGGCGTCCCGGTGGCTTGGCGCAGTTCACGTCGCTGGCCCGTGTGGCCGCTTACGAGCGCGATCTTTCGCGCTGGAATCCTTTAATCCTGCGCGAACCGCCCGTGCCAAACATCTTTCGCCTGATCCCACCACGCACCGTGTGGACGCTGTCCGAGAATCTGGCCAGACTGACCGGATTGACGATCGAGCTACCGATGATGGAGTACTACCTCGACCAGCAGCGCCATCAGCAGTTCTGGCAGCGCACCGCGTGCAACTATCACGGCGAGCCAGAGTTGTGGTTCCTGTACGGGCAGGCTATCGGATGGACGGCCTGGAATCAATTGAACGCTACCCCTATGTCGGTCGGGATTGAGCACAGCGCCGTTCCCAATGTGCGCACGCTTTTCCATGATACCTTGGCATCCGCCCACGTGCCCATCGTCGTTGATGACCGCGTGCTCGGCGTCATGAGCACATCGTACGTCATCCTCGGCGACACGTTCGATTGGAGTTGGCATCGCGACTGGGCGCACCAGCATAACATCCCGTGGCGCGCGTACCAGGCTGCCGTCAGGCGTACGCTGCACATGTCGCGCGACCAGATGGAGGGCGCGGCGGCGTTGTTAGGGACGATTGCCAATACGATCGTGAATCTGGCGCACCACTTGGATCGGACGCAGGATGACACCGATCAGCGCGCGGCGCCGCCACGAGATCGTCCGTCGAGCGATCGATCTGATGGAACAGCACCTGGAGGCTCCTATTACCGTCGCGGCGGTCGCGCGCGCCGTGAACCTCAATGCCCCCTATTTCTGCACTCTTTTTGCCGAACAGACGGGCCTCACTCCCAGTGAGTATCTCATCAATCTGCGCCTCGCCCGCGCCAAAGAGTACCTGGAACACACAACGATGTCGGTCGCGGACGTGTGCGCCGCGCTTGGCTACGACCCCAGCTATTTCTCACGCCTTTTCAAGCGACACACGGGTCATGCCCCCGGCCACTATGCCCGCTTGATGCGCGCGCGCTGATCCCCTCCACCCTCGACGCCATCCGCGCGGCGCGTCCCGCCGATTCAATTCACCGTCGCCATCCGTCCGACCCATTAGATTCTATTTTCACTTTGGCAAAAATAAGTCATGCCTTTGCGATGCCAACGCCATATACAACGTGGGTGAGGCGTCGTATAGTAGCAAACATAGGTCGCGCACAGTGCGCCTGTCGTCGCAGCGCCACAGGAGTTCGAGGATGAATTCAGCCACGCGCCGTGCCCGCCGCTCTCCAGTTATAACGGGAGCTCCGGGGGCGGCGATCGCGAGATCGCGCCTGCCCTGGCACAAGGACGTGCGCCGAAACTGGCCGCTCTACCTCATGGCCCTCCCCGGCGTCCTCTCGATCTTGATCTTCGGGTATGGGCCCTTGCTCGGTCTGGTCGTCGCCTTCAAAGATTATGATCCGTTCCTTGGCATCCTTCAGAGCCCCTGGGTCGGGCTCGACAACTTCCATCAAGCGTTCGCCAACCCGTATTTCTGGACAGCCGTGCGCAATTCGGTGACCATCGGCATCCTCAAGCTGGCGGTCGGCTTCCCGTCCGCCATCATCCTGGCCTTGCTCCTCAACGAGGTCCGCGCGCGCTGGCTGAAAAGTGTCGTGCAGACCGCAACGATCATGCCTTTCTTCATGTCGTGGGTGGTCGCCGCCGTCATGTTCCAGAACCTGCTCGCGCCCGACGGCGCGGTCAACGGTGTGCTGCAGCACGGACTGGGCCGGCAACCTGTCCCGTTTCTCTCCGACCCCATCACGTTCCTGTGGGTCGTCGTGCTGCAAGATACTTGGAAGTACGCGGGATACTACGCCGTGCTGTACCTCGCGGCTATGTCGGCTATCGATCCGGTCCTCTACGAAGCGTCCGACGTCGACGGCGCCAACCGCTGGCAACAGACGTGGCATATTACGCTGCCGGGCATCCGTTCGACCATGGTGACCCTGTTTGTGCTATTGATTGGCTACCTCGTCAGCGCCGGCTTCGAGCAGATCTATATCATGTACAACCCATCGGTCTATGCGTCGACCGACATCATCGAGACCTTTAGCCTGCGCCTAGCCTTCCAGCAGGGAAGCTACGGGTTGGCGACCGCGATCGGACTCGTCCAGGCCAGCGTCAGCCTAGCGCTGGTCCTCGTCGTCAACTTTCTGGTCAAGCGATTCAACCAGGAGGGACTCTTCTAACATGGCACAGATCCTGAGCGCGGCGCGACCGCGCGCGGTGGCCCGCTGGAAGCGGCGGCCCACGCTCGGGCAAGGCGCCATCGTCGCTGCGTTGCTCCTCATTTTCTTCGTCACGGCCTATCCCTTCTTCTTTATCCTCTCGTTCGCTGTCATGCCCTATAAGAACTACGTGAGTCAGCCCATTCATGCGTTGCCGTCGGGGTTCACCCTGCTGTATTTTCAACAACTGCTCAACACGCCTCAACTCATGCACGCGTTCGAGATTTCCGCGCTCAAGACCGGTGTCGGCACGATCCTCAACGTTCTGGCCACGGCGATGGCTGGCTACGCCCTCTCGCGCAAAGAATTGCGCTTCGGCCGCATCCTCACAGTCCTGTTCCTGATCCCCCTGTTCGTCGGCGGGGGCCTGATCCCGTACTTCCTGGTTGTCCGCGCCACCGGGTTGCTCAATACATTCGGGGCGCTGGTAATCCCCGGTTTGGTGGCCCCGTTCTACTTGTTCGTGGCCCGCGCCTTTTTCCTCGAGTACCCCCGGGAAGTCATCGAGGCGGCCCACGTCGATGGGGCTGGTCACTTCACCATCTTCTGGCGTATCATCTGGCCGACCTCGGTCCCCATCCTGGCGACGATGGCCATGCTCTACGGGATCAACCACTGGAACGAGTATTTCTGGCCCAGCTTCCTGGTGCAACAGGATCTCTATCCGGCGACCGTCGTGCTGCAGGCGTTGATTACCAATCGTGACATGCTCGCCGGATTGGGGCTGAACCAGCAGGTCGCGTCGGCGTCGTTCGTGGCGGCCATGGCGGCGGTCATGATCATACCCGTGCTGATCGTCTACCCCTTCTTGCAACGCTACGTTGTGCGGGGTATCTTGCTCGGCGCCCTCAAGGGGTAACGACAGATATGTTGGCGCCTCGAGTACACGACCGTGAAAGGAGGGTAGTAGAAGAGTAGGAGGAGGGGCAGGCTAACTCACGACCAGCACGAAAGAAATCCTTGATAGTTGTTGCATATCTGACAAGGGAGGAGACAGCATGTCCACGTCCACAAAGAAGATGGAGCGCCGCGCGTTTATCCGCGGCGTGGGCGCGACCGCGGCCGGTCTGGCGGTCGCCGGCTTGAGCGCCGACCACGCGTTGGCCGCGGCGCCGGAGTCGCGCGCCGCGCTCACGCGAACGAATGGGCCGGATGCGGTGGTCCTCTGGGCCCCCGGCAGCCCGAGCACGGTCAAGAATTGGAGCGCCGACCCGATCTTACAGGCCGTCGAGAAGGCGACGAACACCCAGATCACCATCGTCCAATACTCCTTCGACCACTACACCGACCACGTCAATACGGCGATCGCCAGCGGGAAGGTGCCCGATATCATCGCCGGCATCTTCCCCGGCAATGACGCCCTCATCGCGCGGATGGCCCGCGACCATATCATCGCCCCGTTCGAGGGACAGGTGGCCGCGGCGGCCCCCTTCCTCGTCAAGGAATACCAGTCGAGCAGTATTTATGACGAATTGAAGGTTGGCGGAAAGATCTACGGGTGGCCGGTCGGCTGGAACCAGGGGACGGGACCCGACTCGACCCTGCACATCCGCAAGGACCTGCTGGACAAATTCGGGATGGCGCTGCCGGCTACGTTCGACCAATACTTCGCTTTCCTGCGCACGGCCAGGCGCCATGGGTCGACCGGTGTCATCTTCAGTGCGGGAGCCGCGGGTGGCCTCGGGCACGTATTAAGTCCGTTCGCCGGGGCCTACGGGCTCCCGTGGGAGGGGTGGGTCAAGTCCGGGGGCGGCTATGCGTACGCGCAGATCCAGCCCGGCATGAAGCAGGCGCTGCTGCTCTTCCGCAAGATGGTCGCCGGCGGCTTGGTCGATCAGGCCTCGTGGTCGGACATAAATACGGCGCGCGACAAGTACGTCGCCGGCGAGGGCGCCGCCCTCTTCTTCAACGGCGGCGGCCACGTCGGCCGCATCCAGAACGACATGACCCTCAATGGGAAGGGCTACAAAGACTACATGCTGCCGGCTTTGAGCAATGGGACGGGCCATCGCGGCTATACGTCAATCCCGAATTTCTTCGGCGAGACGTTTATCGGTGGCCTGAGCGGGAACAACCCGGTGGCGGCGGCGCGCGTGCTCAATTACCTGGCCAGCGACGCAGGCACGAAACTCACCGCGCTGGGGATCCCGGGACGAGACTACAAGGTCGTCGACGGCCAGGTCAAGCTGCTCCCGCAGCGGACGAAGGACGGCTTCGCGGCGCAGTCCGGCGACACCGGCGCGCATCCCCTGGCGACCCCGATCGTCAGTTGGGTGCCGCAGAGCTTGCAAGACTTCGCCCTGCTCTACGGCCATGGCGCGGACTTCAAGCGCTTCTACGATCAGGCCTGGGCCAACCAGCGGCGCTATCAAATTCCGACCTACGGGACACTCGTCGCCAGCCCCCTGTGGACAAAGTTTGAGGCGACCAGTAACGACCTCACCGCGCGCACGTTCCTCCAGATCGTGCGCTCAGGGTCGGAGAAACAAGCGTCGGTCCTGTTCGATCAATTCGTGCAGCAGTGGAAATCCCAGGGCGGCGACGCGGCCCAGACCGAGATGAGCGCGCTCTTGAAGGGTCTGTACCACTAGGCGCCCTCTCCATCGCTATGCTGCGTAGGCGGCGGGTCGAAAACCTGCCGCCCTACGCATCCATAACAAGTAACCAAAGGACAGGACATCATGGCTACCAGCGACACGCTGCGGATGCTTGCCGCGCACCCTGAGTGGATCGCGCCACGCTCCGACCTGCGCGTCTTCCTCGGGGAGCCGGGCGCGCCCGAGGCGACCAAGACGACGGTCGAGCCGGGCAACGCCTTCTCGCCCGGCATGCGCACCTTCGGCGTGACGTGGTGGCTGCGCTTCCCCGCTAACGACACGTTCTTCGCCCCTGAAACGGCGCCCCTGGACGCGTTGCGGTGGCGGTATGAAGAGGGCTACCTGCCCCTGATTCACTGCGATACGGCTGTTGGGGGCCTGGCTGTGCGCCATAGCTTGTTCCAGGATGGGACAGCCGATGCGCGATCCGAGGCCGTGTGCGGCCGTCTCCAACTGACGAACACGGGGAGGGATAGCGTGTCCGTCCAGGTAACCCTGGCGCTGCGCTCACTCGGGCCGGCCGGCGGACCTCTTCATGCCCTCGCCGTCGGGGCGGATGGCGTGAGCCTGGGTGTGGGCGACGGCGACGCGCCCCTGCTCAGCGTCGACCACGCGCCGACCGCGCTGGGATGCGGCGTGGGCGATCCTACGTCCTGGGCCCGCGCCGCGAAGGCGCCTGGCGCGCAGTCTGTCGCCGATCCCGAGGGGTGGTGTTTCGGGTTGCTGAGGTATGATGTGACGCTGCCGCCGGGCGCGACCTGGGATGTCCACATCGATTGTCCCCAGCAGACCCACGGCAACCTGCATCACGAGTTGCCGGGGACCGCCGTCCCCGCCCCGGAGCGGTACGATATACGCGCGACGGCGCATCTCGCCCGCTGGCGGAAGCTGCTTGATGTCGTCGACCTCGATGTGCCGGAGCGCGCCTTCCACGACGCCTTCCTGGCCGGCCTGGGCCACATGCTCACAGCGATGGTCGGCGACCAGGCGCGTATCGCCCCCCTTGCCTATCCCCTGCCCTGGCTGCGCGACAGCGCCTACATCATCCGCTGCCTCGACCTGGCCGGCCTGCATGACGTGGCCCACGCGGCCACGGAGTACTGCGCGCGCAACGATTTCTTCGGCGGTTTCGGCGCCGAGGGCGACGCGCCCGGCCAGGGGATCTGGGTGCTGGTCGAGCATTATCGCCTCACCGGCGACACAGTGTGGCTCGCCTCGGTGTACCCGGACATCCGGCGCAAGTGCGACTGGATCGTCCGCATGCGCCACACGGACCGTCCGCTCCAGATCACGGTCGACACGCCGGTCCTCGCCTTCACGCACGCCGAGCGCGCGTCTGGGGTCATCTGCCTCGCCGCCCGCGACGGTGTGATCATGGGCGCGATGGACCACGGTATCGCCCACGCCGTGGGCTGGGTCAACCACTGGGCGCTCTGCGGGCTGCGCGCGGCCGCCGATGCGGCGCGCGCCCTGGGGCATCCGGAGGATGCCGCGGCCTACGACGCCGAGCGGTCCGCGCTGTGGGCCTCGCTCCGGGCGTACGCCGAGGCGACGCCCGCGTTCTTCGCGCAGGAACGCACCGTGAACAGCGTACTATGGCCGACCCTTGCCTGGACAGAGGCTTCGGACCGCGCCCGGCAGGGGTTCGACGCGTGGTGGCGGGAGAACCGGGGGCGCGAGGACGGCTACCGTCCAGAGCCGTACTGGCTCTATTTCGAATTCGCGCAGGCGCACAACGCCCTGCTGTTCGGGGAACGCGAGCGCGCGTGGCAGGTCGTGGAGTACCGGCTGCGCCACCAGGACTTGCCCGGCCTCTACGGGTGGCGCGAGGGCGGGGACGGGGTGGGGACCGAGAACGTGATACATGGCGTGACGTTGATCGATCAACTGCGCGGCTGCCAGCGGGTCGACAGCATTACGCCGCATGGTTGGTCTCAGGCCGAACTGTGGCTCTTGCAACGCGCGCTATTGGTGGAGGAGTGGGACAATGGGCTGCTCCTCTTCGCGGGTGTTCCCGCGCACTGGCTGGAGCCCGGCGGGCGCGTCGCGTTCCGGGGGTTTCCCACCTGGTACGGACGCGTCAGCGCCGAAATCCAGGTCGATGACGCGGGCCATAGCGCGACGATCACGCTATCCGGCGCGAGGGAGGGGACGCCGCTCTGGATACGGCTGCCCGATCGGGAGATCGAGGCCGTGAGCGACGGCGTCACGCTGTCGATCCGAATCGAGTTGGCGGCCGATAGATAGAGGGAAAGAGAGAGGCGAGAGGGAAAAGATGCAACTCAGCCGAGAGGTTGTCGCGGAGCGCGTGCGTGCGGAGATCGAGATGCGTGTCCTGCAAGGATATGCGGTCGATGGGTCGCGCGAAAGGTGGGAGAGCGCGCGCGGCGACCGCGCGGCCCTGTTGGAACTGGGCTGCCGGTTGCGGGATTTGCCGCTGCGCGACGACTGGCCCTACCACGAACCATCCGATCTGGAGAGCATTCGCGTCGCCCGGCCCGATCCCATTGCCCTCCCATCCTTCTACCTGGCCGAGGATGAGATTCAGGCTAAAATCCATGGCGCGTGGCTGGGGCGCGCTGTCGGATGCGTGCTCGGGAAGCCGCTGGAAGCGCATCTGTCCCAGGACGAGATACGCGGCTATCTAGAGGGGGCCGACGCCTACCCCTTGGACGATTATGTCCCGGCGCAGTCGCGCAATGGTACGATCCTACGGCGTGACTGTGTGCCGAGCATGCGCGGCCACGTCCGCTATGCGCAGGAGGACGACGACCTCAACTACATGTGCCTGGCCGTCAAGTTACTCGAGAAAGCTGGCGTCCACTTCACGACGTTGGACGTGGGCATGAACTGGCTCAACTCGATCCCTTTCCTGTGGACGTGGGGGCCGGAGCACGCCGTCTACCTGAACCTGGCCACGGCCGTCGGCGAGCACGAGGTCGCCGAGATCGATCTTGAAGAAGTGACTGGCTATCTGAATCCAGGGGTGGAATACATCGGCGCACAGATCCGTACCGACGTCTACGGCTATGTGTGCCCCGGCAACCCGGACTTGGCTGCGGAGTTGGCTTGGCGCGACGCCTACCTGACGCACCGCAAGAGCGGCGTCTACGGTGCCATGTGGGTCGCGGCAATGACGGCGGCGGCTTTCACGCTCATCGACATGGAAACGGTTATCCGCGCCGGTCTCGCACACATCCCCCACCAATCGCGCTTTGCCGAGGCCATCCGACGCACCATAGACTGGTATCATTCGGACGGCGATTGGCGCCTGACGGGCCGGCGCATCGTGGAACAGTATGATCAGTATGGCTTCGAGGGCGCCATCAGCAACGCGTGCGTCGTCGCGGCTGGCCTGCTTTATGGCTGGGGCGACGAGACAGCGCCGCTAGCCGAACGCTTCGAGCGCGCCATCACGGTTGCCGTCCAACTCGCCTATGATACCGACTGTAATGGCGCGACGGTCGGTTCCATCCTCGGTCTGATGCTGGGCGTCTATGCCCTCCCTGTCAGGTGGACGGCCCCGCTCAACGACACGTTGCGCACCTGTGTGGCGGGCTTCGGGCAGGAACGCATCGGCGACATGGCCCGTCGCACCTATGAGCTTAGCCGCATTGTCCGTGCCTGCCCGTAATCCCTGCAAGGAGCTTCGCACGCAACCCAGGGCTCGTGAATTATCGATGAGAGTGCGTCCCGGGGCGGAGGAGGTGGAAGGCTTTGGCGGGGTGTGTGGCGAGATGACGGCGGTAGGAAGCGATCGCCGTCTGGCCGGCGCGGCGGATGAGGGTGAGGGCGAGATTGCGCAGGGCGGCCATGACCTGGGGGGCGCCACCGCTGCGCAGGCGCGAGGCGTCCGCGCCGAAGGTGACGTCGCGGATGCGGTGGCGAACCTCCACGCTCCAGTGGCCGCGGATGAGGGCGAGCAGGCGGCCGGCGTCGGCGCGGCGCGGCGTCAGGCTGGTGAGGAGGTAGACCGTCGCAGTGCGCGTGCGGTTCTGCGCGCGGACGGTGCGCACGAGGCGGGCGACCTGGGCGATGCGCGGGAAGGGGACATACGGCGCCAGGTAGGCCGAGAGGCGCGTGGTGACGTGCAGGGTGCGCGTCTCGACGCGGCCGTGGGCGCGATCCGTGGTCGTGGCGGAGCGCGCGGTGGCCTGCGGGTCGGCGACATACGCCTCCACCTCGGCGTGCAGGCGGGGCTGGTTGTCCGTGACCACGCGCAGATAGTCGGCATGCTGGTCGAGCACGACCCGGGCGGTGGCCGCCTGGGTGTGCAGGGCGTCGGCGGTGACGACGCGGCCGCGCAGCGGCAGGTGGGGCAACACCTCTTGGGCGATGGGGATCTCGTTGGTCTTGTCGCCCACGCGCACCTGCAACAGCGTTTCGCCCGTCTCGTGCGTCGAGACCGAGAGCAGGTGCGGGGCCGGCTGGGTGATGGTCACGGCCCCGCGTACGACCGTGCCGTCGAGGGCCACCGGCTCGCGGTCGCGCAGGGGGCGCGTCCGACGCGCCCAGGCCGCCAGCGCCGCTTCCAGGTGCGCCGCCGAGAGGCGCGGGAGCAGGCGGCGATAGAGCGAGCCGGTCGGCGTGAGGTGCCGGCGCGCCCCGACGTGACGCGCCAGGAGCGATCGACGGTCGTGTGTCCACTGGCCGACCGCGTCGAGCGCGTCGCAGCCGCAGAGCAGCGCGGCGACCAGGCAGGTCAACAGGACGGGCAGGTCGTCGCGTTGGCCATGGCGCGAGCGCGGGTCGGGCACGGCGGCGAAGACGGCGGGCAGGGTGGCCAAGGCCGCCTCCGGCGATGTGGTCACGCGTCCGGCGGCGGTGTGGGCCCCGAGCAGGGTGAGCACGGCGGTAGGTGGCCGGTCTGGTCAACGTGCGTCATGACTACGATATTCCGTTGCGCTATGGTGTCGACCAGTGCATCGGCGACACCATCGGACCGGGTGGCATCTTCAAGGCCCTGCGCACTGGGCCGACCTGGCTCGCCATCCTGCGCGATGTCGAGCGCCTATGTCCCGACGCCCTGGTCCTCAACTATACCAACCCCATGTCCATCCTGACGCTGGTGGCGCTGCGAGGAACGCGCATGCGGACGATCGGGCTATGTCACAGTGTGCAGGGTACCTCGCACCAGATCGCCGGGTACCTGCAGGTCCCCTACAAGGAGTTGGAGTGGCGGTGCGCCGGTATCAACCACAACGCATGGTTCATTGAGTTGCGGCACAAGGGCGCGGATATGTACCTGCGGCTATATGAGCGCGCCGCGGTCCACGAGGTGTACGAGCAAGACCCTGTACGTTTCAATGTCATGGCGCACTTCGGGGCTTTTGTGACCGAGAGCAGCGGCCACTTCTCCGAGTACGTCCCCTACTACCGCAAGCGACCCGACCTGATCGAGCGATACACACGCACCGGCTACCTGGGCGAGAGCGGCTTCTACGCCAACAACTGGCCGCGCTGGCGCGAGGAGAACGACACGCGTATCCGCGAGATGCTCGCGGGGACGCGCGAGATCCCACGTGCGCGTAGCGCCGAGTACACGGCCACGATCGTGGAGGCCGTGGCGCTCGACCGGCCGCGCGTGGTGTACGGCAATGTGCGCAACACCGGGTTGATCGACAACCTCCCCGACGGCTGCGTCGAGGTGGCGTGTCTCGTCGACCGGAACGGCGTGCAACCGTGCCACGTCGGGCCGCTGCCGGAGCAATTGGCGGCGCTGAATCGCGCCCATATGGTCATCCATAGCCTGATGGTCGACGCGCTGTTCTCCCGCGACAAGGAGGTCGCACGCTACGCCTTGATGCTCGATCCACTCACGGTCGCGGTGTGTTCATCCGCCGAGATTGGGGCCCTATTCGACGAGATGTGGGACGCCGAACGCGACGATCTACAGCCGTTCGAGTGACCCGTTGCACGGCGCCCGCAAACGCCGCTCTCACCCGCCCAATCAGCTCATCTACCCAACAAGGAGTTCTCAATGCCTCTTCCGGCGGACTATACGGAGCGTGTCTATGCCGGGGTGCTCGGCAAGATCATCGGCGTCTATCTGGGCCGCCCATTCGAGGGCTGGACCTATGAGCGGATTACGGCAGAACTGGGCGACATCCAGTACTACATGCACGAGCGGTTGGGCGCTCTCCTCATCGTGCCCGACGACGATATCTCCGGCACGTTCACATTCGTGCGGGCCCTTCCCGACTACGGCAACAGCCGTGACCTGACCGCGGCGCGGATCGGCCAGACATGGCTCAACTACATCATTGAGCGGCGCACGATCTTGTGGTGGGGCGGCCTGGGCAATTCAACCGAACACACCGCGTACCTGCGCCTCAAGAGGGGTATCCCGGCGCCGCGCAGCGGCGCGATGGAGCTGAACGGCAAGGTCGTGGCCGAGCAAATCGGGGCGCAAATCTTCATCGACGGATGGGCCATGGTCGCACCCGGGGACCCCGAGTTGGCGGCCGACCTCGCGCGGCGGGCCGCCTCCGTCAGCCATGATGGCGAGGCCGTTTTCGGGGCGCAGATTATCGCGGCCATGGAGGCCCACGCCTTCATCGAGCGCGACCTCGATGTTCTGCTTGACACGGCGATTCGCTTGATCCCGCAGGACTCGGTGATTTATCGCCTGATCTATGACGTGCGAGAGTGGCACGCGTCGCGGCCGGACGACTGGCGCGCCACGCGCGCGAAGATCGCGGCGACCTACGGCTACGACACGTACAAGGGCAATTGCCATATAGTCCCGAACCATGCCCTGGTCATGCTGGGGCTGCTCTACGGCGCCGACGACTTCCAGAGGTCGCTCATGATTACGAATACGTCTGGATGGGACACCGACTGCAACGCGGCCAACGTGGGCTGTTTGCTTGGCATTAAGAACGGGCTTGCCGGCATCGACGGGGGACCTGACTGGCGCGGCCCCGTCGCCGACCGGCTCTACCTACCGAGCGCGGACGGCGGCCGCGCGATCACCGACGCCGTGGCCGAGGCGTATCGTGTCGTCAACATTGGTCGGGCTCTCGCGGGCGCGGCGCCGTCCGCGCCCAAAGACGGCGCGCGCTTTCATTTCGAGCTCCCCGGCTCCGTGCAAGGCTTCCAGCCCGAGGACGCGACCGCTACACAAGCCGCCCTCGCGCTAGACAATGTCAGGGGCCATAGCGCGCGTGGCGAACGCAGTCTGGCCGTCCGATACCGCTATCTCGCCCCCGGCCGCGCGGCCCGTATCTCGACGCCCACGTTCGTTCAGCCTGAGGCCAACTCCGAACTCGGCTACACTCTGATGGCTTCTCCGACGCTCTATCCAGGGCAGGCTGTGCGCGCCAGCGTCGAGGCGGACGCTGGCAACGCCGCGCCGGTCACCTGCCGGCTCTACGCCCGCGTCTACGGCGCCGACGATACCCTGAGAATAGTGTGCGGCCCCGACACCCACTTGACGCCTGGCAGTGGCTACGCGTTCGAGTGGCGCATCCCCGGGACAGATGGGCAGCCCATCGCGGCGATTGGCCTGGAGCTTGACGCCACGCGGCGCGCCGACGGCACAATCTATCTGGACTACCTGACGTGGGATGGCGTACCCGATGTGACGCTGGGGCGTCCGCGACAGGGAGGGACGATGTGGCGGCGGGCCTGGGTCGACAGCATCGACCAGTACGAGTCCCGATGGGCTGAGCCGTATCGTCTGGTACAGAATGAGGGCGTGGGTCTCTTGATTCAGGGCACGCGCGAATGGACCGATTACCGCGTCAGCGCGACGCTCACGCCGCACCTGGCTGTGGCAGCCGGTATCGGCGCCCGGGTGCAGGGGATGCGCCGCTACTATGCCCTCCTGCTCGGCGACGACGGCATGGCACGCCTGATGAAGGCCTTGGATGGCGACACGGCGCTGGCAGAGACGCCGCTGGTGTGGGATCTGGAGCGCCCCTACGAACTCAGCTTGCAGGTGGAGGGAAGGCGACTGCGGGCAGCGATTGACGGCCGTGAACTGTTCGACGTGGAGGACCTAGATCGTCCGCTGATTGGCGGCGGCGCGGCCCTGATCTGCCGCGAGGGCTGTGTAAGCAGCGGGGCCGTCACGGTGCGGCCACCCACGAATTGACGCGATCATGTCCGGGCAACACGCGATCCTGCCAGGGTGGTATGAAACGGCTATGACGGCCGGTACGCCAGCCTCATACGAGGGGCAGGAGACGCGGCGGCGCCCGCCAGCCGGTCGGTGGGGCCGTCCTGATGATCTCGCTGGCGCGGCGATTTTCTTCGCCGCGCCGGCCTCGGATTTCGTGACAGGGACAGCCCTCCCTGTCGATGGAGGATATGCGGCAACTGACCGGTTCGCGTACGGTGAGTAATCACGACGGGGCGGTGCTCACTAATAGCCGGTGACAGCGCGCCGTGAGTTAGGCACGGCGCAACAGTCCCCGGCCGGAGCGCATAGCCGCTCGTCCGCCGACGTCTTTTATCGGCCGCGGCACCCACACGCGCACACGCCCTGTGCTGGGGAACGTACATTCGCTTTTCTCTTATGTGTGTAAAGGTCACGCGGCGTGCTCCAGTCGCTTGAGCATGACTTGGATCATGGTGATGCGGATCATGGCCTCGCTACTGGGTGGGTGCTCCTCGTAGTCCTTACTCAGGCGGCGATAGCGCCCGAACCAGCCAAAGGTGCGCTCCACGATCCATCGCTTGGGCAATACCACAAAGCCCTTCTGGTCATCGTTGCGCTTGACGATCTCCAGCGCCCAGCCAGTCACCGACGCGACCCAGACCACCAGCTTGCCGCAGTAGCCACCGTCGGCCCAGAGCAGCGCCAGGCGCGGGAAACGTCCCATCAACGCGACGATCACGAGCTTGGCTCCCGTGCGGTCCTGGATGCTGGCCGCGTGGACCACCACCACGAGCAGCAAGCCCAGCGTGTCTACCGCGCTAGGCCGCTTGCGTCCTTTAATCTTCTTGCCTGCGTCATAGCCACGGACCCCCCTTTTCCCGTCGTCTTGACGCTCTGGCTGTCGATGATCGCGGCGCTCGGGCTCTCCTCTCGGCCCTCTTTGGCGCGCACCTGGGTGCGGAGCGCGTCGTGGATGCGCTCCCAGACGCCGGTGATCCGCCAGTTGCGATAGTAGGTATGCACCGTGCTCCAGTTCGGCAGGTCGTGCGGCAACGCCCGCCACTGGCAGCCCGTCTTGTTGAGGTAGAAGATGGCGTTGACAATCTCGCGGATGTTTACGACGTGCGGATGCCCGCCCGGCTTGGCCGGCGGGATCAGCGACGCGATGCGCGCCCATTGCGCATCGCTCAGGTCGGACGGGTAGGCGTGTCTGTCCATACCGCATAGTCTATCGCCCCCGGGGCTACTTTACACACACGCTCTGAGCAAACGCCCCTGACCCGTGCCCCTGGCCGGACCCTCTGCTGTATGGTTTACGGTGTTCGTGACCCCGGCTGTGTCGCCTCATCGTGATCCCTGTGTGCGCCGGTCAAGGTAGCCGACATGGGCCGGCAGCTTGGGCGTGAGAGCACAACGGGCCAGTAGGACGGGTCACGATGAGAGTAAACCCGCAGGGTGACGATGATGAGGACATCAGACACACGCCTCCGCGCCCGCCCCGATCAGTGTAGCCGCCGTCCTCGCCACCGCCCTCGTCGGCGCCTATGTCGCCCTGGCAAACCGACGCGCTCTCGCTGTTTCGCGCATCGTGCAGCCCTGCGCGGCTGGCTCTCAGGAACGCGCACGACGACCGCCGTGACGCGCGCACGCAGGCGCGACGGAGCCCCACGGGGGGACTCTACGGCCCCGTCCGTGGGTTCTCTTTGCCCCGTTGGCGTGCGGTCGGGTAGAGTCAAACGAGGCCCCGGCGCCGCGTCTACGACGCCCGGCGCCGGGATAGGCTCAGCTAGCGAAAAGGGGATAGACGCCGATGGCAACGCAGACGACACGGCCGAAAGACGTGGAAACCGTGACCAAGTATCTCGGCGACCAGCACGCGCTCGAGGCGCACATCTTCCAGGCGCTCGATAAGCAGGAGCGGTTGCTCGCCGCGGGCCATCCCGACGCCTACGAGATAATCCGCGCGGTGCGCGACACGCTGCAGGCGCACCTCGACACGCTCCAGGGGCGGTTGCATGAGTTGGGCGGCAGCCCCACGCATCCGGTCAAGGCGGCGGTCGCGGCCGTCGCCGGCGTCGCGGCCGGCCTCTACGACAAGGTGCGCACCGAGGAGGCGTCGAAGGACTTGCGCGACGACTACACGGCGCTGAGCCACTCGGTCATCGCCTACACCATGCTGCACACGACGGCGCTGGCCTTGGGCGACGCGGAGACGGCCCGGCTCTGCGCGCAGCACCTGGCCGACAACGCGCGCTTGGTGAAGGACATCCAGGAGGCCATGCCCGCCTTGGTAGTCGAGGAGTACCGCCAGGACGGCGGGTTCGCGCTGGATGAGGGCGCGATCGGCGCGACGCGGCGCGTCATCGCGGCGATCTGGATGCAACCGGCGGCGGCCACGGGCGGGACGGGTCTGGCCCGGAAGATCATGGGCGGCCTGGTGAGCCGCGCGTCGTCACGTTCCTGACCTGACACCCCTCTTGGGTCGTCAGGCTATCACGTCCGTACGCGGTGACCCTGATCGATGTCCTGTGGCCAAAGGTGACACGCGCGCGATCGGTGCTCATCAGTGGTCAGATGACGCGACCGTCGCTGGCCGCGCCCGACAATACAGGCTGCACCGTAGGGGGCCAGGGACGCTTGTGGCATGGCCCCACTCAGGGACCACGCCCCCGTTTTTGTGGGACCACACCACGCGCGCCCTGGCCCCCTACGGTGCAGCCTGTGGGACCACGACAGCGCGCAGTGTCGCGCCAGGCGGGGGACCGTCCCATCGCTCCCCCGCTGGGCTACCGCTGGTTGGTCGAGCGGGGCTGCACGACGCGCCGGACGGCGACGATGAGCGGGACAGCCAGGGCGATATAGGCGCCGACGAGGGCCATGGCGAGGGCCGCGGCCACGACAGCCAAGGCGGGCGCGGACGCGTGGGCCAGCGGAGTGAGGAGGGCGACGACGGGGCCGATGAGGGCCGCGAGCACGAAGGCGGCGCGGCAGAGGGTCTAGACGCGGGCGCGGGCCTGAGCGTCGTTCACGCCTCGCCCCCGCGGCTCGCCTGTCCCTCCAACGATGCCGCGCGTGTCTGTCGTGTGCCCTGGCCCCTCTATCACCTCAGGTAACCCTGCCCTTGTCGTAACCATCGCCCTGTTTCGTTACCCTCGCCCCGTGGGCCTGCTCACGAAAGGTTACATCGAGCACGGCTATAAAGGCTGCAAAAATCGCCCCTACTCGCGGCATGGGGCGACATCTGTGGTGGATTGGGACGCACCGAAACGCGCATCAATGTGCAAGAAATCGCATAGCTATGCAGGTGTTTAAGAAAGCATCGCTCGTCTACCGATCATGCCTGTGACGATTCCCGATAGTCGATTAGCAGCGCTACGCGAGTGTATGCGGCAAGATTAAACAGGCTCATGCACACATTTGATGCTTGAGAGTGGGAGGCAGAGCATGAGGGGGCACCGCCCGCGCGGTCTGACGGCCTAACCCTGGAGTCTCCTCTATGCGCCTCAACCCCGCCCACTTCCTGCCCCACCTCAAAGGGCTGCGCTTCGATCAGATCGAGATCGCCGAGCGCCACATCACCCTCACCGTCACGGCTGTCCGAGCCACGGCTGCCTGCCCGCTCTGCCAACAGCGCTCCAAGACGGTGCGCTCGACCTACACGCGGACAGTGGCGGACCTCCCATGGGCCGGGATGACGGTGTCCCTGCAGGTCCAGACGCGGCGCTTCGCTTGTCCCGTCGCATCGTGTGAGCGCAAGATCTTCTGCGAGCGGCTGACGCCGTTCGTCGCCGTCTACGGGCGGCGGACGCACGACGTCCGCGCGGCGCTCCGGCGCATCGTCCGGGCGCTCGGCGGGAAAGCCGGTGCGCGGTTGGCGGCGCACCAGGGCATCGGCGTGAGTCGCATGACGCTGCTGCGGCTGGTCCACGCCGACCCTGCCGCAGAGATGGAGTCGCCGCGCGTCATCGGCATCGACGACTGGAGCCGCCGCCGGGGGCGCCGCTACGGCAGCATCGTCGTCGACCTCGAGCGTCACCGCACGATCGATCTGCTGCCCGACCGCACGGCGGAGACCTTCGCCACCTGGCTGCGGGCGCATCCCGGCATCGAGATTATTAGCCGTGACCGCGGCGGGGCTTATGCCGACGGGGCGCGCCACGGAGCCCCGCACGCGACCCAGATCGCCGACCGTTGGCACCTCCTCTCCAACATGCGCGAGGCGGTCGAGCGGGTGCTCACGCGCGAACAGGGGAGCGTGCGTGTGGCGGCCCTGGTGCTCCGCCCGTCATCTATGGAGCACAGCGCCGTGGCGGCGGGGCACGACGCGAGCGCGGAGATGCCCGTATCAGCGGGCGCAGGCGGCCCGCCCGTGCCGTCGCCCCGTCGCACACGCCTGCAGCAGGAGCACGACGCCCGGCGCGCGCGGCGGCAGGCGCGCTACGAGGAGGTGCTGGCGCTATACCGCGAGGGTCTCGGCCAGCGCGCGATCGCCCGGACGCTGGGCGTGGGTCGCCACACGATTCGCACCTTTCTGCGCACGGGCACATTCCCCGAACGCCGTGTGCGCACGACCGGCGCGACGATCCTCACCCCCTTCGAGCCGTACCTGCGTGAGCGGTGGGACGCCGGGTGCCAGCATGTCCCCACGCTATGGACGGACCTGCGGGCGCAGGGGTTCACCGGGTCGATCCGGACCGTGCGTGGGCATGTAGCGCGCTGGCGGTCGGAACCGGCGCGCCGTGGGCCACAGCCCAAACGCCTGCTGCATAAGCGGGTGTCGCCCCCCGCCCCGCCCGCCGTCAGGACGTTCTCCGTGCGTCAGGCGACCTGGCTCATGCTGCGACAACCGGCGGACCTGGACGCGGAGGAGCAGGCCTACCTGAGAGAGTTGTTGCGCGTCTGCCCACCCGCGGCGGTGGCATGTCACCTGGCCCAAGCATTTTTCGCGCTCGTCCGTGCCCGTGAAGTGGCCACGCTCGACGGGTGGCTCGGCGAGGCCGCGCAGAGCGACCTGCCCGAGATGAGTGGGTTCGCGCTGGGGATACGACGCGACCGCGCGGCGGTGGACGCCGGGTTGACGCTCGACTGGAGCCAGGGGCAGACCGAGGGATTTGTGAACAAGCTCAAGACGCTCAAACGCCAAATGTTCGGCCGCGCAGGCCTCGCCCTCCTGCGCGAGCGGATGCTGGACGGAGGGTAACGCATCAAATGTGTGCATGAGCCATCCACTCCTCGTGCGTAGCAAGCCCGACGACCCGCGTCGGTTCGAAACGATCGCCGGGGCGCGTCGCCTGCGTGCCGCGCATATCGTCTGGGGGCGCGGCGATCTGGAGGAGCGCGCGCGCGTGGCCGAGCTGCCGTGCATGATTAAGGAGTTCTCGGATACGCAAGCGTTTATCTCCGCCATCGCCGAAAACGCGAGCCGCTCCGACTTGACGCTGGCCGAGATGATCGACGCGGTCCGACGACTGCGCGACGAGACCCAATGGTCGGGCTCGGAGATCGCTCGTCGCATCGGGCGCCATAAAGGGTACGTGTCTGAACTGCTGGCGGTAGCCAACAACAAAGATCTATCCGGGCTTGTCGGAGAGGAAGTGATCGCGCCCAAGACGGCGGTTGTCATAGCACATATGCCGGATACGTTGATGCGGGTGGCGATCGAGCGCGCGCGGACGGGGCAACTCAGGACGAAGGCCGACGCCGAGCGCCTGCGCATGCATGATCGGCTGCTTCAGCAGCCACACAACACGCCGCTCCCAGGGGAAGTCTTCGTAGATGCGCCGCCGGCCGAGCGATCGCCCGATGCGTCCAACCCCGCGCCGCACGCCCTCGGCAAGGGTTCGCCGGTGAACCATAGAGATGCTATTAATGAGCAAAATCAAGGTTCACCGGCGAACCCGGACACGGCCAGTGGTCGCATAGATGGTGGGGAGCAATTAGGCGGCGCCAAGGCGTGTGTTTGCTAACGTAAAAGGGAACCAGATTGGGAGGTAACGCCGACTGAAAAGGGAGCCACCGTGAGCGGCCCTTTACCATCGAAGTGAGACAACTGCTTCGAGTGGGAGGAGGGCCAGAAAGGTGCTCACGGTGGCCGATATCTACGGTATCAGATCGCTCCGCGCGCGGGGCTGGTCGGAGCGGCGCATCGCCCAGGAACTGGGCATCGCGCGCAAGACAGTGAAGAAGTATGCCGAGGCAGAGGACGCGCAGCCGCGCTACCGGCAACGCACGACGCGCGCGAAGCCGGCGATCGCGCCGGTGCGGGCGCTGATCGACCAGTGGTTGGAGGACGACAAGCAGGCTCCCGCGAAGCAGCGGCACACGGCGCAGCGGATCTGGGAGCGCCTGACAACGCCGCCGTACAACTACCGGATCGCCTCCTCAACGGTGCGATTGTATGTCCATCAGGCGCGGTGCCGGCACGGCGAGGCGTTTGTGCCGCTGGCGTTCGGCTGCGGGCACGCGCAGGCGGACTGGGGCGAGGCGGAGGTGGTGGTGGCCGGGGTGCGCCAGGACGCCATCTTCTTCGTGCTGCGCCTGGACACGAGCGAGGACGCCTTCGTGCACATCTTCCCGACGCAGCGGACCGAGGCGGTCTACGAAGGGCACAAGCGGGCGTTCGCGCACTTTGAGGGCGTGCCGCCCACGATCCTGTACGACAACGCGACGACGCTGGTCGCGCATGTGTTGCGCGGGCGCGACCGGGAGGAAACGGCGGGCTTCCTGGCGCTGCGGGCGCACGACGGCTTCGCCGCCGACTTCTGCCAGCCGGGCCTCAAGGGGGCGCATGAGAAGGGGGGCGTGGAGAACGGGATCGGGTGGGCGCGCCGGAACCTGCTGGTGCCGGTGCCCGTGGCGGAGAGGTGGGACGCGCTCAATGCGGAGTTGGCCGCGCGCTGCCGGGCGCGTCGGGGCAAGGCGCATACGCGCGCGGCGGTGACGGTCGGCGCGGTCTGGGTACAGGAGCAGGCGCACCTGCTGTCGCTCCCGCGCGTGCCCTTCGCCTGCTGCCAGGTCGCTGTCGCCACCGTCAACCGCTACGCCATGGTGACCTACGACCGTAACCGCTACTCGGTGCCGACGGCCCTCGTCGGGCGCAGCCTCAGCCTCAAGGCGTTCGTGGAGCGGATCGAGGTCGTCGACGGGGCGCGGGTGGTCGCCACCCACCCGCGCAGCTACGCGCGGGACCGGGAGGTGCTGGCGGTGGAGCACTATGTGGAGCTGCTCACGCGCAAGCCGGGGGCAGTCGCCCATGGGCGTATCTTCGGCGACCTGGAGGAGCCATACGCGCGGCTGCGAGCGTGGTGCCTGGCGCAGACGCCGCCGGCGACGCGCGAGTTCGTGGCCGTGTTGCGCCTGTGGGAGGAGTTCGGGCGCGCCGGCGTGACGGAGGCCCTCGTCCAGGCGCAGGCGGTCGGCGTCTATCGCGCGGCCGCCGTGCGCCAGTTGTGCCTGCGGGCGCGCCCCGAGAATGCCACGCCGTCGCCCTTGGACGCGGCGTGGGTCCCCGTCGTGGCCATGGACGCCCCCGACCTGCGGCAGTTCGACCGGCTCTTGAAAGGAGGGACCGTCTGATGGCGACACCGGCTGGACCCTCCGCGGCGGAGGCGCTGCGCATCGACGCGGCACTGGGCGCCCTGCATATGCCCGGCGCCAAGCGCTCCTGGCGAGCCTTGGCCCAGGACGCGGCGACGTCGGGGCAGGGCGTGCCCGCCGTCCTCGCCGCCCTGCTCGAGGCGGAACTGCACAACCGCTCGGAGAACGCGCTGCGGCAGCGCCTGCGCCCGGCGCGCTTCCCCGTCACCAAGACGCTGGAGAGCTTCGACGTCGCCGCGCAGCCCTCCGTCGACAAGGCCACGGTCCTCGCCCTGGCGCGCGGCGACGTCGTCCGCCAGCATCACAACGCCGTGTTGGTGGGCAACACCGGGACGGGCAAGACGCATCTGGCGGTGGGGTTGGGCCTGGCCTGCCTGCAGGTGGGCTATCGCGTGCGCTTCACCACGGCGGTCGCGCTCGCCAACGACCTGATGGCCGCGGCCGCCGAACATCGCCTGACCCGCGTGTTGGCCGGCTGGCGGCGTGCCGACCTGGTCATCCTCGACGAGTTGGGCTTCATCCCGCTCTCCCGCGAGGGCAGCCAGGCGCTCTTCCAGTTCATCGCCGACCGCGACGAGACCGCCGCGCTCCTGATTACGACCAACCTCGCCTTCGGGCAGTGGACCGCGGTCTTCACCGATCCCCAGATGACGGCGGCGCTGCTCGACCGCGTGCTCCATCACGCCCAGATCCTGGAGCATAGCGGGACATCGCGGAGATTTCAAGAAAGTGTGGGGCGGCACACTCCCCAGGATCTGACCCATGTCTGAGCCTTGTTGGGTAACATGTCGCCCGGAAAGGTCCCCCCGATGAGTGCTCACACGCCCAACGTGTCGGCGTTCTGGGTCTACCACGACGAGGCGCATCCGGGATGGTCCGTGCGCCTGGACACGGCGGCCTGGGTCGCGTGGTTAGAGGAGTCAACGACCACGCGCTTCGCCTATCCGCTTTTCGACCCCGCCAAGGGCTACATCGTGGGGCGCATGACGGTGCGCAAAGAGCGACGCGCGCGGGGCGGGGCCTACTGGACCGCCTATCGGCGCACCTGCGGTTGCCTCCGTAAGGTGTACCTGGGCCGGTCGGAGACCCTGACGCACGCCCGCTTGGAGGCGATCGCCCGCATGCTGCGCGAGGCCAACGATGCGCGCGCATCCCCTCCCGATCAGGACGGGACAGACAGCACAGGAGGTGGTCTACTTTTCGATTAGCACGCGCAGGTGGCCTACTTTTCGATTAGCACCGCGCTGACGCCAGGTCATCACCCTCTTTCAACGAATCCATCTACGTGGACAAGAATATCCGGTGGCTCCCGTTTCGGTCGGCACACTGGTTCCCTTTTCGCTTGACAAACACATATCACTCTGCTCATTAGGTCACGCCTCCTTTTCGTCGCCCGCGTCAGGGGCGCTTATGGCCATGGCAGACGCGTCGGATGGAGGGGTAGGGGTGGTGGCCGTGACGGCTTTCCGCGCCTGGGCCTCTGCCAACTTGTTCAGCATCTGCTGTCTCTTGCGGGTGGGCTGCCCGACCTGGCCCAGGTGGTTAGCGCGGTAGGCGTCGATTGCGGCCTGCGAGATAAGGCGGACGTTCGGGCTGGCCAGTTCGGACTCTAGCAGGCCGCGCCGGATCGCGCTTTGGACGGTCACGCGGCTGAGACCCAGCATCTCGGCGGCCTGGGCGGTCGTGAAACGGGGGGTCGTGTAGAGGGGGTCGTCATGTTTTCTCGTCATACTCGTAGCGTACCGCGTGGTGCGGCGTTCCGACAGGAAAAGCATGTCGGGCAATGCTATTGCGGGTGTCACTGTCGTCATGATGGCTGGCTCCTCTCTTCTGTGGCGGCGGCGTGCCTCTCTCCAGCGTGTCATCAGGTGTTGCCCCGCGGCGCGTCCGGGGGCCGCGCCCACGCCTCGATCGTGTCGGCGGCGCGCTCCAACAGCGGCAGTATCTGCCCCGCGCGTTGCAGGGGGTCGAGCCCGGCCGCCTCTTGTCGCTCGTGCAGGTCAACGGCCTCGGCCATGGCCTGGCCGAGGATCGTCAGTAGTTCGTGTCTCTTGGTGTCCATGATGTCGTGTCCTCCTCGCTGTCTGTCTACTCGATTGGGGCGGGGGTGCGTCCTCCCGCCCCGATAACATCTCTACTCTACGCGGCCCGCTGGTGGGGCCGTCCCTCGGCCTCATAGGTGGCGTCGAGCGTCGTGGCAAGGTCGCGGACCACGTGACGCAGGTAGGCGTCCTCCTGCCGGCCGCTGGCCAGCCGCGCCGCAATGACGGCGACGCCGTGGAGCACCGTCGAATGGTCCCGGCCGCCGAGCAAGCGGCCGATGCGGTCGCAGGGGAAGGCCCGGTCACGGGTGGGCAAGGGCCAGGTCAGTCGCGTCCGCATGAGCCACATCGCCACCTGGCGGGCCTCGGCACGCGCGGCGACCCGACAGGGGGAGGTGAGTTGCGCCGGCGTCAGCGTGTAGCCGTCGGCGACGGCCTGGCGAATGCGGCGGGCCTCCGCGCGTTGCGCACGTCGGAGCCGACGTAGCGCGGCGCGCTGACCCGCGTCGCGCACGGGGTTGTGGCCGTTAGGCTGCATCGTCGGAGCCCTCCCTGTTGTCAGCGGCGGCGTAGGGACCCAATGCCTCTAAGAGCCTGTCTGCAAACGCGAATTTGAGGTAACGTAAAGGGTATGAGCAGACAAGCATACCCCTCCGATCTGACCGATGTGCAGTGGGACACGCTCGCCCCGCTGCTGCCGCCATCGTGCCATA
>JAABUP010004011.1_pt1 | contig 24824 bp, 33 predicted proteins | sample 5559201 | NCBI WGS metagenome assembly JAABUP01 (sample SAMN10711887, study PRJNA513373) | rock metagenome | isolation source: Antarctica rocks | place: Antarctica
GAGATATTATTGCACGGTTGCGCTGTAGTACGATAGACTGGTGAGATGCTACTTGCAGCTCGTCTCACAGCCGGCAGAGATGCCATTGATGACTGCAATGCTTGTCTCGAGGCCTCAAGAGCTGGAGCAGTGGGACCATTTAAACAAACTTTAGCCGCTAGTTCTATCGATAAGCGCGTGTATTTGTTTTTGTCCCCGCGTCAGCTTTCATCTTGACTGACTTCATGCATTTAATAGTCTCCGGGTTGGCATGTCTTGAACAACGATTCAGTGATCGCACCCGTCGCCAGTAATAGCATCTTGACCAAAAATCATCTACATTTCATGAAAATGCCTGCGAACGAGCTCTTACTCCCAGCCGAGATCCTCCACGAAATCTTCACCCAAGTCACAGCACTTGAGCAGAACGGCCAACGCACATTTCACGCCTGTACATTGGTATCACGCTCATGGTACTCCAGCGCCGTTGAATTCCTGTACGACAGCCCAGACATTGAAGGTAAAAACTTTGACTCCTTCGTGAGAGCTATCTGCCCCTCAGTCAATGCTCACATACGGACAAATGGCCTGGCGGAACTGGTCAGACGGCTCGACATGAGCAAGTTGGTGCATAATGGAAGCAAGAGCTTGACTGCAAGGATATTAGGAAGGGTGAAGGGGCGATTGGAGGAATTTGTTGCGCCACAGGCATCTTTTGCGTGAGTGTCTCTCCCTTCCGTCTCGTCTCTTGGAAAGCGTTTTGAACGTCCACTAAACCACCCACAGCGTCAATTGTCTCGCAGCCCTCTCAAAATGCAGCAATCTCCGCCGCCTCAACCTCTCCTTCGTCTCCGAAGCAATCGCCATGCTCGACCTAATCCGCTCAACATCCTTCCTGTCCAAATTAGAAAGCCTGCACCTTCCACGCTCGTCAGACCCCTTAAGCATGAACTCAAGCCCCAAATTCAAATGGCCAGTTACCCTCCGAGAACTGCACATCAGCGGCGGCCTACGCGACTCTGCCGCACCGTATTTCAGAAAACTACCACCCACACTCTCCTACCTAAGTATAAGAAACTGCTCCAATCTAACCATAGAATTCATCCAACCCCTCATCAAGACCCTCGGCCCCCAACTCCACAGTCTCGACATCCTCGCCCCACTCCCTCACGTTCATCATTGGCCAACCCCACCCCTAGACCTCGTCCTCGACCTCGTCCCCAACCTCACCCACCTGAAAATCTCCGTCGATCTCATCAGCATCAGGTTCTTCGAAGGCCCAAGTCCCACATCGCTGACCCGACTCGACCTCCACTGCCATGATCGCAGTAACTGCCAATACATAGAGCCGCTGATGGTCTACAACGCTCTCGGCACAGATGCATTTGCGAAAGTCAGGATCGTTGGCGTGCATTATAAGCTTCAATGGGACACTCGTCTCTATCTGCAAGACCTGATGGATCTGGAAGAGTTGCTCATTGCGTTGGCGAGAGAAGACGAGGCGGGAGCTGGCATTTCGGAGGCGGAGGCTGGAGTCAAGCGCTTGACGGGGCCTTGATTCTGCTTTGGAGATCGGTTTGTGGGAGATGGGGCACGGTTGAACGCTTGATGAATTGCTGAGTTTACGATCATAACGAGAAGTATAGAAAGATACCCTAGCGTTAAGCCGAATAAACATGTCACATCAACGAAGATGGCCTCCGATCAATCAAGCCTGCTTTCTATGCCATTGATCAAGATTCTCAACCCACCCCAACTTTGCAGTTCCAAATCTCAGACCTAAGCTAGCTCTCTGTATCGAAGGAGCTTTTAGAATAGCGAGCTACTTCCTCATGTACCCAAGCAAGCTCGCCCAGTCTCCTCATCACCCCCAACTATTCCCATCTCCCCCCATCAAAATCTCAAGCAATCTCATCCCACAACAACCTCCCATCCAGCAAATCCCTCTGCCCATAGAACTCCCCCACAACCGTGACAATCATGTCAAGCGTAGCATGTATCGCCTCCCTATCAGGCACAGAGCGCACATTGGGGCTCTGATCAGTGCCATTCTTGTTTTCCTCCAGTCGAGGTATCCCAATGGGGCCGGACGGGTTTTCGTGCTGAGTTCCAACATCTCCGTTTGCGGGGGGTGTCTCGGTGGTGGAGTTGAGAGAAGCGAGGACGCGGAGTCTTGCTTCTGCTAGGGCGGCTTCGGTGGCGTCTTCGTTGGATGATGGTGGAGGATGGGAGACATGTCCGTCGACGGGATCAATGCCAATTTGAAGCGATTCATCCATTTCTTCTTCACCCTCCCCAATATCCATATTCCTTGCATCGCCTTCATCCCCATCTTCCTCAGCATCGGCATTTCTCATATCGACTTCATTCTCCTCCTCTGCATCTTCGCCATTATTATCATCATCACCCATAGCCACCTCATCTTCCACATCATCCTCCACAACCTCCCCCGCCGCAATCCTCCTTAACAACCACACAGCCTTCTTCCCCAATTTCCGCAACACCCCCACCTCCTCACTCCCCATCATTCCCACATCCCTACATCTCGCCAACAAGCCCCACGCCCACGCCCCCACATTCCTCCCATTCACAGACCTCAAATTCCCAGCCGTCAAAACATCCTCCAAGACCTCAATGCCAAGGACAGTCGAATCTTGCGGGTTCTGGGCCAGTGATATCATCTTAGGAGTCGATTTGAGGATCTTGTGCCGCCACTGTCTCGATTTGTAGGTTGATGGCGGCACCGGTGCACCATCAGGTAGTTGCGGGGGTGCTTGGAGAAATGAGCTTAGTTCGGCAAAACGGGCGCCCACGGCGGTATAATACGCTTCCTGCGGATCGAGATCTTCATCGTCACTACCGCCTGCTTTATGCCCGGCTGCAGAAGGACCAGGAAAAGGTGCCGCAGTGTATGCGCCATCAGCGTAGTAGCCTTGTGGGTAGTCGTCGTAGAGTCCATCTCTCTTCGACTGGTTGGTAGGTGAGATGGGTGCGACGAGGAGATTAGGCACAGCTTTTGCTTCAGATCTAGACGCGCAGAACCCCGATCAGCAAGGTCCTCTTCGTTCACGTTCTGGGAAATATCGAGTCTCAGCACTCATTGCGTGGAAAGCTTGGGGAAAAGCTGCTTACCTGACCATGCGAAGGTACTCCAGTCCATCATTTGCAGGGCCATAGAAAAGGTCATCTTCACCGATGGGATCGTCTAGGCCGGGGAATGCACCGCGCTGACCATAGGTTGGGTCCAGTCGAGACTGAGTGCTTGATGGGCTGTCGTCCTCTCCACCGTCAAGCTGGGGGAGACGAGTGCGCTTATTGTAGATAGTGTCTTCGCGATTGACGTCTACCTGCTTTCGCTTTTTAGCCATGGTAGAATGTTACTGCGACGGAAACTGATTATTGAAAGAGTCGTGAGGCTAGGATATTTTGAAGACTAATTGGCACTAGTGGCTACGCTAACCAAGTATGGTGAATGTCAATGGTGTTGATTGATGAAGATTATATAATGGTTTAATCAAAACACACAAATCGGTAATGGTTCTAATAGCTCAGTGGTAGACAAGCTATCATTCGTAATTGACCAAGATAACAATCTCGCTGCATCATCCCCTAGGGTTGACCTGAGGTTAGCGTCTTGCTGCATCAATGGTGAATAATACCATCAATCACTCCCTATAATTGAGCAACATCCCGGGGTTCCGGGTTCGATTCTGGGTTGAGACTTTCGAGTCTCGACCTGGGGATGAGTAGGGCTGATGAAATTTCAGTCACGAACATCTTTTTGCCTTTTACCTTTTGCTTCAGGTGTATGCATGTACACAAAATTCCAATCAAGCACTTGAGTCCATACACGAATCGGTCACTGAATGGTTGGATACACTGGAGAAAACACATAGTTTGATCTATACTAGAACGCATACCTTCATCATGGTACTTCTCTCCGAGCTGGAATTTGAGAGCCTAGCTCGCTTGGTGTTGAGATTTCATCGCTGCTAGTTACCATTAACACTTGTTAGACTCAGTCATACTGAGTGCTACCTCCGCAGCCTCAAAGCCTCGACCCCTTGCGAGAGACCGCTGATCATTCCGTACTAAGTCATCTTTTACCGGCGTCGTGGTAAAGGCGTCGTCTCAACAAAGGCCAGCTTTTCCCAAGCCGTGCCACAAACATTGAATTGTCTTCGCCCACGACTCCATACATTCATGCAGCAAGTCTAAGAAACGCTTCCAATGAGTAAAGCGGCAACACCATCTTCTTCACTCCTCACCGTGATCTTCGTGGTGACACCACTCTTGGCCGAGTATGCCATCTTTACCAATGCTGCTACTTTACCACCGCCGAGAGTTTTACCGTACAGTTTGAGGGTGTGTGTGCTGGTTGAGAGGGTCACGTCTGTCCCGTCCAGCGGTTGAAGAGAAAGAGCTTTTGTGAGCTGTTCGGTGGCATCTATCACAGGAGCAATCAGTATCAAATATAAAAAAGTACCTTCCACACCAGCTTATGGCTTACCAGCGATACTCTTCGTACTACTTAGTTGCATCGTCTCAGATGCCTCCTCTCCATTTGCACCAGTCTGCTCCCAAGTGTGGTCGAAGCTGCCAGCAAAGGCAGGCACAACGTAATCGCTGCCTGTGAGTTCCAAATCTTCGACTTGATATTCGTCATCATAGCCGCTCTCGTCAGGCTCGCCACTTGAAGGATCTATCTCCTTGCTGGTGAATTTAAGAACATTGGTGAAAGATGTAACGGGGTAAGCGACATCTGCAGATTTCTTGAAGCTGACAAAAACGGTCCCTGGTTGATCGGTTGCTAATTTTGCGACAGGAATAGTAAAGTCTTCTTCCAGCGATTCCTCCTCTTCAGACGGGGTAGCGACTACTGAAACATCTTCGAGAAGGGTATCGGTCATGGTATTCTTGATCTCATACTGGAGCACCAAATGTTCCTTGAAGATATGCTTAACGACACTGACAACGTATTCTGTTTCAGACTCTGTGAGCTCAACAGGTGAGGAGGAGGTGAGCACGGCCCCGTGGGCTTTTAATTCTGGGATTTGCATTAACTGTTCAGATTGCTTCTGTGCAGCAGCATGGGCGGCAGCGGCGGAATCATCTGCGGTGCCATTGACTTGACCCTTCTTGGGTCCTGTGCTCGGCGCCTTCAGTGTTGGAGTTGCTGATGTCAATTTCTTGGTTCGTTCCTCTGCGAGGGCTTGCTCGTGGCTGACTACGGGAATGGTAGAGATGTCGAATGCGGTAGAAAAGGTAGCTTTGTCGTCGGCAGTCACATACATCACGAGCTGATGCTCGAAGGTCGATAACGAGAACATCGAGTCTAATACAACAGTGAGTAAGGAGTTTCAGCATCGCCTTCTGTAGCCTACCATTCTTGATAAATCGGTTGGCCATGTCATCTTCCTCGGTCATCAACCTCAGGTTGAGAGCAGCGCGATCTCGAACTTCATCATCCGTGTCGTCAAGACACCTTGTAAGTAAAACGGTGACACTACTCTTTACTTCAGGATCCTTTTGTCCGACGCCAAATTTCGCAAGGGCTGTGACCGCTGCAGCTCTGACCAGAGAATTCTCAAGGACGACCCGATTGTAAATGTAGCGGATGTATTTCGTGGGATGAGGTGTTTTTGGTCCTTCCACGCCTAGCAAATGTAATATTCGAACGGCTAACTTTGTAAACTCGCAATCCTCAATGAACTCACAAAGATGAGCCAAAGCTAGATATGTCAGCCAGAACGACGATAGAGATGGATAAGCTTTACCATCTTCTTTGCTGCCTGGTACGAATTTGATTAAATCAAACATACTCTCCACAACACTTCTCTTAAATTCATAGCCCCCTTCGTCACGTAATATACCGCTCAAGAATGTCAGCATGCCAGCTTGTTTGCTGGGAAACTTTAGGCATAACGTCCGTATTGCTTCAACAATAGTGATCTTAAACTCGTCTGTAATGTCTGCCATAAAGCCGGATATCTGTTTCATTAATCGATCTACGCTGCCTTCGTTGCCTGTTTTGAGAAGAGTGGTGATGGCAAATGTGGCAATCGATCGGTTCGAGTTAGATATTAGAGTCTCAATGTCGGGATTGCATGACTGCACAGCTTGTGGCTTGAACGAAGCAACGTTGTGAAGGATTCTGATCGCAGCAAACTTAGTGACAGCGCGGGGAGAGGTCAGGAAAAGCTGGAGGGTATGGATGGCTTGAGTCATCTCTCCCTCAGTAACATCTCGTATGTTGCAAATAGCCTTTGCGGCCTCGAAGTTGACCATCTCAGCCTTATGTCGGAGCCAGCCGTCGAGGAGCTGCATCATTGGTCTTCGCAAACTACCGTCATCCTCTATAAGCTTAGCAGCTAATCTGACCAGCATTATTACACCAGCGGGGCTCTTTATGACGCCTGGAGCACCGAATTGCTGCACCATCTTGACCATTGCCATTCGGTCATGCGACCTCATTTGATATAACAATCCGATCGCATGGTATTGGTTCATGAAATGTGTACTCGGCTGTAAAGCGTGTTGGCTTCCGGAAGTCGAGAATCCAAGTGAGAACCCTCCAGAAGACTTTGACGAAGATGCGGCTTCTTGGGTTTCGCTCTGCCATCGCTTCACGACATCTCTGGCAATAGGAAGTAAGTGGTACGAGGAGACTAGGGCGGCTGAAGACACTGAAGGGTTCTTGTCGACTATGGCAGTCTTGATTGGTCGCTCAATGGCTTGCACTGTAGTTGCCTGATCGATTTCAGCATTCATTTTCTAGTTTCGTACTTCCAGCTCACGTCTATGATTCGGCATAACGCCCGTATGGCATTTGCCTTGTACAAGACATCACTTCCAACCCCGGTGTCTTTCATGATACTCTGAGTCATCATGATCACGTCGGATGCTGAAGTTGCTAATTCTTTGAATATGAGGTACATCATTTGCCGTAGGGAAGGATCCTTGTTCTGAAAAAGCTTCGAGATGCCGAAGAAGAGGTCTGTGGCTTCGTTGGGCGGGAAGCTCTCCCCCGTAAAGAGGAGGAGAGCGATTTTGGTGAGCAATATTCGACATTTTCGCGGCGAGATAGGAGAGTAGTTGAACAGTCGAGCTGAAGTCTTTGGTGAGTACTAGAAGAATGGACAAAGTTTCGGGGAGCGCACCCTCTTGGAAAACGGCCGTCCTGTCGACCTTGACAATCGCCTGGTCGGCATCTTCGTCCTTCTTGCTGTAACTCATAATGGAAAGTTGGCCTGCCTCAGAGCGAACCTTCGATTATTTTGTCCTACAATGTTTCTTTCACGGTCGGTCGGCGGGTGACAAGCCAATCCGAAGCGGACCCCCGGTTCACAGCATGCCGTAATGTGTGGTCTTTCGACGGTGTTCAGCTCTTCAATGGCTACCGCATCTATAAAGGTGCAAAGTAGAGGGCTGTTCGCTTTCCTCGTCCGAGGTCAAAGCTCGATGTTCAGCGCGCCAGATCTCCTGTGGTCAATTTTAGTGGGCTTGAATGGATAGGGCTGAGTCTGGGCAGAATCTTGGCGTAATATTTGGCGTATTACTAAGATATTTTGCTAAGAAAGGGTCGAAATACGTGCTCATCCCTACTTTGTATATTCTACACGTATCCTTTATAGGATGTGCCACAAATTTTGGTAAGAAAACTACGATGTTTGCTTATAAGGTGAAACATCGTAAGGGCCAACCGAAAATCGCGACATTCAGAGAAACAGTATTCTATGACCCGATACATCCTATTATGCGACATCTTATAGAGAAGGTTTACTGTAAAGCAATTCGTGAATCGGCCATATTGGTGTATGGAACGGAACACAGAAAAGAAAGGCAAATTTTAGCGATACATCGATGCACTAGCCACACACGTCTCCCTATCATCCTACAACACATCCCAGTGCTCTCTTTTCAAGCTTTGCTACGCATGGCCACTTCCAAAATCTCCGTGGCGACTGATGTAGGAGCCCTGCTCTTAAACATGGCGGTCAGCCATAGCGCCGTTCGACATGAGGTTGAGGCCTTTTCAAGCGAGTAAACGTCCCCATTCGGGAAATCAGGCATCGGAGGACAACAAAACTGTTCTGGCAACAACACCTCACGGCGAGGCTCACAGCTGAAAGCAGAAGAATCATGCCAACAAAGATTTTCCACAATTGAAGATTGCTATCAAGCGCTGCTAGGGTATTGATCTTCAAGAATAGATGACAACGGAACGGATAGTTATCTGACAGAAAGGGCGGTGGTCATGCTACAGCTACGCCGAAAACCACTCTCGGCGAGAATTACCAAGAAGTTGGTAAGACGCACGCAGCTAGGGATCTTGAACACCTAAGTACTGACCTTCAGAGGCGAGAATCAAAGGCCAGATCATGGACTAGATCTATCAGGACAAAGAATAGCACATCTCTTCGCAGAGAAGGCTAAGCAAAACTTGCATTCGACCGAGTTCGAAAAGTTGCAGGACTTTCTCGGCACGCCTCCGGAGACATACGATCCCGAAAACCTCCAAGAAAAGATTCTTAAGAAGGTTCAAACATTCTACGCCGCAGAACTCCTGGAATCTGGTGAGCCTTCGAACGAGTTGGAGGCTCCCTCCGGACCTGAAAACGCCCAGCTGGGTCTTGTTAAGCACTGCCCGTCGAAAGAGGGCAAAATACGAGAATTCTGGAACACCGAAAATCGGAGCATCCAGACATTAGCTAAGAAAGGTCTTGCAAAGAGTTCGTGTTCGGCTTTGATTGGCATTGGCGAGGGGAGAATTTTGCCCGTGGAAGGGGCCTCTGCCCAGCTACGTAATGGACTAAAACCCTATAGGACCTTCATAACCTATTGTCTTGCAGTGTGTTGGAAATTCTGCCTCTGCCATTACTCATAATTGCTTGATCTGCCCGAAGGAGCAATACCACAAAAATATATCGAACAGGGCCAAAAGAATTGAGCTTGTTCTCATACCAAATGCAATCATCCAATTCGACCTCGACTTCAGGTCGAATGGTCCGCGACGTATCACGGCATACATGGATAATCCATCAGCAAGCTTTTGCCGTCCGAACTCATCTGTACAAAGATCACTTTGCCAATATGCCACCCTGAATTTCTTTCTGTGGCTCACAGGCAAGAAGTGCTCGCTGTTGACATTCATGACGATCCAACGCGAGCATCAAAGGGGTGTACCTGGGTCAGCTCCTCTGAAAGAGCTATGGCGATACGTACAAATGGAAAAATATGCCAATCGAATTCTAGAGAAACAGGAATGTAATCAAGGTTTCTAGACCTAGGCGCGTGAATGCTTGAAGGAAGACCCAGCTAAGGTCCTCAAAAGAGGGCATTCTATTATAGGAATCATTCGTGACGACATGCGCAGCCGCATCCAAGTCACCAAATCTAGGCTAGAGCAATTAGCAAGATGTGCCAATCTCAACCGACAGCTTAACGAATCGCGGTATGGATACTCAATTCGCGAATACTAGTATGGCGAAACCGCACGCATACCAAAGAACGGCGACCTTCGGATTTTCGTGTCTACCAGTCGACCAGCGCTCTTTTTAAGGCTGGGCAAGACGATTTATGGTAAAATTCAAGGATACGGAAGCCCTACCGTCATGATGTTTTCGAAGACAGGTATCGCACTGAAGGTTGGAGACAGTATTGTGTATGAAAAATCTAGGAAGATGCTGTTAGGTCTCAAGCACGGGCTGAAATGGGTTGAACAGCTGGATCGGAGGGTAGACCATTTTGGACGGCAGAGATCCAAGGCCGGTTCAAGATTCAACTCGCTGAAAGATAGCTAATTGCTTTGGTCTCGGAACCACATTTTGTCAGCCGTAACTATTAACTATATTCAAAAATAACAGCCCGACAGAATATTGATCAAGAGCAAAGTTTGACGAAACACTTGGCACCTCGATTATGCGCTGCCTTCGGACAAAATGTAGTGGAAGGGCAAAAATCCAATGCGGAGTAAAACGATGCGGCTTACCCGGATCGAACGGGTGACCTTTAGATCTTCAGTCTAACGCTCTCCCAACTATAAGACGTTAGGATTCCGAAGTTTGCAAATCTGTCAACAGTACCCACCTGAGCTAAAGCCGCTGTTGCTTTTACTACTTTCACTTATTGGATTATATAAAACTAGTTGTTCAACAATAGAAGAAATCACCCCCCAAATGAACACACCCTCCCAATGAACACTTCCCCTATATCTCAACATCAACGTAAGATGGCTAAAAGTGTCTTATATAAAATATACTTAGAATTAAAATCTGCATAAACTTTACATACAACATTTAGACTGAAAATGACTTTTTGATATTGATGTTCGGTTCATGGATTCAGCCCTACAGAGGCTGTTCATTTGGCGGGTGTGTTCATTTGGGGGGTGACCCCTTCTATTATTATTCTTGCCGATCGTGGGTTGCACAATCTTCGGACCCTAATTAATAGTTTCTCTGACAAGAAGAACACCCGCTAGGCAGCAGCCCACCCATACATAGGGGCACGCTTTACTAAAGATCACCTACCATCACCTAGGATAACCAAGCTTGCGAGGCCCTCACCCTGCGTAGCGAGAGCTTAAAGCGGCGTTCACCCTATGTAGGATTAGGGGGCGAGCTTGGCATCGAATGTCTCCATTCTCCAGGCACCATTCCCAAAATTATTCTACTCAGCTTCTATTTCGTGAAACCCAAGATGGACGCGCCTGTCAATGTTCCAGTTGATGACCCGAATGCGGACACTGAGTGGTAACTCGTCGAATGCCCTAGTCACCTTTATTGCTTTCGACTAACAGCTCAGGAATGACATCCTCCGGAAGCATGGCGTTATACCAGAAAAACCGCCCTCACCTATACCTGTCATCCAGGAGGCTTTGCTACAGGCTCGCCAGCAAGCATATGAGGACAGACTTGAGGATAAAGACTTGGATGAGCTGAAAGAATTGGAAGACGAGGAAGATGAAGCGTTTCTGGAGAAGTACCGGTGAATCTGCGGTGCAATTGTTTTAGGACGAACCTAGGCCTGACAAGTCATACTTCGAGAAAACAGCGTATGACCGAGCTTTCGACCATAACCACGGCCAGTGTATTCAACCAGGTCTATCCTCTGCAGAAACCAGATTATTCCAAGGATGTCACTGAAGCATCCAACAAGGCCTTTGTCTTGGTCCACCTCACTTCCTCGCTAGGGACGAACATTGAATCTCGCCTATTGACCGAGCTGTGGCGCGAGATGGCGAGAAAGTTTGGAGACGTCAAGTTCTGTGAGATTAGGGCCGATATGTGCATTGAAGGCTATCCGGAACGGAATACCCCCACCATTCTAATCTACCGAGATGGGGATATCAAGAAGCAGGTAGTCACATTAGGAGAGCTTCACGGGGAGCAGACTACGATCAGAGGTCGGTCTCAGGAAGGGCTATGCGCGCTAATTCCCCACAATTGAAATAGGCTACTGACTAGATCCAGATCTGCAGAACCTCTTGGTGGATGTTGGCGCATTGAAGGCGAATGACCATCGAGTAGCGAAAGCGACACAAGATGATGCAGCCGAGACGTACCGCAGCATCCGATCTGGAAAATTGCAGAACTCAATCGCTCACGAGGACGACGACGACTGGGACTAACGACTCGAGTCAAACGAGTAGATTTGTGCCGCGATATGTGGAGGTCACCAGGGTTGGGGTTTACAGTTGGAGCTACTGCATGCTGTAAGTCTAATCGGCCTATTGAATGGTCTGCCGCTCCATAATTTGGGACGAACAGCGGATATCTGCAAGGGGTCATCCTTTCGTCAAGTCCCCCACGTACAAAAATCTTGAAGACCAACATGGACTTGCACCAAAACCACCAAGGACCGCAAATCTATGGTCTCCCTGTCGCCTATGGAGCCCGGGTTCTGTGATTCTCTTCAAGAGCAAAGAACCTAGCCAAGGGGCATCACATAGCTACGAAAACGCCCATTTAGTGGTGTAACCAATGTTTATCCGGAGCTGCAGGAATATGACGCCGGAGGTTCGTCCTGCCCTTAGCGACTGGATGCAGGCTGGCAGTGGAATCAACCGGTCGAAGGATTACAAAAAGGCAGAGCAGGCCAAACTCACCGAAGCCTCTGTGAAGTGGAAGGAGAGGGAGATGTTGGAGGCTTGGAATTATTTGGGCCCCATGCTGACCGCCTCCAGAGTTCGTCACAATAGGGTTACCCAAGGTCGCCCAGACCAATGAGTGTTTGCATGAATCTGCACGCAGGACAGCGAACAGGGATAGAGGGAGGGTGGGAGGCCGTTGAGATTCGCTTGTTGCCTCAATGTGGCTGCATGGCACAACGTGAGCTGTTCTGTAGGATCGAGACCACCTGGCCGTACTGCTGTCCTGTAGCTCTAATGTACATTCCCGTCGGCTCAATCCTTTACCATCACATCTCCGCAGATAGATGCTGGTGACCTTTCCCGTGTCGCGTAGCGGAGGAGACATTCCCATCCCGCAGCACTGCCCTCTTCATATCAAATTGTCAGATCCTTTGTACTAGCAGACGTCAGCTTCTTAATGATAACCGAAGTTTCAACCATAAACAAGAAGCCAATCATCCGCCTGTGCCCCATGACCGCACGCCGCGGCTGAAGTGTCAAAGCAGGGGCAGTACTCGTTAGTCGTTACTGTACTGGCGATCTCTATCAAATTTACCCCTCCGTATTGTAGCATTTGCTACCCGCGCCTGTTTGAGGGTGCTTCACCGCCAGATACAGTTCTTCGCGTTCATTTCCTTCTTCCTTCTCTTCTCATTTGTAATTGACATTCATGATTGACATCTAGTATCATGGACTATTCCTCCTACTTTGCTCCTCCAGCTCCTGCGTATCCCTTCTTTGGCCTGCCAGGCAAGCCAGAGCATCCATATACCCCGCAGGATGAACCACAAAATGACCCTCTAGTAAGCACCGTCAAAAACATTCTAGCTCCTACGCACCATCACCACAATAGCTTACATTTCTCCTAGGATGCGTACAATGACCCAAATGCCTTTCAGTTCTTCGACCAGACTGCCCATTTCAACCCAACACCCATACAGCTTCCGCCACAATCGCCGCCCCACTCACTACAGCGACCCTCAATATCACACCCGCTCCCCTATGACAGCTCGGGCTCGATATCAAACGAGGGCCTTCCAGATGTAGAGTTTGACCAAGCTCAAGGAGGTCGGGTGGCCAGCAGTGATGATGACAAAGACAGCTTGACACCGGCGCAGAGCAGGAGGAAAGCTCAGAATAGAGCGGCGTATGATGCTTAGAAGATCTACGTGAGATCCTGTTGCTGACTCAATACTTCAGGCAACGAGCCTTCCGTGAACGGAAGGAACGCCACGTGAAAGATCTCGAGCTCAAACTCACGTCCATAGAAGCTCGCTCAACAGATCTCATGACCGACAACGAACGTTTGAAGCGGGAGCTCGACAGACTGCATACTCAGAATGAAATACTCAGAGCAACGTCCACCCCTATGAAGCTCACACATCAAGACCCGTCACAGGACCAACAAGCCAGCTCTGACTCTTCCGATCCAAAGGTTCTGGCCTCAGGTCCTATGATCTACTCGCCCTCCACATTCAACAACGCTTTCTCAGAACACAATTCGACAGGAACCGATGATCCAATTTCTCATCGTATTCAAATATCTGCAAAGACGGGCGAACGTCTTCTCGCGACAGGGGCAGCTTGGGAGCTGATACAAAGTCACGAGCTATACAGGAGAGGGGTTGTCGAAATTGGGGAGGTCTGTGATCGCTTGAAGGAGAAGGTCCTTTGCGATGGTTCTGGACCTACATTCGCCGAAGGAGACGTGATTAAAGCGATTGAAGACAGTGTGGGAGCAGCAGGTGATGAATTGATTTAAGCATGGCATGGTTTTGCTTTTTTTTTCAGGTATATTGCTTTGGCGACATGGGTTATATGCCGCGATCTATACCAGTTTAGCAAATTTATGAATTTATTGACAAATACTTTTGCAATTCTAAAATGTGAGACAGTAGCCGCATGTTGTTGACTAGAAACATTAAAGCGCCAAGATTTCTCGTCATGACTCGCTCATGATTCATTGGTAAATAGACCACGAATTTCAACTTCCAATGTTGTCCTCCTCTGCTTATTCCACCTTCACTGAATATTGATCATGTCGTCACAGGAAGAATCATTGCCCGCAAGACCGAGAGAAGAGCAGACTGGAGGTGAAACTAGCAGCACACAAGAAAAAAACGTAGAAGGAGCAGAGCCCAGCAAGAATGCTCTGAAGAAAGCTGCCAAGGAGAAAGAGAAGGCCGAGAAAGCCGCCAAACGAGAGCAAAAAGAAAAAGAAGATAGGGAAGCGAGAGAAAAGGCTGATGCAGCCAATGACACCGCCAAGCACCTTTACGGTGACCCTCCCTCAGAACCTGCATCACTCTCATCACTCGAGCAAGCCAGCAAGTGGACGGAAAATGACGAGGTCACGATACGCACAAGAGTCCAGACCTCAAGATCGCAAGCCGCGAGTACCTGCTTCCTCGTGCTTGGCGAAGGCTTCCACACCCTTCAAGCCGTTGTAGCAGAAGGAGGAGGCCAAGGTGTCTCCCGGCAGATGGTCAAATGGTGCAAGAAACTCAACTCGGAATCTCTGGTGCAAGTCACAGGCTTGGTGAAGAAGGCCGAGCTCAAAAGCGTGACGATAAAGGAATTCGAGCTGCATGTCAAGAGCATCTATATGATTTCAGAAGCGGAAGAGAAGCTGCCAATTCAGACGAAGGACTGCAGAGGACCACCGCCCGCAGGAGAAGAGAATGAAGTCGATGCTCAGGGAAACCCGAATGTTGGACTCAAAAATCGGCTCGATCACCGCGTTCTATCATTACGTACTCCCGCCAGCCAGGCCATATTCAAACTACAAGGCGGAGTGAGGAGTCTCTTCGTCGAATACATGTCCAAACACGGAGGCACCTGGTTCGAACCCTCATACTTAGCCGGCGCTTCAACAGAAGGAGGAGCCGACGTCTTCGAAGTAAAATACTTCGAAAAGAAAGCCTACCTAACCCAAAGCCCCCAATTCTACAAACAAATGGCCATAGCTGGCGACATGGGCCTAGTCTACACCACCGGCCCCGTCTTCCGAGCAGAAAACTCCAACACCAAACGCCATCTCACAGAAGTACACCGTCCCCCCTCCAAACATACCATCACCCCCCAAAACTAACCCCCCTAGTTCACAGGCCTCGACTTCGAAATGCCCATAACAAACCACTACCACGAAGTCCTCACCTTCGGCGAAAACCTCGTCCTCTTCATAATCCGGCAGCTCCAAACCCGCGAACCCTACAGGACCCTCACCGCCATCCTCCGCGACGAAGGCTACCCCGAAGCCGGCAACTTCAAGATCCCGGCGGAAGGCGAACCGGCCGTGCGGATCACATTCCTGGAAGCGAAAAAGATGCTCAAGGAGTCCGGGTATGATATCGGAGAGGACGAAATGGCCGATATCGAGTATATCTCCCCCCCCTTTCCCATCCAATCCAAAAAGTGAACCCGTAGCTAACCTCCACAGCACCGCCCAAGAAAAAGCCCTCGGCGCCCTAATCCTCCGCTCCCACTCCACAGACTTCTACACCATAGACGCCTACCCCCTCACCCTCCGCCCCTTCTACACGCACCCCTCCCCTTCCTCCCCGCACCTAACACACTCCTACGACTTCTTCATGCGCGGCCAGGAAATAATGTCCGGCGCCCAACGCCTGCACACGCACTCCGCCCTCTGCGCCTCGATGACGGCTAAGGGGGTGGATCCCAATGCGGAGGGCTTTAGGGCGTATGTGGATGCGTTTCGGTATGGGGTGGGGCCGCATGGGGGTGGGGGGTTGGGCTTGAATCGTGTGGTGCAGTATTTCTTGGGGTTGAATAATGTGCGGGAGGCGACGCTTTTTCCGAGGGATCCGGGGAGGTTGGGGCCGTGAGGTGGGGGGTGGTGGAAGGGGAAGGGGAGTAAAGGATATCTACTGCTCGAGTGAGAGGAGGGAAGCAGGCTGATGAGGAAGCTCTTGCTGAAGGATATAAGAAATGGCTTTAGGGCAAGGGAACGTATGATGAGATAGATGATATAGATGATTCGTGGCCATCAGAGATCCAACAGGCCAATTCCAAATGCAAAATAAAAAAAAATCTTTATAATATCCACCATGCAAGATGCCCATCCATAAGCTATTATAAGTAGTATACCCACTCCCCATATGCAACGCTATGCCCCCACCCAGCGCCTCGCTATCACTAAAGTACTACCAAACCCCCCCATCCCCAGAAAACCATCCCCCTCATCCCCCCCTCCAACCCTCCTCCCCCCCCCTCCCCACACAAGTAAAAACCTCCACATTCCCATGCCCCATACTCCCGACCGCCAACTGCATCTGATGCGGATGAAACGCCGCACAAGCGATCGGACTCGATTTCGCCGTCGTGAGCAGCGGGCTGTAGGGGCGGATGGTATTGATGGTGGTGCCGGTGACGTTGAAGAGGGTGAGGGCGTGGGTGTCTGAGCCGCTGTTTTGGGGGAAAATTAGCATATTGGTAGAGAGTTTGAAGAAAAAACATAGAGGGGGGGTGGAAAAAGGAAATGGATGGGATGACGAACGTAGCGAAAACAGGCGCATGCTCATGCACATTCAACGTCCTCAACGTATCCCCCATCGCCCTTATCTCCCTCACCGGCCCCTCCTTCCGAATATCCCACAGCATAACCTCCCCATTCCGACTCCCAGAAACCAACTCGCGGAACCCCCCTCGCTGCATATGGACACCCGTGATCCACTGCTTGTGGCGGCGCCAATGCTTGACCATGGCCATGGCGGGTTTTTCGCGAGTGTCGAAGATGCGGATGGCGCCGTCGCCGTAGCCGGCGCAGAAGACGTTGCCGGCTACTTGGTCGGAGGTGAGGGAGGTGATGCAGGAGCCGGAGCGGGCGGGGATGTCCTGTGGGGGGGCGTTAGTGGGGGGGTTGATGTTGAGGGAGGAGGGGATGTACGTTGGTGCAGATTTCGGTGGCTGCGTTCCAGACTCTGACGACTTTGACGTCTCCGGCGACTAGGAGTTTGCCTTGTCCTTGCTGCCAGTCTAAGACGAGGCCGGCGTTCTTGGTGCTTGGGATCAGGTCCGTCAGTGCTCGGAAAGCGGACACCAGCTCGACATTCTTCTCGGAGTCGTAATTGCGGAAAATCTTGATAACGCCATCGGAGGAGCCTGTCATGAGTAAGGCGTTGTCGTCTTCATTGATAAAGCGTGCTTCATTGATCCGGGATCCTTTTGGATTCCCGTTGGAGAAGCGGCTCAGTCGATTGGAGTCCTGCCAGTTCCAGACGCTGTATCTTTTATTAGCTTAGACTGCAGAGGATAATCGATGGATGATATACCATATACTATCACGATCGTCGGCAATTGCGAGATGATCCTCAAATTGGTGGAAGCACATTTTCATCGGCTGACTTCCATTGTTGAAGAAACCCGTGTTGATATCCCACGGCTTACTGCTTGCAATACCCTTCAGAGGCTGTGTCTTCTCGAGAGTCTTCTCGTTGCGTGCCCTCCTCCACAGGCGAGAGTTGTAATCGTCGCTACCGGGCTCATCCGGTTCGTTTGGCTTCATTTGCGGCTCGCGAAAGTACTACAGGTCTATCAGCAAAAGCCTTATCAAAGATTCAATAGTGTGTGTAAGATACCTCAATAGACCAATCGAAGAAATGACTCTCCAATGGAAGTGTCAAGGGTCCGTCAGGGTCGCGCTTTTTGAAGCCCCTAGGTAATGGCACACTGGCCTTCTGGTATTTGGCCGCGGTTGACGTATGGTCATTTTGATTCGGTGGCGTACTCCACTCGGCAGGGACACCAGGGCGCTGTATCCCCGACGAGCGCTTCTGTTGTGCCATTTGGTGTACATTATCTGGGCCAGAGTGTAGATTGTCAGACGATGCAGATCCACCTAAGCCGAGATATTTCAACGCAGCTGCCACGCTTGCGTTGCGTCTGAGACCAGTCGACAAATACCCCTCGTTCTTTGGAGGTGCTTGAGAGGCTGATGGAGATTGTACCGGAGCTACTTTGCTCGTTGGTGCCGCAGAAGGCTGGCGAGAGCTCTGAGTGGGCTGTTTCATCAGAGCCAATATGTTATCAATAACGTGCTGGGTCTCGCTAGCGAGGGGGGACTCTAGCAATGCTTCGTGCACGTATTCAACGACAGCACTGGCCCCTTGAGCGACTTCAGGATGCGCATCGACCGACATAACAAGCAGGTGGAGCCAAACTGAGCCTTGAATGCTGTTGTATGAAACCTTCGAACATTGAGGGTCATTTGAGTCTTCGTCGTAGAAGCCGTTCCCAAGGGTGCCGTTTGCAGTTTTTGAATGCTTGTCAATGCCAGATTGCATCAGACCATCTCTCTCCTCAACCAACGTCTCATATGCTGCCACTAAGAACTTGTTTTGGTACCTCTTCACGAAGGCGGAAAAGAACACTAAGAGTTCTTTTCGTACCATGGCATTGCCATCTGAGGTCATTGATAGGAGTGCAGATGCTATCGTCTCTTCGTTTTGCGCTACCTGTTCGGTGAGATCAGGAATACCAAGGAAATTGGTCAGAGCATGGATGGCAGCCGCTCTGACTTCTGGTACGGGGTCGATGACTAGGGCGCAAAGGCGGTGATGAGCAAAACAGCGGATACCAACCCATTTCGCTTCTGGGAAATCATCCCAAAGCATGCTGATACAGAGGCAGGACCACTGTCGGAGGAGTGGGTTGCTAGGATGTTGAATGTGAATGATGCAAGCCTCGATTAACTCAGGGGACAAGCAGACGTTCTTGCCTTGTGGAAAATTCCGGCAAAACATCGCAGTGATAAATGCCGACATTGCCCTATGTTCGTCGAGGTTCCCAACTGGAATGTAAGTGTGCGGCAGAACAACGTTTGTGAAATACTGATACCCATTATCTTTAAGTAGATCTTGCTGAACGGCCGCAATATCGACTGCCACAATCCGAGCCCAAATGAAGATCATGATAGGCTTAAGCTCAACTGCAGGCGACTGCAGTAGTTTCACGACGTAAGGGAAAATGCCGATTGTGAGTGCCAAGGTGACTGCCCAGGGCCCAAGGTCTAGGAATCTGCTTAGAAGGACCAAAGCTCTGAGTCGATGCTGTTGACTGAGAAGCACTTGTAGAACGATGGGTAATTGTGGGGGAGACTTTCGTTCTGGAGCCCCCTGATCAAGGTAGACCTCGAAGGCTGTCAACTGCTCCGCGAAGAAGGTCGAGTGTTGGTATTCGTAGCTTGGTCCACCATCGTCTGCTGCCAACATGGCGGGAAGCTGTGCCAATACCATTTCGATCGCGAGATCCCATGACTCCCATAGGGAATGATCATGGGTGTGGGGAATCTCAGGCGAGGATTTAGGATGACATCCGTACGCTCTCATGATCCTCTGAGCAACAAGGAAATTCCGAAACAGCGCGGCAACCATAAGGTCTTGACGAAACAACATTCTGAACAGTGGCGGTGGTAATACGTTCCATGCTATCGTGTCAGTGATTGCAGTCAAGATCCAATTGAGCTCGCCCATCGGACTTCTCCGCTCTGCTGCGCGCCCCGGTACTTTGTTCAGGTCTTTGATTGACAAAGAAGAAGGCAAGGGATTCTCTAAAGCGTGATACCTCATTGAGACGTCTATAGGGGTGGTAAGACAGCATGTAAAAAGATCAGCCGGTAGATCTGGATTGGTAGGTAACATCTCAGACTTCGCGCAAGCAGCCAGCTGAATGTTGTTGGCGTAATTTTGCAATGGCGCGTTGGGATCTCGCTCTCTTGCCTCTGCGTTTTCCACTAGATGCTTTTCAATGAAGCGGTCGAAATTAGCTATTATGTTGCCTGCATGTGAAACATCGTAGATATAGAAGCTGGGGCCTCCAAGCCACGCCTGCAGATCATACATCGACACCGGGATGTATTGCGTGTAATCTCTATTGAATACCCAGAATTCGCCTGACGGAGTAGGTAGAGGCACTCCATGGCCATTGTAATGGAAGAGCACTCGCTCCTCTTTGGCATTTCGACGGAGGGAGACACAGAACTTTTTGGTCTCCTCGATTGAAGGGTCGAGATACTGCTTGTATCTTGTCTTTATACTCATATTCTCGTACTGGTCTTGGAGCTTCTTCCCAATGATCTCCATTAATTTGCTATTCGTAGTGGTCTGACCAATGGTATCCGTCCAACATTCCATTGTAGCCGTTGGATTTGTCTTTACAATATCGGGCGGGTCGACGCCTATGTTCAAACACAGCACCAGAGCTGCTGAGACAGTTTTCTGCCGGTCCTTGTCGCGCCATTTCTCTGGAGGCTTGATCTGCACGTCGTCCTTGGGCTTTCCCCCAGTCTCATGTCGCTTGTCGGTGAAATACATGTAGAAAGTCTGAGCGAGTTGAGAGTTAGTGAATGGACAGACAGTCAAAATTCTACCAGAGGGGAGGAGTCTCTAGACCACTCACTGAACTCAGAAGACCTAAGAATTCGCTCGAATTGTATTGATCCTCCCATCCATGCCGAAGTTCCCCCGTCTCTTCTGCAGGACCTCCTCGTGCGGGTCGTGCCTGGTGGTTAGGACCAAAATCTGTCTGGGTTCGCATTAGCTGTGCTCGAGGTCGATGTACGAGCCTCTGATTCTCGGTGCGAGACCGGATCAGTTCCTGCTGCTCTGGAGACAAATTATGATTCGGTGTCGGCATGGCAAGGTCTCCCGGAGCATGACCGTTGGTCAATCTCTGCTTTCCAACAGCGCCGGTTGAGTCGCTCTGCAAACTTGCCAGGCCATGGGGGGCTGGGTTGCTGCTGGCTGATTGTCGAGCTGGTCGGACAGGAAAATGACCATTAGGGTTGTTGGAAGGTCCAGCGAAGTTCCCGAGAGTGTTGCCGTGGTGGAAAGACATGGGTACCGGCGGAGGAGAAGCTATGACCGTCATAGCCACTGTCTGGCGTACGATGAGTATTCATAGGAAAATAGTCGCATGAACGTAAGGCGCTCACCTCGTTTGGTTGCCCTCTGCCTTAGGGCTAAGGGTTCACTCGAACGTATGAGTCAATGTAGTCGGGAAATCATGCTAAAGGCTCATGAAGCCAGTCTCTACCCCTCCATAGACGAAAACACGAAGTTCCATTTCCAACATGAACCCAGAGAGCTAGGCTCATTTGAAACGAGCTTGGAGCAGCAACCCATTGACATAAGGAAACATTGAGGCTCGGCCAAAGCACATGCATGTCCACCAGGCCCCACATTTTCGGTCTGTCGATCTCCCGCCTCCGCTAGCATGGTCTAATGCAGGAGCCAAAATTGAACTAGCGCATTTCTCCATTGTTCGAAAAGAAAAGGGAATGGTCGACATGATGGACTGTGCCAGTAACACGATGGGACATAAGGATCAAATACTGCGTGAAACATGTCAGAAGGGGTCCAGTGATGTTTTGTATCTTGACATGGGGCCATCGACGATGATTTCTTGAATGATCTGGGGTGGTACTTCATGCAGCAAGCCCACGAAATCTGTGTCACGACCACCACGCATTTGCATAGCGGCATAGTTACAGATTCATGTGGGTGATGAACTATCATATGGGATGACGTCTTTCAGAAATCATCGCTGCAAACTCGGCGGTACATCTAGAATGCCGAGGAATCGATTGCACTGGCATTCGCTAGAGAACACATGCTTCAGGCCGGAGACACATGAGACTGCATTCTCAACAGCCAAGCTATACAAATGGGTTTCAATTGACTGGGACTCTGGTAGAAGGAAGTTAAAGCCACGATTCTCTTTCCACTGCCAGATCTTGTCATCGAGGTGGATTGATATTAGAGCAAAATAGGAGGTATCTATCCAGGACAATGGGACCGAACAGGGCTTCAGAGAGCACACCACGACATGGATGGAATCAGCGGTCCGTTTTCTGCACAGCAAAAGTAGGGCTCCTGTCAGCCACTGCACGTGGTAGAAGCCTAGATCAGCCAGACGCAAGGCACCACCCTCTGCGGCAGCAAGCAACACAACGAGAAGACTAGTCTCAGTGTCTCGCGACGTCCAGGTGGGACTTTGCATGAGCAGTGTGCCCACGCTTTCGGAGTCATGTTTGAGGGCAATTCACCCTTCAATGTACCAAGCCAGTGGCTTCCACGTCCATAGATCTCTTGGATTAGCATTGTTCTTTCCCGAAGTTCCAAGGGAAATGGACCGCTCGAAAGCGTGCCAATGGCGGCGTAGGGTGATCAATACAGTCAACAGAGATGTGAAATGATGGCATCATGATGGTAGAGCTGATGAGTAAGGTGCGGTATTACTGCAATTGAAGCATTGAGACAGTGCCATGCCCCGCTAGACGCAGCCCCTGAAATGGTCAGCAGGGCTAAATGTGAGACCGCCGCACAGCAAGAAAACGATGACCGACCCCACCTCGTTGAGCCTCGTGGAGGAAGGTCATGGTGGGCAATGATAATAAAGCATGGCGGCATCTGTACAGAAGTCATGCAACGAATGCTTTGCTTGCCGTGTATAGCTTAAGCATCAGTGAGTTGTGTGCTTGACTCTGCGAGTCTGCTTCCCTCCAGCCTCCAGCCTCCAGCCTCCTTCAGGAAGTCTTGGCTGAATTCTCCCGCTGGGACTAAAAATCAGGAACGAAATTCTTTGGCTACTATTCTATGCTTAGCCGACCACCCTTTACATCCAACTTTCTTCACCTGTGACGCCGTCGAAAGTCCGTATGAGAGGCAAGCGCATTGAGTGTCGCATCCCTCTCCACACTCGTTCATCGTCTTTCATGGATACCGCTCACCGAGGTTGAGTTGAGCGACGTCGTACAGCCGCGCTCTCGCCGCCGCTCCTGAACCCCCCTGGTCAATCGCAAGACGAGCAACCAGCGTCGCAATCGCACGCGATTGAGGAATCTCTGGTCCGTCCCTCACTAATCGAGTCTGCTGGTTCTGAGACGGGCAAAAGATTGAGATTGGTGTGATTTTGGTCCCTCTTCATCAAGCAGCGCAACCATGTCGTTCCTCTTTGGCAAGAAAGACAAAAAGCAGAATGCGCCTTCCCAACGGCCTGCAGAGACGCAGCCTGCTGGGGGCTCAGGGTCTTCGATACCGAATGTCAATGGTGTAAGATCAAAGGAAAGAGGAGGGGGTGTGGTATCTCCCCCGCCAGGAGCGAGCGTCAATAATTCTGCCAACTCAATAGATGATGCGACTACACCAAGTCCAGAGCACGTTCAAGCCCAGCGTGGACGGCTGGATTCAGATCTTCAGGTAGGCTTCACCTCATCACGTGGGCCCAATGCAGATGCCACCGAGGATCTAGCCTTGCAGACCCTCTAGGTTCGGTTTGAACAGTATAGAGCACTGCTAATATGCCGTCTATGTAGCACGCACCAAGACCTATGCCTAGTGGACCTCCGCCTGGTGCTAGACCTGCAGAGCTTTATCCATGGTCCCAACGTCGGCTCACCTTCACGACTACACAACCAAATCCATTTCCACGGTATGGCGCAGCTGTCAACGCAGTCTCATCTAAAGAAGGCGAGATCTATTTGATGGGAGGACTAGTCAATGGATCTACCGTCAAGGGAGACCTTTGGATGATTGAAGCTGGCGGAAGTAATCTGGCTTGTTACCCGGTACAAACATCTTTCGAAGGCCCGGGGCCTCGTGTGGGTCATGCAAGTTTACTCGTTGGTAATGCATTTATCGTCTTTGGTGGAGATACTAAGCAGGACGAGCGGGATAAGCTGGATGACACCCTTTACCTTCTGAATACTTGTGAGTTCTAGCCAGGAACGATTTATCTTCTACGACTAACGAAAGCAGCGACGCGCCATTGGTCACGGTCAATGCCTCCAGGACCACGACCCGCCGGTCGATATGGCCATACTCTTAACATTCTAGGCTCTAAGATCTATGTTTTTGGTGGCCAAGTGGAGGGCTATTTCTTCAACGATCTGCTAGCTTTTGATCTAAATGCTTTACAAAACGCTAATAGCAGATGGGAGATGCTAATCCAGAACAGCAACGATGGAGGTCCTCCCGAGGGTCATATCCCTCCAGCAAGGACTAACCATACGATCGTCAGCTGGAATGATAAACTTTACCTGTAAGCCATTTGTTTCCGCCCCACATGGGCTTGAACTCACAAGTTACAGTTTTGGTGGCACCAACGGAACTCAATGGTTCAACGACGTCTGGTCCTACGATCCAAAACAAGTTGCATGGACTCAGCTCGACTGTATTGGCTACATACCAGTCCCACGAGAGGGCCACTCTGCAGCTCTGGTTGGCGATGTTATGTACATATTTGGGGGTCGGACGGAACAAGGTGAAGATTTGGGTGATCTGGCAGCATTCAGAATCACCTCACGTCGCTGGTATACATTTCAGAATATGGGCCCGTCACCATCTCCACGGTCGGGGCATAGCATGACAGCATTTGGCAAGCAGATTGTCGTTCTTGCAGGGGAACCTAGCTCTGCCTCTCGCGATCCTGGAGAGCTAAGCTTGGTTTACGTGCTCAATACGGACAAGATCAGATATCCCAACGACCAGCAAATTCAACAGACACCTTCAGGGGAACGGGTGCCCGGGAATCGCAGGCCCAGTCAAGAGAGGGGTATGACTCCCCAAAATAGGGGCTTCGGAGGTCCAAGTAGCCCCCCAGATGCGCTCACCAGGAATTTCAGCGGATCACGAGAGAGTATGGCCGGTCCACCTCGGGCTGGTCCTGGCCCTGGTCCTGGTCCTGGTCCCGGTCC
>JAABUP010004012.1_pt1 | contig 24821 bp, 18 predicted proteins | sample 5559201 | NCBI WGS metagenome assembly JAABUP01 (sample SAMN10711887, study PRJNA513373) | rock metagenome | isolation source: Antarctica rocks | place: Antarctica
TCAATATTTTGCGATTGAAATCGATGCGTTCTCAATACACGATACAAGTATGCTGTATCAGATGCCCGACGATGCTGTCCGCAAAGGAAAGCTTTTACGCTATAGGGCAGTAGGACTTAACATTTATTTGCTGCCGATGCATAAAAAATTGCATCAGGAGTTGCAAGCCGGCCGCGCCGCGCTGGCTGAACGTGAAGACCGACTCTGTTCCGTTCTGGCAAGCGCCACCGGTGATGCGATTCTTACCCTGGACAGCCAAGGATGCGTGACGAGCTGGAACTCCGGTGCCGAGCGCATCCTGGGCTGGACCGAGGCGAACGCCCTCGGCCTTGACGGCGCCATGCTCTACACGCCCGCGGAGCGTGAGGCCGGGGTGCCCGCAGCTGAGCTGCAGGCCGCGGCAACCAAGGGTAGCACGGACAGCGAGCGCTGGATGCAGCGCCGGGACGGCACCCGTTTCTGGGCGACGCAGACGCTGACGCCGCTGCTCGGCAAGGCCGGCAAGCAGCACGGTTTCCTCAAGATCATGCGCGACCGCACCGGGCGGCACTTGGCTGAGACGGCCTTGGCCCGGAGCGAGGCGCGGCTGCGGCAAGTGAACGAGACCCTTGAGGCCGAGGTCACGCAGCGCACCAAGGAGCGCGACCACACCTGGCAACTCAGCCAGGACCTGCTGGTGGTTCTCCGCCCCGACGCCACGCTGGCGGCGGTCAACCCGGCTTGCTCCAGCATCCTGGGCTGGACGGAAGGGGAGCTGCTCGGACGGTTCGTCTTGGAGCTGATCCACCCCGACGACCGCGACGCGACGCTTGCCGAGCTGGGCCGTCTGATGTCCGGGCTGCCGACGTCGTGCTTCCTGAACCGCTGCCAGCACCGGGACGGGTCGTGGCGCTGGTTCACCTGGACAGCGGTGTCCGACGGCGGATTGAGCTATGCGACAGGGCGCGACGTCACGGCCGAGCGTGCGGCAGGCCGGGCGCTGCGCGTGGTGCAGGAGCAACTGCACCATTCGCAAAAGCTGGAAACGATGGGCCAGCTCGCCGGCGGCATCGCGCACGACTTCAACAACTTGCTCCAAGGCATCGGCAGCAACCTGGACATGGTGCAGCACCGCCTGGAGCAAGGTCGTGCGGCCGAGGCGGGCCGCTATGTGGAGACGGCGCACAAAGGGGTCGACCGCGCGGCGGCGCTCACGGCCCGTCTGCTCGCCTTTGCGCGCCGGCAGCATGTGCCGCCCGATCCCGTGAGCCCGGCGGCACTTGTCCTGGGCCTGATGGAGCTGGTCGAACGCACGATGGGGTCGGCGGCCGAGGTAGAGCTGCACCTGCAAGACAGCGCTTGGCCCGTGCTGTGCGACCCGAGCCGGTTTGAGAGCGCGCTGCTGAACCTCGCTATCAACGCGCGCGACGCCATGCCCAAGGGCGGGCGGCTCACCATTGGCACCCGGCACGTCCGACTGTCCGCGGCGGATTTGGTCGACCAGGACGGGGCAGCGCCGGGCGACTACGTGGAGACGGCCGTCGCCGACACCGGCATGGGCATGGCGCCCGACGTGCTGGCGAAGGCGCTTGAGCCGTTCTTCACGACCAAGCCGGTTGGGCAGGGGACGGGGCTGGGCTTGTCGCAGCTTCATGGGTTCGTGCGGCAGTCGGCTGGCGCCTTGCGGGTGGAAAGCGTGCCGGGCCAGGGCACCACCGTGCGGTTTTCCCTGCCCCGGTATAAGGTCACGCCTACGGAGTCGCCGTGTTGACCGCCTTTTTGTGTCGGCCCTCTCCAGTGCCATAGGTGCCCCACCGGGGCAGAGTGCAGCGTGTTGCCCTCTGTCCTCGTGTGCGCGAACGCATCGCCGAATGCTGCGCCGCGAGACCGAAATTCAACGATCTGCATGCTGTCTTCTCAAGAGTGCGCCGACGCCTTTCGCGCTCCGGCCCACACTTTCGTGACCCGTATACTGCTGCCGTCCGTCCCGCCACCCAAGTTGTATTGTGAGTCTTCCCTTTGCTGCTTGGGTTCGTAAATCCAGACACCGAGACCGCTAAAATCGTTGGACAGTAGATTTCCGCAGCATCCTGTAAACTGCTGACCTTTGGGGCGCATCCCTACTCACCTGGCGGGTGGCTGGCTTCACCGAGGACGGCACTGGCCGGCTTGGTCCAGACAAAAGGCTTGGCGGTCACGGTCATGCCCGCATATGCAGTGGCGGATGGCGCCTTGGGGAGCGGCGACGGTGAACACGCCATTTCAGGTGCGCCGCCGATATAGTGACGGGAAAGCAGCCCTCGACGGCTTTTCAGGGCGTGATGAACTCCTGATGGGCCTGCCTGGGCACGCAACGCAGGGCAACAGCGCCGTTGAGGGTGTCGGGGGGCAAACAGCATCGTGGCGCAATGCTCCTTGTAGAGGCCGGAGGAGGACGTTGACTGTCTACGCCATGCAGATAAGATCGTATAATCTAGAAAGCTTACGTATCTTTTGTTTATATCAAAGCATTGTTTACATGACCAGCCATGAAGGCTTTATGCCTCTACTGCATGGCTCTCCTATTATTTTTGAATTGTTCATAACCTAACCGGCATCCTAAACAGCACCTTTGCTGCGAAGCTTTTGCGACCGACGATCCTGGGAGGGAAGTGATGAGGACAGGCGCTGCGTTGGCGTTGCTGGCCAGCAGCTTGATGATGCTGGCCAAGGTCGCGCTTGCCGAGCCCAAGCCGATGCCTGCCGGCGCCCGTGAATACATCATATGGCCATCGGACGGCCAGGTGGTGCATGGCGGGAGGTTTTGGGTCCGAATGGGCCTGAGCGGCGCCGGCATCGTGCCTGCCGGCGTGGACAGGCCAAACACCGGGCACCACCACCTGCTGGTGGACGTGGGCCTGCCGCCCATGGACGAACCGATTCCCAACGACAAGAACCACCTGCACTTTGGCCGCGGCCAAACCGAGGCGCAGCTCGACTTGCCCCCCGGCCGGCACACCCTTCAGTTGCTGCTAGGGGACGACCAGCATGTGCCGCAGGCTCCGCCGCTCTACTCCAAAAAAATCTCGGTCGTGGTCACCCCATAGAATGCGAAGCACCCCTGCGATGGCTGAGGTCACGCGGCTGAGCAGCCTGGCGCTGTTGCTGGCCTGCTTCGCAGCCGGTCCGGCCCGTGCCCAAGACGACGCCACCATACCCCAGGCCCAGCCTCCGGCGCCCTCCGAAGCGCAAAGCGAGCATGCGGCCCACGCAGCGGCCCCGGAGACGGCGGCGCCCCGGACACCCGCACCGCACGACGCCTATGTCTACCTTGGCTGGCCGCAAGACAAAACCGTGATCCGCTCGGCGCGTTTCAAGCTATGGTTCGGTGCGCGCAACATCGGCGTCGCCCCGGCTGGCGTCACGACAGGCGGCACGGGCCACCATCACCTTTTGATCGACGTGCCCCTGCCCGATGACATGAACGCCCCAATACCCAACGACAAGAACCACTTGCATTTCGGCGCCGGCCAGACCGAGACGACGCTCGAACTGCCGCCGGGCGCGCACACGCTGCAACTCCTGATGGGCGACGCCGCCCACGTGCCGCACGATCCGCCGCTCTACTCGCGCCAAGTCACGGTCTTGATCCGGCCCGGCCCGGCGTCGCAGGCGGCGGCCCCTTGACGCCGGCCTGGAGATGAGTAGGTGAAGCGGGTTTAAGGAGCCGGCATGGCGGCAAGCTTAGTTATCGCGGTTCTTTTGTGCGCCGGCAGCAATTGCGAGATGGTGCAGGCGGAGCCAGGCGTTTCCTACCCAAATTTCGAGCAGTGCGGCGCGGCCCTTGCCACGAAGGCGGAGCAGCTCGGCGAGTTCGCGGCGCAGCGCCAGAAAGGCACGCGCCAGGTCCAGACGGTCTGCGTCCGGGAAACCCAGGTGGTCAACGAGGTCGAGGACCCCTACGACGTGCTGCAAACGGCGATCATCCACGCCGCGCCAAATGCGAACTCGTCCTATGTCGGCATTGCAGAGAATGGGCAGCGCATCCTAGTCACGGGTCTGGTCAACGACACCAACTGGGTCCGCGTGCTGCTTCCCGATGGGGGCGTCGGCTACCTTTATGGGGACCATATCAGCAGAGTTGTGGCCCGTGCCGCTGCCCTGCCGCCTGCCAGCGACCCGGCGGAGGAGCAAGCCGCAAAGGCGCCGGCCGCTGATTCAGCATCAGGCCCGGTGCCGCCAGCGCAGCTTTCGGCGTCAACGAACCTAGGTAGGCTGCCCGCCGAACCCGGTGCCAGGGCGCCGGCCGTCACCACTGCCGTTCCCGCGGTCGGGAACAACGGCAGCGAGTTCAACGATTGCCCAACCTGTCCGGTGATGGTCCGGCTTCCGGCCGGAAACTTTGCCATGGGGTCCAATGGCGACGCCAGCGAGCGCCCGGTGCATCGGGTGGCCGTCCCAGCGTTCGCGCTGGGCAAGTCGATGGTGACGGTGGCGGAGTGGGAGGCGTGCTCGGCTGATGGCGGCTGCGCCTTCAAACCGGAGCAGGGGGAGGACAAGGCCAAGCAGCCGATGGCGAACCTGAGTTGGGACGACGCCAACCAATATGTGCAGTGGTTGCGCAAGTTGACTGGAAAGCCGTATCGCCTCCCAAGCGAGGCCGAGTGGGAGTACAGCGCGCGGGCGGGCACGGCAACGCGCTACAGTTGGGGCGACCAGCCGGGGTTCCGCCTGGCGAACTGCAAAGGCTGCGGCGGCCCGTACAACGCGCGCGGCCCTGCCGACGCTGCGGAGTTTCCAGCGAATCCCTGGGGCCTGCTCGGCATGGCGGGCGGCGTCGCGGAATGGGTGGAGGATTGCTGGCACCCCAATTACCAGGGCGTCCCATTGGATGGCTCGCCCTGGCGCTCGCCGAACTGTTCGCAGCATGTGCTGCGCGGCGGCTCGTGGATGAACTCGGCCACGGATATCACCGCGTCGAGCCGGAACTTCTACGACAGCAACGTACGCTACCCTGCGAACAGCGTGCGGGTGGCGTTGGGGCAGCAGTGAACAGCGCTGCCCAACGCAAAGACTCACTTCAACTTAACGGCTCGCGAGCAGACCTACCTCCGTGCCCGCGGCTTCGCGGACGACGGGCACCGGAGCGGCGGCATATTCCACCCATTGGAGGTCGCGCTTCCAGCAGGAGTCGTGTTGCTGCGATTGGTTGGGAAGGAAAGATTTGGCAACTGGTGGTTCACGCCACACGAGATGCGGTAAGTCGTCAGGCATTTCCGGCTGGATAGCCGGACGGTTTTCGAAATCAGACAATCCAAAGGCAAGGGCATCCTGTGTGCAGGGCTGGCCGTGCGCCACGAATGGGGCGACAGCCATCCAGGCCACCTTGGCCGCTTCCACACGGTCCGGCTTCGGGGAACGCCTGTTTGTGTTCGCGGGCGCGGGCGACGCTGCACCCGATGAGGCGCAATCCAGCGCTCTCAAGCCGATCCGCACCGTTGGGAGGAATGGCAGGCAGCGTGGCGTTCAGCGGGTTTGGAGCGTGAATGGCTGCAATGCACTGGCCGACACGGGCGATGTTGGCGCAGCGCGCTACAAGGTGAACAGGGCTGGACTCAAGCTGAACGAGGTCCGCGAGTTCTATGCGCGGCTGCGTCCGCTGATCAAGCCCAGCAGCTAAGCCGAGTGGGGCTGCACGCCCGCCGCGCCAGCCTGGCGAAGCGGGCTACCTCACTCAAGCGGAGCCGCGCGCATACGCCCAGAGCGCAAAAGCATAGTGCAGCGCCGTGTCCTTCAGCGCGTCGAACCGCCCAGCGGCGCCGCCATGGCCCGCCCCCATGTTCGTCCGCAAAAGCACCGGGCCGCCGCTCGTCGCCACGCGCAGGCGGGCCGCCCACTTCGCCGGCTCCCAGTACGTCACCCGCGGATCGGACAGGCCAGCCGTGGCGAGCACCGCCGGGTAGGGCCGGGACGCCACGTTGTCGTAGGGCGAGTAGCTGGCGATCACGTCGTAGGCGGCGGCGTCCTCCAGCGGGTTGCCCCATTCCGGCCACTCCGGCGGCGTGAGCGGCAGGCTGGTGTCGGACATCGTGTTCAGCACGTCGACGAACGGCACCGCGGCGACGACCCCCGCCCACAGGTCCGGCCGCATGTTCAGCGCCGTGCCGACCAGCAGGCCGCCCGCCGACCCGCCCATGGCGACGATGCCGCCGCGCCAGCCAAACCCCTGGTCCGCCAGGTGCTCGGCGACCGCGATGAAGTCCGTGAAGCTGTTCGGCTTCTTCGCCCTGCGCCCGTCGAGGAACCAGCCCCAGCCCTTCTCCGATCCGCCGCGCACGTGCGCCGTTGCCCAGATCCAGCCGCGGTCCACCAGGCTGAGGTTGCGTATGGAAAACGATGGCTCCATCGCGATCCCATACGACCCGTAGCCATACAGCAGCAGCGGCGCGGACCCGTCGGTGGGCGTGCCGCGGCGCATCAGGACGGTGATCGGCACCTCCGCCCCGTCCGCTGCGCGGGCGTGCAGGCGGCGGGTGACATACTGCGCGGGGTCGTGGCCGGAGGGGACCTCCTGCTGCTTGCGGAGCACCGCGGCGTGGGTTCCCATGTCGAAGTCGAACCAGCGCCGGGGGGTCGAGGGGGACTCGTAGGTGTAGCGCAGCGTGGCCGTGTCGTATTCGTGGCCGCCGCCGAGGCGCAGCACGAACGCCTCCTCGTCGACTGCGATGATGTGCTCATGCCCAGAATCGCATCCGGTGCCGCGTTCCGTGACGACGATGCGGTTGTTGGCGTCCACCCGCTCCAGCCGGGCGAAGTGCCCGGCGTAGGCGGTGATGCCCACGATGAAACAGCCAGGCTCGTGGGGAACCCAGTCCCGCCAGTTCGCCCGGTCCGGCGCGGCTTCCGGCGCGCTCACCAGCTTGAAGTCCACGGCGCCGTCCGCGTTGGTGCGGATGATGAAGCGGCCGTCCCAGTGCTCCAGGTCGTAGCGCACCCCCGCCTGGCGCCGCTCGACCAGGCGCGGCGCGGCGGTGGGGTCGCCCGCGGGGATCAGCCACGCCTCGCTGGTCTGCTGGTCGCCGCAGCCGATCACGAGCCAGGTCCGGGACGCGGTCGGCCCGATCTGCAAGAAAAATCCGGGGTCCGGCTCGTCATAGACTAGGACGTCCTCGGCGGGGCCGCCGGGCACGGGACGGCGGTAGACTCGCGCCGGACGGCCGTTGTCGTCACGAAACGTCCAGAACAGCCAGGACCCGTCGGCCGACCAGGCGAAGTTGCCGGTGCAGTTCTCGATGGCGTCCGGCAGCAGCGCGCCGGTCGCGAGGTCCTTGATCCGGATGCGGTAGACCTCCGAGCCCTGGGTGTCCTCGGCGTAGGCGAACAGCCGGTGGTCCCAACTGTGCCGGGCCGCCGCCAGCGCGTAGTACTGGTGGCCCTGCGCGAGCGCGTCGGCGTCGACCAGCACCTGCTCGCCGCCGTCTTGGCCGCGTGGCCTGCGCGCATGCACCGGATGCTGGGCGCCGACAGCGTAGCGCGTGTAGTACTCCCACGGCTCATCGGGGGTCGGGACGCTCGCGTCGTCCTGCTTCATGCGCCCCTTGATCTCGCCGATGATTTCCTGTTGCAGCGCCGCGGTTCCGGCCAGCACGGTCTCGGCGTAGGCGTTCTCCGCCTCCAGGTGGGCGCGGATGTCGGGGCGCAGCGCCGCGGGGTCGCGCAGCACCTGCTGCCAGTTCTCGTCCTTCATCCAGGCGTAGTCGTCGGTGCGGACGCGGCCGAGCTGCTCGATGCGCTTCGGCTGCTTGGGGGCGGGAGGCGGCGTGGGTGTTGTGCTCATGGGTGCATGAGAGTGGCCTGCGGCCCAGTTGGTCAAGGATGCGGCATGGCACAGCGTTTCACCGATCCCGAGTGGCAATGCCGTGATGGTCCCCTTACCCACCTGGAAGCCGTGACCACGTTGTTACAGGCGGCGTCCGGTGTCCTCGTTGACCGGGTGCCGCTTAGTCCCCAAGCTGGCCGCTCGGGGTGCTTGGCGTGGAGGTGGCAATGCCGGATATTGGCTCGACACGCGGACCCATCGACCGGGGCCGCACAGTGTGCGTGATCGGCGCGGGTATCAGCGGCCTCGTCGCCGCAAAGGTGATGCGCAGCCGCGGCTACGACGTGACGGTGGTCGAAAAGAGCGGCGACCTCGGCGGGGTCTGGGACCCAGCCCGGTCCTATCCCGGCGTGCAGACGCAGACGCCCCGCGACCTCTACTGCTTCAGCGACTTCCCAATGCCGCCCGAGTATCCGGAGTGGCCGAGCGGGCCGCAGATGCACGCCTACCTCGATGCCTACGCAGCGCACTTCGGCCTGCGTCCGTGCATCCGGTTCCAGACCGAAATCCTCTCCGTCTCGCGCCAACCCGGCGGGCACGGCTGGTTCGTCGTGCTGCGCAGGGCCGGTGCCGCCGTGCAAACCGAGCCGTTCGATCTCGTGGTGGTCGCGACCGGCCAGTTCAGCGCGCCGAAAACCCTGCACCTGCCAGGCGAGGACGCCTTCGTTGCGGCCGGCGGCTCGATCCGGCACTCGTCGCAGTATGGGGACGGCACCTTGGCAAAAGGCCGCGACGTGGTCGTCGTCGGGTTCTCCAAATCGGCGACTGACATCGCGATGGACGCCGTCGCCGCAGGGGCGCGCACCGTGTCGGTCGCCTACCGCCGCGCCACCTGGAAAATCCCGTACTTCTTCGGGGGCGTGGTCAACTTCAAGAACATCCTCTACTGCCGCGCCTCGGAGGCGATGTTCATGCCGTGGGGGCCGAGCCGCGCCGGACGCCTCGCGCGCAGGCTGCTGGCGCCGGCGATCTGGGCGAACTGGCGGGCGCTCGAAGCGCTGCTCGGCGTGCAGTTCGGGCTCAAGAAGGCCGGCCTGCGCCCGGACACGCGGATCGAGGACGGCATCCACTGCGCCACCAGCATCGAGACGCCCGGCTTCTACAAGGCGGTGCGCGACGGGCGCATACGCATGGTCAAAGGCAGCCTCACCGGCTACGAGCCAGGCCACGCCATGGTCGAAGGCGTCCGGGTCGCCGCCGATGTCGTCGTGCTGGCGGTCGGCTGGCTGCAGGAGCTGCCATTCTTCGACGCGGAAACGCAGGCCAAGCTGATCGAACCCGACGGCCAGTATCGATTGCACCGCATGATAGTCAACCCCGACCTGCCCGGCCTTGGCTTTGTGGGCTTCAACTCCAGCTTTGCCAGCGCCTTGTCGGCGGAGCTTGGCGCCCACTGGCTGGCGCGCTACTTCGACGGCGAACTCAGCCGGCCCCCGACGGACGCCGGCATGGGCGCCGAGATTGCCCGCACGCTCGAATGGAAACGGCGGGACCGCAAGGTGGCGTCGACCTATGGCGGGCTGTGCATAGCGCCCTTCCACCACGTCCACTTCGACGAGCTCATGGAGGACATGGGCGCCAAGAAGAAGCCCGCCAACGTGCTGGCGGCGCACCTCGTGCCGATCAGCCCGAGCGCCTACGCAAAGCTGCTTGAAACAGCGCCGGGCCGCGGCCTGGCCGCCGAGGAGGCCGCACGATGAAGAAGGCAAGCGCGAACCAAGTGCAGGTTGGGCTCGACCCCGGCGTCACCCCCGCCGGCGCCGGCCTCGACGAGGTGGTGTGGAACATCCTCGGCCACACCTACTACTTGAAGGCAGAGGGCGCGAACGCCTTCGCCTTCGAGACCTACGACCCGCCCGGCACCTTCGTGCCGCCGCACGTCCACCCGACCCAGGACGAGTTCATCTACGTGCTCGAAAACGAGTTCGACCTCTACCTCGACGGCCAGCACCACAAGGCGCACGCCGGCGAGCTGGTGCGACTGCCGGCCGGGATTGCGCACGGCTACTACAACCTCAGCAGCGTGCCGACGCGGGCGATGTTCTGGGTTGCTCCCGGCCGACGCCTGCGCGAGCTGTTCGACGTCCTGCACAACATGAGCGACCCGGAGCAGGTGGTGCGGGAGGCCGCGCAGCGCGAGGTGCATTTCCTGAACCCGGCCGACTACGCCTTCGACCCGCTCGCACTGAAGGGAGCCGCCCAATCTTGATCGACCCGGCGCTGGAAGCCGAGTACGACAACCGCGCGAAGGTGCCAGGCCACCCCGACATCATGCAGTCCTGGAAGCAGGACGCGGCGGCGTACCGGGCTGCCCACCCGTACCGCGAACTCGACCTCACTTACGGAAACAGCGCCCGGCAGCAACTCGACCTATTCTGGCCGGACGAGCGCCGCGACGGGCCGGTCGCCCTGTTCATCCACGGCGGCTACTGGCAGGCGCTGGACCGCTCCTGGTTCAGCCATCTCGCGCAGGGCTTTGTCGCGCACGGCGTCGCGCTGGCCGTCCCGTCCTACGACCTGTGCCCGCAAGTCACGCTGGAGGTATTGACAGAGCAGGTGCGCGGCGCCGCGGCCTTCCTCGTCCGCCGGCATGGGCGCCCCGTCTTCTCGTGCGGTCACTCTGCCGGCGGCCATCTCACGGCCATGCTGCTTGCGGCCGACTGGGCGGCCCATGGCTTACAGCACAGCGCCGTCCATGCCGGGTGCGCGATCAGCGGGTTGTTCGACCTGGCCCCGCTGCTGGCCACCAGCGTCAACGGCGCGCTCGGCCTCGATGCCGGGACCGCCCGCCGCCTGTCGCCGCTGTTCCTGCCCGCCCCAGGCCTGCCGTTCCGCGCCGTGGTCGGGGAGGCCGAAGGGACAGAGTACATGCGCCAGAGCCGCAGCATCGCCGAAGCCTGGGGCGGCTCCTGGGACTTGCTCCCCGGCGCGAACCACTTCACCGCGATCGCTCCCCTGGCGGACCCGGCCTCGCCGCTCATGGCGACGATGCTGCGAATGATCCATGCCGCCCCCGCTGACGGCCGCCCGAGGCGGGGCGGAGCGCCAGGCATGCGCGTGCTCATCGCAGGCGGCGGCATCGGCGGCCTGGTCCTGGCGCTGATGCTGCACGCTCGCGGCGTCGCCTGCGAGGTGTTCGAGGCGGCGACGGAGGTGCGCCCACTCAGCGTCGGCATCAACGTCCTGCCGCACTCCATCCGCGAGTTGGCCCAGCTCGGCCTGCTGCCGCGGCTCGACGCCATCGCGGTCCGCACCCGCCGCCTGACCTACATGAACCACCTGGGGCAGCGGATCTGGACCGAGCCGCGCGGCACGCACGCCGGCCACGACATGCCGCAGTTCTCCGCCCACCGCGGACGCCTGCACCGCCTGCTCTGGGATGCGGTTGTCGAGCGGCTCGGAGCCGGGGCGGTGCATGCCGGCCGGCGGTTGACGAGTTTCAGCCGGGACAGCAGCCACGTGGCCGCCCAGTTCGCCGCCTCCGACGGCACCGTGCGGAAGGTCCAGGGCGACGTCCTGGTCGGCGCGGACGGCATCCACTCCTGGCTGCGTGCGCACCTGCACCCGCTGGACCCCGGCGTGCGCTGGAACGGCATCCAGATGTGGCGCGGCGCGGTCGACTGGCCAGCCTTTGACGGCGGCGACGCCATGGTGGTCGCGGGCGACGACGTGGCCAAGCTCGTCCTGTATCCGATCGCGCCGGGGGCCGCCCCGGACCGGCGGCTGACCAACTGGGTAATCTACGCCAGGGTCGCGGACCCCGGCACGCCGCCGCCCGGACGCGAGCACTGGTCGCGCGCCGGGCAGCCCGAGGCGTTCCGCCATCTGGCCGGACGCCTGGCGCTGCCCTTCGTCGATGTCGAGAGCATGATCGCGGCGACGCCAGAGATTTTCGAATACCCCATGTGCGACCGCGACCCGCTGCCCTGGTGGACCAGCGGCCGGGTGACGCTGCTGGGCGACGCGGCGCATCCGATGTACCCCGTCGGCTCCAACGGCGCGTCGCAGGCCATCCTGGACGCGCGCTGCCTGGCTGACTGCCTGGTTGAGCAGCCCCCTGCCACGGCGCTGCGGGCCTATGAGGCGGAGCGCCTGCCGGCCACGACGGGGATCGTCCATTCCAACCGCATCGGCGGCCCGGAACGGGTGATCGACCTCGTTGCCGGCCGCGCGCCGCTGGGCTTCGCTCAGGTGAACGAGGTCGCGACAGAGGCGGAACTGGCGGAGATCACCCAGGGCTACGCCCGGCTCGCCGGCTTCGCGGTGGCCTCTGGGCTTCCATCCCAGCAAGCTGGGAGTAGGATGCCCCGCAGCGAGCGTTGAAACCAAGCAGCGAGCACGACAGCCATGGCCGAAAAACCAAACTTCGTCTTGGTGCCAGACTCCGACACAGGCGCCGGTAATCCACGCCACCCGGTTCCCACCGTTCTCAGCCGGCTCCGCGATGCGGCGGTGTCCGCCGTTTCCGCGTTGCCGCACCGTCCGGCAACGCTGACGGTCCCGCGCCCGGCCACGCCCGCCGCCGCGTCAGGACGCCCCCGACTCGTCTTCGGCTTCGACGCCACCGCGTCCCGCGAGCCAGCCTGGGCCACGGCCCGCCAAGTCACCGACGCCCTCGTGCGCGCCCTGCCCGGCGAACTCGATGTCGCCCTTGCCGTTCACGGCGGCTCCCGCCTGCACACCTTCACCGAGTTCACCGCCGACCCGAACACGCTGCGCGACCGTGCTGCGACCATTTCCTGCGCCGCGGGCCACACCCAACTGCTGCCGATCCTGTCGCGCTCGCTCGCCTCGCCCGGCGTCCGGGTCGTCGTCTACACCGGCGACGTCTACGAGGAGTCCCTCGCACGGGGCCGCAAGCTTGCGGACGAGCTTGGGCGCAAAGGCATCAAACTTATCGTCCTCCACGACACCGCCGACTGGGCTGCGCGCCGGGACGCGGAGCTGTTCCTCGACCTCGCGCGCCGCACCGGCGGCTGCGTCCTGCCGTTCGACGCCAGCGCCTCCGGCCGGCTACGCGACCTGCTCGCCGCGATTGCCGTGTTCGCCGTGGGCGGCGCGGAGTTGCTGCAAAACAAGCGTGGCGAGCTGCCCGGCGCCGTGCTGCTGCTCCAGCACCTTGACCCTCACTAAGCCTGGGACCCTCACTAAGCCTGGGACCCTCACTAAGCCTGGGACCCTTACTAAGCCTGGGACCCTCACTGAACCCGGCCAGACGCCGGAGCTGCCTGCCCGTTCACGAACGCCGTCCAGGCGGCGGCCGTCGCCGCCTTGGCGGGAACACCGGTGAAGCGCCAAGCGCCGTCGCCGGCGTTGTAGTCCCAGACGATGACGTGATCCACCACCCCGCCCTTGGCGACGAACGCCGCCAGCCGTTCGCCCAGGTAGGCCGGGAACGCCGGGTCGTCGGACAGCCCGGTCTTGTTGTCGTCGCCGCCCACCCCTGTTTCGCAGAGCGCGAACGGCTTCTTGTGCGCCAGCGCGAAATCCAGCGCCTGCACCAGGCCCCAGCCGCCGCCCACAGCACTCCACTGTGTCGCGCCGGGATAGTCCCAGAAGTGGATGCGGTTCGCGCCGCTGCGCGCCCACGCCATCAGGTCTGGCGCGTCGGGCTTGCCCGACCAGTCGTGGAAACCGTGCGGATACAACGAGCTGTAGATGTCGGAGGCAATGATGTCCACGGAGCGGTCGCCGGGGTAGGCGTCCGGCATGCTGTGCGCCGCCCAGTTGATGTCGGCCGGGTTCCAGACGACCAGCGCCTTCACGCCGGGCACGGCATGTACCACGTCGGCGACATGGGCGAACGCCTGCCGCCAAAGGTCGAGCGTGGCCGCGTCGTTGCCGAAGTTGTCCGGCATGAAGTTGCCGTCGAACTCGTAGGAAATGCGAAACCGTAGCTCGGGGAAGCCGGCGTCCCGCCATTTGGCGACCACGTCCCGGTAAACCTGGTCGTGCTTGCCCGCGATCACCTCGCGGAAGGCGTCACTCTGCCGGTTCCAGTAGGCGTTGGTGGAGAGCTTGATGCCGATGACCGGCTTCAGGCCCTTGGCCCGGCCGGACTGCATCCAGGACCAAGCGGTCCAGCCGGCGTTGCCGGGCCATTGCCCCCAGTCCTGGCCGTAATCCACAAACGCGCCGAAGAACGCCGGCTGGCGCCGCAACTGCTTGACCGAGGCGTCCCAGTCGGCCTGGAACTTGGCCATCTCGGCTGGGTCGTTGCCGTTTGGGTTGCGGACATACAGGCCGTAAGGGAACGGCGCCGCCGCACGGGCAGGCACAGCGGAAACCAGCAGGGCAACGAGGACAAGGCAACGGAACAATGCGCGGACTCCAGTTTGGCAGCCGCCTGTGGGGCAGGCTCAATGCACCGCCGCATACATGATGCGCTCTTGCGTCGCCTCGCTGGCGGTGAACTCCTCCACGACGCGGCCTTGGCGGAACACCAGAATGCGATCCGAAAGGTTCAATATCTCCGGCAGATAGGAGGAGATCACCAGCACCGCCAAGCCGTCATCCGCCAACCTATTGATCAATTGATGGATCTCGACGATCGCGCCCACGTCCACGCCACGGGTGGGTTCGTCGAATATCACCAGCTTGGGCCGCTGCACGAGCGATTTCGCGATCACCACCTTCTGCTGGTTGCCACCCGACAGCTCGATGGTCCGCGCGTCGTCGTTGATGCTGCGGATGTTGAGCGCGGCGTGCCAGTGCTTCGCCAGCTTCGCCATCTCGCTCAGCTTGACCACCGTCGTATGGTCCCCGGCGGCGGCGAGCTTGCCAAGGTAGACGTTCTCGCCGATCGACATCGTTTCGAAGAAGCCGTCCATCTTGCGGTCCTCCGTGACGTAGACGACGCCGTGCTCCACCGCCGGGCGCGGCACGCGGAAGCGGACGCTGCGGCCCTCCAGCCTGATCTCGCCGCCATGGAAGAAGTCCCGCTTGGCGACGCCGGCGACCACCTTCGCGGTCTCGGTCCGGCCGGAGCCGATCAGGCCGAACATGCCGGTGATCTGCCCGCCATACAGCGAGAAGGAGTTGTTGCGCACCAGCGAACCCATCGACAGGTTTTGCACGCTCAGCACGCGCCGCCCCCGTGGCCGCGGGCTGCGGTGCTGGGTCGCCGCGTCGCCGTAGATCTCGCTGGACAGCGAGCGCCCCACCATCGCGCGTATGATGGAATCGCGGTCGAACTTGCCCGTGACGTCGCTGGCGACCGTCTCGCCGTCGCGCAGCACCGTGATCCGGTCGGCGAGTTCCAGCGCCTCCTCCAAGGCGTGCGAGATGAAGATGACCGAGACGCCGCTGCCCTTCAGCCGGCGAATGAGCGCGAAGAAGTGGTGCTTCTCCTCTGGCGTCAGCGAGGCCGTCGGCTCGTCGAAGATGATGATGCGCGCCCGCATCTCCACGGCGCGGGCGATCTCGACCATCTGTTTTTTCGCGGCGCCGAGCGAGGCCACCGTCGCTGCTGGGTCGACCGGGAAGTTCAGCGATTGCAGGCTCTGCTGCGCCGCGATGTTGATGCCGCGCAGCCGGTTGAAGAACCGCTCGCGGCCAAGGTAGATGTTTTGCGCGACCGTCAGGGCCGGGACCAGGCTGGTTTCCTGGTACACCATGGCGATCCCCGCCCGCAGCGCCTCGGCGGGCTGCGCGAAGGCGACCGTGCGGCCGTCGAGCAGGATTTCGCCGCGGGTGGGCGCGACGGCGCCGGCGACGATCTTGGTCAGGGTGGACTTGCCCGCGCCGTTCTCGCCGAGGATGGCGTGGACCTCGCCGGCTTCGAGCGTGAAGTCGATGGCGTTGATCGCCGTGACGCCGCGGTAGGCCTTGGTGACGCCGCGCAGTTCGAGCAGTGGCGCGGTCACAGGTCGACCGCCATGGGGTCGACCGCGAGGATGGCGCCGCCGCCCTTGCTGGCGACGAGCAGCGCGCCGCCGTGCTCGACGACGCTGGTCACGCCGTGCCGCAGGCCGTCCGCCCGGCTGTGCCAGCTTCCCAGGGGTTCGAACGTCCCGTCCAACCGCACGACGAGCCCGTAGGAGCGGGTGGGCGCCCATGAGTTCAGGGTCGCCATGTGCTTCACCCCGCCGCCCTGCAACGGCTCCAGGAATGAACGGCCGCTGACCAGCGCCGGGGCCATCCAATAGTCCTCGTGGATTTCCGCCATCATGCGGCGCCGGTAGCCCGGCTCGCGCAGCACGAACTCCACCATCTGGCTGCGCGGCGCGAACACGGCCAGCCAAGCGCCACCTGCGGCGGGGACGATGCGCCCAGGGTATCCCGGCAGGTCGTCCAGCAACACGGTCGGGCGTGCCCCGAGCCGCAGCAGCCGGTGCCGCCAGCTCTCGCTCACGACAACGCCGCCATCGGCTTCGACCAGCACTCCGCACGGCCAGGCGAGGTCTCGCGCCAGGCACGTTGGCGCCCCGCCATCCAACCCGACGCGCCAAACCGAGCCGGAAGCCCCCCGCTCCATGAGGTCGTGACGCCACCGCGAGGGCGGGTGCGCAGCCAAGCCGTGCGCGACGACCAGCGATCCCCTGTCGAACGCCAGTGCGGTCGGACAGGTCCCGCCGGACTGCAACAGGGTTTGTCCGGATGCACCGTGCAGCAGCACCCGGCCGTCGTCCAGCCCCACCGCCAGCGTCCCGGCCGCATCCGCCGCCAGGCACGTCACCGAAGCGTTGAACACCGCGGCCACATCATCGGAGGGGTTGCCCGGCGAAAGGCAGAACACCGTGTCGCCGCTGGCGTAGAGCGCCCCGACGGTAGTGGCGACGAGGTTGTCCGGCGCGTCGACGACCCGCAGCACCTCGCCGTCGTCCAGCCGCCGGTTGGCCCGCAATGCACCGTCCATGGCCGGAATCGTCACGGCGGCGGCGCCCCGGCCCAGGAAGGCGTCGCAGCGCGCCCGCAGCCCGGCCATCATGCGCGCGGCCCCCAGTAGCTGTCGTTGCATGTCCAGTTCACGTCCGCCCCAGGAATCCGGTAGCGGCCGACGCGGTTGTTCAATATGCCGCCCAGATAGAGCCAGCCGCGGTGCTCGCGCATCGAGGTGATCATCGGATGGTTGCGCCCGGTGCGGTCCCACAGCGCGTCCAGCACCTGCCCGCGGTCGTCGATCTTCACCACCGAGCCGATGTTGATGTTGGGATACAGCCACTCGTCGGCCGCCACCCGCCGGGCCATGCGGCGGCGGAAGCCCGGCATGCGCAGGGCAAGGTCCACGACCGGCGAGCGCATCCCCACCAGCGCGAGCCAGTAGGTGCCGTCGGACGCGCGGTTGATGTTGTCGGGGTGCCCCGGCAGGTTGGCGATCACCGTCTCCGTGGTCCCGGCGCGCGGCCCGGCGATCCAGTAACGGCTGATCGAGCAGGCCCAGGTCTGCGCGAACAGGAACGACTGCCCGTCATGCGCCATGCAGATGCCGTTCGGGAAGCGCAGCCCGCGCAGGATCGTGCGGGTGGTGCGGTGCGCGGGGTCGTAGCAGATGAGCCGCCCGTTGCCGCGCGCCTCCAGCGCATCGACCGGCCAGGTGTGCATCTCGTAGCGTATGGTCGCTTCGCTGAAGTAGATGCGGCCGTCCGGCGCGATGTCGAGGTCGTCGGCCAGGCGCAGGCGGGTGTCGTCGTTGACCGAGAGCCGGGTGCGGTTGGTCTCGTCAGTAACCTTCTCCACCGTGGCGTCGGGGCGCACCTGATAAAGCCCCATGCCGCCGACGCAGACCAGCAGGTTGCCCGCGCGGTCGAACGCCATGCCGAGCGGGAAGCCGCCGATATGGGCGAAAATCTCGTGGCGCTTGTAGTCCGGGGCGAAGAAGCGGTGGATGTCGCCGTGGCGGGACCCGGTGTACATATGGTCGTCGCGGTCGAAGATCACGTCCTCCGGCCCGTCGACCATGTTCAGCCCAATGACCTCCACGTCGTTGAGCTTGTCGTTGACCGCATAGGGCGACCCTGACCCCTCCTGCGCGGAGGGCGCCGGGGCCAGCCGTTGGTAGGCCGGCGAGATGTAGACCTTGCTCAGCAGCTTGTGCCGGTTCTTCAGCCACTTCACGTCGACGACGATGGCCAGCAGCAGGAACGCCCCGAGGATCAACGGTCCGGCGCCGGAGTGCAGGCCGAGCCGCACCACGCCGTTGACGATGGCGAGCACCGTCACCGAACCCATCAGCGCCTTGGCGGTCGAGCCGCGCCCGCCGCCGAGGCTGTTGCCGCCCAGGATCGCCGCCGTCAGCACGCTGAGCTCCAGCCCAGCGCCGGTGTCCGACCCGGTGCTGCCCAGGCGCGACGCATACAGGAACGCCGCCAGGCCGCAGAGCAGCCCAGCGATGACGTAGGTGGCGCAGATCGTCCGCCGCACCGAGATGCCGGCGTTATAGGCGGAGCGCCGCGAGCCGCCGACCGCCATGACGTGCCACCCTGGCCGGGTGCGGCTGAGCAGCACATGGCCGCCGACGACCAAGACACCCAGCACGACGAGGCTGAACGGCACGCCGAACACGGCGCCGTCCCCGAGCCAGTCCCACAGGTCCGACTCCACCGTTGCGGTCGAGATCGGCACCGCGTAGTGCAGCAGCAGCGTGTCCACTATAGCGCGCACGATGATCAGCACGACGAGAGTGGTGAGGAACGCCCGCAGCCGCAGGTAGCCGACCAGCACGCCGTTCAGCAGCCCAACCGCGCCGCACGCCAGCAGGGTGCAGGCGAAGCTTACCGGGGCGGGCAGGCCGAGCAGGTTCATGCAGATGAGCGCGACCATGTTGCCCAGCGCGAAGTTCGACCCGACGCTGAGGTCGATGCCGCCGCCGACCATCACCACCATCTCGCCGAGCACCACGCAGCCGAACTCGCCGAGTTGGCGGGCGCTCGACTCCAGGCTGGCGGGCGAGAGGAAATCCGGGATCAGGCTGCTGAAGGCCGCCAGCACGATCAGCAGGAAGGCGAACGGCGTCGCGTTGTCGACCCAGCCCTTCGAGAGCACCTCGCCGACGACGTGGTCCGGGAACAGCGCGTAGCGCCAGCGGACCAGGGTTTCGCCCAGGCTGACCCGCTGGGGCGCGGCAGCCTGCGCCACTGGTGGGACCGCGGCTCTTCCGTCCGGCATGTTCGACCTCCTGATCATCGGGGCCAGGGCGCCGCCCTAGCCCCAAGCTCCTCAGTTGCAGGGCGCGGCCATGGCCCGCAGCGGCGGCCGGGTCACTCGGCCGCGGTTTGCAGTTGCTTCAGCTTCCAGCAGCTATCCGGCCCGATCGTCTCCTTGCTCAACACCTGGATCGGGGTGATCTGGGTGATCTTCTGCGCGCCCGGCTTGGGCTTGTTCTGCAGCAGCGCCCGGATGTCGTCGTTCATGTCCTGGCCCTGGCGGGGGACGTCGTAGCTCAGCTCGGCGCCGAAGGTGCCGTTCTCCACGTTGGTGCAGGCCGTGTCGCTGCCACCGCCGGAGGTGACGAGGTAAACTTGGTCAGCCTTGCCGGCCTCGCGTATGGCGGAGCCGGTGCCGACGTCCATGGTGTCCCAGAAGCCGATGACGCCGCACAGGTCGGGGTTCTGCTGCATGATCGTCTGGGTGACGGCGCGGGCCTTGCTGCTGTCCCAGTCCGCCGCCTGGTTCGACACGACCTTGATCTCCGGGTGCTTGCCCAGGACGTTGTTGATGCCCGTCATCTGGAACACGCTCGCGGCGGCGGTCAGCACGCCCTCGACAATGGCGACCTTGCCGGACTTGCCGGTGCCGGCGCCGCACTTCTGCACCATGATGTCGGCGGCCTTCTCGCCGAGGCTCACGTAGTCGGCGCCGACGAAGTAGTCGCTGGTGAAGGTGCTCTTCATGTTGATCTGGATGACGTAGATGCCGGCGTCCTGCGCCTTCTTCATCAGCCGCGCGTAAACCTGCACGTCCGGGTTGTGGATGACCAGGATGTCGGGCTTCTCGGTGATGAGCTGCGAGATCGCCTGCGCCCCGGCGTCGCTGCTGAAGTTCGGGTTGCGTACGACGTAGTTGTAGCCGAGCTGCTTGGACTGCTGCTTGAGGATGGCGCTCCAGCCCTCCGTGAGGTCGAAGCCGAGCGACACCGGCACGAACGCCATCGTCTTGCCCTTGAACTGTTCGCCGCCGGGCTGCGGCGCGTTCGTGGCGGTTTGGGCGTGCGCGGCCGTCAGCGTGGCGGCGCAGAGCAGCAAACTCCGGAGCAGGTGGTGGAGGCGCATGGATCGTCCCTTTCCCGTTGTTTTTATAGCTTGGTTCGGCAGCCACGTCCCGAAAAGTCGCATAGTAGGCGCATGAACCGCCATCGTGCGCCAGGTGCCCCCGATCAAATGTCGCCCTGCTGGGCCGTCTGCTCGTCGCGGGGGTTGACGAGCGAGTCGAAGATGATGGCCGTCAGCAAAATAAGGCTTTTGATGATGTTCTGCGCGGTGTAGGGCATGTCCATGATCGTCATGCCGTTCAACAGGGTCCCGATCAGCAGCGTGCCGACGATGACGTTGCGGATGCCCCCCTTGCCGCCCGACAGCCCAATCCCGCCGATCACCACCACAAGGATAATGTCGTAGATCAGGGTGGAGTCGACGATCCGCGTGTTCATGCTGCTCACCGACGTCGCCGTGATCAACCCGGCGACAAAGGCCGCGAGCGCGGACAAGGCGAATTGCAGCACGATGATGGGGCGCACCGGGACGCCCGTCACGTGCGCCGCACGGGGGTTGTCGCCCAGGCCGTAGATGAAGCGGCCGACCTTGGTGGCGCGCAGCAGCACGGCGGCGGCGAGCGCTATGGCGGCGAAGCACAGCACGGCGACCGGGACGCCGTATACGCTTCCCGCGCCGATCCAGCTCAGGGGCGCGCTCGCGGGCGTCACGTAGACCTCGCCGAGGCTGAGCAGCTTGAACTGGCCGAACCCGGCGATGATCGCCGCCATCGCGAGCGAGGCAAAGATCGCCGGGACTTCGAGGTAGGCGATCAGCAGGCCCGTCGCCAGCCCGGCGGCGAGCGCGAAACCGAGGCCCATGAGGAAGGCGACGGCCAGCGGCACGCCTTGCGCCGATTGGTCGAGGGTCCATGCGACGGACACCGCCATCACCGCGACGATCGAGAGGTCGATGCCGCGCCCGATCACGACGATCGCCATGCCGACGCCAAGTATCCCCAACACGGAAACGCTGCGGATCAGCGTCCAGAAATTCTCGACGGTCAGGAAACGCGGCAGGGTGAGCGAGAACATGGCGAACAGGAAGACGGTGATCGCAAAGACGATCCGTTCCTGATTCAAGTACTTGCCCATGTTCAGGCGCCGAACGGTCTGATGCTTGGACAAGGCGCCGGCATTCTGACAGCGCAGGCGGCAACCCGTGAAGAAAGTCGTCCTGGCCGCACGGTCGCCTCCGTCGTTTTCCCCTCGGCCCAGCAAGCAACGGCTCGCTTCGGTCGTCAATAGGCGTTGGAGCTTCTACCCATTGTCAAGCATTGGACAGGCATTTGAGGGAGCAGGTCAGGCCTGCACCGGGCCCGCGCGACCGTCCAGCGCGGCCCCAAGCGCCGCAGCCGCCGCGGCGCCTACAAGCCTCGACGCTGCGGAACCCATAAAAACCATCTGAGTCATGCGTCAACGCCACGCGAAGTCACTCGTTCTGGTAGACGGTGCGCAGCGTGCCGATCCCCTCGATTGTCACCTCGACCGTGTTGCTCGGCTCTCGCATGGCGCCCACGCCCAGGGAGGTGCCGCAGCAGATGACGTCACCGGGCACCAGGGTCATGTCCCGCGACAAAAGGCTGACCAGGGTGGCGGGCGGGAACACCATGTCCGCCACCGGATAGTTCTGCCGCTCAGCCCCATTCAGCACCGTGCGGACCGCCAGCGTGGCTGGATCAAGCCCGGTGGCGATAACGGGGCCGAAGGGGCTGAAACCGTCGAAGCTCTTGGCGCGGGTCCACTGCGCGAAGCTTGGGTCCTTTTGCAGGATGTCGGCGGCCGTGATGTCGTTCACGCAGGTGTAGCCAAAAATGGCAGCGCCGGCATCCTCCACCGAGGCATGGCGGCAGACCGAGCCGATCACGATTCCCAGCTCGCCCTCGAACACCACCTTCCCCTCGTATCCCGCCGGCCGGTGCACCGTGGCGTCGGGATCGGCGTAGGACGACGCGGCCTTGATGAAGAACAAAGGCTCCGCCGGCTGCGCCAAGCCGAGCTTCGAGGCCATGGCGTGGAAGTTGTTCCAGAGCGCGACCATCTTGGAGGGCTGCGCCGGGGCCAGCAGCCGGACCTGATCCAGGGCCACATGCTCGCCGGTGGGCGCCGGGCTGTCGAACATGCTCCCCTGATGCACCGCGATCATGCCGCCGGCCAGGGTGCCGAACCCGGTGGCGCCGGCCCGTTCGAAGCGGAGCCAATGCGCCACTTAGACCAACCCCGCGACGCTGGCCCGCTGCTGCACCAGCGCCAGGACCACATCAAGCGTCGGCGTCGGCAGGCCCGTAAGCTGCCCCAGCTCCTGCACCACGCCGACCAGGGCGCCGATTTCCATCGTTCGCCCGCGCTCCAGATCCTGCAGCATCGAGGTTTTGTGCGCGCCGACAGACCCGGCCCCGTTGATCCGCCGCTCCACGTCCACCCGGAAGCGGATGCCCAGCTTCTCGGCGATGGCTTGGCCCTCCAGCATCATGGCCTTGGCCACGGCGCGGGTCGCGGGGTCCTCCGTGATCACGTCGAGGGTCGCATGGGTCAGCGCGCTGATCGGGTTGAAGCAAAGGTTGCCCCACAGCTTCAGCCAGATCTCGTCGCGTATCCGGTCGAGGACCGGCGCCCGCAGGCCGGCCTTCTCCATGGCTTCGCTCAGCGCCTGGACCCGCTCGGTCTTCTCGCCGGAGGGTTCCCCCAGCGGAAACTTGTCGCCGTAGATGTGCTGGATGACGCCAGGCTCCACCACCTCCGTCGCGGGATAGACGACGCAGCCGATGGCGCGCTCCGGCCGGAGGCCGCTCCACTGCCGCCCGCCGGGGTCAACCGTCTCCAGGCGCGTGCCGGCGAGGTCGCCGCCATGCTGGTGGAAGTACCAATAGGGGACGCCGTTGACCGCGGTGACGACGCTGGTCCGGTTGCTAATGAGCGGCTGCATCGCATCCACCACGCCGGGGATCGAGTGCGCCTTCAGGGCGATGAAGATGTAGTCCTGCGGACCGAGTTCGGCCGGGTCGTCGGTGCAGTTCACCTTCACCACCCGCTCCTCCCCGCCGATGCGGAGGCGCAGCCCGTTCTCACGCATCGCCTTGAGGTGCGGCCCCCGGGCGACGAGGCTGACATCGGCGCCGGCCAGAGCCAGTTGCGCGCCGACGTAGCCACCGATTGCCCCAGCGCCGTAGATGCAAATCTTCATCTTTTTGTGTTCTCCCGAATTTGCATCATGCGTGCGAGTGGTTTGCAGGGGCGTAGGCCAGGCAGAGGCCGCGGGCGGCGGTCCTTATGCCGTTGCGGCCGGAGCCGGGCTGTATGCCATGGCGGTTGCCTGATGCGAAGCCCTCATCCTGGGTAGCACGAACAGCGCCAGGAACACGACGGTGAAGTTCATGACGGCGGCGGTCAGGAACACCGCGTACCACCCGCCGGTCGCGTCCTTGATGACGTTGGCGAAGGGGACGAGCAGCGCGGAGGCCCCCTTGGCCGTGTAGAGGATGCTTGCATTCACCGTGGCGTACTTCGTCCCGAACGTGTCCGTGCACGCTGAGGGGAACAGGCTGAATATCTCGCCCCACGTGAAGAAGATCAGCCCGGCGAAGATGACGAACAGCCACGGACTCGATCCAACGGACCCGAGCAGCAGGTAGCTTATGCCGCCCAGCCCGAACGCGATCACCATGGTGGTCTCGCGTCCGATGTGGTCGGACACCCACCCGAACAGCGGCCGGGCCGTCCCGTTCATGATGTTGTCCACGACCAGCGCGACGCTCAGCGTGGAGGCGCCGAGGAACAGGACCGTGTTGGATATATGCAGGTCCGTGGCGATCAGCGCGAGCTGGGCGGTCGCCATCAGGCCGCTTGCGGACACCATCACGAACATCACGTACAGGACCCAGAAGACCGGGCTTGCCAGCATCTGCTTCGGGGTGCAGCTCACGCTGGATTGCCGCACCTTGCCGGACACGACGGCCGTGACCTCGCCCGGCTCCGGCGCCTTCAGGAACCAGGCGACGAGGAACAGCACGCTCCCCTGGAACACGCCGAACCAGAAGAAGGTGGCGGCATAGCCCTGGCTCTCGATCATCATCTTGATCGGGATCACGGTCACGGCCGCGCCGGCGCCGAAGCCCGCGGCGGTCAGGCCGACGGCCAGGCCGCGCCGGTCCGGGAACCACTTGACGGCGCCGCCCACGCAGGTGGCGTAGATGCCGCCGGCGCCCAGCCCGGAGATCGCGGCGCCCAGGTAGAGCATCGGAAGCGAGGTCGCATACGAGTTGATGATCCAAGCGACCGCAACCATCACGCCGCCGATCATCACCGAGATCTTGGGGCCGCGCCGGGGACCGAAGAAGTCGACCAGCCATCCGGCGCCAGGGGTGAACCAGGTTTCGAGCGCGATGAAGATGCTGAAGGCCCATTGTATCTCGGCAATGGTCCAGCCATGGGCTGCGTTCATGGGCCGGACGAACAGGGTCCAGCTATATTGCAAGTTGGCGATCAGCATCATGCAAACTACCCCGAGCACGAGCTGGTTCCACCTTTTCGTCTTGCGTGGCGCAGACTCGGTGATTGTTGCAGTCATTGTTAACCTCCCCTTCTCGCCAGGCGCTTGATGCGTCTTCGGCGCTGGTCTCCGTTGCTCAAGTCATGACGAAGTTGCTGCTCCGTTTTCCGGCCTGTCGCTGGCCCAGCGCCTTGACCATTGTGCTTCCGAGTGCGGCTGGGCTTTCGGCGACGTGGATGCCGGCCTGGCGCATGGCCTCGAACTTCGCCTCCGCCGTGTCCCTGCCGCCGCTGATCACCGCGCCCGCG
>JAABUP010004013.1_pt1 | contig 24819 bp, 34 predicted proteins | sample 5559201 | NCBI WGS metagenome assembly JAABUP01 (sample SAMN10711887, study PRJNA513373) | rock metagenome | isolation source: Antarctica rocks | place: Antarctica
CGCCGTCCCCGGCCCCCCCCCCCCCCCCCCCCGCCCCCCCCCCCCCCCCACCTGCCATGACCATCTGAGGAACAGCTGAGCGGTACCAGGGCAGCTCCGGAATCTCACGCGGGTACTTGTTCGTGCGGCAGGGAGCGTAGAACTCTGACCTGTCAGATCACACACCAACATGTGGATGATGCCGATGTATAACACTGACTGCAGCATTTGCCAGCAGCTTTGCTGATGACCGATAACTGAGGCGACATAAGAACTGGAGTATGCAGCTGTCCATACGCACATGCCTAGCAGGCTGTGATGGATGACAGCTATTGGGTATGTGTGTGTATACGATGCATCAATGTTGTCATGCTGTTGCAAGTGTGATTTGCCAGAGCGTGACAACAATTCAAAAAAACCATGATCTACAAGGCAGTCATGCATACTGCATGTGTTTCATGTAAGCCAACCATGAAGTATTGACCAGCAACCGGAAGAGGAGAACAGACGCCTTCTGGGTAACATAGGTTAGCTATGAGTGGGTGTACCTGTTATTTTTGCCCATGATACCACCCAGAATGCAGAGAGGGATGGTCACCAAAGCCCAGATGACCGAAATCACCATGATAGTCCCAAAGGGCAGTGCTTGCGTGGACTGCATCCAAACCAGAGAAAGCCCTCAGACGGTTCAAGACGACAGGGTCACATGGCCTTGGCCAGCACCACACAGTGCAGCACACCATATGATGCAGCGTAGCCAAGTGAGACAATCCTACACTCACAACTATCTCTGGTTGCATTGCAGCATCGCCAGGGGCAATCACGCAACATGGAGGATGCGCAATGAGCTGTGATGCGCACACATGCAAACAAGCATGAGGCAAAATTAAACAGCGAATAAACAGCTTATACAACAATGCAGAGTTTGATGCTGTATTGCACCCACAAAAGCAGCCTGGGGCATCCTGAGAAACATTCACAGGACTTGACAAACTGCAACTGCTCACAGTTGTACATGCAGGATGACTCACTCTGTAAACAATGGCCACAGTGTTGTTGAAGCAGAACATGAGGAACAGCGGTCCACAGAAGGTGATGCAGGTCAGCAGAATGTTCCTGACCCACTGGGTGCCTTCCATCTGAGTGTAGTAGGAAGCTGCCATGTAGCCGCTGATGCTGGCTGTCAAGGCGTACAACACGATCAGCGCTGTGAAGAGGCCACCTCGGTTGTAGGGGTAGAAGACTCCCACACACGCCAGGACGAAGATGAAGATGGACAGAGTAAAGAGCTGCACCACAACGGATGCCTCAGTGAATCAGCAGTTGTGTATGTCTGAAATGGATGGTCAAGAGTGTGAGCATGATGTCCATCTGCCCACACTGCTGCTGCTGCTGCTGCAGCAAACTTGTGATGATGCAAGTCAGATGCTTCAGCACAACATCCCTAGGGGGGTTCAAGGGCAAGCAGCAGTGCTGCTGCTTCTGTCACACAGTCAAGTAAGCAATTGTGAGTCAAAACAGGAAGTATGGGGAAATGAGCATAAACATCCAAAACAGTGTCATAATCTTTGCAACATATCTGGTTCAGATGTTAAGGAAGCTGTCACCTGAGCTCCAGTGCCAACAAAAGCACAGAATACATTCTTGTGGGGAGGGAATCTGAAGACGTCCCCATGGATGTACTTCCAGCCTGTCTCCTCATTGTCATCCAGCACTACAAGCACAGCTCATACTGGCTTGCAATACCGCCAGCATTTTTCAAAAAGCACAAATGAGATGACTCTCAGCAACATTGCATGCTGTCACTGACTTCAATGGAAAGTCTTGCAGACGCTGCTGAAACCCACAAGGTGCGCGGGGTCTTGCTTCAACAGTCAATGATGCAGAGAATGCAGAAACATTGGACCAGATCCAGGTCATGTTGACATTTACCTTCATCATCTCGGGTGTACTTGACGAAGTCCTTTCTGAGGACCCGCATGAGGATGGTGGCCAGGAAGCCCGTCAGGAGCAGCACCGTCACACACGAGTTTATGATGCTGAACCAGTGGATCTGCAACCAGCACGCATCTTTCACGCCTTGAACAATGTTTCTACTCTGGTAGGCAGTGAACCCAGGTGTGGATGGACCTGCTGATGTGTAACAAGGGTGACATCAGCATACACTGCCTATGTACAGACCCAACAAAACCAAGGTGTGTCTAATCAGACTGTGACACAGACAATGGCCACACACTAGGTAGGTCATGGACACCCAGCAAGGCTTGATATATCTGCACAATGCACTACTTCTTGCAGCAACACTACACACATGCTGCAATACTGCATGTGCTGCCATACTGCTGCAAGTAATGCTGCATGCAGCGTTGGAGGCTGACACAACAAATACTACTGCGCTTCAGAGTTTAATTTTAGCTAAACATGTCATGATGTACAAGATTACTAGGTGCCAGACATCTGACACATTGCGACATGCAATGTGCAAGAAAAGCAAACATGCCAAGCGTGTTTAGTGGATTACACACCTCAAGATGCTGTGGGAGGAACTGATTCCTGCGGTACTTGTCCATGCGCCTGTCATAGGTGACCTCTGTTTCTTGCCATTTGGCAGAGTATGTGAACTCTGCAGGTATTGTGGCATCTGGTGACGCACCAACAATGTCTTCTGAAATGTCTACAACCTGGTTGGGGTCTGTAGAGACATTGATTTCTACAATGTGGTCAGCATTGTATGCCACATCAAAATGGACATGAGTGAAGATGAAGTATCTCAGCTCCATGCCAGATGGTTTTGAGACCTTTTCCAGCTTTCCTATGAAGCCCCATATTGGCAAGTCGTCGTAAAACATCTGAAAGTAGTAATCTGACTTGACCGCCTGCATTCAGCAATGGGCTTGAGTGCGACCTGCCCTGTAACATGTCGTAGCAGTGGGTAAAGCTGACAAATGTCACCTTCCGAAGCTTCTGGATCTCATTCTGTGTGAGTTGCCTGCTGCACAGAGACACATGGTCCCGGTCTGCTCTGAAGCTTAGGTCATATGGTGTGTTCATAAGGCGGTTGCCGTCAACAACCTGGATGAAAACAACATTCGTCAATACTGTCGACAAGGACAGATTTACTGCTGCCCAATCATTATTGTTGCTTGCTGCACTCAGGTAGAGCAGTAACAGCGGACATAGAAAGCCCTGACTGGGCAGACTGTGCGGGCAACAAGCTGCATCGTACTCACATGCATGGCTATTGTGATAATATGTTAGCTTTGGAATGTCATTTGAAAATTCCAATGTCCGGGTCCGTCAAGGCAGGTCTTACCTCGCCAAGAGTCTCTGGCTTGTGTTCAAGGCCATCAGGTGTTCGGCAAAAGGGCAAATCGTAATATTGGTACGTCTCGCTGAACAAGTGCAGTTGCGGTCAGTCGATGTTCCATACGCAGCGGCATACAATTGCCCTGTTGCTCACAAGCGTTGGCCGAGGCCCCGATACCTGGGGTTGCTAAACGGTCCGACTTTGTTTGCATATAGCTTGACGGGTTCATTTGGCTGAAAAGTATGCGATGCCGCCTGTGCGGCACTGCCCAGAAGCAGCACGGCACTTGCAAGCAACAGCATCGGCGAGGAAACCATCCGGCTACAACAGCGGCTTGTGATCAACCAAGGAAGCCCGGCGTCAACATGCTTGCAGCCAAAGCAGCTGCGGCAACACAGATCCCTATATGCTAGTGCAGCGGCTTCACTGGTTTCGGGACAAGAATTGTCGCTGCGTTGGTGCTTGCTAGGTTGACTACTTGCAAAGCTCTCAATGCCCGCCTTGACGTAGGGCGACGTCGACGCCGATGCGCCGCGCGCATTGCGTGAATCCCGTGCACAGTTGTGCTTTGGGTTTGACCAAAGCAGGGGCCTTGCTATGTGAGTTCAGCTGAATCACGCCAAGGAAGCACTGATGTCTGCTTTGTAAAGGGGTCATGTCGGCTACAGCTTCCGAAAGCATTTAGAACTCCCAGCATATCTAGCACGCAGGCCATGCATAGCAAATTTCTGGCGCATTCACCAGACTATTGTCCCTGTAGACCTCCACGCCAGCCCTTTACTTCAGCCTTCCCGGCTCCGCGTCAAAAACGATCAAGTCAGAGACATCGGCATCATGAACTGTACTGCCAACACAGAGCAGACAGTGCAGCAACTGATCACAGTCAGCACCACCAGCAGCCAATGTACCATATTAGCGCAGAGGTGCCCAGACCCGGAGCACCGCCTGCAAAGCCTAATCCGCCTGCGGCTTTGCCGTACGTGGCTGCAGCAGCGGGAGTGGCGCTGACTTTCTTTGCTCTGAAGAGAGTGTTTGATACTCCATCACGTGCTTACAAAGAGAATGTTGGTGATGAGTATGACTCTTGGACAGAGGACGGGGTTCTGGAGTACTACTGGGGTGAACACATCCATCTTGGATACTACACAGGTAAGCTGACGTTCGCATTGTTTGCACTGCAGTCTGTGGTATCTATTGCCTGTCCTGCTCCCTAGGCCTTTTGCACATCTACTTAGCTTATGACAGCTCAGTTTTGTGCATCTGCATGTCCATGTGATCATCCAAGTTGCAAAGACCACCACATCATTCATGCGTTGGCATGCAACACAGACTCATGCATTAGCACATATGTATCGCAACAAGCATGCTATGCAGAGGAGGAGCGACAGAAAGGCTACAAGAAGAAGGACTTCAAGCAAGCCAAGCTGGACTTCGTTGACCAGATGCTGAAGTGGTCAGGAGCAAAGAGCCCTTCCAGAGTGTTGGATGTAGGATGCGGCATTGGAGGCACCACTCGCATCCTTGCCAAGAACTTCCCTGATGCAAAGACACAAGGTATCTCTGCAAGCTTGGGCATTGCACCATTGCCTGCTGAAAATGTATGGCTACAGACAATCATGGTCAGACATGGACACAGGTCAGCACCTGCTGTCATGCCTGTGTGCATCATGTGCGTGACTGTTGCATCACATCAGGCCGACCCTTGTTCAAGAACCAGAGTAAGAATGTTTCACCTTTGCCAGGTGCTGCCGTAATGTCTGCAGTTGTGAGATCCTGCACAGCACGATCTGTATCACATTATGCAGTACTGTTCACGTCTGTGCAGGCATCACATTGTCAAAGTCTCAGGTGAAGCGCGGCACAGAGCTAGCAGCTGAGCAAGGCCTAGGCAACTGCAGTTTCCAAGTCATGGATGCATTGCATATGGACTTCCCAGACGACACATTTGACCTAGTGTGGGCTTGTGAGTCAGGAGAGCACATGCCAGATAAGAAGTTGTACATTGAGGAGATGACTAGAGTTCTCAAACCAGGTACATGCAACATACTGCAGGCTTGTCAAATGCAGCCTGTAACATCAAGATGCAGATGGGCATCTGTCTAGATGCAGGATTTGATATCCTTGACGTATATGTGATGTGGGACTTGATGTCTAACTTACATGCTCGCATCTATGACAGCAGCTTGCATGGGTGCAAATGAGGTCGTGAGGACAGACAATTCTTCAAGTTGCGTTTTCAACTGCATTCTACTGCATTGCTAACCTGGAATAGGTGGACAGGTGGTCGGAACCCTACAAGAGCTTGGTCAGCCACTGCAGAACATGATGCAATATGCTCATGATGCAGCTGCATTTATGCAGGGGGTACACTTGTCATTGCTTGCTGGTGTCAACGAGAAGAATCTGCCCAGACACCTTTCACAAGTGAAGAGAAGGATCAGCTACAGTTTCTATATGATGAATGGGCTCACCCGTACTTCATCTCCAACCTGGAGTTTGGCAGGCTCATGGAGGTCAGTACACCAAATCTTTGCACAGCTGCGCATGTAGTTGCATACGGTGTTGCATGTTACACCTGACCTGTTCTTTGATCCAGCTTGTACGCTCTGTTTTGTCATCCTACCGAGAATATTGTCGGCATGTTTAGCTCACTGATTCTCATGCTGTGTGCTATGTGGCCATCTGAACTGTGAGACTCTGGTGTCCCCATCAATGGCATGCTTGCAGGGCACTGGAAAGCTGCAAGCTGTCGAAGTAGAAGATTGGACACAGCCCACCATAGACAGCTGGCGCCACTCCATATGGGTTGGAGTTTATGACCCATGGATAGTCGTATTCAAGGGTCCTGTAGTATGGTACCGCACTATGAGGGAGATTGTGACACTAGAGAGAATGCACAGGGCGTTTGACAAGGGCCTTATGCAATATGGAATGATGAAAGCAGTCAAGTCAACCAGTCATGCTGCAGATCAGCAGACTTCATCCAGGACACTTGCAAAGGCTCAGGGTGGCAAGTCTCCAGGGTGACTTGACTGAGATGCTGCCAGGTGCCCCAAAATACTCAGCACTGTGTACATGGCCCTCATGTGTATCAGCAGCAATTGTCCAGGAATGCAGAAGGCCGATTTTGAAAAACAAGCGTACTTCCTGTGTGTTGCTGAACTTTGTGTGCTGGAGGCGAGCACATGTGTGCATTCATGTATGTACTGTGGACTCAGGCCAGGTTGCAAATGCTGTCATGGCTGCTCTTTGGCAGTGTCATCAGCACCCCCATTGGTCTTCTAGACTGAATTCAACATATAGAGTATGAACGTACTGCTATACCGCCATATGGCGCATCTCAAACACCTCAAGATCGATATTCAAACTCGCAGCAGGGCCAGCTGGAAGGCTTCGATGAGATTTCTATGACACGAATTGTTTTGCTAGCACTTTGACTTGAGTGTAGAAGTGCTTCTATGACTGCTAAATCTCGAGCTCCCTCTTCAACTGAAGTGCGGTAGACTGCGTCTGCATATGCAGCATCTGCAGGTGCTGCAGTATTGCCTTTGCTCTGGCTGACCTGGACAAGCAGCGTCTGCTCATCATAGCTAGGGGGAAACGATGCTGCATAGTAGTCGGGTTTGAGACCACAGCATTGTTCTATTTGCTGTAAGACAACACTGCTTTGAGCAACATCATGCTGAGCTGATGGGCAAAAAACATGATTGCCACATACAATGTGGAAAGAACTGTCAGTGCTGCTCGCTGATCCGACCATGTCCTGCTGATCATGAAAAGTGCCATGAATCTGCTAGCATTCTGCATCTTTTAACAGGTAAAACAGCAGTAAAATCCAAGGTACCTGATGGATGAAGGCTGTCAGCTCATCGTCTAGCCCACTGAAGGGAACATGCTCCACCTTGGACCCATTGCTGGTTGCTGTCTGGTAGGACAGCTTGTAGCCAGGTTTGCCGCCTTCCCAACCACCTCTCAAGACCTGCAGACATAAGCGCATCAGGCAATGCTTACCTTGCAGTTACAGGACAACAGCCGTGCTGCCAGAATTTGACAGTCACCTATGGTCATTGCTTGACATAAGCTGCCATGACAAGACATGCAAAAGACCTCAGTTGCAGAATGGGGCGCAGGCTAGGACTAGCCGCAAGCAAATGCAGATCCATTCCTACTGAAAACGGTCATCAGGCACAACAGTTGTGTTGTTACAGGAGTGACAGTTGAGAGAGGCTCGCCTCCAGAGAGCCCTTGGTGCCGGTGACAGACAGGGAGAAGCGCAGCACTGAGCCAGCAAAGGTGATACTGACACTGGCTGGTGTGCCAGAAGCAAACTTGACAGCGCCCACAAGGGTGTCTGGTGGTGGTAGCTCCTCACTCAGGCTGAGTGCAGTTGCTGATGCCTCAGTGACTTGCCCAAGCCCTGTAATAAAGGCTCTGCACCTCAGATGCTCATTATTGTGCTAGAGGCAACATGCTGAAAGCCAAAGAGATCATGTGTTGCTCCTGACACTTTTTGCTGCTGCTGCTACCATATATACTTGCACCAGACAGGTGCAGACCATATTTCCCTGGCATAATTCCCAAAGGAGCCAGTGGACAAAGCATGCATGGACGGGTGTGGGACAGGGGGCATGTCATGTTTGTGGGTACAACTTTTTTATCTAGCATCTTGCAACTTGAGTGGTGGCCTGTTTTGCAAGTAGCTAGCATGATTGCAATTATGGGCTCTGACAAGGCAACACATAGTCATGGTGTTCAGCTGAGATGGTGGCTGTGCTTTCAGGAACCTGTACACAGGAAGTGACACAAGGCCTATCATTAACATGGCAGATGATGTCTACCTGCTGCAGTCCCAAGGGCGCGCAGAGCAGCAATGTGGTGCACGCAAGAGTCCATGATGAACCCTCCGGGGCAGCCTTCTGCATCCCTGCAACAGCAGCAGGACACCATCACCAGCAGGCCCCGCTACAGCCACTTTGCTCAGGTGTGATTGCCGCGATAACGTGCAGCATTGCATCTTTACTGGTTCATAAATTGTGGGTTGTGCCAGATAGGTGTCAGGTATGCCTCACACTGCATTTGAATGTCATCCAGCGAGAGGTTTTTGCAAGTGCATCACTGTGGGAGTGTGTAAGCTGGCTGATGATCAGCCAGGCAGTTATTGATGCACCAGCTCACAAACATGTCACATATGCATTGTTGAGATTGCTGTTGTATCAAGCATACAAAGCAGACTTTGGCTCAGAGCAGCTTCAAGCCATCCATGGAGTGAGAGTTGTACTCAAGGTACAGGCCGGCACACAGTGCTGGTCAAAGTGCAAGGCAACAAAGGCATTACTTTAGTAATGTCTAAGAGGATTGCGTGATAAGGATGGGGTCACCTGTGCCACTGGCTTCCAAAGTACTTGTTGCTGCTGTTCATGGGCATGTCAGCCACTAAATCTAGCTGCAACAGCAGCAAGCCATGTTCAGCCCCAGCCAGCACATCTGACGGGCGCAACAGCAAGCATACAAGACGACTCTTGCTACACAAGCAATGCACAATGTTGACAACGTCTGGTTTGGGGCAATGCTTTGCAGTCACAATTTGAGATGCAGCATTATATGCCTCAGTCAATGCAACATTGCCTGATATTGCATCTACGCAGGTCTCTGTTGACGTGCTGGTTGTACATACAAGACAGAAGGCTGGCCAACAGACATGCTGCTTGCTGCTGATGCAGATGTGTCAAAAAGCTTCACCTTGATGATGGTTCCAAGGTCATGGATTATTTGACATGCCTTCCGAAACCCCTGTTCTGACCTGTGTCACACCATCACAGGGTTCAACAAGAATTGTATAAAGGCTGCTGTAGGTGTCAGGTACAAATATAGCATGAAAACAGTCTCACTGCATTGAGCATACCTGTAGTTTTCTGCTAAAGCCCAAACAGGCTGCTGCGAAAGCTGGTGAAATTCCTTGATAGCAAGATTTACTACCTCAACAGACTGGGCCACAGGCTTTTCTTGCAAGACATGCTTGCCAGCTTTCAAACATTTTTGTGCCACCTACGGCAGGCAGCTGATGTATGAGACCTGTCTACAACAAAACAATGGCGACGAGCCTGGCAGCAAACACCCACCTGCAGCATGACTTGAACAGGAAGAACAACAGCGACCGCATCAACGTTGGGATCTCGAAGCAGGTTGTCAAGCTGGTCATCTCCATGGTATCCTTTGGCGTTGGGAGCAAATCTGCAAAGCATAAGCGTGGCTGGGACTCGACGGGTCAACTTCCTGCACTGATCTGACGGTCTGGAACGCCAAACCGCAGGGCAGGGATGCAACAACAGGGATCGCCAATGACTTACTCTTGAATCAGCGGTAGCAAAAGATCCGTTGCCTTCGCGGATCGGCTCCAGACTGCGCAGACCTGCACTGTACTTGCATGCCGTCTGCAGTTCCAGAAGCAACAGGCTTGAGTATGACTCGGGTGGATGGAAGTTACTCCGCAAGGTTCTGCGTGCACGCTCGCCTGCACAAGGGAATGTAAGCATCCTTTGTGAAAAGTCCCGCGCCGATCAAGGCAAGTCGGACCGGCTTGTAATTTTCCTCAGCCATCGTCATGACCTGACGACCTCAACCTCGTGGCGTTCTGCATTTAATATATGCCGATGGTGCGCGCTCTGTGAGCCCGCAACTCATGGTTGAACGCAACAGAGAGGGGTTGCGATGCTGAGTCCATCGCGCAGAGAGAGCGATTTATATGAGTGTTGAAGAAGACAAAGGTCATATTAGCAGATGTCAATGGTCCAATGGTCCAATGGTCATGGTTGGCCCCAACGACCTTAAAATCTAATGAATGAATGAAGATGAATGAAGATGAATGAATGAATGAATGAATGAATGAATGAATGAATGAATGAATGAATGAATGAATGAATGAATGAATGAATGAAGATGAATGAAGATGAATGGATGAATGAATGAATGAATGAATGAATGAATGAATGAATGAATGAATGAATGAATGAATGAATGAATGAATGAATGGATGGATGGATGCATGAATGAATGAATGGATGGATGGAGATGAATGAATGGATGGATGGATGGATGGATGGATGGATGGATGGATGGATGAATGGATGCATGAATGGATGAATGGATGAATGGATGAATGGATGGATGGATGGATGGATGAATGGATGGATGAATGGATGGATGGATGAATGGATGAATGAATGAAACAACTCATCGATCAATCAATCAATTTACCTTTTCAGTCTGGGATTGTCCTACTTTTTGGTTTTTGAGATTTGTGGGTGTCATGGTAACAGTACAGTCTGAAAGTTCAATCGGACCGCAGACAGTTTGTGGCAGATGCTTTGAGCCTTGGCTGCTCACTTGATGAGCAAGTTGGAGGGACGGTGGGTGCTCTTGCCAAGGTGCAGTTCCAGAAAGTCACCAAGCACAGCTCAAAGTGCACAGCTGAAAGTACGTGGGAGTCCTTGAAATCAGCGTTCATGGTCAGGTTCAAACCCTAAGGTGAAATCTGTTTTAACTGACGTCAAGCAATGTCGTGCGTGGTATTACTATTGGTCAGGTCTGACTGCAGTGCATACCCAGCATACTCTGCACCTGCAGGAAAAATCCGGACAAGGTTGCTTCAGCCTCTCAAGCGACCTTTGCAGCTACAAAGTGTTCACACAATATCTGATCTCAGTAAATGCAGAGTCTCAGCCTTGCCTAGGGCTTGCGGGTTTGTTGCTGTGTTTGTTACATACTCCACTGTAAGTTTAGTACAAGAGAGTCAATGCAGCCTCCCAGCCGTGTCTGTGATTTCAGGCTTTGCTAGCGCTGTTGAGTCTAGTGCATACTAAGGTGGCACATTGAGCATCTGAGCAAAAGCAGTGCTGCCTCCCAGCTTTGTTTGCTGTTGACTTCTGTGCATCGCCAGCTTGCCGGCATGCCTAGTTTTCACAAAGCTTTACAGCATGTTCAATGCAGCTCCTCAGCCTCATCTTTGGCTAAGCATTGCTAATTACTGCTGTGCACACCCAGCTGCCTGCATGTTAACACAGCATCCAAGGAATTTGGTGCAGCCTCTTAGCCTTCTGATCAGAACATATGAGTAAGTTGAGGGCCCATGGTTTGGCACATCGTGGAGTGTTGTGCTACAACTCAACCCCTTTTCTTTTCAAGGTCTGCGCCTGATGTGTCTGTTGCGCAGTCTGAAGAGCTGCTGGCAAAGCTGAGCACCCCCCTGAAGATGTACATGTCGTGAATCAACTTCTCAAGCAGGGATGCTTGCTGGTACCTCATGGCAAGCTTGCAGTAGTGTCAAACCTGACAAGGGAGCTTGTTGTTGGTACCTGTGGGAAGTTGCCTGGTTTTTGCAGCTTCAGAATTGTCGACGGTGGGCTGCGTCAATGCCACAGGCAAGCCTCAACTCCTTGCTGCTCACAAGACCATTGCAATGTTTGCATGTCAACCACACGCTGCTGACTTCTGCCTATGTTGAGGTACAAACTTACATGACTCCTTGCTGAGCATCTTGCAGTGCTGTGGTATCAACGCAGCAATGCCAGCTGATCTGCAGGAACCAACCTGAAGATGCACAGGGCAAAAGGAACAGGTGACCAGGTGGATGATGCTGAGCTTTGTCATTGAGACCTGGAAAATTCTTCTGAGCAATGCTTCCAGACCGGCACCTTGTTTTAGACTATGACAAAAAGAAGGGAGTGTCTGCTACAGCAGGATCCAAACACAGTCCCAGTGCGGTATGTTTTCACCCTCATCAACATGCAAGCATATCACTTGCTTCCAGCTTGCTCTGTAAAAAATGTCTTCATCACATATGCTGGCTTATCACTTCCTCTGCTTGAAGGGTAACTATTGCGCTGAAAGGATCATGATCACAGAGGATTTGCTGATGCCTATGCATTTGCAAATAAATATTCTTTGATGGTAAGCACTGGCAAAGTCAGGGAGAAACCTTCATAACATGACCCTGCGAGCAAGAGTAGGGGTGACAATGGCAGCAAATATTGCCTAGATTAGCTCTAAATGGCGTGTTGGCCGCGCCCACTCTACAGCCTTTGGATCTGGGACCACCAACAGCAACCAGGTTGGTCAATCATGCAATGAATTGAGTCGGCAATGAACATGTCAGCATGCCTCAAACACTTGTTGCCAGGGAGTATGTTGGGGCACATCTAGTGCAGCTCTGCCGTTTTGGAGTGGCAGGTCATTCGGGCTTGCCTGCAGGCTGCTTCAGCCTGTCATGCTAGGCAGCTAGTACACCAGGTGTCCAAATGTTCTCTGGGACACAGAAGGTCCCCTTGTGTTTGACTTGGAGATGGCAGCCAGCCTGCCCTTGAAAATGAGACACACGTCTCCTGATTTTCTTGGCTTTGACAACAGATCCAGATGTAGTGCAGCAAGCCTTTGAAAGCTTGCCTGGTGTCTTCTAGAACGATCTTGTACGTCAATGGTGCGGCTACGCATGACGTCATGCGGCCTGTTTGTGTGCAAGTTGGGATTTTATTGTGCAGACTGGATGTGCAGCTTTCTGTGCAGCTTTCTGTGCAGCTTTCTGTGCAGCTTTCTGTGCAGCTGTCTGCTTCATTTGACATGTTGTGTGTGTTGCAGATCCTTCAGTGCTGGACGTCGGTTGCTTCACTTCTTAGTCAAATGTGTACAATGTTGGTGTTATGTTGACTGAATTCCCGAATTACAAGAAGCTGTTCCATCAGATCCATTTGGTCTTCCTCAATAGCTGAAGAGCAAAGATACAGCCGATGAGGCTCTGCAGCATGCATGGCTACACAGTTGAGATCAGTATACCATATCAACATCTTGGAGGCAAAACTCGCTGTTTTTTTGGAGACAAGTCACTCTGTGTGCGATGAAGTGTATTTGGGCAAGCTGCACCATGCATATGTGAAGTGTGACTGAAACAGCACAAATACACTGGGATGGTTGTCAGTAAATCTGTATGCAATGCAGCAGCGTGCATCAATTAAGTTAGGTGCCACCACTGGCTGGACTCAATGACAAGCTTTGTCACGATTGTAATGTGAGATTGCTGGGTACAGTCCTGCAGTCAATATTCTTTCCATGCCAGCAGGCCAATGCATTCTGATCGCCATCATGTCATCACCGGTTGCCCACTGGTAATCTGCAAGATAGGTCCAAAACAATGGACCTGCCTGTCCCTGTAGGTGATTCGGATGACCGCCGTGATACCACCGCCTAGTCCACCATGTGTCTTGGCCAAGTCCCCACGACTATTACACATCGATATTGCACAATGACCTTTACGACAAATGCGCTGGCATAGAAGCTTGGTTGCTAATGGGTCATTGCGTGTACGGCTGTGACACATCGAATGGCCAATGGCACTCCCCTCCTCGCACACACACACGCCTTCCCATATCGTACGTTCCATCAAATGGCTTCCGTGTGAGCGCTCAAGAATAGATACTCGTCCTGCGCTCGTCATGTGAAATGTCACAGATGCAGCTCGGTGTCCCCGGCAAGACTGCAGCCTGTCCACAACAGCACCCCCAGGTGGTTATCCAGGAGGCCGTGCGGGGTAGCGTTGTCAGCACCCGGGGGCTCTGCATATGAACTTGTCGAACCAGGATCAAGCGGTGCGAGTCACAAAACTGCTCGTGCTGCCCTTGCTTGGTCGTGCTGTGCTGCCTCCTACGACAGGCTGATGGCTCCTCTATGGGACACCAAGTCACCAGCAACGTTTAGGTTGTGAAAATCATCGTTATATTTTGAATTCAGCCATGCCTCATATTGCCTTCTTGAGCCAGCACGCGATGCTGTTTACAAGCGAATTGCGAGCCTGACACAGATCAAGCTTAATCTTTTACAGTAACGTGGTCTGACCAAACTTGGCTTTGGAGTCTAGACATAGCGACGCTTCATTGCGCGTGGTATGAGTTCTGCTGCTGGATGTGCAGAGAGGTCGGGAATCTGCATTCGCGACAAGTTCTGGCAGCTGGAACACAGACCCCACCACTGTGCCTTCAAGTATAACAGCTGAGCTCGAAGGATTGGCAGCAAAGGGTTTCACAGCTCCTCTGGATCGAAAGAATCATCCCAAGCAGGTCGTCTCAAGCACTGTGACCCTTTCAGAGGAAGCAAGCAAGTTTGGCAGGCTTGCAGTGAGGTGTATGAGGCATGACTGGCCTTGGGGTGTGCTGCAGGGCGAAGAGGAGACAGACGTTCATTTGCTGCAGACAGTTTGGTGTCGCTATGCTGGGCAAGCTATCAGCCAGCCTACCAACATATGGTCAGCCGCTCTCAGCAATTTAGCTGCAGCACAGGCGCAAGATCAACAACAGCAACAGGATAGGCAGCGTCACTTGCAAGTCCAGCAGCTGCCCACCTACACCACACAGTTGAGCACACAGCATCCTGCACATCTAGGTACAAAGGGCTCGCTTCAGGAACACTTGCACTCTCACACAGCCAACACCTTTGAAGGTTATGCTTTACCACCTGCTTGTGTCGGGAATGTATGGTCCAGGGCAGCCACCCTACAGGACAGCCAAGCATTGGACAAGACAGCACAGCAGGAGCTCGCCGAACTTCTTAAAGTCAACAATGTTGACAGGACAGCAACATATCATGCAGAGCCAGTTGAGCGCCAAGACAACCAGCAGCAGCAGCAGCAGCCCACAGCGTGGACTTACCCCAGGGATCAGACTGATGCTGACACACTGCTGCAGCCACATGCTGCAAGCAATGGGCATGGCAGCTTAGGGCTGTCACCGCTGTCCTCTCCTAGCGCTGAGCTTTCCCATATCCTGTCTTGGAGCCAGCTAAACTCACCGCATAAGGAGCAGCAGCAGCAGCAGCAGCAGCAGGCGACTTTAGCCTCTGACATCCGGGGCAGCAGCCCTGTGCCTGCTCTGAGCAATGACTATGCAGATGCCTGGTGGGCCCAGCAAGGCAGTCAAGCAGCCTCAAAGCTTGAAATGAGCCCTTGTGAACCCGACCATGATGTCCGGATGCGTCCTCTGGGAGCTGCATCAGCACATGCCCATCAGGTGCAGCAAGAGCCGTCCCAGTGGCTTCAAGCTTTAGAGATGGCTCGGGCTGTGCGTCCTCGCCACCTGCCTCATCAGGACTTTGCACATGCCTCAGGTGCCCTCAGGCCCCCTTTCTATAGCTCAGCCTCCCATCCCAGCAATAGGGAAGATAGTGGGGACTTGTCCACTTCGCTGGGAACTCAGATCTTCCTGGGGAGAGCATCCTCAAATGCTTCAGCCAGATTGCCTGGCTTGCGAGATACCCTAATGCCTGCTGGCGTAGCTTCCCCAAAGTCATCCTTACGGTCTAATGCGCCGAGCTTGACTCAGTCATTTGCACAGGTATGGCCAGCATGTGTATGATCAGGACTGCAGCGTGCCCAATACTGCTACATGGCTGTGGCCGATACATCAATAAATGCAGTTGCAGCAAGGCCAAATTGTGCACCTGCCAGTGTGAACACTTGGCTGTTCACATGCACCTGAGCCCAAGTGGTGTGCATGCCTGTGCTGACTGCTTCTGATTTGCTTGCAGACTGTGAGTACTAGCTTGCCTTCATCATCCTGCACAGCATGCACTTTGCTTTGTCCATACGCAATCTCCCAGTACTGGTGTGAGCCGTGCGCTTACCTTGCTGTCTTTTCACTTGTGTGACTTGTTGCATGCATGTCTGCAGTTGCCACAAAACAATGGTGGCAGGGCAGGCTCCATGCCGCACCCTAGCATGCTACCTGGGGGCCAGCCTTGTGAGCCTGGCCCTGCCAAGCTGCTGATGCAGCTAGTTGCAGCACCCTCCACGTTTGGTGTACCTCTATGCACTGGGAAGTTGCTGAGCCCACCTTTCCGGGTATGTCAATGCCTTGGCATGGTCCTGCGGCTTAACTAGTGCATGTTTCCCATAATGCAGCTCTGTATGCACTGCTGTACATCTGCCTTACAAAGGTGACTTTGACAGATCAGTGCACAGCTTGTGGCAGGCAAAAGCAAATCTTGTACTCACACGGCTACCATGTGTTGACACAAGCTCACCATAGCATCTTGCAGTAGCGCAATTCGCATATCTTGTCAATGGTCCCTTGTCACGTGTCACAAGAAGGACATGAAATGCTGATACCAAGACATCTTCTCACCCATGTGCAATGCCTGTAGCAGGCAGAGAGGCAGTGAAAGTCAGGCTCTTGGCTAGCATCACCGCTGTGTGTACAGCAAGTGCAGCTCTGTCTGCCTAGTCCGGCTGACTGAATGACCATCCCAGGGTAAGTGTGGGCATGCAGGTGCGAGTAGCCATGCTGTGTGAGGTGCCAACAAAGCTGCAGCTTACCCTGAAGGCATATGTGCTGAGCAAGGACAACCTGAACAGCCTGGAGCAGTGGCACCCAGCTCACCACATTGTCACAGAGGCAGTCACGGGGGGTGAGGTGCAGCAGACTGTCTTGTGCAGCGAGGGCCCAGCAACGGGGGATGCGGCAGGGGGTGCAGCTGGGGTTGGGGCTATTCAGGCGGCAGCACCAGACTTGCTTGGTGGGGTGGCAGACTTTGTCTTTCGAGGTGAGAAAAGCTCATGAACAAAAGCAGACTGCCGTATTTACAGCAATGTTGAAGCATGCAAGCAACGTGGGCTGTTGGGTTGGCAAGCTGCAATTGTGGGAAGCTGCATGATTGTTGGAGGCACTCAACGCAAGAAGGCAGCAGGGAAGAAGTGCCCTTTCTGATATGTGCTAGGAATATGTCAGCATCAGCTATATTGGCGCCCAGTATCGTGAAAAGCTCTCCCAGAAATGTGTAATTTAGCTGTGCTGGGGACCTCCCAAATCTGGAGGTCAGGAAGGCTTGGCGTGACCTAAGCTATCCCCAATGTAGAAACGCGTTTCACTAGTCTCCAAGCATTGTTCAGTTTAGGTTCACGATGTGAAAGAGGTGCTTCTTGAACAAAAAGTCACGTTTCTGTCTCCCAGAGAGGTGTGCACATCAAAGGCGCATTGAGCTGTCTGACATGGCAGCGTGGGATCCTCATATATATTTGGACTCACACCCTGTGCGTGTGCGCTGCAGATCTGAAGTTCACCACATCGTCTCGCATGAAGCCCCGCTGGCTGGTCATTGCAGCTGTGCTGCCCAGCCAGGACGTGATGTATGTGCAGTACAATGTTCCCACAATTATCATGTCCAGAGCATGTGACCAGCTCACAAAGGTCGGTCTGCCTGGTCTGTCAAGTGGGATCTGTCTGATGCATATGTCATTCTGATGGCACCATGCTGTGTTTTCTGCGGGCCGTGAACATGACCACAAGTAACCTTCCAGCATTTGGATGCATCTGCGCGTCATCATTCATCTTTTTGCCTCACCCATGTGCTTAATTTGTCCCCTGATGTCCCTGCTGAGCATGTTTGCATTAGCTGGTGTTGCTACCATACAAGCCAAGGCTGCATGCCCTTGCATCCGAGCCTATACCGTATATCCCTGAGCCTTGTGCATGACAACACCAGTCACACTTGTACGCTCTGGTATAGTACACTAAATGTGCTACCCTTGCACATGACTCCATTACAAAGTCATTGTTACAGGCCATCAGCATCTTGAAGGGGGTTCAGCAGGCGTCTGGGCTAGGAGTTGGGGTGGGTGTAGCACCCAGAAAGAGACACAGGAACAGCAGCAGCCTTTCAAAGTCTGTCTTGCTGAAGCCAGAGGAAGCTGTTGCTCATGCCTCCCCTACCCTGCGTTCTTGTTCCATCCCCGCTGATGAAGACAGGGGTGACAGTATGGACTGGCCACCTTCTGGGCCATTCACTTTTCACCGCTGGCATGTTCTAGTTGAAAGGTGAGCTTCATACCTTCGACTACAGGGGTGTGGCGTCTGCTCACCATGCAATGCATGTCAAGCTGTCATTGACTGTGAGATCAGCAACCCCTCGAGCCACAGACAAAGCCGAGAGTACGTGTTGATTCTGCTCTACTGCTGTGTGACACTGCCTTCTGGTTATGCTGTGAGATTGACAGCAACTTCTCAAGCCACAGGTAAGGTTGATGTGACCTGAGAAGTCTTATTTACCTCGGACAGCATGACATCAACACCCCTGTGTGGTTGCTTCATCTGTGGGGTGAGTCAAACAGGTCATATCTTGTGAGTCTGTCTGGTGGTCAAGACTCAGATGCCGATGAGGGCTGGACATGAGCCGATACTTGACCTGCCCACCTTGAAGGTCCCTTCCTGTTTGACAACAGGATGCCAGCAAAACTGCAAGAAGCCACATGCGTGACGTGGCATCAGCTACATTGCTGCAGCACAGGAAGTGTAATAGCTGCAAGCCCCCAGGGGCCAGTACGGCCTGCGCATGATGTGGCATGTGGTTTCGGCAAGCGTGCATAATGTACCTGCAGCTCTGCTGTTCTGCTGCAGGAAGTACAACGCCTTCAATCTGGTGCGGCCGCTGGGGCTAGATGATCTGCATATGATGGAACGTGTGGCGGGGTTCCATGAACAAGGCCCGGACAAGCAGGCTCCAAGTGAGCTCACCGCGCAGCAATGGGAGTTCTTTGGAGTCTGGTACCTCAGGTCAGCATGCCAGCAACAGGAGCCCATGCTGTATGTGTCTATGTGTCACTCATTCCTGTGCCTGGCTGGTGTGCTGCTCGCACCATGTGTTGATGCCCTATGGACGTTTTGACCCCAGATCAGTCCTGTTCTTGAGTCATTCTGACAATGTGTCCGTGTTTCATGTGCACCGACCTTCAGCAGCATAGCTAGATAGATCTTTTTATCAGGCTAGTGAAGCGCAGTGGTCCCTCAATCATCCCGTCTGGGCATAGCTGAGTTGCAGCGTTCTAGCTCGCCTCCAATACCCTTTGTAGATGCTCTTCTCAGCCACATTGCCAATTGCCTTGATGTAGTGTGCTCTGGTTTTGTACAGTTGCAGTGCACGGTTGTTGAGTGTACTCTAGTTTTGTACAGCTGCAGCGCACAGTTGTCGACTGCCTGCCTGATGCCTGCAGCTACTTGAGGATCTTCAGATGCCACCGGCAGCTGTGGATGATGCAGTGCCCAGTCGTCATCTGTGGCTTTGGGGTAGACAGACATCGGGCTGAGCACCTGCTGGCAGATCAACTCGTGGTAAGTCCCCATTGCAGCTACCTGCGTGCCCCTTGGCTCACTGTCTGGCTCATTTGGTGTAGCAAGTCGTGTTGTGCTTGACTCTATGTATTATTCCTTTTCTTGAACTTGAGGCCCTATCTTCATTGTTGGCATCTTCATGGAGTTCCCTTCGTCAGCTGCCTTTATGGCTGTGTTTCTTGCCGACAACATCTCGGCAAGCTGTACATCTGCTGTATGCTGAGCTGACCATTGCAGCAAACAAAGGCAGGACTCAAAGTTCCATCGCCAATCACAACAACATAAGCTTTATGGCAACATGAGCTTTTTGGCAAGAGAGGTACAGAAAATCTACAGGCCATTTGACAGGTGTCTCTGCACTGCAGGGCACTTTCTTGGTGCGGCCAGGGTTGAGCTTGGCAGGCTGCATGGTCATTTCTGCAGTTGTTCCTGAGGCCCCTTGCAAGCACATGGCCCTGGACAGTAACCAACTCAGCTCACGCTCTCTTGAGGTAAGCACAGCTCTGCTGTCTTCAGTGTCTTCGTCTTCTTCTGCAGAAAGCTTGAGCATGATTGTGTACGGTACCTGCTGTGCAGCCAGATATGGGTTTGCACCAACTGAGAGCCCTGCTGTCGCGATGCAACCCCATGCAATGAGGGTGCTGCTATGCGCTGTATCTTTCAGCTTGCACATGCTTCGCGCACACAGCATTGCACAAGCACATAATATTGAAACAGTCAACATGACTTGCACATGAACAGGACAGCAGGCACGTTCTGTTTGGTCTTGCTTGCAGCAGTCATGTTCAACAGCCATTTTTGAACCAGCAGCCACAATGTTGCACAGACCATACAGCTGTCACTTGCAAGATAGTAAGCTGCAGTTTCAGCAGGCATGCTACAATGCCTGCTGTAGGTATGGGTGAGGGATGTCCTGGAGGCTCAGCAAGTGCTGGACTACCGGACTGGCCAGCGATACAAGAAATCGGAGGTACTTTACTTGTTGGATACTTACCAGCATCGCAACTAATGATCATCCACTGCAGAGTTTACAGTCTGGCATGACATGCAAGTATATGCTTGCAGCTGGTGAGCCAGCATGCTTAGGACAACTTCAGTGGCTAAACATATTTTGCCCAGGGTCAATACTTGCATACAGGCAAACAGGTTGCATACATGCTGAGCACTGACAGCAACACAAAGACAGCGTTTGAAGTCTCCAATGCATATGCGGTTGTGCAGCTTCCATGCGTGATTTGACATGCAGGCTTTTCCCCTGCACTATCAGCCCTTTGGAGTTGTTTCAGATGTCTCCAGCCATCAGGCAGTTCAGGGTTAGTTGGCAGGCCAATTGCACCGCCGTGTTCTCGCCCAAACCCCTTCCATTCAGCCTGAGGCTGCTGAAATAAACATACACGGTGGCAAACAGCAGCACTGATCCTGAGTGGCACTGAGGGCAGCTGCGACTGTGTGTCGTCATGACATGCACCAGCTTTGCATGCGGCAGTGGCTTGAGAAAGGCTGCAGGGCGTTACTGAGCAATGGCTAAAGCATGCAGTTTCAAAAAGGGTTCCAGAAAGGGTGTGTCATCTGCTTACTGGAGCATTGACAGAGTGTTTCTGTACGTCTGTACTGCAGCTACTTGTTTGTTACCTTTGATTTTGACAGTAATCAATTTGGAACCCAATAAGCAGATGCAGGGACGGGTTCTCGCAATCTTCTGGGTTCGGTCTGTGTTGATATGTTCAGATTGTGTCTCGAGGGGTTATGGCAACATCGTACAGAACCCGACCTTCTTGGATGTGCAGCAGGCACTTTCCTTGCTCCTTAGCTTTGCTGCCTGTGCTTGGCCACATTCACTTTTCCCCTTGCTTGGCCACATTTACTTATTGCACTTTGCTTTTGATCAAGTTCTGGCAGTACTCTCTGATATCACACATATCAATCTCAGATTCTGATCCCAAAGGGCATTTGTCATTGAGAATTTCTGAGTTGAAACAGATGCTACTGTTGGTCTGTGCAATCGTAGTAGGTGTTTGCCCACAGCGTGTGGCGTTAATAGATTGCTGTGTCGCCTGTGCGGTGGGCTGGTCTGTGTATGTATCCTGGGCTGAGTGTGCATTGACCTGTACAGATGATTTTGGTACAATATGGGTAAACACAGAGAGGTAAGCTAGGTGGTAGTGATGGTGCGGTACAATCCTGCTGGTACTGCTGAATGAAATCTGTGTGATTTAGACATCCTGTGTTGTATATGTGTCCAAACAAAGAATGAACTGATGATGACGCATACATGTTGTGTTCAGTTTATGCACAGCTGAGCCCGCATCTTGATGCGTAAGAACTTCCTGCTTAGTAGACTCCTCGTTTGACGCAGCTTTTCAATAGAAGACAATACGACGCTGATTGCACAACAAGGTTCTCAGTGGGATTGGCTGGCTGGCTGACGGTCGCATGCTTGCAAGTCGTCTCAAACCTAGCAGCAGATAGTTGGCTAGCAGCCGCAAACATGACAACATCACTGCATGCTGCCCACAACAAACGAAATTCACCATAATAAGTTCAACATATTATGGTATGCATGACAAGGGCATTTCTAGAGCAGGCACAGTAAATTTGCAATGCTGGGTGTTGCTTCTGCACAAACACACGAATGCACATGCTACAAAAATGGCATGCAAGTAAAATGTCAGTACATATGCACACATCAGCCAAAAGGAGCACAAAAGCAGACATTAGCACAGCGGCTGTCACGCAGCCTTTTGCTTTGATTCATTTTGGAATTCTATGAGCAGCTCTCTTTGCCGCTGTGTAGTACTGCGCGGCAGGGTCACATTGACATGTACAAACTGATCACCCTGGCCATAACCGCTCAAATGGGGCATGCCCAAGCCTTTCATGCGTAATCGGTCACCAGGCTGCGTACCAGGTCTTATGGATAGCTCCTTCACACCTGTCAATGTGGGAACCCTGCATTAAAGACGTCAGTCAGATTGCAACAGTAAATGTGTGAACTGACTTATCAGTATGCAGCAAAACAAGCAGTCCACACCGGCTTTTGATGCTTCATGACAGCTAGTCACAAGTGTGCAGCCTCGTAATCATCACAACACATGCAAGAATCCTGCAGATGCCATGCAGCTGCGCACTTGCAAAGACACCATGTCTGGAACAATGCTCAAGGGCAGGTGAGGCGCTCACTTGGAATCACCACCAAGGATGGCATCAACGAAGTCTAAATCTATGTTGACATGGATGTGCGGCCCTTGACGCCTCAAAACAGGGTCTGCAGCAATGCTGACTTCCACAAACAGGTTCCCTGGAGTGCCTTCCTTGATGGCTGCTGCTCCTCCTTCCCCTTGTAGTTGAAGGGTCTGCCCACTGTCAATTCCTGTAGACATGCCACAAGAGCTGTAACAACACAATTGGGCAAGCACTAGCTGCTGTGCTAAATCCATCATGACTCCAAACAATTGCTGAGGAAATGAAGGTCCAAGTTGACTGTGCACTGCAAGTTTGCAGGTGATAAACTCATGTATGCGCACATGCTTTATGCCAGCTTGTCACAGTATGTGGATGCTTGATGCAGCACCAGATGTAATCGTGTGGTGCAGCCGCAGCTTATATAACAAAGCCATCAGCATAACCATGTTGAAAAGATGTTGTTTGGGATGCCTGCCGCAAACAAAGTAAGCTTCAGCATGATCACGGGGAGTGCAATCAGTCAAACAAACATCAGTCTGCAGTCTTTTTGCTCACCTGCAGGAATATCAATTTCAACCTTCCTAGATTCTTGCTTGCCACGAATACTCCTGATGGGAATGTGCAGGGTTTTCCTCACACCCTGTGCAGCTTCTCGTAGAGTAATGCGCATCTGTGCTTGCATGTCAGGGCCTCGCATTTGCGCTTGCCGCTGTTGCTGTGCAAATAGGTCAGCAAAACCAGCAAAGCCGCCGCCGCCGCCTCCTCCACCAAACACATTGCTGAACATGTCACTCATCTCCTCTGGTGTGGCTTGTCGGAAGCCACCACCCTGTAAACAGGCCGCACGGACTGTTTGACAATTATTGAAATGAAGACATTGAAAGTGATGTTGGGCATCCGGTTGTGCGTGTTAGATGCATGGGACACCAAATACCACAATGCTACACTGAGCAATGAAATAGCAAACTTGTCACTGTGTAACAAACAGCCAACTTCCATGCACTTGTGGGCCTGTCGGAAATGCATGACAAGCTGGACTCTCACCCCAAACCCACCAAAGCCGCCCTGACTGCCATCGAAGCCGCCCATATTGTTCATGCCTTCAGGGCCCACCTGATCGTACATACTTCGCTTGCTGGAGTCTTTCAGGGTGTCATATGCTTCACTGACCTCCTGAAACTTCTTCTGAGCTTTGTCATCACCCTAAATGCAGATCAACCTTGAGGCATTGACACATGAACGCAAGCATTGCTCGCAACTGAATCCACTGTAGTTGCATGCCCAGTGCTTGGGTGAAATGCAACAAGCGGGATCCTTGAGCTGAACAGCCATACCTTGTTGGAGTCAGGGTGATACTGTTTTGCAAGCTTGTAGTATGACTTCTTGATATCGCTGTCGGAAGCATCCTTCGCCACACCCAACACCTCATAGAAATCTTTTTTGGCATATGGCGCTGCACCAACTTCAAGAGTTAGCTGACCCTGCCATACAAACAACACGCAGCAATCACTTGTTGGTGCTCACCTGCTGTTGTTCTGAAATGCCGTAAATTGACAAGCTGTGGAGTTGCTTGGGATTGCGGCCCTGTGAAACAGCACACTGTGGTCTGAGGGCTCTGCCAGAACGCAAATTGTGCCATATTCAGGGACCTGGGCAATACCTGGTTGTGTAGATGCTGCGCATCTACTTGGTGACCAGTGTGTCAGCCCAGAGAAGTTGACTGTATGAAGGTGACTTTGACCGGTTACCGTCTGCTGCTGGGTTGTCGCAAGCCAGCACCGACTGAGGAGGTTGCTCGCTGTGCCTTGGTGCCTTGAGCAGGAGCGTAGACTCCCAGCTAGCAATTGCGATGCCATCGCTTTGCAGAGAGAGAGAGAGAGAGAGAGAGAGAGAGAGAGAGAGAGAGAGAGAGAGATTTCAGTAGGCACGAGTGTTATTGCTCGATCAGTGACTACAGTCCTTTCCGGCCGACACCTGGCACGTTGTACCGCGCATCGGTTGAGTCACATGCTCGACATCAGCATGCAGCTGACTGCCTTGGCAACAGCATGTGATCAACCGAGAGCAAGATGCGCAGATACTGACTGAGAGAGAGAGAGAGATTACAATGCTTTAGCCAGCCAGCAAGTCTGATCACATATAGAAGAAGACGAAGGTCAAATGTGGAAAACATCAAGACAGTCTAGAACGAACTTGAAAACCTGCATATGA
>JAABUP010004014.1_pt1 | contig 24808 bp, 24 predicted proteins | sample 5559201 | NCBI WGS metagenome assembly JAABUP01 (sample SAMN10711887, study PRJNA513373) | rock metagenome | isolation source: Antarctica rocks | place: Antarctica
TACGTACACCGTATAACCATCACAGATATGCTGATCATGTGTAGTTAAGGGTCTTCGTTAACCTAAGGTAGGTACCGATGAAAACTCTTCATATTAAACCGCATTTGTCGAATGGGCTAACTCTATTGAACCTTTCTACACTTGTTGTATACAGACTTATTAAAACCGCAAAACACTCATTACATTATCATTAAATCTGCTGTGGTAAAATCCTCTACTACTCAATATTGATGATTGCTCCGAAGACCCCCATACATATGTAATAATCCATCCGTGGCCTCCTGGGGCCCCATAAGAACATATATTGTAGACTATACTCTAGATCTCTCTACTCTCACACGTCAACAGATCAGTCTTCGTTAACGGACAGCATGTAAATGACCAGGATATTTCAAGAATGCTTCATCCAGTTGGAGGGATTGCCCGCGAATTTCTTCTCGCCCGATTCGCATGGTCGATCTTCCCCTTCCTCGACGGCTTCCTTCCCGACAACGTCTCTAGAGAACTATTCTCCTTGATCTTGAGCGCAACTGGGGAGTCTTATTCCGCATCTACCGAAGATTGTAAGTCATTTACCAAGCAACCAGCGATTCGATCAGGGAGCGGTTGTCAATTTATATTCAGATCCACCCTTCTGATCGGATGGACCAGGATTGCAGGCAGACACATTCTGCCTTCCCCACTCATTTTCGTCTCCTCCCCTTCGTTGTTGTTGATCCGCAAGCCGAACCATCTCTTGTACAGAACCTCAGGGAACATTGCCTCATAGAACCACGTTATCCCACGGGCGTTATGCTCACCTTGACCATAGATGCTCGTCTCTGCACCACCGGACGCACCGTTGCGCCCTCCATTGAAGACAGATGCGAGATATGACGTGGGCCAGTCACGATCCATGAATACAGGATGCGGCGCGTAGACTGCCTTAAGGCCGTGCTGCAAGGCCACACTTGCAGGCCACATCTCTGCAAACATAGAGCGCCCCTTGAAGGCCGATTCACGATGCATGGTTTCAAGCAAGCGACGAGAAAGCCGGGAAGCCGTGATGATGGCGCTGCGGCGAGGCGGAAGGCCATTGGCAGTATTATAACCCGTGACATCCACTTGAAGACGCCAAGTGGTGCCATCCGGATCAAACAATGGATTGAGTGTTATCAGATCAGCTTCTTCACCAGCGCCCCATTCGGACTTGTCTTGCTCATACGAGGTCGGTGGGACTTGGTCGTACTTGGTTTCGAGATCTTCTACCCCTAGCACCGGGCCCCAGACCGGCTTCTCGTCATCTACACCCGTCTCACTTTGCAAGCGTACCATCTGCGTGAAATTCTCCCACGAACCGTGCTCCGATGGTACATAAAACCGGCCACTCCTCTCCCAGAGGCCCTTACGGGGCTGTTCTTTAGACCATGATGACAATCTGTCAAAGAAATTGTACCAATTACCAGTATATCGCATGTCCATTTCTTGATGCCAAAAGTAGTCATACTCCGGATGTTTGTGAGCGAAATATTGTAGAGGCATGAACAAGCCCCGATATACACCATGTACAGGACGTATAGTGTTGCCATCCTCAGCCACCCCATCATATATCAAACCCATTTGTTGTTCTGACCATAGTGTCCCCATCCCGTGAAACTCCTCAGGCAGCGCATGTCTCAAATAGGCGTCATATATCGTTTCATCGGCCCAAATCGCAGCGTTATAATCCCTGACATGAATAAGGAAATGCACGACATATTCGCCACCAGAGTTGAGAGCCGATTCAGCTATCAAAGAACGCAGATACAAAATAGTCTCTGCAGTATAATCGTAATCCGACCAGGTCCGAATGATTATTGCAGTGCGGGACAAAAGTTTCTTGTGTATTGCACGCGATGAGTATGTGATAGGTGCTGGTGCAAACGCAGCCGGAGAAGCGTCTCCTTTCGAGTTGTCGCCTTTCTCAAAACTTTGATCGCTGGCCCTGACCTTGAGAGCCGAAGCTGGCCAATCTCCAAATTGAAAGCCTTCCTCCCTGACTTTCGGAGTTCGCTTGAAACGCTCACGGTTCTTAGCATAACATCGCTGCTGTACTTCTGCCCAATGAATGTGGTTGAAGTCAATTTCTCCCGTCTCCTCCCAGACATGCTCAGCTCCTTCTCGATCTCCATTCAGCCCAGCTCCAATTCCGCCACTCCTCAGGCTATAACCAAAGCCATAAGGTCCATATCGGCCGTAGCGATCAAAGCATATATCATTGCGGATACCCAGCAGATCGGCCGATCCTATCACTGCGTCCGGAAACCCTTGAGGCACCCCATCATATGCATGAACTTTAGGTATCCGCACAGTCTCGTTGGCGTCGACGAAGCACTCGTTCGATGGACCATACTCGAAGATATACTCTTGGGAATAATAGTTAGGATATGGATCGAACTCCATACTCCAAGGGACATTGTTGCTCTGGCGTTCTGTAAATGCGCGATCGTGCCTGGCGGAAGTCGATGTCGACGCCTCTCTTTCGTATTCTTTGTGAGGATATTCTGGTTTGTTGAGACTTCGAGATACTAGATTCCGTACGCCACCGAAATATCGTTGGAGAAAAGGAAAGTTCTGCCACCGCTCAGGCTGCGGGTTGTTTTCTATGGGTATTATTGACTCCCCCACCTGTTTAGCCGATACCCAGCTCATGCGAATCAGGAACAATATGCAAATAACGACGGTAGATATCAACGCAAGGCATAAATATCGAATTATTGAATTAGATGACTTGTACGAGTATAGTAGCTTTTGGTAGCGAAGCCAAGACATTGCTGGATCAGCTGCTGATAGTGAGAGGTAAGTTTGGAGGAGAAAGTCGACTCGAGAAGTCTTTGCTAACGTCGGCCGAGTTCCGCGGACTGAGGGGACGCTTCATGAGCGCTAGGACTTCAAACGAAGAGAATAGAAGAAAAGAAAAGGAAAGACACAGTCATTGATTGACTCAGCAGAGGTAGAAGGCTCGGCTGCTCTAGACATCACACTACCATAGCCGTAAGTACTCTTCAATCCGAAGTCTAAGACTCTTACGTACTGAAATCAAACTCTAGTTGATGCTTCAAGGTAAAGAGGTGGGTACACCGGTCTTGTAGTTAGCGGCTGCAATGGACTGTTTGTCAAAAAGAAAGAGATCGCACTGGGTGCTCAGGGAGATGACACTGTCGTTGTCATCCTGCAGGATACCCATTGCTGGCGACTTCTTTGTCTTCTGTGCTTGTTGTGTTTGATAATGGCTTCCGGTGTAATATCTACATTAAGGACGTGGATGTAGATGTTGACTGTCTGACTTAAAACCTGAGAACTCTTCGTGTGTTGTGCATGCTGTGTCAACAGATATCCTGACTGAAGGGTTCGAGTGAAGACAGGGAGATTACTAGAACTTCGCGGGGGTCTTCCTAGTAGTCATCATCAGGCAATCGACAGATCCATATGAGGAGAAGTGTGCGGGTCTGAGAGGCGGATGGAGCTCTGAGGGTCTCCCCAGCTGTCATTATTGAGCAATGGGGTAGTCCAGAGTGAAATCTATGCTAAATGTCCATCGAAGGGAGGCGAAATCGCGCGGAGGAATTACTAGATACTCATGGGTGTCTCCCTAGCACATCACCACGCAATAGAGATATCCAGAGCGAGATCTATGAGAGATGTTCGTCAAGGACGGCGAGAAGGCACAAAGGGTTACTAGAAACTTCTCTGGATCTCCCTAGCAGCCATCATTAGGCAATAGAGATCTAGAATCTACTGAGCAATTCTCGAGGAGCGTCCATAAAGTGCGGCGAGAAGGCACGGGGAGTCACTAGATACCCATTGGGAACCTCTGAGTGAAGAAGAACTCCAGAGTCCACCGAGGAAATAGAGTTGTTTGGCACACCTCGTCAATTCCATGAGTGATGGAATAGTGTACAAAAGCCCAACCAAAGCCCTCGTACTTGAAGCTTACTGATGCGTGATATCATTCCCACTTCTTCCACTCCTGCACGATTTTCGCAATCTCCTCACCATCGCTGTAGGCCTGGGCTTGCGCATGCCGCGCTTGTAAAGCCCGTTCCGTATTATATCTCTTAACCGCATGCTGCCGGAGATAGTCCAAATCATCCCTTTTGACCGCATCATTGAATATCTGCCTCATTCGTGGTGAATAGAGCTGGCAGCTTACACCACCAGGTCCAACAATCTGCAGACTCCGGTTGAACTTTGCTGCGAGAGGGGACCCTGCGTCAATCAATGGCCAGACCACTTCATCGTAACATTCCTCGCAAACAGTAAATTGAGGTAATCGAGGCATGATATGCCACGCCTGACCAAGCACCATATCATCCATGGAGCACTCCCTTGTTGAGGCCATCTTTCGCGCATGATCCGCGAATCGACGCATTCTTGGCGGTCTTCGTTCCGATTCGGCCTTGTTGGCGATCGCCTTAAGCAGTTCGATGCAGGTGGCGAGGCGTTTACTGTCGCACCTGAGGTCGCAACTTCGCTCTTGCATTTGGTTCTGGGTATATTTGTATTGAAAGACGCCTCGTAGAGATGGGAAAATAGCTTCGATAACCCGTACGCAATAAGGACACACATCGAAATTGGATATCGGCCTCCCCGTATCAGGATCTGGTAGATGATGCCAAGGTCTGATCGCTCCCACCTTTCCTGGGCATGGCTGTTCAACTATACTTGCAACAGCGTAGAGTATATCAGGCTTCTGTCTGTTTTCCTTGATCGTCTTTACCCATGCAAGCCTAATCCAAGGTACACTAAAATCACACCTGACCTTGTAGCCATGAGATTTTGGAGGGCTCCGTACGAACCACGCCTTGTGTTCAGGACCGACGGCATGTTCAAAGCACGAAGGGCACATGTTGAAATTTGGTCTACCCACAAGCGTATGCCAATCATTGTAGCCAGTGATAAAAGTTGGTCTCGGGCAAGCAAGAAGCGAAAGTGGTGTTTTGGCAACATCATTCGAGGTTGCCGGCGTAGTTGGTCGAGATCGAGAAGGTATGGAGCGTGGCGGATTGAAAGACTCGCTAGCCGTGGAGAGTTGCTGTTTATCCTCGGTGTAGGAAGTAGATCTTCGGTGCTGCTCCATGCCGGACGATTTAAGCGTTTGAGTTGAGAAGAAAGGCGTTGGCGATGGTCGGCGACTAGTTGATCGTTGATGACTATCGGCAGCATACGAGTAAGAGCGTCCGCCGTTAGCGGGTGAAGGTGCTTGGACATTGATCCGTGGACCAGGCGTAGAAGAAGGTCCGTCAATTGCAGGAGATGGCAGCGGCGACAATCGTTGGGCTTGGGGGCCATCAAATGGTGGATATGCCTGCGTGTTCCGATAAGGATCAAGGCGAGGAGAATGCTGTAATTGCGGATGCATTGACAAAGGCGATGCTGGTCTTGACGACGGTCGAGATCGCCGTCCGTTTGAAGGCGAAGCATTTACAGCTTTGGTAACGTCGATCTTTGGGCTTCGTGGTGGCGAAGAGTAAGGTGAAGTTGTTGGTGAAGATCGGTAAGGTGTAGTTCTCTGTTTTGATAGATTGCTGGAGAAGTACGCATCAAGGTCGAGCGAAGCACGTGGTGTAGAACCAGAAGGTGGAGGTACTCTAGTTGGTGGCACTCGACCATCATATGTTGATGACGTCCTGCGAGGTGGAGACATCGTACGTCGCTTCATGGCTGGAATTTGGTCTTTCACGGGCTCTCTTACTCGATCTCCACGAGAAGCAGGTTCCTTCCCTATGGAGGGTCGAGTCGACTTCTCGAAACTGTAACGTCTAGACCGTCTTCCTCCGTGGAAGCGTGCTGAATCATTAGGTCCAAGCTCAGATTCGTCCGATGAGAACTCCTGTCGAAAAGTATTGGGCGTTTGCTCAATTCGTATACGTGATCCAGGGTCTGCCATGGCGGATGCATGTCTGACTACACGAGGACGTGCAGGAGAATATCTGGAAGATCTCCTCCCTTCATAACGGGAGTCACCATCATAACCGTCCCAATGAACATCAGGGGGCTTAACTTCACCAGAACGTCCAACGTTGAAGGCATTCTGCGGTATTGGATGCCAGGCGCTCGGAGTTATGCCATCAGGCGATAGAAAGTAATCTCCTGAATGTCTGACCTTATCTGAAGGCGTCGTGTATGCATAGGGCGAAGGCTCCCTCCGCGAAGAATCAATAGGAGTTTGATCTATTGTATCGTTCAAATTTGTGTTCAGTCGCGTGACTTCTTTCCTGCCACGTGGAAGCTGGTCTTCTGTCTCTTGAGATAGTTTTGCAAATCGTTTCGGTTGTGGGGATTTGTCGTATGATATAGGAAGCTCAATCCCTCCCTGTGGTAGGTAGATATACCGAAGATCCTGATTCGTGTCAACGGCGTCCAATGGCGTTCGTGGTCCTAGACTTTCACTCGATGACTTCGTCTTTACACTCGACCAGTCATTTCCGATATGATCCATCTGGCGTTGACCGGTTTGTCCAAGACTGTGAGAATCAGATGCTAGCGATGCGACCTCGAGAATAATGGGTAGTTGATCGATGGTGCCGCGCATCACTGCCCCATCGCTCTCTTTTTCCGTCAACCTTGGATTCTTTCCTGGATTGAACTCCCTAGCTAATGCAGCCACCACTTCTTCGACACTTGGCGGAGGCGGCCATCGCCGTCTCGGACGCTGAACTGATCGCATGTTGAAAGGGATTTGGGGAAATGATGCGTTGTAGTAAGGCTTTGGATGATTGTCATGTTGATCGTTGCTACGAATGGTAGAGGGTTAGTGAGATCAGGCTTCTACCATGGTTGAGAGCTTACTGATATCGATAAGGGTTACCCCACTCTTTTGGGTGAGGGGCGGGTCTCGTATCATGGTGTATGTTGAAGTTTGGCATTGTTCAAAACTTTTGAGACCGTACTGTTGCTCCGGCCATAAGAAATTGAAAGAAGACCGGAAAGAAATGAGGACCAGTGCGTGGTTGTGCTGTTATCCACACCCGTAGTGGCTTCCCTAAAGTAGCTGACGGAAGTAAAGGCGGTCTCGGACCGGCACGAGAGTTGCCCGCCCCATTCTTGACCGACATAAAAATGGGGTGGAGGTGGAGCCTTCAAAATGGCGGTGTCGAAACCAGAATGTGACTACGGAGTTAGATACATGTGCTTTATGCATCTATTGTGCCGTTGAACCTGATCGGAGTCGTGGCTTGCATAAGCGTCTGCAAGGGGCAAAATCTGAACTTTTTGGTGGGATCACAATCTGGGGAAGCTGTTGGGAGAGCCGCGAGGTCAGTCTGCAACTTGATGCACCGAAAATAAGAATACCAGTATTTTTGGAAGCATCCAAGTAGTTACTGCAGCACAGATAGATTGGCGTGGATAACAAAGCATCAATGCCCGGGACAAGTAATCACAACCTTATGCACACTCTGCAATAATTTAGTCTGTTGTTGAAAGCTTGAAATTATCCTATGACTTCTCTAAAAATTCCTCAATCTCCTTGTCAGAGTCCGCCTCGGCCTCCTCTGCCTTCAACTTGTCCTCTGCCGCCAAAATCTTCCTAATCAGTTGCCGCTGCCTCCTCCTTGCGCTCCGGCCCCAGTCCGTCCCTTTACTCCCTCCTTCTTCTTCTTCCTCCTCTCCATCACTGTCTTCTGGAACCTGCACTTGCCCTCTGAGCGAGTTTGGCGACACAGCTGCCGCTGAACTCATCTCGTCCGGATCCAGCTCCCTGTCATGATCTTTCGCTTGAAACCGTCCGGCTAGCTGCAATAGATAAGGTCGCAGTAAGCAGTAGCCTCCAAGTACGATGATGATACGGATGTAATCGTTCAAAGTCATCTTCGACACCGATTGCTCGACGTTGCGCTGGAGGTTGCCCGCCCACGTGTGGAAGTTATCCGTCAAGGTAATGGAAGCCATCATGGTCTTTCAAACTCTGTTGCTTGGCGACAACGAATGGCGACAGCGAAATACGTTTGCAAAGATAGCGTTGAATCCTCTGTCAGCCTGTCAGTAGTTGTGCTTTTACCCAGTACTCAGGCGATGATATACGCACCTATCTGTATGAGGGTTTGTATCCGGATGAACTCAGGGAGAGATGTCAATCTATAAACTTGGTCTATGAAAGCGGAAAATAAGCGCTTTGCAATCAAATAAAACACCCAGCTACTAAATATGCTCTACTTTAAGATCTAACAAAAAGTCCATAAATGCTGCATTTGGTTTAGTCGCTGTCGTTGAGCCGAATAACGCGTCAAAGCTCTTGTAGGCAAGCGCGCGTTGATCGTCTGCAAGAAATCATCTTCAATATGGCTACACAAAATGATGAGGCTTCGCAAGATGTGAGGAATCATCATTGATAAGGGAGAACAGACTGATGACGATCCGAAGCGCCTCAAATCAGCTTTGTGGTTTTCAATTGGCAAGATCGTGGATGAAGAAACCCTCAAGCTTGGTGTCAACGCTACGCCGCAGTTCATAGGCGCACTTACAGAGATGGTTTGGGCACAGATAGGTACCACAACACTGTTCGGACTCTTGAGATAAGACGCCGCTGAAGCATGTCACAGAGAATGTTAGTCGGGATCTGGAAAGCTTCGCAAGGTACGTTGACTGCTCGGAGATCTGCTGGGCGCCTGCAAGCTGATATTTTGAAGACATGCCAGCCGTCAGACCATCTCCACGGAAGATGTGTTACTTTTGACTCGAAGGAACGAAGGTTTAGAAGTTGTGCTTCGAAGCTTTCTGGATACACCGGAACTGGGCAAGGGCAAGGCGAGTGTCAAAAGAAAAAGTCATCCAGCATGAGTTTCTGGCTGGCATACAGTGACTTTTGCCTAATCCCTCGTGGAAGATCATGATCTAACTAAAGGTAGACTTGCAGGTCAACCCGAAGTGATAGAGGATGTTTTCTGGTTATTAAGTTGTGTACAATTAAAATACGTCACAACGAATCGCTTCATTACAATGTGATTGCCCATCGCTCCCGCTAATAATGATGCTTGTATGCCCGTCAATGGAAACCAAGAGCTGGTGTTTCGATGTCATGGTAGATAGCCAGCTCATAAGTTGGTTTGACCATGAGAAGTCCTACCATAACCATCGCCACCATATCCATCATTCACACCTACCGCCGCGGGAGCGTGAGTGTGCCCGGCTGGCTCGAGATGAGGGTAGCCAGGACGGTGGACGGCGGCTGCGGGTTCAGGGTCGTATATAACCGGGACTGTGGGCTCTGCGATGTGCTTCTTGGTGTGACTACCATATCCAGCGTCTGGAGCAGCCATAGTCGAACCGGTCATGCCAGTCTCGTGTGATGGCCGGATGGTATTGTTGTTGTGGTGATGATGCTTCTCAGCAGCAAGACCGGCCGCACCCACAGTACCAAGTTCGGCCGCCTCCGCATCCCTAGAGGTTGCTTTTCCCCGCTTCCAGAATGGTCGCTTGCCTTCGCCGGAAGTGTAGTTGTTGGACGGCGATGGACCGTATCGCTTCTCCTTTTGGTGATGCTTGCCAAGCAGAAGTTGCAGGACAGCCGCAAGGAGGAACAAAATACTGCGTTATACATTAGTACCTCATCCAAGAAGCAATACAAGAAGCGCAAGAGACTTACGCGTTTGCGATGGCAACGGCAAAGATAGCCTTCTCTAATTTACAAATGCGGTTGAGGTGGCTGGTTCCAATTGCCCGACTCGAGGCTTGACCGCTACCCAGCGGTGTAGAGACGACACCACTGCAGCTCTGGTCTCCGTCACGAGTGAGGATGGCGACAGCGATGAAGGCGCCCATAAAGCATACATCAAGTACGATGCCGAGGAATGCGAAGAACATGACACCTCCCAGAAAGAAGGTGAGAACAACGGCGAATAGGGTGTAAAGCACCGCTGCCCCCGCTATGCCTTCTACGGCTCGAATCCATATTGCAACGTTATGGTGATCTTGACGGAGGACGGCGATGTAATATGAGAATGTACCGAGCACAAAGAGGGAGATTAGGAACTGGAGTGCCCGAACAAGTGTCGAGTTGGACTTGAGAAGTATGCCGCCGAGAGCCATTGCTGCGTACAACAATTGATGGATCGAGGGCTGAAAAATTCAATGTGGATGAGTGTAAAGTAAGAGCGAAAGAAAGATGCCGATGGTGAAGCGAGCTATATGTGAGAAGACCATGCTACGTAAAGGTAGATTGCATCATACAAGTTTAAGAAAGAAAGAGTGGATACGAAACCTTGGAAGTTGAGATCGAAATTCCCTGACTTCACACTTCCGACAACCAGTCCGAGCCAATCGCCATCATCACCCAGAACTGCCGTGAGCCGCGGCGATCTTCGGGGATCTCCTTGTGGCGGTGCGGGAAGCTCGGGCCAGGACACAACGCAACCATGACGTCTACCTTAAGTAATTTCATTTCCACCTACAATACAAGAAGTCGTTGTTTTGTCGACATCATTTCACTTCGACGAGTACCAATCTGGGCTATTGCAGGGCCAAAAAGAAGGTTTATGCTTACCTGTATCTGATGTCAATGTGGATACCGCAGATTCTTGGCTAACTCATACAATATCATAACGTCAGACATAATTACAAGGATAATTGGTGTTTCTTTCTCATCACCGCCACAGGAGGCTACGGCGCCACCTCGACGAGAATTTTCACATGACTGTCCTTGTCGTTGACCAATGCTTTGAAGCCTTTCTCCTCTACCTCGTTCAGTTTAATTTTCCTTGTTATCATCGCTTCTGGTTTCAAATTGCCTGTTCGCGGTCAGCATCTTGTTCTTCTCTTGAAGGAGTTACCTTGAATACCAGAAGCAATGGCATCAATTACGTCCTGGAAATCTCCCTTCACGTATGTTGCAACCCCCATATAACTCCTTTCTTTGAAGACTAGATCGTTTGGATGCAATGTAGCCGCTTTCTCCCAAACGGCGATGTTGACCAACGTCCCCCTAGCTCGGATTGCCATCACGGCTTGGTTAAGCCCTGCTTGCACGCCCGCCGCATCGAATGCCACATTTGCACCTTGCCCGTCGCACAGTTCGCGGACTTTGGCCACAATGTCGTCCTTGGTCGGATCCAGGACATAGTGTGCGCCGAACTGTTTAGCAAAATCCCTACGCTTTGGAGCGACTTCAGAGACGATGATCTTCTCTGCGCCCCGAGCCTTTAGAGCTTGAATCACCGCCAGGCCTATAGGACCACCACCGAGGATCAAAACCGAATCACCAGGCTTGTAAGGGCTGATGTTGACAGCATGCCATCCGACAGCTAACGGTTCGACGAGCGCTACGGTACCATGAGTAAACCTCGAGCTTGACCGGGCATCTTTCAGCATGTATTTCCTCACCTCCGACCTCCATTGAGACCGAATCCGGTATCGCAATTGCACTAGCCCGAGGAACAACCACATGCTCTGACAAACCGCCGCCCGATCCTGTTCATTGCCATCAATTGAGTACAGCGGCTTGTAGCTCGATAGCTTGATCGCAGGTATCGCCTACCACTTAGCCCGACAAAACCACCGCTGTAGCAGCAATTTATCAAGCCTTCTTTGCATGCACCGCATGTCCCATCATATATGATAGGTTGGACAACGACCCTGTCATCGACCTTCATGTCATTGACTCCTTCTCCAACTTCTTCCACAACGCCGCTGAATTCGTGTCCAAGCGTCAGTGGAACCTTTTCTCCCGTGATTGGATGAGGTGTCGTTGGCATAATATTTGCACCGCCCAGATATTCGTGCAGGTCTACCGGATCGATTAACATTCACCTCTAGCAGCGCAGGCATATGGCATACCTGTGCCGCAGATGCCTACGTAGGCTGGTTTGATCTACGCAGGAGTCATCGTCAAACTCTCACGGTAGAAGTATAGGCTTTTTACCTTGACTTGACCCTTCCCGCATTTAGGGACATCGATGTTTTCGAGGCGGATGTCCTTCTGGCCATGAAACCTGAGTGCTTTCATCTTATCGCTTGGCATGATGGCGCAGGACTGTGAATGAAATATCGATGTGTCGATGCTCTCAGTATCAAATGGCTCTCTGTAACGAAATACGTGACTGTTCAGAAACAGATAATGAAGGTCTTTGAACAAAATGGATGATGGTTGTAAGCATTCCTTTTCCCCCGCCACCGCAAACGCGGGGTACGGTTTGTTAAATCCGCTTACAGTATGCCTCCGAAGTACTCTCGTTTCCCTTCCTTGCCTTTCCTAAGACGCTCTTAAATGCTGTCAACCCTACCCAAGCTCTGTCTTGAGTGGCAAGCCTACAAGATGCTCCCGGGTTGCTCGATAGGGAAATCCCGTTCCGCAATACACGCCAGTAGTTAGCCCTACATAGTTTGCTGAGAAGTCTACTGGCATAGGGCCTACTACGGTCTCGATGCTCCAGTGCAGATGACAGCTGTCTTGAGAAAATGATTGCAATAATAACGGAGTGGCAGACAGTCAATGTTTTAAGTAGGTGCGACTTCACAGGCGAAGGAATCATGATACATCCTCCGGGTGCACATGTACTCTAGTTGCTGTCAATGATTAATCATCTGTGATCTATGGTATACGTTTTCCGCACATTTCTCAAAGCCCATATCGATCAGTAATAATCTTCATAGGCCGGTATTATTTGACGCGAACGAGCTACAGTCTGTAAACAGCAATAATGCCCAACGTTCATCCGAACCAGCGAAGCCCTACTGGCCTATCAACGGAAAATCAAGGTACATGTAGAGATCTACATTTATCTTCCATTTCAGTAATGCCGTGGATGAAGTTAACGTTATGACCTCATTCTTAAACTTTACTACGGAAGATAAAAGTCCATCTGCGAACAATTATTGCCCCTCCCCCACTTCGTCAAACACAACAATTACAATTCCTCACTCTCCAATAATCTACAATCCACAGTCACAATGGGTTATCCAGACACTTTCGAGGGGTTTATGATTGAGTCGCAGAAGAACTGGAGCGACTTCAAGAAGAAGGATGTGAGTACTCATCTCTGACCACACTTTATTGCTTTGCTAAGATCACGTAGTACAAACCAAAGCCCTTCGAGGACCGAGACGTCGATATCAGAATCGAAGCATGTGGTGTATGTGGCAGTGATGTTCACACCATCACCGGTGGGTGGGGTGAAGCAAACCTTCCATTGTGCGTTGGCCACGAGATTGTCGGACACGCCATCAAGGTCGGCGACAAGGTGACGACGGTCAAGGTTGGAGATCGTGTCGGTGTCGGAGCACAGATCTGGGCCTGTTTGGAGTGCAAGAATTGCAAGTCAGATAACGAGAATTACTGCCCTCATCAAGTTGGTAGGCTCTTTGCATAATTCATAGGTATTCTGGGAGTTCTCTAGCTAATAATATGTTAGATACCTACAACGCACCCTACCCAGACGGAACCATCGCTCAAGGTGGATATGCCTCCCATGTCCGTGCTCACGAGTACTTCACCTTCCCGATACCCAAAAACATCCCTTCCGAGATTGCTGCACCAATGATGTGTGCCGGTCTGACGACATGGAGTCCCCTCGTTCGTGCCGGTACCGGGCCAGGCAAGAAGGTCGCCGTTCTAGGAATGTTGGTCATCGCTCGCTCCAATTCTCAAATCGTACTTGCTAACATCGTTTTAGTGGTGGTCTGGGGCACTTCGGTCTACTATGGGCAAGCGCTCTAGGCGCTGAAACATATGCCATCTCGCACACTCCCGGAAAAGAGGCGGATGCGAAGAAACTCGGAGCCAAGGAGTTCATCTGCACAAAGGACAAGGACTGGGCTAAACCATGGGCATTTACCTTCGATTTTATCCTGAATGCGTCTGACATGACTTCGGAGTTCGACCTCGCGACCTATATGTCCACTCTCGCTGTCAACGGCACCTTCCACAATGTTGGACTGCCGGATGCTCCACTTCCAAAGATGATGGCTCAGGACTTTGCTCCAAACGGCGCTAAGATCGGCGGTAGCCATATCGGCAGCAGACCCGAAATGCTGGCGATGTTGAAGCTGGCCAGCGAGAAGGACATCAAGCCCATGATCGAGACGGTTGACATCAGTGAGAAAGGGTGTAAAGAGGCTGTGGAGAAGGTGAAGACAAACGATGTGCGCTACCGCTTCACTCTCGTCAATTACGATAAGGCGTTCGGATCTCGCAAGTAGGTTTCTGCTTTATGGTCACCGTCCACTTCAAATTCAGAGAGCTCGTTCAAAAGCAAGGGTGGCGTCAAGCTTAGATAAATGGCACATGTAAAGCATAGCTAGAGGCTTTAGTATCAATCATTACTTTAAAATACGAATTGCAACGTTGAGAGATGCAGGTCAGCAGCTCTTTCGTTGCTCGCTGGACGATTGGGAACTCGAATAAGCAGCGTCGACTTTTCTGTTGATGACCACGCTCAACTGTACACCAGCTTTTGGGTTCCAACGATAATCCTACTCAGGCACTACCACCATGGACAGGGCATCCCTCATCGCAGATGAAGAAAGCCTTTCCGTTATCACTACAAAGCAATAATCTCTCTGGTGGACGTCCGCCATCAACCGCGTGGATCATCTGGTAGCCTTAGCAAGTTGTCGGTGGTGCTGAAAGCCCATTATATTGAGGTCTGGTTGCGATGATGCGGATTATGTTGTAACAGGAGTCGTCATTAACGAGGAAGGATGAAAGCTGGCTGTTATACTATTGCTTCGCCAGCGTGACGACGGAAACACGGCAGTCTGCACTGATGATTCGGCGTAGAAAAGAATAGGCTGTGTTTTGATGAGTGAAACTCAAAAGACGATAAGCTGTAGCCGGACGTCATTGTGGACTTGTGCAAAACGGCATCGAAGGCCCACTCCTCAAGGGCGCAGAGCTCGATTACATTAAGTTCGGCCACATACCGTTCATAAGGATGAGGAACTCGAGAACGACGCGCTGGCGGTACGATCTATGAATGATCAGGCCAGGTCCCCTGCGGAAGGTGGTATTAGATGGGGGTATTGCCGGCGATATAGTAGGATTCGTCTGCAACGCAGCCTTTCCAACTGTCGATGTCTAAAAGTCCCAGAAGCGACTGCACAGGTGAACCCAAGACCTTAGATGTGTCGACAGAGTCTTTGTCATAGATGACGCCCTACCACAGATGTGGACAGATCACATTCTCACTTTCCGCACTTCAGCCGCTCTTCGGCGCTCGGTTCCCTCATTCTAGACCTCTTTCGAAAACCGAACTTCTTCTTAACCTCGCGGGCACTACGGCGCGGCAAGTTAGCCATAGCTTGCTCAAACCTCTGACCTCCATAAAAAGAAAAAGCATAAACTTACCTCTCAATCAAGATGCCAGAAGCTCTTAATCTCGAGCTATCCCAGAATACATATCCCCATTCGCGAAGACCTTCAGCGCCAAGTTCATTCCATAGTACTGAAGGTCTGAAATCCTTTGACCATAACCATGCCTCGTTCCGTTCGGTGAGATTGTCTTCTTGAAATTGCAATACCAGGCCATTATCTTCAGCTGTTTCTTCCTCTTCCAAGGCGACGGTTTGCTTCGGTGGCGCCTTTAGCGCTTTAGACAGGAAATCTCCGCCATGTTGACCGTTGGCTATAATAGAACGCGTCCGCTCTTCGCCACTCGCCTCGAAGATATGGCGTAAGAAAGGCAAGCCCAAAGACAGCATATACTCCATGTACGCGTCATGGTAGCTGACTTTAGAATGCTTGGAGAAAAAGTAGTCCTTCCCGTCAAAGCGGTCGGGCCCAATTAGACCATCCTCGTCCTCACCCTCGTCCTCATCCTCGTCCTCATCCTCGTCCTCATTCTTGTTTATGGCATGTTCGTCATCATCGTTGTCGTCGTCGTTGTTGTCGTTGTCATCGTCATCAATGTCAGCAGGAGGCGCAGACTTAGTATCATTCTCGTCATCGTTATTATGGCCTTCAGCAAGTATCGACTTCACGAAGTCTTCCTCGACTTGATCAAAAACATCCGCAAGACGAAGGAGAATATAGTCGCGGATGCAAGCTAGTTCTTCAACTTCCCATGGCGGAAACTCGGCAAGGAATATATGTGCTTGCTCCAAGGCGCTCAGCTTCTTTTCAGTAAAGGGTTTCCTATAAAATAGACGCCCATAAAGCTCGAGACGGTAGAACGCTCTATGCAGTCGCCCTTCTTCGATGGATGATAATGGAACATGCTGTCCTTCAGGGGTCTGCGTAATCTCTGAGCGATGTGTCAAGCCTGTAGATTGACAGTATTGCTTAAGGGCTGCTGTTGTTCGCCGTGTGTAGTCGTTAACAAAGTACTCGACCGACCGATGAAGCTGACACAATGACACAGACGTGGCGAGGGGTAGTAATTTCTTTGAGTGATCGATCTTCCTGTCGTATTGGAAGCTTTCGATGGAACTCACGACCGTCTCCCGCCCCGGCCCTCGGGGTTCGAGGTGTGATGCTCCTACAGCAGCGATGGCGTCTGGTAGTACATGTGGAATAACCATCCGGCCTACGACCGCGGAGAGAATCCTCTCTTTCCATGTCAAAAAGACCTGGTAGTATTGCGGAGAGGCTCGAATTAGGGAGTAGAGGGATTGAGTGGAAGGAAGCTGAAGCAGTATGAGGATCTGGAGCTCTGGTGAGAGCTTCTCTAAACAGCTGGTCATGCTGCTCATCCTCCTCAGTGAGTGACTGAACGTCGTTACCGTCGTGAAGGCGGAAGCAAAGTCAGTCAGAAAGGTATTAAAGATAACATAACTCGAGGTAAGACAGGCTTGACTTTAGACGCGGCTTATGTCTAAAATAGCTGCGAAACGTGAACGTCAAGTGTGACGGAATCGTTTGGACACAAGTGAACTTGCGTGCGCTCGGCTGTGGGCCCGCTGATCTTACTCGTATAGACGCCTTGAGCTCATCACCTTCCATGATTGGACATATTACTGCCGCGCAATGTATTGTATCTTAGTTTAGCGGTTACAGTATCTGGTTTCAGGGCATAGATGATTGCCGATGTCAATAGATGAGCATACCACAAGTATGTATGGAGAACCCTACAACATGTCATTGAGCTAGCTCTCTGACTGTGAAATCCACTAGATAACATGCTTGTAAATGCCTAGTCATGGATCAAAATACACATGATTTTGATGTGCTCTGCGTCTACGGAGTCCGCCGAATACTTAGGATCGGCATTCATTATTCATGACCTAGGTAGACTATACACCAGGCTTGTTCCTGCATCCGCGCTTGCAGCTATCAGGGTCATTGAACTCAGAAGAGAAAGGGGTTTGAAGCTATCTCCTCACAATGCAATGTTTCAACTATCAATGCCTTTTACATGATCCGTAACCCATCGACGTCTGTACGAAGGGCGCCTTGCTATTATATCTTGGCTCTTGGTATGTCTCAGCAAGCGCCCCGTATAGAGGCTCAAACTGAACACTCTTAATATGGAGAGTGTGCATCATTTCCATTCGCCCAGTAGTTTCCATTTCCTTGCGCTTTCAAAATAGGTCAATCGCGAATGGATTGATACCTCACTCCTGTTTCATTGCTCAATGCTCTCTGTTTGTTTCGTCGTCTAGGGTACTAAGAGCCCTATTGGGACTAGGCTTTTAAAAGCCAGCTTGATCTGTGGTCAATCTGTTTCTTGCTTCTTCAGTACCACTATCATTCAGCGGCTGATTTTCAACTGCCATCATTACCACCCGCCGAGAAGTTGGACCTTCATTGTTGATATATAAAGAAATCGCCAATAGCATCAGTTCGATGGAGCTGTATAGGGAACGCAATCGTAGTCGAACACGCGAGGCTTTCAGGTGGAAGTGTCCAAAGACAACAATTTCGGAGGAAGCTTATGCATATGAGCGCGGGCGGAATTACGGTCCTAGCCACGACACAAACTGGCCCGCTACAACTGAGGAGGGGAAACATTACAGGAGATATAAAGAATACCAGAGTCAGACTGATTCAGCGAGACTTGCGTATGATGCAGAGAACCAAAGAGCTGATAGAGAGTACGGGGAATTTGTTGACGGGGATGGACCTAAGAGAAGATATTACCGGGATACTTCTGGTGGGCTTCTGCCTCGCCAGCATGGTGAATTGGCTGCGGGTGCTTCGGATTGGGAAGTAGGCGGCTTATCAGTCTGCCCTCCTTTTCCGAACTTGGCTATCCTGGCGTTCTAACCAGGGTGTATATCCAGTCTTGCGAACAAAAGAGCCGACCTCCTCGTGGAATACCCATTGGCCTACTCTACCGCTAAGAGTAGAGCAGAGCACCGTGGTTACGCAAGCAGCGCGTATGAGGAACACGAGGTTGCGCAAGATGTTTATAACACGCATGTCAGATATGCCCCGTAAGTTTTAACCCTCTCGGCTTGCATTGCATTGTTGCTGATTTTTTTGGTTTGCAGAGATCCACGCAGCGAAGCCCGGGATCTATACGATCAAGAAGTACCAGCAGGTTGGCAGGCAGCAGAAGATGCATATCCACCTGCGCCATCTGGCGGCTACTACTCCACACGGCGAGTCAGAGACACTGTTCCGAGGGAGTTTGTGGGGTTTTCAATGCGCAGCAGGAAATGACGTGACCTCAGCACGTTGAATAATGGCTGTATCAGGAGAGAGAATAGCGAGCTGAGAGTGGCTGCCGGCCTTCATGCTCTGACGGTGTGTGCCCAAACGCGTGTAACTACCAGCTTGTCGCCTGGAGGCCCCCTTGCGCCTATCTACTCAAATATGATTCTTATTTATAACGACAACCAACCTTAATAATTGGTATAATAGGGGCTGGTCAAGTTGCACTTGACCATTAATCAAAGATTTACATGTAAACTCGTGGTACCACGACTTAGTCATCGTCAGGCCTCGATCCAAAGTCAACCTATTTTTACCTCATGACGCTGACTCGCCTTAGCGCCGATCCTAGATCTGAGATCCCAAAGTTTGGTCGATCCTATTTGAACACTCGCGCCATGCTTCCGCAACAGTGCACGAAATAGGGAGTCGATTGCATCTCCAAGCACTTACCATCTGGATGCTCGTCGGTGCCAATCGCGCACGCGCTCTTACTGCACGATCTGCCCGCGGGCAATCTTCGGACTGTCTACATCCGACATCGAGACGACTAAGGTTCCTTCACCTCCAACCGCGAGGCTCACTAAGCCCTAACCGTGTCTTGTCGCCACCTTTGCGCCTCGACAGTCGCAAAGTCTCCACATCTACCTCAATTTCCATGATGGCGAAGCGCAAGAGGTTGTCTACCTTGGCCGCTGAACAGCCACTCACCACAATACCAATTCCTGTTCCTGGATCGAGGACAGTCCCGCCTTCTTCCCTCAAACGGCGACGGACAAGTCAGCGTAATGCGACGCAGCCAAAGGCTCTACCAAACACTACGAACCCGGATGAAAACGCTAATATCTTCGACGGACCCCAGGCCTTGCGAGCATCTCCCGATTCAGATGGGTCAGCCGGGATTATGAACCTTGCAAAAGACGGCATGGTTGTAGAAAAGCAAGTACATAGGGCATCTGAGGATGTACCGTCATTGATTAATGGTGGAGACTCGGATTCTCCGTTGTCAGATTTTTCAGACATGGAATCATCTTCAAAGAAGCAGACGATCACACCGGGAGCTGGCCAATCCGCAGAAGTGAAGGTGGAAGACGTAACATCTCTGCCGCAAGGAACCGGAAAAATGACAAGGAAGGAAGAGAGAAAGGAGCCACAATTCCTCGATCCAGAAGCAGACGGCGAAGAGGAAGCTGACGAAGAAGAGATCCAAGCTGCGCTGTCTCGTCCTCCGCCTGTATATAGCGATTATCTTCCACTTCCATGGAAAGGACGCTTGGGATACGTAAGTGCGCCAGGTGACGAATGGGTAAGCAGTTTGAGGCGCTGACACTGTTTAGGCCTGCCTATGTACGTATCTAAGGTTTTCGAATCCTCCTGTTTTCAGCTCTCGAACTTGTCGAATTGCGTCCATTCTCGAAAATCGGCATCCTCTAAAGGACCCAAGCCAACCACCACACGCTACTAAGAACCGACCCGACAAAGATGAACCGGCAGATGTGGCTCGTGGACAAGCTTATGTCGAAAGCATCGGTCTTGCGAACGCGAGGGATGTGTTAAAGATGTTGAGGTGGAACGATCGGTATGGTATCAAGTTTATGAGGCTGAGCAGTGAAATGTTCCCGTTCGCAAGCCACGAGGTCTACGGATACAAGCTAGCTCCTTTCGCCTCCGAAGTTCTCGCAGATGCCGGCAAAACGGCAGCAGAGTTAGGTCATCGACTGACAACCCATCCTGGCCAAGTAAGTAAGCAAAAAATCAGGACCTGCTTCTGCTGCTAATAGATTTCTAGTTTACGCAGTTGGGTTCGCCTCGCAAAGAAGTCATTAAGAATGCTCTACGCGACCTTGATTATCATGCTGAGATGTTGTCGCTGTTGAAGATGCCACCACAGCAGAATCGCGATGCAGTCATGGTCCTCCATCTGGGAGGTGTCTTTGGAGATAAAGCAGCCACTCTGGATCGGTTTCGCGAGAACTACAAGAACCTACCGCAGGGCGTAAAGGATCGACTGGTCCTCGAAAACGACGATGTCAGCTGGTCAGTGCACGACTTGCTACCTATCTGCGAGGAGCTCAACATTCCCCTGGTTCTAGACTATCATCACCATAACATTATCTTCGACGCTGATAAAGTCCGGGAAGGGACGAAGGACATAATAGCGTTATACGACAGAATCAATGCTACGTGGACGGGGAAAGGTATAACGCAGAAGATGCATTACTCTGAGCCAACGCCGTCTGCAATCACAGGTCGGCAAAGACGAAAACACAGTCCTCGTGTTGCAACTCTCCCACCTTGCCGACCTGATATGGATTTGATGATTGAAGCAAAAGACAAAGAGCAGGCGGTCTTCGAGCTGATGAGGATTTTCAAGCTCCCAGGCTATGACACATTCAATGATATGATTCCGCATGTACGAAAAGACGACAATAAGCCTGTCCGGACTCCAAAGAAGAAGACTCCGAAGAAGAAGTCTAAAAAGGTCAAGAATGAGGACGATGAGCTGGAAGCGGCTAAGGAAGTTATCGAAGACGCACTCGAAGACACGGCTCCAGATATCCCAGAAGCCGAAGTTGGGATGGGATCCACCGAAGGACGCGTCTATTGGCCCCCTGGAATGGAGGAGTGGTTGAGGCCAGTAAAGAGGTTGATAAATAAGAAAGACCCAGGCGACGGCGCAAAGAAAGAGAAGTTAACACCGGCAAAGAAACGCAAGGCCGCTGCAGAAGCCGCTGAGGCCGCGCTAAAGGTTGACGATGATGTAGCGGGGGAAGGCACAAATGTGACGACTGCGAAAAAAGCAAAACCAACATCAAGAAAGATGTCGGGCCCCAAGAAGAGTAGAAACCCGAAGAAGGGTTCAAACACGGTACCGGCACCGTCAACATCCAATGACGACTCTGAATCTCAGCGAGATGTATCCATGGACGAAAATCCTGCACAGAAGCCGACCAAGGCGACGGCGGCCAGAAGGAGCTCAAGAGCCAAAAAGATGAGCTATGCAGAGGAGGACGATGACTGAGTTTGGGTTGACGTGAACAGTAGCCACACACCCAAGAAACGACAAGACAAGGTACCGATACGGGGGCGAGCGTCTAGGTGGGTTAGCATTGGTAATTGGAGTATAGTAGATATAATGTCACATCATGTAGAGTACAGGCAGAACTACGTATAGAACATTTATGTCAGACAATGGTAGGCAGGCAAGGGCCTTCGGAAATACCCTCATCCTGTCTGCCTCTCTGGTGGTGAACAATCAGCCAAATCAAGAAGGATCCACCACTTGCCCTTGCTCTTGGCAAATTAAGGTTAAAATTGGTGGGTTACAGGACATGGCGCACTTGGCAGAAGCTTGCCTGAAATCAAGCATTTTACCCGACATGCAGGGCCCGCTTTGACATTGTGCCGAACTTTAAGTTATCAGTTCCCTCCGTGCCTCCATACCTGTTCTTTGCTTTGCCGGCATTGTATTTACTTTGCAGGGGCAGATCCTCGCTCTATTGCAGGCTGGCCTACATAATAATAATACATAGGTAATGCGCGAACAACTTCTCCTTGCCATCGTAGTCACTATCGCATTTGCTTCGTTCACCTACATCACCGTCCTTTACTTGCGACAACCATACAGCGTACACGGCTCAAGCAACATCATGGTGTCGCACAAAGTCTATGATCTGTGTCAGGGCAATGTCACTGTCAGCTCGGAGCTAGCGCGAGACCCCACGCTGCCGCCTGGTAGCGTTGCCAAGAAGCTCTACGGTGATGATGTTGGCGGCCATGACGAGCACAGAAGCTTCAAAAGGCCCAATGCCACAGCTGAAGACTTGGAGAAAGCTTACCAATGCGGCAAATGGGGAAGTACCAGACCGAGTGATCTTTTCCTGCGCGTAAGCTAGGCTCGACCCAAGCACGGCTCAAGGCAACGTCGGGTGGAGCAAGTCTCCTGGTAGAGCTTCGCTGACATGCATGCAATCCCTCTAGATCTATCACGATGTGTTGTGTACCCTTGAGGGTGATCCCATGGTTGGGATGACCTCTCCGCCGCTGATGGGTAGTTCAGGAGTTATGCCGTTGACAATCATTTCCCCATTACCTGACATATGCCGGCACATGTCAAATTGCATTGCCCGTGCGGAGAAAGAAGTATTTCTGGCTACTAACTACTGGCAATCCTCCGATGCATCAACGCTCATAACCAACTCGCTCAAAGACCTTTCGCGGCGGGCTGGTGAGCGTGGAGAGAAAGCAATCGTCAAGATCATGTATGACAGAGGAAACGCGAAGCAGGTCCGCCGAACACGTTCCGTTCGCACATCAGTCAGTACCGTTGTCTGACTTCATACAGGTTTTCGACAATCACCAGCCTGTGTCGCCAGAAGAGTACACCGGAAAGAATGTTCGGCTTCCTAGTCCTAATGAGATTCCCCATATCGATCTGCAAGTGGTTAACTACCATCGACCGATCTTCGGGACATTTCATTCCAAATTTATGGTGGTAGATCGAAGAATCGCAATCCTAAGCAGCAACAATATTCAGGTTTATTCCAGCTTGCTGTCGACAGGGGCTAGCCCCGGGAGTTCAGGCTGACATGTACCTGGTAGGACAATGATAACTTGGAGATGATGACCCATGTCGAAGGTCCAATTGTTGATTCTTTCTACGACATGTCGCTCTGCTCCTGGCACAATCACCTAAATCCTCCTCTTCCAAGTTACAATTCTCCCGCTGCGACAGGAGGACTACCCAGTTTTCAACTGCAAACCCATAGCCAGATATTTGACAGAGATGGTATCTTGCGAGACCACACCGTACCAAGCGGGTCTACTGGAGCAACTCACACTGGCCAGAGCCAGTCTGTACTGGCTGATGGCGGGCAACGGGGTCACGAAGGCCAGGACACTACCAGTGCAGGAGATGCACGCAATCTTGCCGATATCACTCATGATGGCAATAGGCGATCTTTGCCAGAGCACACCGCGAAGGATCCTAATTACGATCCTGACATTGCGGCTGAGGTAACGAGGGCTCAATCTGTTCTGTCACCACGGGGCTCGGAAACGAGGATGAACGCAGTCACTAGACATCTCAGTAGGTGATACTACTGCGGCACATCAGTTGAGTCTACCTAGCTAAGACCTTTTCAGATACTACCATTCAGCCTGATACCAAAGGTGATGCGCCGGAATGTGCGCCTGGGGAGGAGATGGTGACCTTGGTTCCTCACCCTACTCATGAACCCTTTCCGATGGCAATGGTTTGCAGAAAGCCCTGGGGTGGTAGGCATATTTTCCTGTCAATGCGCCTTCACAACGTGACCCTAACTCTGTTCTAGCTCCCAATCACTCCTGCGTCCATGTCCCTCAAAACGAAGCATTCTTGTCGGCAGTACGGAACGCTCAGAAAAATGTCTTCATTCAAACTCCGAATCTCAACGCCGAGCCTCTGCTTCCCGCACTTCTGGAAGCTGTACGGCGCGGTGTCGAAGTGTATTATTATGTCTGCTTAGGGTACAATGATTCCGTAAGTCTCGTGTTTTGACAGCATCAAAAAACCATGCCGTAACGATGCTGACTGACTATAGGGGGAATTACTTCCATTTCAAGGTGGCACGAATGAGATGATTGCGCACAAGCTTTACAAAGGTCTGAGCGAGACAGAGAAAGACCACTTGCACATATTCAATTATGTTGCCAAAGACCAGACGCGGCCTATCCACAACAAGTTCAAAAAGCGAAGCTGTCATAGTACGTGACTCCCCACAAAGATAACGTTTGAAGAACGAATATTGGCTGACATAGGGTTCAACAGTCAAATTGATGATCGTAGACGAGCACATTGGCATACAAGGGAACGGTAATCAAGACACTCAGTCATGGTATCATTCTCAAGAGGTCAACGTCATGCTCGACTCATACACTATCTGTGCTGCTTGGGCTGATGGCATCCGTCGCAATCAGAACACCCATATTTATGGTGCAGTATCGAAGGAGGATGGCTGCTGGCATGACGGGCATGGAAAGCAGGCTGACGGGGCGATTGGAGTTGATCCTGGAAAGTTTGCCTGGGCGAAGGGGATTGTTGGCGCCGTGCAGAGGGTTAGAGGTGCCGGTGGATTTTAGGCGTCTTTCTTCATGAAAAGTGCATGGAGACCATGTGTAGCAATGACCTCACAAGGTGCGGAAGCTCTCGCTAGCGTTGTATCCTACAAGGCGGAAAGTCCCATTACCACGCCTTCCACCTCAACCGCGTTTCTTACATATACT